>Ga0137435_1000738_pt1 | contig 10175 bp, 10 predicted proteins | sample EasRivERMGT100_2_FD_104904 | JGI IMG/M metagenome (GOLD analysis project Ga0137435, IMG submission 104904) | Soil microbial communities from meander-bound floodplain in the East River, Colorado, USA - East River MetaG ERMGT100_2 | ecosystem: Environmental > Terrestrial > Soil > Floodplain ... | reverse complement strand
GCCGTCCCGCGAGCGCCGCCGTGGCGCACATGATGGCCGCCGCGCTGCCCTTCATGTCGTAGCTGCCCCGCCCGTAGAGCCGGCCGTCCCGGATCGAAGGCTCGAAGGGCGCCTCCATGTCGGCGGTGCCGACCGTGTCGATATGGGCGCAGAGGACCAGCGTCGGTCCGGGCGTCCCCTCGACCCGCGCCACGGCGTTGGGTCGTCCGGACCCGTCGTCCTCCTTCCACGCCTCCACGCCATGCGCCTTCAGCCATTCGCAGGCGAGCGTGGCGACCGCGTCCTCGCCCTGTCCGTCCGAGGCGATCGACGGATTGACGGACGGGCACCGGATCAGCGCCGACGCGAGCGACGCGATCGCGTCGCGGGAGAGGAGGTCACCGGCCACGGGAGTCCACGCGCTCAGCCCGCGAGTGCCACGGGAACGCCGACGCCGTGGCACAAGGCGCGCTCGTAGAGGACCGCCGCGGCGGCCGCGTCCTGGAGCGCGAGCCCCGTCGAGTCGAAGAGCGTGATCTCGTCGTCGCGCGTGCGGCCCGGCTTCCGCCCCGCGACCAGCTCGCCGAGCGAGGTGTAGACGTCCGCCGCGCCCATCGCTCCGTCCTCGATCGCGTGATGCAGGTCGCCGAGGGTCGAGCACTGCTCGAGGTCGTCGACGACCACCGTGCAGGCCGCCATCAGGCGCGGGGCGATCTCCTGCTTCTCGGGGTTGTCGGCGCCAACGGCGGCGATGAAGGTGCCGGGGCGCACGGCGCCGGCATGCAGGAGCGGCTCACGCGAGGGGGTGCAGGTCACGACCACGTCGCTCTGCTCGAGCGCGCTCGCCAGGTCGTGGGCCACCGTGACCTCCAGGCCGGGCCCGGCGCACTCGTCCACGAAGAGGTCGGCGCGGCGGCCGTCGCGGTCGATGGCCAGCACGCGGTCGATCGGCAGCACGGCGCGGAGCGCCTCGAGCTGGATCCGACCCTGGACGCCGCAGCCGACGATCGTCGCGACCCGCGCCCCGGGCCGGGCGAGGTGGCGGGCCGCGACCGCGGACGCGGCGGCGGTCCGGCGGGCCGTGACCGCGAGGGAGTCGATGAGCGCCAGCGGACGGCCGTTCCGCGCGTCGGCGAGCACGATGACGCCCTGGATCGTGGGCAGGCCCGTGCGAGCGGGGTTGGAGGGGAAGTTGCCGTTCACCTTGGCCACGAACCAGGGGCGGTCGGCCTCCAGCACGCCCGCCTTGATGTGGAAGACGCCGTCGTCGACGTGAATCCCCAGCACCCGCGAGGCTGCCGCCCGGCCCTCGCCGAGCAGCCGGAAGGCGCGCTCGACCGCGGCGATGCACGCGTCGAGATCGAGCAGGCGCTCGACGTCCGAGCGAGTCAGCAGCAGCAGGGGCTCGTCGCGGGTCATGGGGACCGCCGGGGTCGGCCGGGGCGCCGCGGAGCCTGATCGCTCCGGAGCAACACCCGCGGCGCACGGCGATAGGAGCCGTGGAGGTCGTCGAAGAGCGCGAGACCACGATCCAGCCGGTCGCGGTCCGCCTCGTGACCCTGGACGATCCCCGCGACGAGCTGCTCCACCCCCGCGGTCTCGGGATGGCCGTAGCGGCCGTCCTTGAGGTCGATGTCGTGCACGATCTCGGCGATCCGCCGGACGGCGGGATCGTCGATGCCCGCGTGACGCAGGAGGGTCTCGACCGAGCACCGATTCTGCTCGTGCGAGATCCGGCCGCCGGGCGTGTCGAACGCGATCTCGCCCGGGCCGCAGCGGAGATCGGCGGGATCCGAGAACCGGAAGCGGGCCTGCGGATCGATGAAGCGCCGGACCACCCACGCGCACGCGAGGCGGTCGATGTGGAGGCCGCGCCGCGTGACCCAGGTGTATCCCGCGAGGGTCCCCGTCGCTCCGGAGCGCGGCCCGGCCCGCGAGCCCGACGACCGTTCGAGATCCTCGATCGCCGCGGCAGCCTCGGCCCCGCCCGGGGGCGACGCGTGATCGATCGCCCGCACGCGCTCGAGGCGGTCGCGGAGGCGCGCCAGTTTCGGCTCCACGCGGGTCGCGTCGGCGCCGCGGGCCTCCGCGCACAGGTCCCTGGTCGCGCCGAGGATGCGGTCGTAGTCCCGCCCGCGCTCTCGGCGGTTGGTCTCGACCAGCACGGCGGCGTCCTTCTCCTCCGTGAACCGGGCCTCGCAGACGAACGCCTCGCCGCCGCCCGCGCGGATCTCGGCGGCGATCGCGGTCAGGCGCTCCAACCCCTCGGGAGACTTCGGGAGGGCGTAGACCGCCTTCTTGAGCGGCAGCGTCCCGAGGTCGCCGAGCATCCGCCGGATGCGTGCGCGGAAGTAGAGCGGCCGCACCGGGAGCTGGTGGATCAGCAGGTACCAGGTCGCTGGAGCCATGTGGTGTCGCCCTCGTTCGTGCATCGCTGCGGGACGATGGTGACTATGGCATGTGCCATATAGTATGGCAACTGCTATATTCACGACTCGCGAGCCATCCCACCGGAGCCCAGGAGCGAGTCATGAGAGACCCCCGCAGCGCGAGGCTGGCTGAAGTCATCGTGTCGCATTCCCTCCGGGTCGAGCCCGGGGAGGTCGTCCTCATCGAGGCGATCGACATCGCCGAGGGTCTGCCCGAAGACCTCGTGGACGCCGTTCACGCGGCGGAGGGCACGCCGCTCCTCTACCTGAGGTCCCAGGCGCTCCTCCGCCAGCTCATGCTCCGCGGGAGCGAGCGCGAGGTGTCGTTGCGCGCCGAGGTCGAGATGTTCCAGCTCCAGCGGGCGCAGGCCTACGTCGCCATCCGGGCGAACGCCAACGTGTCGGAGCTCTCCGACGTCCCGCCCGAGCACATCGCGCTCCACGGCCGGCTGCTGCAGAAGCCGGTGCACTCGGACTACCGGGTGAACCACACGAAGTGGCTCGTCATGCGCTACCCGACCGCCTCGATGGCGCAGCTGGCGGGCATGAGCACGGCCGCGTTCGAGGACCTGTACTACCGCGTGTGCACGCTGGACTACGGGCGGATGAGCGAGGCCATCGCGCCGCTCGCCGAGCGTATGGCGAAGACGGACGCCGTCCGCATCGTCGGCCCGGGGACGGACCTGCGCTTCAGCGTGAAGGGCATCGGCTCCGTGCCGTGCGAGGGGCGCCACAACCTGCCGGACGGCGAATGCTTTACGGCGCCGGTCCGGGACTCGGTGCGCGGGGTCATCACCTACAACGCGCCGTCGCTGTACCTGGGCACGACCTTCACGGACGTGCGGCTCGTGTTCGAGGGCGGCCGCATCGTCGAGGCCACGGGTCGGCCGCAGGACCGCCTCGACGCGCTGCTCACATCCGATGAGGGCGCGGGCTACGTCGGTGAGTTCTCGCTCGCCTTCAACCCTTATCTGATGGCGCCGATCAAGGACGCGCTGTTCGACGAGAAGATCGCGGGCTCCCTGCACTTCACGCCGGGCCAGGCCTACGCCCGGGCCGACAACGGCAACCGCTCACAGATCCACTGGGACCTGGTGCTCATCCAGCGGCCGGAGTTCGGCGGCGGGGAGGTCTGGTTCGACGGCGAGCTGATCCGGAAGGACGGCCGGTTCGTGACGCCCGAGCTGTCGGGGCTGAATCCGGAGCAGCTCACCGGAGCCGGATCCCCGGTCACGATCGGAGCGGTATGAGGCAGCCACACTCGGGCCGCAGAGACGTCGAGCCGATCGCTTGACCGGCTCGGCGCGGCCCCCGTAGCGTGCCGCCCCGTGAGCCGGCCACCCGTCGACCAGGTCCTCCGCAACAGCCTCAAAGGCGATCGCGCCGCGCTGGCGCGGGCGATCTCGCTGGTCGAGAACGAGGCCCCGGAGTCGACGGCACTGCTCGACGCGGCCTTCGAGGCCAGCGGCGGCGCGTTCCGGATCGGCATCACCGGGCCCCCGGGCGCCGGCAAGAGCACGCTGGTCATGCGGCTGGCGCAGGAGTACCGGCGCCGCGGTGACACCGTGGCGATCGTGGCGGTCGACCCCACCAGCCCGTTCAGCGGCGGCGCGCTGCTCGGCGACCGCGTGCGCATGGGCGAGCTGGCCGGCGATCCCGGTGTGTTCATCCGCTCGATGGCGACGCGCGGCAGCATGGGCGGGCTCGCCGTGCACACCGCGCAGGCCTGCGACCTGCTCGACGCCGCCGGCTTCGCGCGCATCCTGATCGAGACCGTGGGCGTCGGGCAGAGCGAGCTCGAGGTGGCGCAGACCGCCGACAGCACCGCGGTCGTGCTGGTGCCGGAGTCGGGCGACGCGGTGCAGGCGATGAAGGCGGGGTTGATGGAGATCGGCGACCTGTTCGTGGTCAACAAGGCCGACCGCGAGGGCGCCGAGCGTGCCGCGCACGCCATCCGCTCCGCGCTCGAGCTGCGCACGACCACGTCCGACTGGGACTCCCCGGTGCTGCTCACCACCGCCTCGCAGGGCGAGGGGATCGCCGAGGTCGTGGAGTCGTTCGAGAACCATCTCGAGCACCTGAAGTCGCGCGGCGGGCTCGAGCGCCGCCGCCGCGATCGGCTCGAGCAGCGGCTCCAGGAGCTGCTGCGGCGCCAGCTCTGGGACGAGTTCCGCTCCGCGGTCCCCGAGGCGACCTGGCGGGAGATCATGGAGGGGCTGGTGGCGCGCCGGCTGACGCCGCACCTCGCGGCGGCGAGGCTCATCCAACGGGCCGCGAAAGCCCCACGATCCGCACGCGACGGCCGCTGACCCGTCAGGAGGCGACGTGAATCCCGGTAATCCCCGCGAGACCGCCACGTTGGCGGGAGGCTGCTTCTGGTGCCTCGAGGCCGCGTTCAAGGAGTTGCGCGGCGTCGAGACCGTCATCTCCGGCTACACCGGAGGCCAGGTCCCGAACCCGACCTACGAGCAGGTGTGCTCGGGCCGCACCGGCCACGCCGAGGTCGCCCAGGTGACGTTCGATCCGGACGAGATCTCGTTCCGCGACCTGCTCGACGTCTTCTTCACGATCCACGACCCGACGACGCTCAACCGGCAGGGCGGCGACGTCGGCACCCAGTACCGCTCCGCGATCTTCTATCACTCGCCGGAGCAGAAGGCCGCCGCCGAGGCCGAGATCCGCGAGCTGGAGGCGGAGAAGGTGTGGCCCGACCCGATCGTGACCGAGCTCGAGCCGCTCGAGACCTTCTATCCCGCCGAGAACTATCACCAGGACTACTACGCGCAGAACCCCGACCAGCCCTACTGCCGCGCCGTGGTCGCCGGCAAGGTCGCCAAGGTCCGCAAGCACCACTTCGAGCGCCTGCGCCGCTGAACTACGACCCGCCGCGGATCCTCACGGAGCCGTCGGAGGTGCGGATCTTGAGGACGGGGCCGCCGCCGTTCAGGTCCATTCGTACGGCGTGCAGGTCGCTGGCCTGGATCGACGAGCCGGTGTCGAGGTCGACGTCGAGGCTGCCGTCGCGCACCCGCGCGTCGAGCGTCAGCTTCAGGGCGCTGGGCAGCACCAGGCGGAGGCCGCAGTCGGTGGTGCTCAGGCTCCAGCCGTCGGACAGCGTGGAGCCCGGCGCCACTTCCACTTCCATGCCGCCGTCCGTCGACTGCAGCGCGAGGTCGTCGAAGCGACCCTTGACCCGGAGGGTGCCGTCGGCGGTCGTGCCCTCGAGCCGGCCGTCGATGCCCTCGGCCACCACCGGGCCGTCGCTGGTCCGAATCGACACGTCGCCCTTGAGGTCGGTCAGCGTCACGTGGCCGTCCGAGGAGTTCACCCCGACGTGGCCGCGCAACCCGTCGACGGTGAGCGAGCCGTCCGAGGTGTGGGCCTCGAGGTCGCAGCCCGGCGGCACCGCGATGTCGACCTCGTAGTGCAGGGAGCTGATCGTGAGCCCGGCCGTGACCCCGTGGGTCTCGACTTCGACCTCGATCACGCCGTCGCGCTCCTCGATCCGCACCTTCGGGGTGAGCGTGCCGATCGAGAACCCGCTCACGCCGCCGATCGCCTCGACCCGCACGTCGACCGTCTTGGCGTCGTGGGCGCGGACCTCGACCCGGGCATCCTCGGTCTTGACGCGCACGGTGGGGTGGCCGCCGGCCTGGAAGGTGCGGCTCCAGGTCTTCGAGCCGAAGGCCGAGGCGGGGGCGATCAGAAGGCCGGCGAGGGTCAGGATCTGGATGGCGCGCATGGGGCGGCTCCTTGGCAAGGGTTCGTCCGAGGATACGAGGCCGGGCGGCCCCGGGTTGCGCGCATTCGCGCGAACCGATGGCCCGAGCCCGAGTTCGCCGCCGCACGCTCCGTTGGAACTCGCGTCGCGGCGCGCCGGTTCTTGACCCAAGTGCAAGCAGGGCCGTAGGCTCCACGGGTCCGCCGCACGCCCACCCCGGAGGTCCCATGGCCACGCGTACCCGATCCGGCGCCCGCATTCCCGCCCGTTCCCGCGGCGGCGCCGGGCGAGTCCGCGCCGCCCACCCGACCGCGCGGGCGACCCGGCCCGGAGCGCCCGCGCGCAACGGCTCGCGCGCCGAGCGCGCCTCCGGCAAGGCCGCACCGACGTGGGAGGCGCAGCGGCTGGCGTGGGAGCAGCGCGTTGCGTCGGCGAAGCAGCGCCCGGACGTCTACCCGTTCACCATCTCGGGCCTGCCGATCAAGCCGCTCTACACGCCCGAGGACCTGGCCGGCATGGATCCGGCGCGCGACCTCGGCTTCCCCGGCGAGTACCCGTACACGCGCGGCATCCACTCGACGATGTACCGCGGGCGCATGTTTACGATGCGCCAGTTCGCCGGCTTCGGCATGCCGCGCGAGTCGAACGCGCGCTACCACTATCTGCTCGAGCACGGCCAGACCGGGCTGTCGATCGCCTTCGACAACCCGACGATCATGGGCTACGACTCGGACCACCCGAAGGCCCACGGCGAGGTCGGCAAGTGCGGCGTCGCGGTCGACAGCCTGCGCGACATGGAGATCCTGCTCGAAGGCATCGACCCGGGCACGATCTCGACCTCGATGACGATCAACGGCCCGGCCTCGATCATGTTCGGCTTCTACCTGGCCAACGCCGAGAAGCGCGGGGTGCCGTTCGACCGCCTGCGCGGCACGCTGCAGAACGACATCCTCAAGGAGTACATCGCTCAGAAGTGCTGGTGCTTCCCGCCGCGCCCGAGCCTGCGCATCATCGTCGACCTGATCGAGTTCGCCACCCGCCGCGTGCCGCAGTGGAACACGATCTCGATCTCCGGCTATCACATCCGCGAGGCCGGCTCGACCGCCGGGCAGGAGCTGGCCTTCACGCTCGCCGACGGCTTCACCTACGTCGAGGAGTGCGTGAAGCGCGGGCTCGACATCGACGACTTCGCGCCGCGGCTCTCGTTCTTCTGGAACAGCCACCTCGACTTCTTCGAGGAGATCGCCAAGCTGCGCGCGGCGCGCCGGATCTGGGCGCGGCATATGCGCGACCGCTTCGGCGCCAAGCGGCCCGAGTCGTGGCTGATGCGCTTCCACACCCAGACCGCGGGCTGCTCGCTGTGGGACAAGCAGCCGGAGAACAACATCGTCCGCACCGCGTTCCAGGGCCTGGCCGCGGTGCTCGGCGGCACCCAGTCGCTGCACACCAACTCGATGGACGAGACCATTGCGCTGCCGAGCGACAAGGCGGTCAAGATCGCGCTGCGCACGCAGCAGGTCATCGCCCACGAGCTGGGCGTCACCGAGACCATCGACCCGCTGGCCGGCTCCTATTACGTCGAGTCGCTGACCAACGCGCTCGAGGAGCAGGCCGAGGACTACTTCCGCCAGATCGACGGCATGGGCGGCGTGGTGGCCGGCATCGAGCGCGGGTTCTTCCAGCGCGAGATCGGCCTCGCGGCCTACCAGTACCAGCAGGAGATGGAGCGCAAGCAGCGAGTGATCGTCGGCGTCAACGAGTACGTCGAGCCCGACGAGAAGCTCGAGATCCCGATTCTCTACATCGGCGAGGAGGTCGAGGAGGAGCAGAAGCGCTCGATCGCCGAGCTGCGCCGCCCGCGCGACGGCCGCGCGACCACCGCCGCCCTCAAGGCCCTGACGGCCGCCGCCGCGTCGGCCCCCGGCGAGCAGAACGTGATGGAGAAGATCCTCGAGGCCGCGCGCGCCTACGCGACCGAGGGCGAGATCCGGAACGCGATGCGCGAGGTGTACGGGGACTTCGTCGAGAGCGTCGACTTCTAGACCCGGGCCGGCCATGAACTCGCCCCTCGTCATCGTGGCCGTGATCGCGCTGGCCGGAGTGCTGGCCTGGGTGATGCGCGCGGTGAACCGCGGCAACGAGGCCGCGCACGACGCCGCCGAGGCCGCCTCGCCCGCGGCCGCCGACGAGCCGGAGGCCGAGGAGGGTGAGGAGATCGAAGTCGCGCTCACCTCGGACGGCGAGGCCCTGATCCCGTATGGCACCTCGCTCCGGGTCGTGCTGCTCGCCGATCCGGAGCATCTCGCCGAGCACCGCGAGGACATCGCCGCCGGGATGGTGTCGCTGGACGGCGAAGAGCGCGCCCGGCTCGGCCGCGCGAGCGCCGGCGCCACGATCCAGGTCGGCGACTTCACGGGCGCGCGCGTGCACCGCGGCCGCGCGGACACCGCGCCGTGGATCGTCGAGACCCTGGGACGCGACGGCGACTACGGCATGCTCGCGTTCGAGAGCGAGGAGGGCGCGCGCACCGCGCTGGTGTTGATCGAGCGCACTGGCATCGTGCGCCGGCCGCTCGACGAGGACGGGCGTATCATTCCGGCCTCGGCCGAGGATTTCGAGGAGGGGCTGCGCCGCTACGAGCAGACCATGCGCGAGCTCGCGCTCGGCGACCCCGACGAGCCCCACCCCGAAGGCTACAGCTCGCGCCGATGAGCGCCGCGGGTCTTTCCTAGGAGATCGCATGCCGCGCAAGATTCGAGTGCTGGTCGGCAAGCCGGGCCTGGACGGTCACGATCGCGGCGCCAAGGTCGTGGCCGCCGCGCTGCGCGACGCCGGGATGGAAGTGGTCTACACCGGACTCCACCAGACGCCGGAGCAGATCGTCGAGGCCGCGATGCAGGAGGACGTCGACGTGGTCGCGCTCTCGATCCTGTCCGGCGCGCACATGACGCTGTTCCCCGAGGTCATGTCGCTGATGCGTGACCGCGGCATCGCCGACAAGCTGCTCACCGGCGGCGGCATCATCCCGCCCGAGGACATGGACACGCTGGCCCGCCAGGGCGTGGGGCGCCTGTTCGGACCCGGCGCCTCGACCCAGGACATCGCCGCCTACATCCGCGAGTGGTTCGCCGGCGTGCATGGGGCCGACGCGCTGGCGCCGGTTCCCGCACGCCGCACGCCGGCGAAGCCCGCCGCGCCTGCGCGAGTCGCGCCTCGTCGCCCCGCCGCGAAGGCGGCGGCGCGATCCGCACGGACCAATGGCAGGCCGCGAGCCTCGGCCCGCGCCAAGGTCGCGGCGGGCAAGCCACGAGCGGTAAAGCGGCGGGCCGCTGCGCGGCCCGCGACACGAGGGCGGCGCTGATCGACGCGAGGCGGCTGGTGATGCTGAACGGGAGCCCGGTGCGCGGCAGCAGCATCGATCGGATGCTGACCGCGATCGAGGCCGGAGCGGTGGAGGCCGGCGGGGTGGTGCGCCACTTCCGCTGCAACGAGATGAACGTGAAGCCCTGCCAGGCCTGCGGCCCCGAGCCGACCGACGGATACTGCGTCTTCCACGACGACATGGACGCGGTGTTCGAGGGGCTGCGCGACGCGCACGCGGTCGCGGTCGGATCGCCGATCTACTTCGACACGGTGAGCGCGCAGCTCAAGCTGGTGATGGACCGCTGCAACTGCGTCACGCCGCTGGTCCGCACCGCCGGCGCCTACGCCTTCCGACCCAAGTGGGCGCGCACGCGCCGCGCCGTGTTCGTCACCGCCTGCGGGGCCGGCCGGCGCTGGGACCTGGCCGAGCGCAGCGTGCGCGGCTTCCTCAAGTGGGTCGGCGCGCGCTGGGAGGAGACGATCGTCTGGCAGCACGAGGACAACGACCCCGGCAGCGTCGACGCCGGGATCCTGGCGCACGCGCGCGAGGTCGGGCGGCGCCTGATCGTCAGCCCGCCGCTCGAGGTCGCGGCGTGAGGCTCGCGCTGCTGGTCGCCGGGCTGGCGCTGAGCGTGTCGGCGGTCCCGCTCGCGCGCGCGCAGGAGCCGTTCGGCCGGCCGGCG
>Ga0137435_1000737_pt1 | contig 10183 bp, 14 predicted proteins | sample EasRivERMGT100_2_FD_104904 | JGI IMG/M metagenome (GOLD analysis project Ga0137435, IMG submission 104904) | Soil microbial communities from meander-bound floodplain in the East River, Colorado, USA - East River MetaG ERMGT100_2 | ecosystem: Environmental > Terrestrial > Soil > Floodplain ... | reverse complement strand
ATACGAATTCTTCTCCAGCAGACGGCGGTGAGCTACGGCCATCTACTGTAAATGCGCATGTCGATGGCGCGTTAATACTTTCAGAGATACGGATTGACGGGTTTCGTCGAAGATCCTCTCCTCGTGTCAGCAACGTATAGACGAACGCGCCTCGAAGTGTTACTCCGTCAATCACCAGATCGGCTGGGCCGAATGGACGTGATGGGGTAACGATCGACAGATGCTGCGAGTCAATCCGATTTACCGTAGGCGGAGTGGCACCTCCAATCGTAACTGTTGGAGCGGGTTTGAAATTCGCACCGATAACTTGAATTGACGTCCCACCGGCAATAGGACCGTAATTCGGTGTCACGAAGAAAATGACCGTATCGTAATACGTAAACGAATTTTCAAGCAGACTCGATTGACTGTTTGGATTCACAACTACGATATCGACTAGCCCCACCGCATGCGCTGGTGCAACGCATGTGATTGTACCGGAGTCGACCAGTACAATACTTGTAGCTGTAACTCCTCCAATCGTAACTGTCGGCTTCGTTCCGATAGCGTCTGAAAAGAAATTCGTACCGGTTATTGTAACGGCTACTCCACCTGCGGCACGATCCGAATTCGGAGTGACCGAATAAATCTTCGGCGATGTATCGTCGCCAAGAGTCCGAGATCGAAATCGTCCCGGACCAACCGGTGGGTTGACAATGACAGCCATGTTAGTTCATCAACGAAAGCGTGTACTGCTGCAAGGTCATCGACCCAGTTGCAACCGTTTGAGTGAAGAACATATCGATAACGTTTGAGATCGTGCTGTCGAACCCAGTACCAACAGCTGGGGTTGAGTTCCACGGTAACATCGCTACCATCGAACCCAGTGGCATCGTACCGGAACCTTTGACAGCTTCACAGGTCAATTTCCCGTGGCCAATAAAGTTTGCCGATGCGGTCGCGCCAATCGCACGACACGTCAACATGATCTCGAGCCACCACCCTACGGCCGTATGCGCAGCGACAGTATCCAACAATACCGCGAGTCCGTCGAACACGATGGGTGTACCGAACCGTACATCAAACCGCATCGTTCCTGGTGTGGTGATGACCGATGACATCTTTCCACTTGCTTCGATCTTGAAGACCGAACCGATCTGGCACGTGTTCGCCGGCAATGTAAATTTCGCCGACGCCGGAATCGCGGACGCAGCGGTGCCGGCGGTATTCGCAATACCGTCGACCTGTGCGCTGATAAGTGTTTCAAAGAAAGAACGTCCGTACAGCATACTATCTCCTTAGGCGGCACCGAACTGGCGACGCATTTTCAATTGGCGCATGAACTCGCGACCGACTTTTTGAGCCACCTCTCGTTCGGTGCCGTTGACATTGATGGTGACGTTAAACGTGTCACCTCCATTTCCCGGCCCTGTGCCGGTCGGGAATACTTGCGAGCCAAGTGGCGCACGTATGACTTCCGGACCATTCTCACCTACCATGATCGTACCGCCCTCGGCGAATCCTGCCACTCGGGGTCCAGGACTCGGTGGTGGTGGCCATTCCGGATGCTTGGACCACAGCATCGCTTGCTGGAAGGAGTACCCCTTCTTCAGGAAGTTCTCGACCAATCCAGGATCCGCACCCATCCCACGTGCGGACGCAGCAAAATTTTCGCGGGTAACTTCAAATGAGCCACCCATCGCCATATTCGCTTCCTTACGCTCCTTCTCCGCTTTCGCCGCAGCTGCCTGCGCATCGGCTAACTCTTTCGCTGCCGCAGCCGCTTGATCGAATGCGTCTTTGTAGGACTTTCCCATCCCACGTGCCGCATCTTCCAGATCCCTTGTCTTCTGGAGTTGAGCATCAAGTGCTTCACGGGTGAAATGCAACGACCCAGTTTGCATTTGATTGTACGTTTCTCGCGCCGCTTCGGCTTCCTGCCGCATCCCTTCAATGGACGTACTCGACACGGATGCCCAGTTCGCTGCGAGGCCTTTCAAGGTTTCGTCGGCTACCGCACGCAATGCCGCATAATGCTCCTTATACTTCGGATCGAGTTTCTCGAGTGCAGCTACTGCTGTATTGAATCGTTGTTCGACTTCCGCTTTGGCTGCGTCTCGAGCAGTACCGGTATTCTTAACTACGATCGACGCGTACTCCGCCCACAGCTTAGCGGTTTCTTCCAAACTTTTCTTCTCGATCTTCGCAAGTTCATCCGCAATCTTGCCGCGATCCAACATACTCTTTTCGACTTCTTTGTGCGCTGCGGCAAGCTTCTTTGTATTGGTATCGAGAATCCGAGTAGCCTCCGAATCCTTGTCGGTAGCGCTGGCTGCGGCTTCCATCGCATCTTTGACACGGAACAATGTTCCGCCAAGTTTGTCAAGCGTCTTATCGAATTCAGAATGTCCGGTGACTCCTTTCGCAGCTTCTTGTGTTTCGGCAACTAACCCAGCAGTGGTTTCTTCGATCGCATCACGGAACCCCCGCCACATGGCGGTGGTCTCAGCGGATCCGACTCCCATCATCTCCGCCGCTTCTGCGGCTTTCAGACCAGCAGATCCGAGCAGTCCGATGACATTTGAAATCGCACCTTCAACTGCGAGTACTGCCGTCTTAATGACCGACCACGCGACATGGACTATTCGCGCCGTTTCTACGGCACCGATACCGAAATCGATCGCAACGATCGCTGCCTGCTCCACTGCATGAACGATATTCTTGATCGAATCCTCGCTGTCACCTCCAAACGCATCCATAACCGCTACACCGGCTTCTTTCATACCGGCGGCGAACACGGACGATTGAGCAATGGATTTCGCCAGATCATCAATCCAATTCTCAACAACAACCCGGCTCGCGTCAAGTTGTTCCCCAAAGTCACGCTCTTGCTGCCCGGCATCTCTGACCGCACGATTCAAGATATCGAGCACGGCAATACGATGCGCTTCCGCCTTTCCCGTCATCGACAATTTCTCAGCGGTGGTACCCAGCGACTTGGCGAAGTTGTCTTCAGCGTCACCGACGTCGACCACTCCGGTAGCCATGGCCAACGCACGTGTACGACCCGTGACCATAGCGTTGGATACCAGATCCAACATCTCTTGTGTTGTACCTAACCCCCTATTCTGAAGTACGAACGCAGCTTCACCGAGCACACCGAAATCTTGGGCGGTAAGCTTCACCCCCGCCGACAACAACCGTGCGGCATCCTTGGCCAACATGAAGTTGTCGATCGTACCTTTCGTACCAGTACGCAACTTCTCCATGATCTCACTGGCGCCCTCGGCACTACCTGCAAAATGCTCGAGAGTCGCATCAACGTCCGCAATATCAGCACCGCGATTACCGAGTGCGATTACTGCAGCAGTAACCGCACCAATAGCTGCAGTGGCCAATCCCACAGCCCCAGCCGTTGCTATGAGACTTTGTTGAGTTTCTTCTGAGAAATTACTGAGCGCGGCTTTGGCCAACCCCAGCTTGCTGGTAAAGTCGTCCTGAAGATCGATTAAACCTTTGACAACGCCGATATCTGTCAATTTCGACCTGCCTTCGCCGCGAAGATCGCGTTGTTCACGAAAATCCAATCATCGATGACTCGTTCCTGAAACTCCACCGGTTGAGCTATCGGTATCGATACAGAATCGTAATCACCAAACGGAAGCATGAACTCACGCAATTGCTTACCAGTTCGCATTAATGCTTGCACGATATGCGCCGCGTTCCAATCCGCCCGCTCATCTGGGAAAGGTTCAAGTTCTTCGAACATTCGCCATTCCTCAAATTGAGTCGACGACATCTCACGGAGCATCCGATCGACGTGTACGATACCGAGTGCCCTAGCGAGTCGATAGGCGAAGCGGCGACGACCGCCCCGCACTAGGCGTTTTTTAGTATCGCCCGACCTTCCGCACCCATCCCATTCAGTCTAAGACAGATGCGTTGCAACCGATCCAACACTCGGAAGTTCTTCTTCCGCATACGTGCGAGATCATCCATGGTGAAGAGGAGCGCACCGTCCTCATTCACTGCACAGAAGATCAGGATGACGGACATCCCATCAACTCCATGGGTTTCCATCGCCGTGGTGAATAACTGCGTTCGTTCCGCATCCATTTCAAGGAGACGAAGTTTTCCCGGAGCGCCGTCAGCCGGCCACTCCGGGATTTCAACGATCTCCTCTTTGAGGTCTGGTGCATCTAATACGCTCGTTGCTGAGAGAAGTGTCATGGTGGTGACTCCTTGTTGATTTACGAATTACGCTTCTGTAACGACGCCGGCCCATGTGAGCGCCAACGACGCACCCTGTTTCCCGTCCACTGGGGCGGGATCGAACTTGAACTGCTGAATATAGGCAAACCCAGTTCGTGTCTTTCCAGACGGAAATAGAATCTGCCATGCGTTCTTCACGTTGCTCGTGATGTCCGCCAGAATGAGGATATGCGTGGCCTCCGATGCCACGTAGTTGATCTTCATCGTCGGATCCATCTGCCGCAAGATACCGAGCACATGGCTCTCCGAACCGTCGTTGTGCGTCGATGTCTCGATCTTGTTCCGACTCATTCCCCCTGGATCGATTTCCGTCAACTCAGCAACGGTCACGAATGCGGTCGGTGTCGCAAACGGTGCCCGCTTGATGAGGATCCCAGTAGTTGTTACAGCGTTTGACATGAACGTTTCTCCTTAGACGGATGAACCGAATCCTTACACGCTGGAGCCGAGAATCGCGAGATCGAAGATGCACGTACCCGCCGACGGTGTGACCTGGAGGATATCCGCGGTGCCTGCGGTGATTGCCCAGCCGACCGCGTCCGGCGCATATACGAAGAAAATGCCACCAGGTTTCACCGCCCAGGTGTGTGTGATGGCACCGAATCCAAGCGCAGGCGATGCCGCATCGTTTCCGATGATGACGTTGCCTGGATTCGCCGCTGCCGCGATCAGCAAAATGGCCTTGACTCGTGCGAGGACGAACGCACCACCGAGTGCATCAAGCAACGCACCAGACAGATCGTAGTCAAACGCACCGGAGATCGACTTGGCTGCGTCGGTATAGATGCGATCTGCTTGATTCGCACCGGTACCCGATGGTACCGCAGCTGTGACACCCGTTTCGACGGATGCTTGCGCGGAGGCCAATCCAACCGTATTGGCAAGGATTGACCGAAACTGAAACAGAATGTTAGACGTAACAGTCGCTGCCATGGCTAGAACTCCTTGTTAGCTAGTTGCTGGTGATACACGTTTCTCGCTTTCGATGTTGAATACCAGTCGGACTCGAGCTTTGTCGTCCAACGGTAGCTCCATCACTTCCTGCTTCGGACGGCATTTCCGCCACCATGTGCCATTCACAAATTTATCTACGAAATTCAACGCCGAATACGCGGTCTGTATTGCTGTTTCTGCGTCTTCGTATTTTGCGGCACGGCAGACGATTTGTGCGGACGGACGTTCGTACGCTATAGCAGTTCTGGATAGGTTGTGCGTTCCTGATTCACCCTCCCCTCCGGTTGCGATGATTGAAGTATACGGTCCCGAACCCGCCGGGATGATCGCCTTCTGACCCTTGAAGATCTCGAGACCGTACGTGCCCAATCCCGCATCTTGGAGCAGAACCACGAGATCGGCTGTGAATGTTGATAGTGCCATAGTTACAACGCCTTGTTCAAATCAATACGTGCGGCGATCCGATCCTTCATGTGCGGTGCGCTATCTTTCAACGGGTTCTCGATGTACTTCCATTCTCCGTTTGTATGCTGCAAATCGGGATCCTCGTGGATGATCAACGCATATTCGTCTTGTGCTTGGCTTGTAACGATCGAGCACACGATATGCCGTCCATTTCGTTGCGGACCTTCCATATGGATCCCATCGGCCAGGTCTCCGCTCAACTTCGGGCACACACGTTGACATTCCGGAACTTCGACCTCCTCAACTTCTTGCGCAAGCGCGCGAGCGAACTCATCCGGCGAAAACTTAATGAGCTTCTCCAGATTCCGAATCATCTTATCCGCACCACGGTACGTCGGTACGCTAGCCAAGATAGACCTCTGTCAGGATCGGTTTCTGGGTTGAGTCAACAAACGCACCGAGTGCCAAGATCGGACCCGATTCACCGTTCGGTAACGTAATCCGATCGTTGATATCCACTTCCACGGTTGGGTCCAAAAACGTTACGGTCGATGCACTCATCGCTACTTCACCAGACGATGTACGCACCTCCCGTTGTTTGTATTCCACAATCGCTGGTCGCGCCACCGGCGGCATGTGAGTCGAACTTCCCGCGCCACCACCGGAGATAAACGACTCGTGCTGCACCGTTGCCTGCACACCCTGCGCCTGTGTGAAGTTATCCGCAAACTCAATCATCGAATGCGCCAGATCCATCAACCCCATGGGCTACTCCGAAATCTCGATTGTGAGATCGAGCGTGGGACCTCCAGTGATGTTGTGAAGTGTGAGGGTCTGCCCCGGCGGCACCCAGATCCCCTGTGCCATGCCTATCGTCCAGAACGACCCAACAGTTCCCGGAGCCGAGATCCGAGTATAGAATGACGCCGGTGCCGTAGGACTTGTAGCCCACGCCAATGCCACTCGTGACGTTGATACCGCGTTCAGTCCATCACCCAGAAATTGAACTGGTGTCGTCGGTGTAATCCCCACAGCAGCGGGTCGTCCAATTCCAAACACACCAGTCACCGCTGTAGCTAGTGTCAGAAACATCGGCCATACTCGGCAACCGACATTCCCAGCAATGATCTCGCACAGTGCTTGTCCACTGGTGACATTCGACGTACGTACGCCCAATCCAAATCTCGTCATGTTATGCCCTCAACAAATCCCGAACCCCAGTGGACCGACCCCTCGGATACCCCCAGCTTTCGGGGATGAGCAAGAACACCGTATCTGGGACAGGTTTCGCGAATACGGAATCCTTGAAAGTAAATGCCACCGGACCTGCTCGAAACGATGTCACTCCAAACGTCTCAAGATCCGAGTTACCCGCAAGATCCGAGACCAGTAGCTGCCGCGCGTATTCAGCAGTGGCCTGTTGGAGCTCAATCGGTATCGTGTGAATATCGACAAATTCCCATCCGTTGGGTTTCATCATTGCACCCCGAGGCCAGAGGAGTGCTTGAATCGCGTCGGTTGGATACCCGTACCAGAACCATGCATTGTCCATGAGCTTTGTGGCCCATAGAATAGCGGCATTTTTCTGGTCGGTAGTAGCGGCCGACCACGTGGTCCCGACCGCCGGACGGTCCAGATGATACTGATCGGCCACCGCCAACGTCACATAGGCGTTGGCAGTAGCGGATCCAGCAGTGGTATCGAGTGCTGAAACGGGCATGGCGTATTACGACGCCAAGACCGCCAGATACTCGAGGAAGTAATCGATGTGTGTTGCGGTAGTCAACGACGCACCGGTCTTACTGGCACGAATCGCCGCATTGTTGTCGCACAATGCGAATGACGCACCATCAGCAAGTACAACCGCATTCGCTGCACCCGCACGGAGCACTGCCGACTGAGTCAGAGCCGCAATCGCTGACGCCAACAACTTTACCGACGCCGCTGACTGCGTAGCCGTGATGTCAACCGTGGTTGCAGCACCTGCCGCACCACCGACTGAGATCATCTTCGCATCGAGCAGTTGCCACCGAATACCTTGAATAGCCGGCAACAGATCGATACCGAGATTGACGTTCGCAATCGTGACACGTGTCCGCAGGATATTCGCCATCTGCGTAACGAATTGAAACGGAGCACCGTTGAACGTAACGGCTTTAGCGACCGCTTGCCCTCGTCCTTCCGGATACATACGTGAGTCCATGAATGATCTCCTTTAAGTAATGAAGGAGGTAAACCGCGGCCCATCCGCGGTTCACCCATTCATGTCAACCAGCGAGACGGACCCACGCATTCGGACGCACGACCGTTGCACCGTACAACGCATCGAACGACCACTGCACCTGCCGATGCTGACGAGTAACCTCGAGACGCAACGCCAACCCCGAGATTTCATCGATCGCCACCGCTGTATTGCTCGCACCCGGTACGATAACCGTGTCGATCAACGGTGCCATTGCGAACGCCAACGCGTCGCGGTGGATGAGCGAGTTGAGCACGTGTGTGCCCTTCTTGCCGATATCCTCGTTGTCCACGACCGCTGCAACGAGACCCGGTTCGAACGTGATCGATGTGATGGTGGAGCCACCTACGGTTGACGCAACCGTGTAGGTCTGTGAATGACCGGTCACACCAGTAAGACCCAAGAAATGGATGATATCACCCGCGACCAACGTGCCGAGTGCGCCACCATCCACCGTAACCGTCTTGGTACCGATTGGATAGCCCGCACCGTTGTTGATCTCATACGGTGTACCAGGAAACGCGTACGTCCCAGACGTATGCGTCGGCACCCGCTGAGTCATAAGCCAGTTGGCGCCGAGTTTCCGACCGATGGAGCCGTTGATGATGCCGTCGGTATCACCACGGAACGACGCATCCTGAAAGGCACGCAGACCGAGCGCATTGGCTTCTGCGTCCACATCCAAAACCATGAACCGAGGATCCATCGGCATCAACTGCCGATTTCCAACCTTGCGCGCGTCGAGATACGCGCCGGTATCCGTTGAAAACGGAGTCACACCAGCCGTACCGGAATAGCCGTATGACGCAGGGTACTTGGACCACAAGAAATCCTCGATACCGTTGGCAAGCGACTTGATCGCTTCAGACGCCTGCATGGGGAGGATGCCGCGATCGACCTGGGACAAGCCCTTGTCGTCCATCGCGAACGGTGCCTCTTTCCATTCGGTCAACGTGATCGGGATACTGGTGGGTGTAACCGCCGTGACTGCGGGCGGCACCACGTCCGGCGCGACTGTGCGGGTTGTGACCGCCGCAGGGACGGATACGTTCACCGTCGCAAATCGTTTTGCGGCAGTGATGAATCCTTCGTAGTCGCGATTCGCAATGTACACCATGGCCAGATTTTCACGGAGGGTCGCGAGACCCATCGCAACAATCGTGCTCAGGATGTTCGTTGTTACAATAGCTCCTGCCATGTGAAGTCTCCTTGACTGTCAGTTTCCGATTGACGTCAGCAACTCCACCGGAGCCGGGCACGGTCTTCACCGAAGATATGCCGGAGTCATTCCTCACCGAGGACGAACTCCCATAGAACGGAGAACGATCGGTGGCCCCACTCACCGAGCAGGACCACCGCGAAACCTACTTCAACGCCGGGTTCGAATGCTCCACCCGCATCTTACCTTCTCGGATCTTCTTCGAGTTTACCGGATCACCCAACTGTGCTGGCGTCGGATCCTTCAACACTTCCTGCCCCGCAGGATACGTCTGCTGTCCGCCGATGACTGGAGCCGCGCCGCTGCCTGTCGAAGGTCCAAACGCGAAATCGTTTGTCTTAGCGAACCCGATGAGCCACTCATCCATACCCAACGGTTCGCCGGGACGTTCAGAACTGAACTTGGTCGGTTTGGCAACCACCGCACCATCCTTGACGTCGAACATTGACTGTGCTTGCCCAAAGACGAAATCCAACGCAGCCGGTTTGCCACCGACCTTCGTAAATTTCTCCTGAAGCTGAGATCGGAATACGGCGTCGTCGGCACGTTTGAGATTCGCCGCTGCGGTTTCTTGCGTCGATTTAATCGTATCCTGCAACGGTTTCACCGCTGCGGCTACCGCTGCCTGAATCTGGGTAGTCATATCATCCGGGTTTGCAACACCTGTCTTCTTCAACGCAGCAAGATCGACCACGGCCTTCTTGGCCGCAGCGATATCCAGATCACCTACCGCCGCTTTGATCGGACGGAGCTCTTCGACCTCCTTGAGTAGCGCCACGTTGTTGGTCCTAAACTCAACGACTCTGCCATTGGCCACAGCGAGATCGGCTGCCGGCACGAATCCGGGCGGTGTTGCGGACAACGAAAGAACGAACTTCCCGTCACGTGGTTCGTAGAACTGCCGCACTGGTTCCGCAACGGATTCCAGTGTATCGATTACCGGTGTAAGTGGTGGCATCTGGTCCGATCTCCTAACTGGTGGTTACGCTACTTCTAACAGCCACAGAAGTTCTTCGTCTTCGATTACAACTTGATCCGGTCCGATATCTACCGACACCCGACCGAATTCGGTTGCCACAGCAAACCCAGACACCGTGGCTCGTGCCTGCGCT
>Ga0137435_1000736_pt1 | contig 10193 bp, 10 predicted proteins | sample EasRivERMGT100_2_FD_104904 | JGI IMG/M metagenome (GOLD analysis project Ga0137435, IMG submission 104904) | Soil microbial communities from meander-bound floodplain in the East River, Colorado, USA - East River MetaG ERMGT100_2 | ecosystem: Environmental > Terrestrial > Soil > Floodplain ... | reverse complement strand
GAGCTTTGGGTGATGAAAGCGGATGGCACCAATCCCCGGCCGCTCGCCACCCAGATCGTCGCGAAAGGACTTCGCGAGTGGTCTCACGACGGCACGCGCATCGTGTTCGCCGCCGAGGTCGAGGGCGCCATCGACGTCTTCAGCGTCGAGGTCGCGTCGGGTCGCCTCATCCGGTTGACGAAGTCGCCCGGGGAGGACCGCGATCCATCGTGGTCACCAGACGATAGTCACATCGTCTTCTCGTCCACGCGGGACGGCAACGCGGAGATCTACGTGATGCGCGCCGACGGCACGGAGCCGCGGCGGCTCACGAACCACACGGCCATTGATCGAAGCCCCGCGTGGTCGCCGGATGGCTCGAAGGTCGCTTTCGTCTCGGCGCGAGCAGGAGACCGCGACGTCTACCTGGTACGCGTCGATGACGGACGTCTGGAGCGGCTGACGATCGACGCGCATGCGACGAACGACATGCCTCGCTGGTCCCCCAATGGCTCGTACATCGCCGTTCAAACCGATCGCGACAATTACGACATTCAGCTCGTCCGCGTAGCGGATCACGAACGCAGGACGGTCGCGGGCACACCAGCCTACGACGGCCAGTTCAGTTGGTCGCCGTCAAGCGGTCAACTCGCGTTCATATCCGGGCGCGATGGCTTCGATGCCGTCTATGTCACGGATCTGATGGGGAAGCAGCGTCGACTGACGACAACGCCGTCTCTCAATCCCGAATGGTCGCCGTGACCCGCCGTCAGCGACCGATCACAGTTCGCAAATAGTTGCGCGGCAGCCACTCGCCGCGCAGCAGCACACCAGCGGGCGTCGCAACGGTCGCGAGCTCGCGCAATGGGTTCGCGTCGAGCAACACCACGTCCGCCCATCGGCCGGGTGCGATGACTCCCGCGCTGTCCGCGACGCCGAGGAATTCCGCCGCGCCGATGGTTGCGGCTCGCAGGACCTGGGCGGTCGTCAACCCGGCCGACGCCATCGCCTCGAGCTCCGTGCGATACGACGTTCCCGGAGCCACGAAGTCGAAGCCGGCGTCGGTTCCCACCAGCAAGCGTGCGCCTGCGTCGCGCAGCGCGCGAACAACCGCGCGCCGATTCGTCGTGATCCGATCGCGATTGGGATCGTTGTTTCGCGTCAGTATCCCGGTGAGCACCCCCAGCGTGGGACAATTCCACGCTCCATGCGCGGCTGTTTCACGCGCCTCGGATTGCAGCAGCGACTCGTTGAGCGCCGAACCCGTGCCCCACGCACCCTCATAGCCGCCGAGGTGCTCGATCGAGAGCTGCCCGTGGTCGAGCGCCTCCTGCAGCGTCACCGCTATCGGGATGTGCCCCACGACGTGCAGGCCATGCGCCGCGGCAGCCATCGTCAGCGCGAAGTAGGCGGGCTTCGACAACGCATTGTAGCTCTTCACATACTTCCAGCCAGCCGCGACGAACTCACGCACGAGGGCGTCAGCTGAGTCGGGGATCGTGAGAAACCGCGTCTCGGGCCACATACCGGGTGGACCATCGACGCCGGGGCTTGCCGAGTAGACACGAGGCCCCAGCAGTTCCCCGGCGTCGATGCGGTGGATCATCGCGGGAAGCGCGCGAAGGCCCCACATGTTGCGCACGGTCGTGATGCCTGCCGCGACGTAGCGGGGGAGGTCGGCCTGGCGGAGATGCACGTGCATGTCCACGAGGCCTGGCAGCAGGAATCGATCGCGTGCGTCGACGTGGTGCGCGTTGGCCGGGACGGGGGTCGTGGCCACGGGCCCGACCGCGACGATGATCCCGCGGTCGACAATGACTGTCATCTCCGGCGCGAGAAAGCCGTCCGTTGTCGAGACGATGGTCGCGTTCACGAACGCCACCATCTGGGTCGCCGGGACCCGAGTCGAGTCTTTGAACTCCGCAGGCGCAACCGGTGCGCCGCCGGTGCATCCGGCGTCTGCCAGGGCGGCGATGGCAACGAGTATCCAGCAGGCGAGCGCGCGGCGTCGGCTCATCGGCCTAGGATCGGTCGAGATCGGCGCGGACGGAATCCGGCTTACCAAACTCGCACAAGTCGCCCCGCACACCTCAGCTGCGGCAGTTCGCGCCGTTCACATCCCCGTGATGCTTGCCGGTGCGGCTTCACCGGACAACATTGTAAGTATGAAGTTCGCCGTCCTCATCTATAATGATCCGCGCCTCCTCGGCGAGCTGCCGACGGAGGAATTCAACACCACGATGCGCGGCTGCCTCGGCAAAGCCGACGGCATGCGACAACGCGGCGCGCTTCTCGATTCGCAGATGCTCGAGGACACCTCCACCGCCCGGTCCATCCGCGTGCGCAAGGGACGTGTCGAGGTCACCGACGGTCCGTTCGCGGAAGCCAAGGAAGTCCTCGGCGGTTTCAACATCATCGAGGCGCGAGACATGGACGAGGCCATCGCGCTCGCCATGGAATTCCCATGGGCGGCCACCGGGTGCGTTGAAGTCCGTCCCGTTCGCGACATCGAGAGCGTCCGCCGTACCGTTGGCGCCTGACTGGAGGCAGAATGACTCGGCAATCGATCTTCCAGTGGTTCGCCCCGCCCGAGCTCGCGCGCACAGACCTCCGGCACCGCGCTCGCGCCCTTTGGATCGTGTCGTGGCCGTTCTTCCTCGTGGTCACGGTGCTGCTCGGAATCGCGGTGCTGGTCGAACCCCAAACGCTTGTGCGACGCGCCACCACCGTCGCCGCGGTCGGTGGCCTCATGACCGCCCTGCACATGACGAGCCGTGGCGGTCGCCCGGTGCTCGCGAGCTGGATACTTGTCACCGGGCTCTCTGTCATCGTTACACAGCGCGCGTGGGTCACGGGCGGCATCCACGCGCCGGTGGCCGTGTTCTACGTTCTCTTCATCGTCATCGCGGGTGTCCTTCTTGGAGCGCGCGGCGCGGTGGCGACGGCGGCAGCTTGCACGCTCGGCGCCATCGTGCTCACGGTTGGCACTACGCTCGGGTGGCTCACGCTGAGGCCCGGCGCCGGCTCGGCGCTCGGCGGGTTCGTCTTCGTGGTTCTCGCCATCGGCCTCGCGCTCGTGCTCCATGCGTTGCTGACTCTCCGGCCTCGGCGCGATGGGTTGGATTTGAATGCCGTCCAGTTGCTCGTCACCGACATGCGAACTCCGATGCAGGTTCTGGTCTCGCACCTCGAGGTGCTCCGGCGCGAGCTCCGCGGCGACGCCGCCAGGGACGTCGAGGCGGCGCTCCGCGGCGTGAGGAACCTGCGTCGTATGACCAACAGCCTTCTCGACGTCAGCCAACTCGAGGCGGGGCGGATGCCAATCCACCGATTCGTAACGGATCTGTCGGCTTTGGCGCATGAAGTTGTCTCCGCCGCCCGCATCGCATACCCGACTTCCGACATCGCCGTCGCGACGCGTGGCGATTCGCTGTGCAACTGCGATCCTCAGCTTACGCGACGCATCATCGAGAATCTCGTGAGCAACGCCGTGGAGGTCACGACGATCGACGGGCGAGTGCGTGTGGTCATCGCCGGTTCTCAGCAGGAAGCGTCCATCTCGGTCACCGATGAAGGACCCACGGTGCCGCCGGAGCAACGCACTCGCATCTTCGAGCCATACCGCGCCGACCGACCGCAGCGCGCCACCTCCGATGAATCGTCGGGGCTGGGGCTGGCGTTCTGCAGGCTCGCGGTCGAGGCACAGGGCGGTGCGATCCGCATCGAGGAGGGCACGCCTCGCGGGAACGTTTTTGTCGTCGAGCTTCCGCGCTAGGCAAGCGCGGCCGCGCCTTCTTAGTGTCATGCCATGACCGACGTCCGGCAAACGACGCGCGTCCAATACGACGGAAAGGTCGAGCCGACGCCAGCCCCACCGGCATCGGCCGTCCGCCGCGCGCGGCGCGAACACGCGGACGGTGGCGTCACCGCGCGCCAGTCCAAGGAGCTCTGCGCCCTCCTCCGGCGGCGGATCCTCATCTCCGACGCGGTCATGGTCGCGTTCTTCGGGATCCTGCCGATCAGTGGGCTCATGCACATGTACGACGCCGACGTCTCCATTGGCGCGCGACAGGTGCTCGTCATGCAGCTGATCACCGCGGCAATTCTCGGCGTGATCGGCGCGATCCTCTGGTGGCGGCCGCCGAAGGGACTCACTCCGTTGCGCTGGTTCGAGGCGCTGGTGTTCGGCATCGGTGTGGTGACCCTCGCCGTCAGCAACGCCTATTTCATCGAGCGATGGGAGCTGCTCAAGCCGCCGATTCCCGTGGTGCGCCATTCCATCCTCGATCTCGCTGGCTCGGCGCTCGACCCCGTGTCGATGCGGTGGCTGTTGATGGTCGTGGGCTACGGGACGCTGATCCCCAACACGTGGCGCCGCTGCGCCACCGTGGTGTTCGGCATGGTCGCCCTCTATCTCGGCTTTCTCGTCATACAAGGTTCGGCAAACGGCGCGACCGCGTCGGAAATCGGTCGCGTGCTGCGCTACCCCGTGGTGTGGATGACGATCGGCAGCATCATCGCGATCTTCGGCTCCTATCGCACCGGACTCCTGGAGCGGCGCGTCCAGGAGGTGGAGCGCTTCGGCCAGTACCGGCTCAAGCGCCACCTCGGCACCGGCGGCATGGCCGACGTGTATCTCGCCGAGCATGTGCTGCTCAAGCGGCCGTTCGCGGTGAAGCTACTTTCGCCGGAGCACTCGAAGGACGAGATGATGCTGCAGCGGTTCGAGCGCGAAGTGAAAGCGATGTCGCGTCTCGAGCACTGGAATGCCGTGGCGATCTACGACTACGGCCATGCCGCGGACGGTTCGTTTTACTATGTGATGGAGTACCTGCCCGGGCTCACGTTGCAGCAGATGGTGACGGGCTACGGCCCGCTACCGGCCGCCCGCGCGATTCACTTTGTGCGTCAACTGTGCGGGGCGCTGCACGAAGCGCACGGGATGGGTCTCATGCATCGCGACGTCAAACCGCAGAACATCATCATCTGCGAGCGCGCCGGGATCTTCGACGTCGCCAAGCTGCTCGACTTCGGTCTGGTGAAGCACGTCGGTTTCGGCGAGGATACGCAGCTGACGGTCGAGGGTACCATCGCGGGGACGCCGTTGTATATGTCGCCGGAGCAGGCGTCGGGGAGCGATCCCGTCGATGGGCGATCGGACATCTACTCCCTCGGCGCCGTCGCGTACTTCCTGCTCACCGGCCGTCCTCCGTTCGAGGGCGGCAACGCGATGCACGTCATGGTCGCACATGTTTCCGAGGATCCGGCGCCGATCGCCAGTCTTCGTGCCGACATCGACCCACAACTCGCAGCGATCGTGCACCGTTGTCTGGCCAAGAAGGCGGCGGACCGCTACGCGACGGCCAAGGAGCTCGCCGACGCACTCGGGCAGTGCACGTCGTGTGGGACCTGGCGTCAGCTCGACGCGCAGCTGTGGTGGAAGGGAGTCCCCGTCGTCAGCGTTTGACCGGACGGTACGCGCGCGGGCCCGAGCCTGGGTGCCGGCGTGGCGCGTCTCGCGGGTGAACCCGGTGGAGGCGCTGTGCGGCGAGTAGATTCAGTGAGGTGATCGGCCCTCGATCCGACACGAACTTTGGTCGCGCACCGCGACCCATTTGCATCCCTCCGTTCAGCACGCGGAGCCATGGCAGCCTGGCAGGTCGACTTCTATCTCATCCCTCGGAACGCTGTCGCCGCGGCGATGAGTGCTGTTGCCTCCGGCGAGTTCGACGGCGCCAACCTGTGGGCGGATGTCGCCTCTCCGACGGATTATCGGCGGCGGCTCGACGACGTCGCGCTTCGCGGCCGAGCGTGGAGCCCTGAGCTGGAGACGTGGGGCAGCGAGGACGGGAATCGCGTCGACGTCGCGTTGGACAATGGCCGGGTCCAGAGTGTGCGCGTGCGCGTCGATGTGAGACGTCTGGACTCGAAGTTCGGTGCGGCGCTCCTGGGCTTTGCCCGCAAACTCGGGGCTCTCCTCATCCGGCGCGATGGTCTGATCGTCGAACCGACGATCGCGGCCTATGCGGGCGCGCTGCGGACCTCGAGCGCATGGCGATTCGCGAGCGACCCCGCCGAAAAGTTGGGTTTGTACACCGCGCGTGACGACGACGAGTAGGGCGTTCGCCGGACGGCACGAGGGGACGGAGGCGGCGCGGCGCCCGTGGGGCCTGGTGTCCTCCCAGGCGCGCTCGGCCGAAATTGGCGGCGCGCGCATCTTATGCGACGCCGACAAGTCGCATAAACTTCCGATGGTCGCCGGTTTGCCGAATGCGAAATCGATGCGGCTTCTTCAGTTGTAGACTCTGAGCAGAAGACCAGTTGCATGTTCTGCGGCGCACGAACGCCGCCTTTTGCGCCGCCTCGCAGCAGAACATGACAGTCTAATCAGCGTTAGACCGCGCACGAGCTCCATCATATTCAACCTTTTACGCATGCTGAAGCCTCAGACATGTCCCGAGTGCCACTCTTCGATGGAAGAGGGCGTGACCCTCGACCTCGAAAGCCGCCGGACGCAGACGTGGCTTCAAGGCCCCGTCGAAGAGAAACGGTTGACCGGAATCAAAACGCGCGGGAAGGAACTCCTGCGGGTGGTCAGCTATCGGTGTCCCAAGTGCGGGTACCTGAAGTCGTTCGCGCCGCCGGTCTAACGAACGCTGAAGCTGACAAGGGAGCTGGTGATGGTTTGCGGCTGCGCCGCAAACTCTTATATGATTCCCTTGCAGCTTAGCTAACGCGTTAGACAGCCACACACAGTGTCTTGATGCAAGCTCCTACCATTATCGAGCGCGTCGACGATTTCTACGCTCGCGAGCGCGTTTCGCCCGAACTCGCGCCGCTGATTCTAGAGGTGTACGCCCAGGTTGTTCGTACCGATACGGAAGTGCGGGCCCTCCACAAGGCGCTCGACGATCTGCTGACGTTTCTGGCCTCACCGACAGGCCGCACTCATGCAAACTGTGTGGCAACCGACTCCTTTTTCATGAACAACGACCGCTGGGAGCGAGACTGGGAACATGTTTCAGAACCATATCGGGACTTGCTCGGGCTCCTCGGCGATGCGCTGCACGATACCATCGCGGCGCCCGAGATTGCGGAGAACTTTGACAATACTCCGGAGCAGCTCCTGTCTCAGCTCCGCCAGATCAAGTGAATCTTGCGGGCTGTCTAACGAACGCTGAAGCAGACGAGCGATCTTTGGAAGCTCGCTGCGCTCGCATTTTATTTGACTCGCTCGCAGCTTAGCTGGGGCGTTAGCCGTCACCGGGCCTCCGTGTCAGGACGGCTCTGGCCGTCCGCTACTTCGAGCGCTTCGCCGGCTTTCGCGGCATCCTCGACCATCTTACGCATCTCTCGCCGGATGAGGTCGTGCGGAACATCAGCCATCGAAAAGGGTGGCGGATCGCGTCTGGCAAGGTCGTCGGTCAAGAGTGCTAGAGCAACCAACAGCGCAGCTGTATTCTTGCTGTGCTGCTCGTGCATCACTCGAAACACTTGGCGGAGAGGCACCGCTTTCGCGTCTTTGGCGATGTAGTTGTGCGGTTGGAGGTCTGCGATTCCCTTTTTGTGTAATAGACCCGTTCGATAGTTGTTGAGATCCTCGAGGTTCTCGGTGCTGACGGTCTCGAAGAGGAAATCGGCGTAGAACAGCTTTTCGACGCCCTCTGGCAACCCGGCTCGCAAAGCCGCAAGCCGTTTCTTATGGTCCTTCTTCGCATCAAGACCCTTGATGCCGTAAATGATGCCGACAAGCGCGATCGTCTTCTCCACGGAGCCTTTTAGATTCGCGAATATCCCGTCAGCCGCCATGATTGCGTTCACTTCGGCGTTTATTAGCTGTGCGCCCTTCTTGTGCTCGTCGGCATACGCAACCAAGCGAAGAAACTCGAGCAAACCGATTGCCACCTTTTGCTGGAGGAAGAGCAACTCATACAGAAATCCTACGAGATCATCGGCAAGAGGATGTTGAGCGCTGCGGATAGCGTCAAAGGCATACTGCGCGTCCAACTCAAGGAAATACATCATCGAGACGACAGGCGTCTTCGCGATCATCGGGTAGACTAGACCCGCGATCAACGGGAGGCGCGCACCGAGGCGAAGATTCAGCGACGATGCTGCGATGTCCCGATAGCGCAAACGTGTCAGGACCGTAAATGACATCAGCGCAGAGGCGCGCAACCTGTCTCTGTCCATCAGCGACGTAAGTTGCCATTCGCGCTGAAGGTGCCAGGCATTCAGCAGAAGGAGGTGATGCCCCCAATCGTCGTCGGTGCCGAATATCCTCGATCGATAGGTCTCGATGGCCTGACGCTCCGCTTCATCCGTGTCAGGTTCCCACTTGAGCCGCAGTATCGCACGAAGTTTTCTTGACCAGGGCTCGGCGACCCACAGCGCATGGCTCTCAATCCATACGTATGATGCACCTTCGCGCGCACGATCGCCGAGGAACACCGGTACGTCGGCGGGGGCTCGAAGGATGTTTTCTAATGCCCATTGCAGAAGTTTTATCTTCGTTCCGGCCATTCCGCAAGCTAATTCCGAGCTGGCCCGAGGCTACCTGCCGCGCCGATTCCATCCAACCATCCAGTGCCTCGCGTCTCACGAACGTTGAAGTGAACAAGGCGGCTATGGCATGTGCGCGCTCCGCGCACACACGCTGACGCGTTAGGCTTCAACATGTTTCGGGTTAGGTTCAACGTCGCATGAATCGGGACACTGCACAGGCTATCTTCGACACTTATGCGCCTGCGATGGCTTACGTCGAGGTGAGGCGACCGCACGGGAACATTGGCGTCGCCACTGCTTTTCATGTGCGCGACGGGATCTTCGTCACCGCGCGCCACGTCGTTGAAAACTGCGAGATCCTACGACTCGCGACGACGGTTGATTACTCGACGAACGCTCTGACGAACCTGCAGGAAGCAGGCGCTGCTACGATAAAGGCCGGCCCATTTTTTCACCCGGATCCAGCAATAGACTTGGCGATCCTAGAAACCGCCGAATTCATCGCTCCTGACGTGCCTATTGGCCATTTGAATCCGCGACGGGTACCCGTCCTAACGCCGGTTCTGCTGATGGGCTATCCTCCGATCCCTTTGGCACCGAAACCAACTCTTGTTGCGCTCACGGCTGAAGTGAGCGCCGTCATCGACAGCTATGACGGCACAGGTCCTCACCTAATTCTCACGTCGATGGCACGAGGCGGATTGAGCGGCGGATTGGTAGTTGGTCTCGGTACGGATGATGAAGAGCGAGGCGCGTTGGGCATCATCACCCGTTCTTTCGTTCGAAACGGCCAGCCCGAGGAACTCGGGTATCTCGCGGCGCTTCCGATCGATGTTGTTTACAGTGATGACGGGCTGTTTGACAGCAAGCTCGATTGGTATTTCTCGCCGAATCGGAAACGCTGGGCCGAGCAGACCATTCGAGGCCAGCCACTCAACCCAAAGCCTAATGATCGTTGAGCCTGACGAGGGTGAATCGCTCGCTTCGCTCGCATTTGTTTAATTCGCTCGTGGACAAACCCGGTTGTTAGGTGCCGCACAGGCTTGTATGGACATTTCAGGCGAGACCGACCAGACATTTGAAGTTCTTATCACCACCGGCTATGAGCCAGAGTTAGTCGGCGATGCGGGCTCGTACCTCCCAAGCTTCCTACGGGGTCTCGAAGCCGAGATCCGCGACGCATTGGGCGGCGAACCCACCGCATCCCAAGCAAGTCATGGATATGGGGCAGATGGCAATGCCGTCGCGGTCGTCGTCGCTGGTCTCGTTACCCTGTTTTTGTCGGGCAAGAAAATTAACGAGAACGTTGACGCGTGGCTTGTTCTCGGAAAACGACTCAAATCGCTGCTCTCGGCATGGTCGGACCGCCTCGGCGCTGCCCGTGTCTCGCAGCCCTTCGCTCTCGCGTTAGCTCTCGACCATTTAGTGGTTAATGGTGACAAGCTGGACGGCGCGACACTCTTAGCAACGGCTGAGACACGAGTTAGGAATTCCTCGCTCCTGCCGACGCTAGCGCCGACATTTCGACGCTTTCCTGATCGCTACTACGTGTTCACGATCCAGATTGCCGATCAGGTCACGCATGTCATCGGCATCTCCTCAACGGGGACCATCCTTTTTCACCACCGGATCGAGCTGCATTGGTGGGCTTTTCCATCTGGCCATTCGTCGCGTGACGCCTAACGAACGCTGAAGCTGATGAGCGATCT
>Ga0137435_1000734_pt1 | contig 10201 bp, 10 predicted proteins | sample EasRivERMGT100_2_FD_104904 | JGI IMG/M metagenome (GOLD analysis project Ga0137435, IMG submission 104904) | Soil microbial communities from meander-bound floodplain in the East River, Colorado, USA - East River MetaG ERMGT100_2 | ecosystem: Environmental > Terrestrial > Soil > Floodplain ... | reverse complement strand
GATCGCGGTTCCCGACGGCGGGGATCGCGCGAAGGTCATCCTCCAGAGCGGCGAGGAGCTGCGGCTCGAACGCTCCGCGGATCTCGGCGAGGGGAACGCGGGGATGTTGATCTTCGTCGAAGGCGGCAAGTCCCCCGAATACGTGGCCTGGGCGGACATTGCGAAGGTCGACTTCGAGCGGCCGCCCGCGATGTACCCGCCGGGTTGACAGCCGTCCCGCCCGGGGGCCATCCTGAGCGCCCGCCCACGGAGGACTCACGATGCGCCGTCTCTCGATCGTCATCGGCCTGGCCTCGACCCTCGCACTCTCCTCTTCCTCTCCTTCGTTCGCCGCGGAAAAAGCGTTCGGCTCCGAGCAGGAAGCCAAGGCGATGCTGGAGAAAGCGGTCGCCGCGCTGAAGGCCGACAAGACCAAAGCCCTCGAGATGTTCAACAAGGGCGAGGGCGGATTCAAGGATCGCGACCTCTACGTCTTCTGCGCCAACGCCTCGGACGGCGTCATGACCGCTCATCCCTACCTGAAGGGCGAGCACCTGCAGGACATCGTCGGGAAGAAGGGCTTTCCCCTCGGAAAAGCGATCATGGATACCGCCGCGGAAGGAAAGATCCAGAGCGTGACGTACTGGTGGCCTCGCCCCGGGACCCAGACGCCGCTCGAGAAGCACTCGTTCTACACGAAGGTCGGCGACCAGAACTGCGGAGTCGGGTACTACAAGGAATAGGTGTCAGGCACCCTGACGTGCCCGACGTCCCCGACTTCTCTCCCCTCGCTGCCGAGTACGCGGCGTCGCGTCCCGCCTACCCGCCGGAGCTGTTCGAGTGGCTCGCGGGGACGGTTCCGGCTCACGACCTCGCTTGGGATGTCGCGACCGGCAACGGGCAGGCGGCGGTCGGGTTGGCGGCGCACTTCGCGCACGTGATCGCGAGCGACGTGAGCGCGGATCAGCTGAAGAACGCAACCGCGCATCCGCGCATCGCGTACCGCGTCGGAGCCGCCGAGGAGTCGGGGCTTCCGGCGGGCTCGATCGACCTCGTCGCGGTCGCGGCCGCCATCCACTGGCTCGACCTCCCCCGCTTTTACCGCGAGGTACGGCGGGTGCTGCGGGCGGGCGGGGTCTTGGCGGCGTGGACCTACCACGTGGCGCACGTCGAGGGGCCGCTTCAGGACGTGTTGTTGCCGTTCTACCGGGACATAGTCACCCCGTACTTCGCGCCCGGCGCGCGGATGGTGGACGCGCGGTACGAGGGTCTCGGGATACCGGGTGAGGCGTTGCAGCCGCCCCCGCTTTCGGTCTCCGTGCGGTGGAGCGCCGATCAGGTGCTTCGGTTCGTCCGGACCTGGAGCGGCGTCGAGGCGTATCGGGCCGCGACCGGGAAGGACCCGGTGCTGGAGATCGACCGCGGTGTTCGTGAGGCGCTCGGCGGGGACGGCCCGGTCATGCTCAGGTTCCCTCTGTACGTGCGCGCGGCGCGGCTGTAATCGCACGGCGTCTAGATGCGTTAGAAAAACATGAAGAAGCTCCTGATCGCCGCCGGTGCGGTCGCGCTTGGGATCGTTGTGCTCCCTGTGCTCGGTGTCCTCGGATATCGAGTGTTCAAGCAGCACATCGAGCCCGTCGCGACGAGGCAGGCCGCCGTTCAGGCCGCGGCGGCCGCCGATCCCGCGCCGGCCGAGCCTCCTCCGCCCGCGGACACTCGCCCCGCGACCGAGGCCGACCGCGGCTTCATCTACGGCCGCGTCACGACCACGGACGGCACCACCTACCAGGGGCGGCTGCGCTTCGGGGGCGACCGGGAGGCGTTCTGGGGGGACACCTTCAACGGGGTCAAGCGCGAGAACCCGTGGCTGGCTCAGCTCGCTCCGGAGCAGATCCCGAAACAGACCCACTCGATCGAGATCTTCGGCTGGAAGCTCGGCGACCAGACGGCTCAGCTCGACGTCACCCGGCAGCTCACGGCGCGCTTCGGCGAGATCGCGCGCATCGAGGCGCAAGGGAAGGATGTGCGGGTGACGCTCAAGAGCGGGAGCGTGGTCGACGTCAACCGCTTCGACGCCAGCGATTTCGACGACGGCGTGCGGGTGTGGGACGCCTCGCGGGGGGCTCCGCACCTCGACAGCATGCGGATCCGCTCGATCGAGCTGCTCCCGACGGTGGCGCTGGCCGATCCGCCCGCGCGCCTTTTCGGGACCGTGCGATCGCGGCGAGGCGACTTCACGGGGTTCATCGAGTGGGACCGGGAGGAGTGCGTCGGCACCGACGAGATCGAAGGCCAAACCGGGTTAACCGAGCAGCACGTGCGCTTCGACACGATCCGCTCCATCGAGCGCGGATCGCACAACAGCTCCCGCGTGACGCTCACCGACGGCCGCGAGGTGGAGCTGTCCAGCACCAACGACGTCGGCGACGGCAACCGCGGGATCCTGGTGGACGACCTGCGCTACGGACGCGTGGTGGTGTCCTGGGACGCCTTCGAGCGCGTGGACTTCGCGCCCGGCGACAGCGGCCCCGCGTACGGAGACTTCCCGGCGGGGAGCGATCTCCACGGAACCGTCACGACCCGCGACGGCCGCCGCGTTTCCGGGTGCCTCGTCTACGACCTCGATGAGAGCAAGACGACGGAGACGCTCGACGGCTCGTTCGAGGGCGTGGACTACTTGGTCCCCTTCGGCATGATCGCGTCGATCGTGCCCTCCCCCGACCACCCTGCCCGGCTGACGCTTCACGACGGGACGGAGCTGCAGCTCGAATGGGACGGCGACGTCGGCGAGCAGAACGCCGGCGTGCTGGTCTTCGTGGACGGCGGCGCGCGCCCCGACTACGTCCGCTGGTCCGACGTCGCGCGGGTGGATCTCGATCGCCCGCCCGCGATGTAACCTTCCCTCCGTGAGCGACTGGATTCTCGGTCTTCCCGTTCTGGGAATGGGCGCCCTCATCCTGGGTGCGGTCTATCTCTTCACGGCCGGCCTCTACGCGCTGATCACGAGGCTCGCCGTGGGCGATCGCGGACGCGCCTTCAATGCGATCTCCCCCGGCATGCTTTCCCCGCTCGCCATCATCTTCGCGCTGCTCGTCGGATTCCTGGCGGCGCAGGAGTTCGAGCGGGCGACCGCGGCGGTCAATCGAGAGGCGAGCGCTCTGCGCGCGGTCGTCCTTCTCTCTCGGGAGTTCCCCGGCGAGCCCGAGGCGAGGCTGCACCGGCTCGTGCGGGGGTACATCGAGCACGCGGTGACGGAGGAGTGGCCGGCGATGGCGCGGCAGGACGCATCGCTTTCGACCGCCCCGGCGGGGCTGGCCGAGGCCCTGCGCGTCGTCCTCTCGCTCACGCCGCTCCGGGAAGGCCAGTCGATCGCCCAGCGCGAGATGATGGAGAGCCTCGGGAGCGCGCTGGATGCGCGCCGGCAGCGCATCATCCTCAGCCGGTCGTCGATCGACTGGGTCAAGTGGACCGTGCTTCTCGTGCAGGCGGGTCTCACGCTGGTCGCGGTCGCCATGGTTCACAGCGACAACCGCGTGGCGAATCGGACGATCCTGGGTGTCTTCGCGACGGGAGTCGGGGTCGCGGTCCTGCTGATCGCGTCCCACAGCCGCCCGTTCACCGGCGAGATCTCGGTGGGCCCGGGCGTGCTCCTCCAGGTCATGCCGGAGGCGGATCCCGACTAGAATGGCGGGCATGACCGACAAACCCCTCAAGTCCGCGTACGAGCTGGCGATGGAGCGCCTCAAGGCCAAGGACCGCGACGAGGGCGTCGAGGCAGCCGGTCCGCTCTCGGCGAAGCAGAAGGGGCGGATCACGGAGCTGAGGCAGGAGGCGCAGGCCAAGCTCGCCGAGCTGGAGATCCTCCACAAAAAAAACCTCGCCGGGATCCGGGGGGATCCCGACGAGGTCAAGAAGCTGGAGGATCACTACCGGACCGACCGGTCGCGCGTCGAGTCACGGCTCGAGAGCGCGATCGCCCGCGCGAAAAAAGGCGAAGACTAGAAGGTGAACACCAGGCCGAGCATCGGCCCCGTGTTGTCGATCGTGACCTCGCCGAGATTCTCGTCCTCGAGGTCGATCTGGTTCGACTTGTACGACAGGTTGATGCTCATGAGCGGGATCGGGTGGACGCCGACGCCCGCCTCCAACTCCATGCCGGTCTTGCCGTTGACCGGGATGCCCTCGATGGTCATCTCGCCGATCGACGGGAGGTACGCGCCCTTCCCGAAGAAGTAGACCATCTTCACCGACACGCGGCCCTCGACGACGAGCCGCGGCGCGATCGTGGAGTCGTCCACGATCCCGAGCTGCTCGGCGCCTAGGCCCACGGCGACGAAGTTGTTCCGCGTGGCGTTCAGGAAGCGCCACTTCGCGTCCACGGACGTGAAATCCGAGTCGGCGCCGTCGAGGCTCCCGCCGGGGGTGGCCTCGTAGCGCGAAATGCCGAAGCCCAGCGCGTTCTTCAGCCACACGTTGCCGAAGAGCGCGGGAGCGCTGGCGCTCTCGCTGACGTCGACGATCTCGGTATCGGCGTCCCAGTACATGGCGCCGAGCTCGATGTCCACAGGACCGAGGGCGCTCGCCGGGCGTGTGGACAGGGCCGCCGCGGCAAGCAGACAAGCTCCGACTGCGAGTATCCGTGTCTTCATGTTCCAACCTCCCGTGGGTTCTCTCGGAAGGTCGGTCCCGGCCGGCGGCCGGTCAAGCGGGCGCGGAAGGCCGCGCCTTTTCGCTAGGCCCGCTCCTCCCAGACCTGGGCCAGCTCGACGATGACCTTGACCGCCAGCTCCATGTCCTGGGCCGAGACCCACTCGAGGCGCGAGTGGAAATTGTGCTCCCCCGCGAAGATGTTCGGCGTCGGGAGCCCCATGAAGCACAGCCTCGAGCCGTCGGTGCCCCCTCGGATCGGATGCTCGCGCAGGGGCAGCCCCGTCCGGCGGATCGCCTCGCGCGCGTTCTCGACGACCTGGGGGTGCAGGTCGAGGACGGTCTTCATGTTGCGATACGACTCCTCGACCTTCGTGGTGACGACGACCCCCGGCCAGTCCTTCACGACCTCGTTCGCGAGCTTTTCGAGCAGGACCTCCTTCTCCTGGAGGCCCGGATCCTTGAAATCGCGGATGAGCAGCTTGACCGACGTGGACTCGACCGAGGCGTTGATCACGTAGGGGTGGACGTACCCCTCGTACCCGTCGGTCTTCTCGGGCGAGAGCTTGTCCTTGGGGAGACGCGAGATGAAGTCCGCGGCGACCTTGATCGAGTTGATCATCTTCCCCTTGGCGTAACCCGGATGGGTGTTGAACCCCTGGAAGGTGATCGTCATCGCGTCGGCCGAGAACGTCTCCATCTCGATCTCGCCGCGGGTCTCGCCGTCCATCGTGTAGGCGCAAGCCGCTCCGAACTTCGCCACGTCGAAGTGCTTCGTCCCGTTCCCCACCTCCTCGTCCGGCGTGAACCCGATCCGGATCGGCCCATGGGGGATCTCGGGGTGGCGCAGGAGATGCTCGGCGGCGGTGACGATCTCTGCGACGCCGGCCTTGTTGTCCGCGCCCAGAAGCGTCGTGCCGGAGGCGGTGACGATGTCGCACCCCATCTGCTCGGCGAGCGCCGGGTTGTCCTTGAACTTGAGAACCGCGGTGGGCTCGTCGGGGAACGTGATGTCCTGCCCCTTGTAGTCCTTGTGGACGATAGGCTTCACGCCGGCGCCGGGCATCTCGGGGCTCGTGTCCACGTGCGCGATGAAGCCGACGACGGGAACGCCCGCCTTCTTCGTCGTGGCGGGGATCGTCGCGAAGACGTAGCCGTGCTCGTCCATCGTCGCGTCGGCCAGGCCGATCTCGAGGAGCTCGCTCCTGAGGAAGCGGAGCAGCTCGAGCTGCTTGGCGGTCGAGGGATACGTGGTCGAGGTCTCGTCCGACTGCGTGTCGAAGGCCACGTAGTGGAGGAAGCGGCGGAGCACGGCATCTCGGATCGACGATTCGGGCATGGGCACCTCGCCTCAACTCTGAACGCTGAACTCTGAACCACTCCTTCCGGTAACGCAACGGCGACGTCCCCTTGTCGTGGCTTCCGGCGATGCGCTACCATGCGCCGTCGCCACGGTCGAACGTCTTCGAGGCGACGCGGAGACTCGATGTCGCGTGCTCTGGGCGTAATCCCAGCCCGCTACGCCTCGACCCGGTTTCCCGGCAAGCCCCTCGCTCCCCTCGGAAACGGCACGCTCCTGTCGTCCGTGTGGACCGCGGCGAGCGCGGCCCGACGTCTCGATCGCGTGGTCGTCGCCACCGAGGACGCCCGCATCGTCGAGGCGTGCCGCGCGATCGGCGCCGAGGCGATGATGACCTCCGCCGAGCACGTGTCGGGGAGCGACCGAGTCGCCGAGGTCGTACGGCGCGCCGGCGAGGAGTTCGAGATCGTCGTCAACATCCAGGGGGACGAGCCGTTCGTGACGGCGGCCACCCTCGACCGGCTCGTCGCCGCCTTCGACGGGCGTAAGGACCTGCGGATGGCGACGACCGCGGAGCCCCTGGACGACCCCGACGATCTCTTCGACCCGGGCTGCGTGAAGGTCGTGACGTCGGAGGCGGGAGACGCGCTGTACTTCTCGCGTGCGCCGATCCCCTACCACCGGGGCTCCCCGCCGCTTGCGGCCGATTTCCGCGCGGCGCTGCGCTCGCGTCCCGGGAGGCTGGCGGGCTATCTCAAGCACCAAGGCCTGTACGCCTACCGGCGCGAGACGCTCTTGCGCCTGACCCAGCTTCCTCCCTCCCCGCTCGAGCTCGACGAGGGGCTGGAGCAGCTCCGTGCCCTGCAGGCCGGGATCGGCATCCTCGTGCTCCCCTCCGATTTCCGATCGATCGCCGTGGACACGCCCGCCGACCTCGCGCGGGCCCAATCCCAGCTCGCCAACCGCCAGGAGACCCCTCGATGATGAAGTCGCACCGGGCCACCAAGTACATCTTCGTGACGGGCGGGGTCGTCTCCTCGCTCGGCAAGGGGCTGGCGGCCGCGTCGATCGGGCGGATCCTCGAAGGGCGCGGATTCAAGGTGTCCCTCCAGAAGCTCGACCCGTACCTGAACGTCGACCCGGGGACGATGAGCCCCTTCCAGCACGGCGAAGTCTTCGTGACCGAAGACGGGACCGAGACCGACCTCGATCTCGGCCACTACGAGCGGTTCACCTCGATGACCGCCGACAAGAACACCAACTTCACGACGGGGAAGATCTACTCGTCGGTGATCGAGAAGGAGCGGAGGGGCGAGTACCTCGGCGCGACCGTCCAGGTCATCCCCCACATCACCGACGAGATCAAGGAGTGCGTGCTCAAGGTCTCGCCGGGAGCGGACATCCAGATCGTCGAGATCGGCGGCACGGTCGGCGACATCGAGTCGCTCCCGTTCCTCGAGGCGATCCGCCAGTTCCGGCTCGACGTCGGGCGCAACAACGCGGCCTTCGTCCATCTGACGCTCGTGCCGTGGATCGGCACCTCGGGCGAGCTGAAGACGAAGCCCACCCAGCACTCGGTCCGCGAGCTGCGCGCGATCGGCATCCAGCCCGACATCCTCCTCTGCCGCTGCGACCGCAACATCCCCCAGGACGTCAAGCGCAAGATCGCGCTGTTCTGCAACATCTCCGAGGACGCGGTCATCACCGCGCGCGACGTCGAGTCGATCTACGAGGTGCCGCTCGCCCTGTCGGCCGAGGGGATCGACGAGATCATCATGAAGCTCCTCGACCTCCCGTACCGGAAGAAGAGCCTCAAGGACTGGGAGGACCTGGTCCATCGGATCCAGCACCCGGTCGAGGACGTGACGATCGGCATCGTCGGCAAGTACGTCAGCTACGAGGACTCGTACAAATCGCTCAACGAGGCCCTGCTCCACGGCGGCGTCGCGTCGTCCCTCAAGGTCCGCCTCAAGTGGGTCGAGGCCGAGGAGATGCAAAACGGCAAGCTCGAGGAGGAGCTCTCGCGGGTCGACGGCATCCTCGTGCCGGGCGGGTTCGGCATCCGCGGGGTCGCCGGGATGATCGAGGCGATCCGCTTCGCCCGGGAGCGGAAGATCCCCTTCTTCGGGATCTGCCTCGGCTTGCAGTGCGCGGTCATCGAATGCGCCCGCAACCTCGCGGGGCTCGCCGGCGCCGACTCGACCGAGTTCAACGAGGAGACTCCCTACAAGGTCATCTACAAGCTCCGCGACCTGCTCGGCGTGGACGACCTCGGCGGCACGATGCGCCTCGGCGCCTATCCCGCGGTGCTCGCCGCGGAGAGCCGCGCGCGCGCCGCGTACGCGGAGGACGTCGCGGTGGATCGGCACCGCCACCGCTACGAGGTCAACCAGGAGTTCCTCCCGCAGCTCGAGGCGGCGGGGCTCAAGGTCTCCGGGATCTCGCCCGACAAGAAGTTCGTGGAGATCGTCGAGTACCCGGATCACCCGTGGTTCCTCGCCTGCCAATTCCACCCGGAGTACAAGTCCCGGCCGCTGGCCCCGCACCCGCTGTTCCGCGACTTCATCGCGGCCGCCTACCGGCAGAAGCAGGCACGCCGCGGCGGTCTCTCCTACCAGGACCAGGATGCCGTCGCCGCGAATCCGCATCGCTGACGGAATCGAGGCGGGCGGCGGCGCGCCGCTGCTGCTCATCGCGGGACCGGACTCGATCGAGAGCGAAGCGCACGCCCTCGCGATGGCGAAGGCACTCGCCGAGATCGCGAGGAGCCGCGGTGTGCCGCTCGTGTACAAGTCGTCCTTCGACAAGGCGAACCGGACCTCGGCGGCGTCGTTTCGGGGCCCGGGGCTCGAGGCGGGCTTGGCGATCCTCGCCCGCGTGAAGCGCGAGACCGGCCTTCCCGTCACGACCGACTTCCACACGCCCGGGCAGGCGGCGCAGCTGGCACAGGTCGTCGATCTGCTCCAGGTGCCGGCGATGCTCTCGCGGCAGACGGACATGCTCGTCGCGGCGGCCGCGACCGGGCGTCCGGTGAACATCAAGAAGGGACAGTTCCTCGCCCCGTGGGACATCGGCCCCGCGGTCGCCAAGGCGAAGGGCGCGGGCGACGGCGGGGTCATGGTGACCGAGCGCGGCGCGACCTTCGGCTACAACAACCTCGTCGTGGACTTTCGCGCGCTCCCCCGGATGCGCGCGCTCGGGGTGCCGGTGTGCTTCGACGCCACCCACTCCGTCCAGCTTCCCGGCGGCCAGGGGGACGCGTCCGGGGGCGAGCGCGCGTTCATCGCACCGCTCGCCCGCGCCGCGGTCGCGGTCGGGGTGGATGCGGTGTTCTTCGAGGTGCACGACGATCCCGCGCGGGCGCTGTGCGACGGTCCGAGCCAGCTCCCGCTCTCGGCGTTCCCCGCGGTCCTCGACGGGATCCTCGCGATCGACCGCGCCGCGCGCGCGCATCCGGTGCCCAAGGTCTGACCGCGCGCGCTGATATCATGCGCGCCGGAGACCAACCCCTTGCCCCTCGACACCGCGCGCCGGGTGCTGGCGATCGAGTCCGAGGCCGTGGCCTCGCTCGCGACGCGCCTCGACGCGTCGTTCGATCGCGCGGTGGACATGCTCCTCGCATGCCGGGGGCGCGTCGTCGTCACCGGCCTCGGGAAGTCGGGGCTCATCTGCCAGAAAATCGCCGCGACCCTGTCCTCGACCGGAACCCCCGCGTACTTCCTCCATCCCGGCGAGGCCCTCCACGGCGACATCGGCCTCGTGGTGGCGGGCGACGTCGTGCTCCTGGTCTCCAACTCCGGGGAGACCGACGAGCTCGTGCGGTGCGTCGAGATCATGCGCCGCGTCGGGGTCCCGATCGTCGCCCTGACGGGCCGGCCGGGATCGACCCTCGCCCGGCACGCCGACGTGGCGATCGACGTCTCGGTCCCTCGCGAGGCCTGCGCGCTCGACCTCGCGCCGACCGCGTCCACGACGGCCGCGCTCGCGATGGGCGACGCGCTCGCCGTCGCCTGCTACGAGCAGCGCGGGTTCACCGCGAAGGATTTCGCCCGGATCCACCCCGCCGGCCGCCTCGGCCGCGCGATCGTCGAGGTTCGCGAGCTCATGCACGCCGGCGACGATCTCCCGAAGGTCTCGGAGGACGCCACGCTCGAGGAGGCGGTCCGCGAGCTGTCGGCGAAGAAACTGGGGATGACCTGCGTCGTCGACGCATCGGGACGCCTCGTCGGAGTCCTGACCGACGGCGATCTGCGACGGCGGCTGCTCGCGACCGAG
>Ga0137435_1000733_pt1 | contig 10201 bp, 9 predicted proteins | sample EasRivERMGT100_2_FD_104904 | JGI IMG/M metagenome (GOLD analysis project Ga0137435, IMG submission 104904) | Soil microbial communities from meander-bound floodplain in the East River, Colorado, USA - East River MetaG ERMGT100_2 | ecosystem: Environmental > Terrestrial > Soil > Floodplain ... | reverse complement strand
CTCGGCGAAATCCAGGTGGACCACAACGACGCTGACGCCAAGATGACGGTGACGACGGACCTGCAGGCGTTCGCGCTGATCGTCACGGCCGAACCGTACTTCGCCGTCACGCAGCCAAGCGACGTGGCGGTGCTTGAAAACGAGGTCCGCAAGGGCACCAAGGGCAATATCGAAGTCATCGCGGCCAAGTACGATCTGCTGAAGCGAGGCACATACCTGATGAACCAGGACACGCGCCAGCTGAAACTCAAGCCGCTCGAGCCGGGCGCTCCGCTTGATCTTGCCGAGGCTCGCAATGCCGTCATGCTGGCGCGGTTTGCCGGCGCCGATCGCTACTCGGACGAGACGTTCACCAAGGCGACGAAGCTGTTGATGGATGCCGAACAGGCGCGCGGCCGCGGCCGCGGCGGGAACGAAGTGATGATGCCGGCGCGCCAGGCCGTCCAGACAGCCGAGGACGCGCGGTTGATCGCATTACAGAAACAGGAAACCGAGTTCGAGGCACAGCAACGCGCGCTCGTGCAGCAGCGCGAGGGCGCCGCCGTCGATCGCGCGCGCGCCGAAGAGACCGCCCGCAGGCAGGCCGAGCTCGATCGACTGAATGCCGAGGCCGCGCGGGTTGCCGCCGAGCGCGACAGAGCTGCCGCGGAGGCGGCACGCGCGGCGGCGGAGGTGCAGGTTCTGCGAGCCCAGGCGCTCGCGGCACAGTCGGAGCGCGACAAGGCAGCGGCCGAGGCCGCACGCGCGGCGGCAGAATCAGCCCGGCTCGCGGCGGAGAGCCAGGCGCAGCGAGCCCAGGCGAGCGCAGCTCAAGCCGATCGCGAGAAAGCCGCACTTCGCGATCAGCTGCGGCAACAGCTCAACATGGTTCTTGAAACGCGCGAAAGCGCACGCGGACTGATCGTGAACCTCTCGGACGTGCTGTTCGATACCGGCAGCGCGAACCTGAAAGCCGGTACGCGTGAGAAGCTCGCGAAGGTCGCCGGTATCTTCCTTTCCCACCCGGCGCTGAAGATGCAGATCGAAGGTCACACCGACAGCGTCGGGTCGGAAGACTACAACCAGCGTCTTTCCGACAATCGCGCCGATTCGGTGCGCACGTATCTCGTGGCGCAGGGCATCGCGTCTACCGCGGTGGGAACTGCAGGATTCGGCGAAACCCAGCCGGTTGCCTCGAACGATACTCCGGCTGGACGACAGCAGAATCGACGTGTGGAGCTGGTTGTCTCGGGCGAGTCGATCAGCACGACCGCCTATCACCAGCCCTGACTGGGCTCGACGGCGATTCGTTCCCGCTCCGTGACGTCTTTCCGCGCGCGACCGCTACTCGTGCCCGACTTATCAGGCGGTCACATCGGTCGCGTGTGACGGTCGATCACCGCAGACAGCGCCCGCTGGCAGACGAGACAGAATGGCACGCGGTTTCTGGAGAACATGACGCAATCGACCTCGGGACGGTAGAACGCCTGGGCGTCGTAGTTGGCACCCTGGAACAGTCCCACCTTGCCTGCGTGCTCAGCGGCCGACAGCATCTTCGTCTCGATCTCCAGCTGCTCGCGGAACAGACGCGTCATTTCGGGCTCGGGACGATTCTCGGCGCGGATCATCGCACGGCGTGATTGATACGCCTTCGATGCGGCCTCGTACTCCTGCTTCGGCCAGGGCGTCGGGATGGGGACGCCTGGCGTGAACAGGTCGCGCCACTTCACCTGCGCCGGGTCGGTCGCGGCCGTGACGTTGGCGGGCCACGGCTCGACGATCCGTTCGGGCGGTTCGTAGGCGACCGGCGACGTGTAGTACTCGTCGGCGAGGCCGGCGAAGTGGTGCGCGAACTCGTGGACGAAGAGGTAGTCCGCGAAATCGTTGTCGATCGCCAGCGTCGAGTAGACGTTGTAGAGCCCGCCGCCTCCATAAATCTCGTTGTTGCTGAGGATCGTGATGAACTCGTACGGCGCCCAGGAGGCGACATCTCGGAGCGTCCGGTTCTCGAACGTGAGGATGTAGCGCTCGGAGCCGAAGGCGTCGTAGCTCGTGCCGACCGGCGTGCGGCGGTACACGCCGGTGGACGGCCGCGAGATGCCCGACTGCGCGGCGGGCGGGCAGATCCCCCAGATGTTGAAGTCGTTGCGGCGCGTGCGGAAGGGATCGAGCGCAAAGAGCGCATTCGAAATGCGGCGCGCGTCGCCGCGGAACTTGCGTCCGCATTCGGCGGCCGTATAGCCGTCGCCGATCAGCAGGATGTCCACCTTGGTGCGCGGGTCGCCGTGCCGCTCGACCTCAATAGCCTGCTGCCGCGGCGGCTCCGCGCGATCGATGAAAGGGCTGGCCGGGTCGATGGCGTGGCGCCACACCTCGTCGTACTGCGCGTCCGGGTTGCGTTTGTAAAGGACGACGGTGGCCTTGCTGTCGATCGCGGGGAACCGGAGCGAATCGTGGAACGTGCGCCGCACCTGGCGCACTTCCGCCGTGGTCACCCACTCCGCGAAGGCCGGGTCGTAGCCGCGCGCGAACGTCACGCGCCCGGCGGCGTCGATTACCTCGAAGCGGTAGTTACCTGTCGGTGCGGGCTCGAGGTTGGCGGCAGGATTATCCGGCCAGGCCAGCGGTTCGACGACGAGGCGGTCGAAGCTGTAGGCCTCGATGCCGGGGCCGCCGGTCTGGTAGAAGTCGAGGCGCCACGTGCGGCGCTGCTCCTGCGCGCCCGCGCTCGTCAGCGCGAGGAGAACGAAGGCCGCGAGGACTCGCAGACGCACGATGGTGCCAGTGTATAGTCCCCACCGTGATTGGTGCCCGATCGCCTCGAGCGTGATCGGATCCTCGGCGCCTGCCACTACCTGAAGTTGGCTGCCCCTGGAAACCCTGTGGCGTCGGCGAGTTGAGCCAGCGTCAACACTTGCCCGACAGTAGCCCGGCCATCGATCACCCAGGTTGGATAGGTCTGCACACCGGCGGCGCGGCACGACGGTGCCTGCGGGCCATTGGGTCCAGCGAGGCCGCATTCGATGTATGGAAGACGACTTGCTGACGCTCCGAAGAGTCGCTTCTGTTCCTGACAATGTGGACACCACGATGCGCCGTAGAACAAGACGCCTTCCTCAGTCAGGTGCTCCGCCAGAGCACGGGTCATAGGGTCTTCCGGCCCGACGGGCTCGGCTTGCGGAGCGGTGTAGTTGGCGTGGAGAAGCAGGATCACCACGGCCGCGAGCGCGCCCCGACCAGCGACTAAACCCACCCAGGTGCGGTGCGCCATCTCGGAAGGACGTTGCAACACCACGAGCGCGAGCGTGCCCGTCATGAGTCCGAGCGACGTCAGGCAGTAGGGACACGCGGACTCGAGAATCGTCAGGGACACCACCGTCAGGTAGACGCTATAGCAGACGCCGAAGAATGCGGCGGTCAAGGCATAGGACCAGTGCGTGTCCGCTCGGCGGACGAACGCGATACCTGCGAGCGCGGTGTAGCCGAATAGTCCCCAGAGGGCTGTCGGCAGGCCGAGAAGGGTCGCCCAGCGGCTCGTGAGGACGATATCGCATCCTCCGCCGGCGGAACATCCCTGCACCCCGCCGCCACTGAATGCAGTCCACGATAAGTACCCAGTCAGTGCGATGCCCAGACCGCTCACCGCCAGGAGCGGCCAATTGGGCCCGGGCCGGAGTGCGTATGTTTCGGACCGGGTCCTCGACCCTCGTCGTGGTTTCGATTTTTTGCTCATTCTCGCCCCGCGCCGGAATAGTAGCCGAACGGGTTGCTCTTTGGTGATCGACCCGTCCGCCGCCCGCGAACGCCGCAAGAGGAGAGCAGAGAGATCTGTTACCGGGGTTCAATTTCTCTCGGGAACTGTTCGACATCGAAGTCTTGGCCAATTCGGTTCTGGCGCTTAGGTCGGCTGCCCTGCCATAATGGTCGCTGCTTCCCAGTCAGAAGAGAACTCGACGCATGTGGCACGGATTCGATCCCGGCATTCGGCGTGACTTATCCACCATTCGCGAGTTGGTGGCGCTCCGGCACCAAACGCCGACACGAGAGTGGCCCCTGATCTACGTCGAAGAGCAGGATGCGCTTCTGGTGGTGCGCGAGTGGCCGGATGGTTCCATCACCGCCTACGCCGCGCTGAATCCGCGAACCTGACCTGAAGCGGTGCCCTCCAGTTGCAGCTGGAACGCACAAGCTTCCACCCGGTTCTATTTCATTTCACTCCCCCGCCGGACGCGATCTTCATTTGCTTCTCGCTCTGCCGCGCCTTCGCGAGCGCCTCGTCGATATTGAAGCTGGCCGGCTTCTGTCGCGGTGGAAACTCCTGGAAGGTCTTGAGGAACTGGCCCACGATGGCCTGGGCCGGCACCAGCAGAAAGGAGCGATCGGCCACCCACTTGTCGTAGAACATGCTCGCGTCTTCGTCACCCCGTTCGAACGGGTCACTCCGCAGGTTGTACATCTTCGGGGCACGCATCGATACGAACGGCTCCCGCCAGACGCCCAAACCGTGGGAACGCTGCTCCATGAACGCGAATTTCCAGTTGCCCACCCGCAGCGCCATCAGATCGCCGTCATCGCTCCAGTACAGAAATCCCTTCCGGGGGTTTTCCTTCACCTCACCCTTCAGGAAGGGCAGCAGGTTGTAACCGTCGATGTGAACCTTGAAGGTCTTGTTGCCTGCCTTGTGACCCTTCTTGAGCTTCTCGACAATGTCAGGCTCGCCGCCGGCCGCGATCAGCGTGGGGAGCATGTCGGTGTGGGAGAAGACCTCGTTGGACACCGTCCCAGGCTTGATGACGCCCGGCCAACGGATGGCGCACGGCACGCGCCAGCCGCCCTCAAAGTTGGTGTCCTTTTCTCCGCGGAAGGGTGTCGATCCGCCATCGGGCCAGCTCATGACCTCGGCGCCGTTGTCCGTGGAATACATCACGATCGTGTTGTCGGCGATGCCCAGCTGATCGATCTTGTCGAGCAGCTTGCCGACGTGGCCGTCGTGCTCGACCATGCCATCCGGATACACGCCCAGCCCGGTCTTCCCGTCCGATTCCTTCTTGAGATGTGTGAAGATGTGCATCCTCGTCGAGTTCCACCATACGAAGAAGGGCTTGCCATCGGCGTTTGCCTTCTCGATGAATTGCAAGCTCGCATCGAGGAATTCCTCGTCAACCGTCTCCATGCGCTTGGTCGTCAAGGGCCCAGTGTTCTCGATCTTCTGAGTGCCGTCTCCATTGGCCCAAGTGTGCAGGACGCCACGCGGACCAAATTTCTTCTTGAACTCGGGGTCCTTCGGATAGTCCGGGCACTCCGGCTCCTGCTCCGCGTTGAGGTGGTACAGGTTGCCGAAGAACTCGTCGAAGCCGTGCGCGGTAGGTAAGAACTCGTCGCGATCGCCGAGATGGTTCTTGCCGAATTGACCGGTCACGTAACCCAGGGGCTTCAACAGATCGGCGATGGTGGGGTCTTCAGGCCGGAGGCCCAGGTCGGCGCCGGGCAGCCCGACCTTGGTAAGGCCGGTGCGGATCGGCGACTGGCCGGTGATGAACGCCGCACGACCGGCGGTGCAGCTTTGCTGTCCGTACCAGTCGGTAAAAAGGCACCCCTCCTTGGCGACGCGATCGATATTCGGCGTGCGGTACCCCATGATCCCGTTGTTGTTCGCGCTGATGTTGAACCAGCCGATATCGTCTCCCCAGATGATAAGAATGTTTGGTTTGTCGGGCTTCGCCATTGCCTTCTCCCTTCACGTTCGCGCAACGCGCCGCTCTTCCAGTCGACGCCAACATACTGGTCGTCGCTGTTCTCTTTGTGCGCGGCGTAGAGCAGTCGTGATTGATCGAGGGACGTCGCTGGACGCATGGATCAGGATCCTAACCAAGCGTTACGGAAACCAAGGTTCATTTCTAAAGCGGCCTGGGCTGGAAGACTATGCGGATCCGGCAAGCTGGCGCGTAACGGCATCTGTCGCGCCAACGTGCGACCCGAGCGCTGAGAGTTCCGGTCGATCGTCTCGGAGCAATCAACGAACCCTCGTCCAATGGCGTTCTCGACGACGGGCGATTGCCTCACATCTGCGTCGCGGAGCCGACGCTCCGCTCGATGTGATCGAGCGGAGCGTCGTTCCGGGGGAACCTTTTCCTGAGCATGCGACCGCTAACAGTAAACGCCAACCGCGCAGCGCCGGACGGTGCGCCGCGCCACCCCTGCGACACTCACCGGCGTTAGAGGACGACCGACGATTGCCTCGACAGTCGCGCTGAGGCCGTGTACGCCGGGGATCGAGAACCGTTCTCCAAGTTCGAGTGCACAAACGCTGATAATCCCGGCCAGCAAGAGAGCCCAGAATCGCTTAGACAAAGTCATTTGTGACCTCCTACCGCAAAGATCTTCGGCAATTCATCCAAGTCGGGGAGATTGGCCAGATCGCGTTTTTTGGCGCCCGTTGCATTGTTGAAGCTGAAATCCTTGGCCTCAACCCCATCGCCGGTTTTCCAATCACTGATTGTGAGGCTGTATTGCGGTGCCTGCGCAACCTGGTTGCTGGTGATGACGTAGCGGCAAGGATAGGGACGGCTTCCCTGTGCAATCCAGATCTGCCAGTCGACTTCTTTCGTTCGAAAGGCGAAGTGATCGCATTCGACGCCGCCGATCACGCCGCTGCCAAGATCCTTGACGTTGACCACGGTGGGCATGAGCTGGTCGTAGACATTTGACAACAGTAAGTCTGCGCCAGGCACGGGTCTCCCCTTATCCCTCAACTCATCGACCAGATGATCGATTGTGCCAGGTACTTCGAGCTGACCATAGAGGTTCGCCGTCTTGCCGAGCAGCGTCAGCATTTTCCCATCAAAAAGAAACTCGACATCCGCGAACCCGCCGGTGCGCGTGACGCGGAGCTTGTCAGGCCGATTGAGCGTGACGTTTCCCGAACTCGCTAGCGCGAGCTTCTGCTTGTCATCGGTGACAATTTCGAGGACGGTGTCGTATCGGAACGATATGGCCTTCTCCGCCGCCATGTAGCCGGACATGGTCTTGAACAGGTTTTTGGCGTCTCCCTCATCGGCTCTCGCTCCGGAGAGCGCCCCGCCCAGCCCAAGCATCAAGGCCAATGCAGCAACGGACAGCAGCATCGGCTTAACGGTTCCCGCGGATTTCCCGGCGACCATCTGCATCTGAGGACCCCTTCGTTGACCTCTAACTTTGGATTCGATTGGCTTGCTCATTTCACCTCCTCGATCTCTCCCGGTTTCCAGGCCTTGTCGAACCACGGTTGGAGCGGACCGTAGAGGCGCAGACAGGTACCGCGTCTCGGTGCCGCACGACCCACGCGGTCGCCACAATCCCGCACGTCGTTTGCTCACGGGCAAAACCGCGGCCATCTCTGCGCGGTCGGGAGGTCGCTAAAAACGGGCGATTCTGCTGGCGAGTCGCAGCGTTCGCGCCCGGCGGCCTTGGAACCGCTCGAGAGCAGTGACAACAGGCTGTGAGTCGGTTGTGTCCCGCTGGCGGTCCGCGAGCCTCATTGCCGAATGTGCATAGGCACGCCATGTCCAATCGATGCATGCTGCCTGGAAGAAATCGGACCCGTGAAATGACCGAAGCAATCAGTACAACGCGGGGAGATCGTGGCAGCCACACTTCAAGAACTTTGATGAGACCTGCTGACGCGAAGAGATGGTTGGTAGTGAGTGCGCTCAGCTTTCTGGCAAACACTTCTGCGGCGGCGGCGCAGACGCCTGATGAAGCAATGCAGATGGTGCCGCTGCAGGAGTCTCCTGGTCAGTCTTTCGTAGTGTTCGGCGGAAGACCCTTCATGAACACCGAGCTTTTACAGATGCTGCGCCAGCACACGTCTCGTTCCGACTGGCGTACGAGTGACAACACGCTGGTCCCAAGAGCGTTCATTTACGATCCGCTCCACAGACGCCTGATCGGTCCAGGCATTCAGCTCGGCGACGTCAACAATCCCGCCAACCTTCGGCTCGGTCGTGTGCTCACAGACGACACCGACCATCCTGATTTCGGCAAGCGACACACCCCTGGCACCATAGTCGGGCAGATCTGCTCGATGGGCTGGGGGGCAAAGGGGTTTACGGCCTGTCAGGCAGGGATACAGTTCATCACCTTCGATGAAAGGACCGGTGGATTGTGCTTGTCGATGCAAACGGGAAAAGACGGGTCCACTCCGCCCTATAGCCCCAACTGGCCAAATGGGGTGCCGTTTACCGCACAAGATCTGGTTTGCCATGTGCTCCTCTATCCGGACGGAAGTCTGGTCGTTGGTGTGAACACGGACCCAAACCGGCGCCCGACATTCTCCCTCGTCGTGAACGGCGATGGGGAGTTCAACGGAAGCGTGACGATCAATGGCAACCTGACAGTGAAGGGCGTCATCAGCGCTGACCGTTTCCTGCCGACGAGTGGATCAAGAGAGACGAAATAATGGAGGCCACGCAGTACGGGACGTGAATGGCCGGACGTGCAACATGGCCGCTCGCCAGGCCTGCCGCGGAGCGTCGAGTCGCGCTCATCGTGGTTATCGCGTTCCTGATTGCCGGAAGCGCGTGGATCCTGTTCACGGACTTGCTGCTCTATTCGTTCATACAGGACCCCACGACCGTGGCCCGCATCGAGACCGCGAAAGGGTGGGCGTTCGTCGCGTTGGCCGGGCTGTTCCTCTACGTAGTGACGCTGCGGAGCACGGCGCAACTCGGCCAGGCGACGAGAACGATTTCTGCCGTAGTGGAGAGTATCGGTGACGGCGTACTGCTACTCGGCCCTGAACGCACCATCGCGTACGCCAATCGAGCATCGATCCAGATGCTCGGACTGGCGAACCTCGACGATCTGCTTGGGATGGGCGCCGCGGAGTTCTCGCGCCGGTTCCATGTGTCGCACCCTGACGGTCATCTGGTCCCGCCCGATCAATTCGTGTCCCAGCGGGTGTTCGACGAGTGCGGTCCCATCCGTTATAAAGCCATCCTGTACCCGCCCGGGCAACGCGAAGTCGTCATCTTCTGCACGGCTGCGGGCGTTCGGACCGAGATCGGAATGCCGGCCGAGCTCGTGGTGAGCGTCATGCACGACATCACAGCGACGGAGCATCTCGATCGCCATCGGGACGAGCTGTTCACGGCAGCGGCCCATGCATTCAAGACGCCCGTCACCGTCATCAAGAGCGCGACGCAAGTGCTGTCAGCCTGTGCCTCTGCGGACGCCCGCCGCTCGACGGCGGTGATTGAGCGGCAGTGCGCGCGCATCGAGCGATTGATCGAAAACCTCCTGGCGCTCTCGCGTATCCGTTCGGGAACGCTTCAGCTCTACCCGGCCGACGTCGATCTCCGTCCTATGCTCGAGGACGTCGCCGAGGATGTCGCCAGGCTTTCGACGGGGCATGAGGTGCACGTTCGACTGGACGCACGTCCGCGAGTCCATGCGGACCGCGAGCGGCTCGCGATGATCTTACGCAACGCGATCCATGCGGCCACGCGCTTGTCGGTGCCGGGGGGGCCGGTGACCGTCCGGCTGGAACGTTGCGGTACCGAGGCCCAGATTGGGATCACCTACCGGCAGCCTCGTTCGTCGGACGGAGAGCCCGCGGAGGCGTCTCGGGCCCACGACCACTTCGACGACATGGGCGTCAGCCGCTACGTGACTGAGACGATCGTCGAAGCGCATGGCGGGACACTCACGGAGCGCATGGACCACGGCGAAACGACCGTTCAGATCCGGATTCCGGCTGTCTTTGAAACAACATGACGGATACGCCCGCAGATGTGCTCGTCGTGGACGATGACCCAGATCTGATGGAAATCATGCAGGTCATGCTGCATTCATCGGGCTACGAGGTCAGATGCGCCTGCAACGGCAGGGAAGCCATAGAGGCTATCGCACAGAAGATGCCTGCGGTCGTGTTGCTCGACATGCTCATGCCGGTGATGGACGGTTCGCAGTGTGCGAAGGAGCTTCGGGCCCGCTACGGGCGCAACTTGCCGATCGTCGTCGTGACTGCAGCCGAGCACGCGCAGGCACGCGCCGCTCAGGCCGGTGTGGTCATCGATGCCGTGCTGGCGAAACCGTTCGAGATGGAACACCTTCTGCGCGTCGTGGCGCGATACGTACCAAAGGTGAGGCTCGACATTCCTTCTTGACCCTCGCCGCGTCCGCTTGCGTGTGCCGTCGTGTCCTACTACCCTTTGCCGCGACCCTGGCCTCGCCCTCGGCCTCG
>Ga0137435_1000732_pt1 | contig 10203 bp, 6 predicted proteins | sample EasRivERMGT100_2_FD_104904 | JGI IMG/M metagenome (GOLD analysis project Ga0137435, IMG submission 104904) | Soil microbial communities from meander-bound floodplain in the East River, Colorado, USA - East River MetaG ERMGT100_2 | ecosystem: Environmental > Terrestrial > Soil > Floodplain ... | reverse complement strand
GAAGAGGTGGTGATCGGCGAGACGCGCTTGACGCGCCACCTGTACGACATCTACATGAAGGAAGCGTACCAGCACGTGGCGACCCTCGAAGCGCAGTGCGAGGCCTGGCGCAAGGGAACCGGCATCGATGCGACGCAGGAATTCGTGCGCGCGGCACACACGCTCGCCAGCAGCTCGCGCACCGCGGGCTTCGCCCCGATCGCCGACCTGGCCGCGGCGCTCGAACAATGGACGCCGCTCGCGCGGCGCAGCGGAGCGGCCGCCGACGTCAGGACGGTGCAGGCCGTGATCGAAGCTTTGCGCGAGCTGGTGGAGGCGGTGGCGCGGCGCGAAGTGCCCGTGAGCCTCGATCAGACAGGGAACCACCTGCTCGATCTTACGGCGCGGCTTCTGGCGCCGCCGCGGCCGAAGGCCAAGCCGGAGCCCAAGCGCGCGCCGGCCCCGGCGCCCCCGGCGCAAGTCCCGGCCAGGGGCGGCCGCGAACTGCGCGTGATGCGCGACGACATCGACGCGCAGCTGCTGCCGATCTTCCTCGAGGAAGCGCAGCAGCTGCTGCCCCTCATCGGCAGCGACCTGCGCGACTGGAAGGCGAACCCGCAGGACCAGAAGGTGTCGCAATCGCTGCAGCGCGCCTTGCACACGCTGAAGGGCAGCGCGCGCATGGCGGGGGCCATCCGCCTGGGCGAGCTGACGCACATCATGGAGAGCCGCATCGAGGCGGCGCTCGAGGCGGGCGCGCTGTCCGACACGCTGTTCGTCGAGCTGGAAGAGAAGATGGACCGGCTGAGCCTCGACCTCGAGCGCATGGCGGCCGGCCCGGAAGCGGAGGCCGCGCCGCAGGCCGCCGCCGAGGCGCCGCGCGCCGAGCCGCCGCTCCCCAGCCCGTCGGCAATGCTGCGCATCAACGCCGACACGCTCGACCACCTGATCAACGAGTCGGGCGAGATCAGCATCGCGCGCTCGCGCGTCGAGGGCGAGCTGCGCGCGGTGAAGCAGTCGATCGCCGACCTGAGCGACAGCATCTCGCGGCTGCGCGGGCAACTGCGCGAGGTGGAAATCCAGGCCGACAGCCAGATGCAGTCGCGCAAGAGCGAGCTGGAGGAGCGCAACCGCGAATTCGATCCGCTCGAGTTCGACCGCTTCACGCGGCTGCAGGAGCTGACGCGGCTGATGGCCGAGAGCCTGCACGACGCGGCCTCGATCCAGCACTCGCTGAGCAAGTACCTGGGCGAGAGCGATGCCGCGCTCACGCACCAGGCGCGCACCAGCCGCGACGTGCAGCAGGAACTGATGCGCATGCGCGCGGTGCCGTTCTCGATCCTCGACGAGCGGCTGTACCGCATCGTGCGCCAGACCACGCGCGAGCTGGGCAAGAAGGCCGAGCTGCACATCGAGGGCAGCCAGGCCGAAGTGGACCGCAGCGTGCTGGAGCGCATCGGCGCGCCGCTCGAGCACATGCTGCGCAACGCGCTGGCGCACGGCGTGGAGGAGCCGTCGGCGCGCCTCGCGGCGGGCAAGCCGGAAAGCGGCCGCATCTCGATCAGCCTGCGCCAGGAAAGCAACGAGATCGCGCTCATCGTGAGCGACGATGGCGCCGGCCTCGACCTGGAGCGGCTGCGGCGCAAAGCCGAGGACCAGGGCCTGCTGCGGCCCGGCCGGCAGGCCGCCAAGGCCGAACTGATGCAGCTGATCTTCGTTTCGGGCCTGTCCACCGCTGAAACGCTGACCGAGCTCTCGGGCCGCGGCATCGGCATGGATGTGGTGAAGAACGAGATCACCGCCATCGGCGGGCGCATCGAGATCGCCAGCGAGCACGGCCGCGGCACCACCTTCACCATCTACCTGCCGCTCACGCTGGCGGTGACGCAAGCGGTGCTGGTGCGCGCCGGCGGCAGCGTGTTCGCCATCGCTTCGGCGATGGTCGAGCAGGTATTGCGCCTGAAAGCCGTCGCCATGGCCGAGCGCTACGCGGCGCAGGCGATCGAGTTTCAGGAGCGCCAGTACCCGCTTTGCGGCCTGGCCCAGTTGCTGGGATTGGGCGCGGGCGGGCCGGGGGCGCAGGTCTACAGCTCGGTGCTGCTGCTGCGCAGCGGCACCCAGCGCATTGCGCTGCACGTCGACGATCTGCTCGGCAACCAGGAAATCGTGGTGAAGAACATCGGCCCGCAGCTCGCACGCGTGCCTGGCGTGGCCGGCGCGACGGTGCTGGCCGACGGCGGCATCGTGCTGATCATCAACCCGGTGCAGCTGCTGCAGCACGCGCGCCTGGCGAGCGAGCGCGCCATCGCGCCTGCGGCACCGGCCGCCCCGGCTGCGCCCGCCGCGGCGGTGGTGATGGTGGTGGACGACTCGCTCACCATGCGCAAGATCACCAGCCGCCTGCTGGAGCGCGAGGGCTATCAGGTGCTGACTGCCAAGGACGGCCTGGACGCGCTCGAGCAGATGAAGGACGCTGTGCCTGCCGTGATGCTGGTGGACATCGAAATGCCGCGCATGGACGGATTCGACCTGACGCGCATCTTGCGCGGCGACCCGCGCACACGCGGCGTGCCGATCATCATGATCACCTCGCGCACCGCGCAAAAGCACCGCAGCCAGGCGGCGGAGCTGGGCGTTACCGTGTTCCTGGGCAAGCCCTACCCGGAGGCCGAACTGCTGCAGCACATCAGCGATTACCTCGAGGGTGATCACCGGTGACGCCGGCCATCGACCTCACGCGCGCCGCCGCGGGCGCGCCCTTCGAGCCGCAGACCCAGCTCGGCAAGTACCCGATCCTGCGCGAGATCGGCCGGGGCGCGACCAGCCACGTGTTCCTCGCGCGCGACCCGTTCGCCGACCGCGAGGTGGCGATCAAGGTGTACCTGTTCGACCAGCACGCCGACCCGCAGACCGAACGCATGATCCACAAGGCCTTCCTCGCGGAGGCCTCGCTCGCCGGCAAGCTCAACCACCCGCACATCGTCGACATCCTCGACGCGGTCGCCGAGCCCGACCACAGCTACCTGGTGATGGAGTACGTCGCCGGCACGACCCTGGATGCGCACTCCGAGGTGACCAACCTGCTGCCGCTGTCCAAGGTGGTGGAGATCATCTTCAAGTGCATCCGCGCGCTGGAGTACGCCTTCCAGCACGGCGTCATCCACCGCGACATCAAGCCCGGCAACATCCTGCTGTCGGCCGCCGGTGAAACCAAGGTGAGCGACTTCGGCGCCTCGTTCCAGCAGCGCCACGGGCACGAGACCACGCAGATCACCGGCGTCGGCTCGCCTGCCTACATGTCGCCCGAGCAGATCCGCATGGAGCAGCTCACGCACCAGACCGACATCTACTCGCTGGGCGTCACCATGTACCGCCTGCTCACGGGGCGGCTGCCGTTCCAGGCCTCCACCCAGGCCGGCCTGACCTACGCCATCCTCAACACCGTGCCGGCACGGCCCGCCACGCTGCGCCCGGACCTGCCGCCGCTGCTCGACCAGATCGTGATGACGGCGATCGGCAAGGACCCGGCCCAGCGCTACCGCTCCTGGCTCGATTTCGGCAAGGACCTGAGCCAGGCCTTCACCGCCCTGCGCCTGATGGGCGAGTCGCTGTCGGACTCGGAGAAGTTCAACGAACTTCGCCAAACCGCCTTCTTCGAGGGCTTCGGCGACGTTGCCCTGTGGGAAGTGGTGCGCATCGGCAGCTGGAAGAAGATCCCCGCCGGCAGCGTGATCATGCGCGAGGGCGATCACGGCGACAGCTTCTACCTGCTGATGGCGGGCGAGGTCAGCGTGACGCTCTCCGGCACACAACTGAACACCATCAAGCCGGGGGGCTGCTTTGGCGAGATCCTGTACTTTACCGACCGCGTGGAGCGGCGCACCACCACCATCACCGCGAACAGCGAGGTCACGGTGATCGAGATCAAGGCGGCGGCGCTGCGCGCCGCCACCGACGCCTGCCAGGTGGGCTTCAACAAGGCCTTCATGCGCGTGCTGATCGAGCGGCTGATGCAGGCCAACATGCGCCTCGCGGCGCGCGGATAGGAGAGCGAAATGAAATCCTGGATCCTGCTGCTGGCCTTTGTGGCCTGGGCGCCGTCCCACGCCGCGGACAATGTCGCCGAGCGCGGCGCGAAGAGCGCCGGCAACGTGTTGGACAAGGCGGCCAAGGGAATCGAGCGCGGCGCGAAAGCCACCGGCAAAGCGGCGGAGCGGCCGCGCGGGGCGACGCAGAAGTACCTGGAAAAATCCGGCAAGAAGATCGACAAGGCCACCTCGGGCAAGTAGCCCGCTAGCGGCCGAGCGCGATTTCCTTCAGCGCCGCGATCCAGCGCGGCGATTCGTTCAGGCAGGGCAGGGCGCGCAACTCCCCGCCACCCGCGTCGAGGAAGATCTTCTTTCCCTCGATCGCGATCTCCTCCAGCGTCTCCAGGCAGTCCGCCACGAATCCCGGGCAGATCACGTCCACGCGGCGAGTGCGCGCGGCGCCCAGCTCGGCGAGCACCTCGGCGGTGTAGGGCTGCAGCCAGCGCGCGGGGCCGAAGCGCGACTGGAAGGTGATGCGGTACTCGCCGGGCTTGAGCTGCAGCGCCTCGGCGAGGAGCCGCGCGGTGCGTTCGCACTGGGCGCGATACGGATCGCCGCGCTCCACCGCGCGCTGCGGCAGTCCGTGGAAGCTCATCACCAGCGCGTCGGCCCTGTCCCGCACCAGAGCGGCGAGCGCCGCGATGTAGCCCGGGTGATCGTGGAACTGCTCGACGAACTCCGCCTTTGTCCCGACCACGTCGCGGATCGATTCGGTCGTGCTGCGGGCGTACTGGGGATACAGCGGAACGACACGCACCTTGGCGGGAAGCTTGTGCAAAGCGGAGGCGATGCTTGGCTCGCCATAGCGCATGGCGTATTCGACCGGCAGGCCGGTGGCCTCGCGCAGCAGCTGCGCCTGCTTCGCGGTGTGCACCGCCAGCGGCGAGCCCTCCGGTGTCCACACCTTGGCGTACTTGTGCGCCGACTGGGCCGGGCGCCTGCGCAGCACGACGCCGTGCAGGATGGGCAGCCAGAGCCAGCGCGGCAACTCGACCACGCGCGGGTCGGCGAGGAACTCGGCGAGGTAGGCGCGCACCGCCGCGGGCGTGGGCGCCGCCGGCGTGCCGAGGTTGACGAGGAGGATGCCGTTCAGGGCTTGGACAGCGCGCTGGAAAGCAGCTTGGCGGTGATGTCAACGATCGGCACCACGCGGTCGTAGGCCATGCGCGAGGGCCCGATCACGCCCACCGTGCCGACCACTTCGCCGTCCACCTTGTAGGGGGCGGTCACCACGCTCACCTCCTCGGGCGCGCTCACGCCCGACTCGCCGCCGATGAACACCTGCACCCCCTGCCCGCGCAGCGACAGGTCGAGGATCTGCAGCAGCGTGGTCTTGTGCTCGAACAGCTCGAACAACTGGCGCAGGCGCCCCATGTCCTGCGACAGGTCCTGCGCCGCGAGCAGGTTGCGCTCGCCCGAGATGACGTAGGGCTCGCTCCCCTCGGCGACCGCGCGATCGCCGGCCTCGAGCGCGGCATTCATCAGTTGCATCATGTCCTGGCGGATCTGGTGCAGCTCCTGGTGCAGGTGCTGGCGCACCTGTTCGAAGCTCTGCCCGGCGTAGTTCTGGTTGATGAAGTTCGCCGCCGTCACCAGCTCGGCGGGCGAGTAGTCGCGCTCGGTGAACAGCACGCGGTTCTGCACGTCGCCGTCCTGGGTCACCACGATCAGCAGCACGCGCTTCTCCGACAGGCGCAGGAACTCGATCTGGCGGAAGGCGAGCGCGCGCCGGCGCGGCGTCATCACCACGCCGGCGAACTGGGTGAGCTGCGACAGCAGCTGGGAGGCCGACTGGATCGCGCGCTGCGGGCTGTCCGGGTGCAGCTGGTCCTCCAGCTGGCGCTGCTCGCCCGAGCCGAGCGGCTTCATCACCAGCAGCGTGTCGACGAAGAAGCGGTAGCCGGCCGGCGTGGGCACGCGGCCGGCCGAGGTGTGCGGGCTGGAAATGAAGCCCAGCTCCTCCAGGTCCGACATCACGTTGCGGATGGTGGCGGGCGACAGGTCCAGCCCTGAATGCCTGGACAGCGTGCGCGAGCCGACCGGCTGGCCCTCGGCGATGTAGCGCTCGACCAGCGTCTTCAGCAGCAACTGTGCGCGTCTGTCGAGCATGCGGTGCATTTTACACATGCGGTTAGAATGCGGCGATGCCAAAAGCCGCGTTCCGCCGCGTCGCGCTGATCGGCAAGCACACGGCGGAGATCGCCGAGTCGCTGCGCGAGCTGCGCACCCTGCTGCACAGCCGCGGCTGCGAGGTGCGCGTGGAGCGCGACACCGCGGCACGCATCGGCGAGGCCGGGGACGCCGCGAGCTACGACGAGATCGGCGCCTTCGCCGACCTCGCCATCGTGCTGGGCGGCGACGGCACCATGCTGGCGGCGGCGCGCAACCTGGCGCGCCACCGGGTGCCGCTGGCGGGCATCAACCAGGGGCGCGTCGGCTTCATGACCGACATCGCGCTCAAGGACGTGCGCAGCTCGGTGGGCGCGATCCTCGACGGCAAGTACAGCATCGAGGAGCGCGCGCTGCTCGAGGCCGAGATCCTGCGCGGGGGCAAGACGCTGCTGCGCACCGTCGCGCTGAACGAGGCCGTGGTCGGGAAGGGATCCGAGGGGCGCCTGATCGAGGTCGAAGTGCGCATCAACGGCGAGTATGTCTACGCGTTGCGCGCCGACGGCCTGATCGTCGCCACCCCCACCGGGTCTACCGCTTATGCGCTTTCCGCCCAAGGGCCGATCCTGCAGCCGGGCGTTGCCGCCTTCGCGCTGGTGCCGCTCAATCCGCACGTGCTGTCGGCGCGCCCGGTAAGCGTCAGCGACCGCAGCGTGATTGATGTCGCGCTGCTGCGCGCGGTAGACGCCCGCGCGCACTTCGACGGCTTCGCCCTCACCGAGTTGGCGCAGGGCGACCGGCTGGTACTCAAGCGCTCGGCCGACGCGATCCGCTTCGTGCACCCGCCGGGCTACAGCTACTTCGCGATGCTGCGCGAGAAGCTGAGCTGGGGTGAGGCGGCGGGGAGCACGCCGGAGGACTGACCCACCGCTTCAAGCGCGCCACGCACACGGTCGTACGTGGGCCTGCGCACAGACCACCAAGAAGAGCCACGCCAGCATCAACAATATATGACCCGTAAGCATCGTTCCACTGCGGTTGTGAACGCCGCCACGCGCGAGCTGGATGGCATCACCGAAGTCCGGCGCCAGGAGGTGCTCATGAAAACGGGCGCCTTGCAGAACGCGATTTTCGAGAGCGCCAACTTCTCGAGCATCGCCACGGACGAGAAGGGCGTCATCCAGATCTTCAACGTCGGCGCCGAGCGCATGCTGGGCTACACGGCCGCCGACGTGATGAACAAGATCACGCCCGCCGACATCTCCGATCCGCAGGAGTTGATCGCACGCGCCAAGGCACTGAGCGTGGAGCTTGCGACGCCGATCACGCCGGGATTCGAGGCCCTGGTGTTCAAGGCCTCGCGCGGCATCGAGGACATCTATGAGCTGACTTACATCCGCAAGGATGGCAGCCGCTTCCCCGCGATCGTATCGGTCACCGCCCTGCGCGACGCTCAAGGCGGGATCATCGGCTACCTGCTGATCGGCACGGACAACACCGCCCGCAAGCAGGTCGAAGCGGAGCAGAAGAAGCTCGATCAACGCCTCCGCGACCAGCAGTTCTACACGCGCTCGCTCATCGAATCCAACATCGACGCGCTGATGACCACCGATCCATCCGGCATCATCACCGACGTCAACAAGCAGATGGAGGCGCTCACCGGCTGCACGCGCGACGAGCTGATTGGCGCGCCGTTCAAGAACTACTTCACCGATCCGGAGCGAGCCGAGGCCGCGATCAAGCTGGTGCTGAGGGAGAAGAAGGTCACCGACTACGAGCTCACGGCGCGCGTGAGGGACGGCAAGGAAACGGTGGTGTCCTACAACGCAACCACGTTCTACGATCGCGACCGCAAGCTGCAGGGCGTCTTTGCCGCGGCGCGCGACGTCACCGAACGCAAACGCCTGGATCAGGTACTGCAGGACAATAACACCGAGCTGGCGAGCGCCAAGGCCGCAGCGGAAGAAGCCAACCTGGCGAAATCGGATTTCCTGTCCAACATGAGCCATGAGCTGCGCTCGCCGCTCAACGCGATCCTCGGTTTCGCGCAGTTGATGGAATCCGACACCGCGCCGCAGACTGCCAACCAGAAGGAAAGCACCGGCCAGATTCTCCAGGCCGGCTGGTATCTGCTGGACCTGATCAACGAGATCCTCGACCTCGCCTTGATCGAATCCGGCAAGCTTCTCCTGTCGCAGGAACCCATGTCGCTGGACGAAGTCATGCGCGATTGCCAGGCCATGATTGAACCGCAGGCGCAGAAGTACCGCGTCAGCGTGAGTTTCTGCCGGTTCGAGAATCCCTGCTACGTCCGCGCCGACCGCACCCGGGTGAAGCAGATTCTCATCAACCTCCTGACCAACGCGATCAAGTACAACCGGCCCGGCGGCAGCGTGATGGTCGACTGTGACCTTGATTCCCCGGAACGCATGCGCATCAGCGTCAAGGACACCGGCCCCGGGTTGCCGCCGGAAAAGCTGGCGCAGCTGTTCCAGCCGTTCAATCGCCTGGGCCAGGAGGCCGGCGGCGAACAGGGCACCGGCATCGGCCTGGTGATGACCAAGCGCCTGGCGGAGTTGATGGGTGGCGAGATCGGCGTGCAGAGCACCGTCGGCAAGGGCAGCGTGTTCTGGATTGAACTGCTCCGGGCAGCGGAGCCACGGCTTGCCGGTGATGGAACTAAAGCGGCGGCGCATCGACCGGCGCGAGTTGAGAATGGCACGGCGGCGTTTCGCACCTTGCTCTATGTCGAGGACAACCCGGCCAACCTGAGGCTGGTCGAGCAACTCATCGCGCGCCGCCCGAATCAGCGCCTGCTGACCGCCGGCGACGCCACCCTCGGCATCCAGCTGGCCCACGAACATCGGCCGGAAGTGATCCTGATGGACATCAACCTGCCGGGGATCAGCGGCATCGAGGCTCTGAAAATCCTGCGCGAAGATCCGCTGACCCAGCACATTCCCGTCGTGGCCATCAGCGCCAATGCCATGCCCCATGACATCTTCAAGGGTCTGGAGGCCGGATTCTTCCGCTATCTGGCCAAGCCCATCAAGGTCAATGAGTTCATGGAAGCGCTGGACGAGGCTCTGGAGCAAGCGCAGAAGGGGTCCAGAACGGCGCGATCTGCATCCGACAGTGCAATTGAAAAAGGTGCTGCATAGCGTTCGACCAAACGAATCACCGGCCAACCTTCTTATCCCGCCTGCGCTTGCCTGAAGGGGGCAAACGCGGGCAGCATGCGTCCTCACGCCGATCGCGCACGCCCCGAACGCCTCGAGAGCACCCATGACAACCCCGATCAATCACCGGGAAACACCACGCAAGCGAAATTCGCGCTGCACGGGCCTCCACGGCGTACGCCGGGCGCGATAGATTTTCCTATCCGTTCATGCTGCGCGCGCTGGGGATCCGGGATTTCGTGATCATTGAGCGGGTCGAACTCGAGACCGGCGCCGGGTTTACGGTGCTCAGCGGCGAAACCGGCGCCGGCAAGTCCATCCTGGTCGATGCCATCGAACTGCTGGTCGGCGGCCGTGCAGACGCGTCGCTGGTGCGCGAAGGCGCGGAGCGGACCGAGTTGTCGGCCGAGTTCGAGGTCGCCAAAGGCAGCGCGCTCGAGAAATACCTCGCCGAGGCCGGGCTGGAAGGCGATCCGGGCAATGTCATCCTGCGCCGGGTGATCGACCGCTCGGGCCGCTCGCGCTGCTTCGTCAACGGCCATTCCGCGACGCTGGCCCAGCTCAGGGAAGGGGGCGAGCACCTGGTGGACATCCATGGCCAGCACGAACACCAGTCGCTGCTGCGCGCCGCCGCGCAACGCGATCTGTTGGACGCGCACGCGGGCGCGCAGGAAGTCGCGCGCGCCTGCGCTGACGCCTGGCGTGCATGGAAGCGGCTGGAGGCGCTTGCCACCGAGGCGGAGCAGCAGTTCGCCAAGCGGGAATCCGAGCGCGCGGAGCTCCAGGAAAAGCTCGCCGAGCTGAAGACGCTCGTCCTGAAGGACGACGAATGGGATGATCTGGCCGCG
>Ga0137435_1000731_pt1 | contig 10211 bp, 5 predicted proteins | sample EasRivERMGT100_2_FD_104904 | JGI IMG/M metagenome (GOLD analysis project Ga0137435, IMG submission 104904) | Soil microbial communities from meander-bound floodplain in the East River, Colorado, USA - East River MetaG ERMGT100_2 | ecosystem: Environmental > Terrestrial > Soil > Floodplain ... | reverse complement strand
TATGACACTCTTTGCGCAGGTACGAAGTGAATCGTCCGTGGAGGCGCCGAGTACGACGGGTTCCTTGAGGCCCGGGTGCGCCACTCTGGCGAGTGGTCATCGGGGCTCGGGCGGCGGCCGCGCAGCCCACTTCCTGGTTGAATTGGAGTGCGCGTGAAAACGGGACAAGTGGTCCCGTTTCGCGTTCCTTCGTCTACCCGCGGATGCCCGCAGATGCCCGCGCGCTCTCGGCGCAAGTTCCTTCCAGTTCGCAATACACAGCACGACCATCACTTCGTGCTGGAGCAGTTATGGTCTCTTAATCAGTGGGTTGAAGGTTCGATTCCTTCGCGGCGCACCAACTTACAAACGCGCTTCGGGCGTGTGGAGAGTTTCCGGTACCGTGGCGCAGTTGAATCTCGCCAGCCATGCCCGCAGGCGTGCAGCATCCGGATCAGTCCTCGGGGCCCAACGACGCCGACGGCCTGCGGAAGAATCTCGCGCGCTTCGGCCTCGGCTGGAGCTCAGCTCGCGACGCGGGGTAGTGCTCTTCGCACGAGCCGAGGATGGTACGAGCCACGAATTCGACGGGCCGTCACCTGAGCAGGACGATGCGCGTTCGCGTGATCTGCGTGCCGACGGTCATCTCCAGGAAGTAGAGTCCCGACGGCATCGCGCGACCCCGCGCGTCGTGACCGTTCCAGCTCCACTCGAACCACCCGGGCGGCGCCGCGTGCGTCCACTCACGGACCACGGCCCCCGTTACCGCGTAGACGCGGGTCCGCGCCGTGGCCGCGCGAGGCGCGTACGCGCGCAGCCGCATTTCGCCGCGCGCCGGATTCGGGAATGCGAGCAGCACCGGCGGGCGGGGCGCCGCCGCGTCGGGCTCGTCGACGCTGGTCGTGGTGAGCGGCGGGTATGTCGCGGTGTTGTCGCCGCCTCGATGCAGGCGATGGGGTCCGCCGGGGGCGCGGAATGGGGCGGCCGCCAGTGGAACGGCCACGAGCGCGGCGACGAAAGTCGCGAGCACTGAACAGAATCGCGAGCGGGCAATCATGGTCAATGCCATCTGTCTGCATCCGGGTCGGGGTCGGGATCGGGGTCCGGATCCGGAAACCAGATCGGTGGTCTTGGCGGCGCCGTCGGCTTGGGAGGGACGAAGACCATGTGTCCAAACGCGTCTTCGTAGAAGTACCCACCCGGGTCCCACTGCGAGCCGAGCAGCCAGGGCGTGACGACGTTGTAGTTGCGCTCCAGTTCCTTTCTCAATTTCTCCCGCTCCTCCCGCCTGCGTTCCTCCTCCATCCAGCGCTGCAGCTCTTCCGTGTTCTCCAAAGTGCCGTGGAACGGCTCCACGTTGGAGAATGTTCCCGGATACGGCCACGGATCCCAGGGCGTCTCCGTGTACGCGGAGGTGGAGGCGGGACCCCAGCGATTGCCGCTTCCGTTCGCCTCGATCTGCCTCGAGTCGTGCGTGAGCACGTCGGGGCCGAAACCGAGATCACGCAGGAGACTTCCGGTGCGCGCCAGGTACGGCGTGTCGGGCGGAAGTCCAGCGGTCGCGGGATGCGACGAGGAGCCGGCGAGGTCCGGCAGCTCGTCCTCCTTGAGCGCGATCATGTCGAGGAATCCGGGCGACGGCGAAGGCGTGCCGGTCTGCGCGAGCAGCTCGCCGGACATCGTGTAGACGCGCCCGCTCGCCAGGTTGCCCGAGCCGTCCGCCATCTCGCCGCTCCCGAACGGACCGGCGATCAGCGGCCACAGGCTGCCCGACGCCTTGCGGAAGCGCGGGATCGGACGGCGATCGCCTTCGAAGTAGCCGATCTCCTCGATCGGCGCCGTGTTCGGCGCGGCGAACCTCGCCAGCCGCAGCAATCCGTTCGAACCCTGGTCCTCGTCGCGCCACGAGGCGGCACCCGACGAGTCGACGACGAGCGCGACCTCGCCGAACGGGCCCGGAACGAACTGCCAGGTGGCGCCATTGTGGGTGAGGCTCTTCAGCGAGCGGTCGGCGCGGTAGACGTTCGTGATCGTGTTGCCCGGCCAGGTCACCTGGGTCACGTCGCCGTCGAGGTTCCAGGTCTGGGCGAGCGTTCCGGCGGCCACCAGCCGATGGCCGCCCATGTAGATGGAGTTCTCCAGTCCGCCCGGCCCGTCCTTCGTCAGGCGATCGCCGCCGGTGCCGTAGGTGAACGTGAAGCTCGGGCCGCCGGTGTAGTTCTCGGTCAGCAAGCGCCGCGACGGATCGTACGTCGCGGCCATGTTCACGGATCCCGACGTGGGCGTGTACATGTCCAGATTCGTGACGTTGCCACCCGGGGTGAAGCTGAGGCTGTGGTAGCTGGAGAACCCCGGGGCGAAGTTCGACACGAAGCTGACCCGCCCGAGCGCGTCGTGGTTCATGCTGCACGAGACGCCGACCGGATTGATGTAGAGGTTCGTGAGCTCGCGACGCGAGGAGTAGAAGGCGCCGAGCTCGAAGTCGGGCAGCCCGCTCAGATTCGTCACCAGGTTTCGCGAGTCGCGCGTGTACACCCACGGGATCGGTTGGAGGTTGTCCGTCATCTGGGCGATCTGGCCGGCGGCATCCGGAGTGAAGTTCACCGTGCGGTTCAGGTGCACGGACTGCTTCTGGATCAGGCGCGAGGCCGCGTCGTACGCGTAGTGGTACTCGATCGTCGGCGTCGCGGGCGCCACGCGCTTGGCCACGATCAGCCGGTCGAGCGCGTCGTACTGGTACGTGGTGGTGCCGTCGGCGCTCTTGAGCTGGGTCGGGCGGTGGAGCGGATCGCGGTCGACGTCGAGCGTGTCGCCCTTCGGCGTGACGATCTTGTTGAGGTCGAACGGGTCGAACTGGAAGTTCCAGACGCCGTTGCTCTGGTCGGTCTTCCGGGTGATGCGATCGACGCCGTCGTACTGGTACTGCTCCTTGGCGCCGGAGGCGTCCTGCTTCTCGATCGGGCGCCCGGCGCCGTCGCGCCGCACCGTGGTCGTCTCGTTGCTGGCCGAGACGATCCGGACCAGGCGGCTGAGGCCATCGTACTCGTACTTCGTGGGATTGCCGTCCGGATCGGTGTCCGACTTCAGCCGCCCGTTCGGGAACCATTCGAGCGTGCGTGTGCCGCCCAGCGGGTAGTTGACGTTGATCACGTCGTCGCGCCCGTCGCGGACGAGCACGGTCGTATTGGAGAACTGGTCGCTCACGGTGACCATGTTGCCGCGGCTGTCGTAGCTCGCCTGGACCGAGTTGCTCATCGGATCGGTCACGGACGTGAGGTTTCCGTCCGAGTCGTGGCCGAACGTCGTCGTGTTCGTGAGCGGGTCGGTCTGGTTCTGGACCTGACCGAGGAAGTCGTAGGTCCAGCTCCAGGTGTCCAGCAGCGGATCCACGAACGACAGCAGGTTCCCGGCTCCGTCGCGCTGCCACCGCCACAGCCCGCTCGCCGGATCGGTAAGCGTCGCCGGCAGGTGATGGGTGGGGTCGTACGTCCAGGTCCAGACCGACGTCGTCGGCTCGGTGACCGTGAGCAGGTCGCCGACGGCACTGTAGGTGTAGGACCAGGTGTGACCGTCGTAGTCCGTGTAACCGAGGGGCTTCAGCAGCGCAGGATCGTAGGTGTTCGTCGTGCTTCCCAGTCCCTGATTCAATACCGAGGCGACCGTCCCGTTCGCGTTGAATCGGTAGGACGTCTGGGCGTTCTCCGCCGGCCCGATCGAGTCGCGCACGATCGTGGTGAGCGTGCCCTGGTCGAACTGGAAGTCCCGGCGCGCGATCGCGGTGCGCAGCCACTGGACGACGTTGAGCGACGAAAAATAGGCGACCTGGGCGATCAGGCTCCCGCCGTCGCTGATCCGCACCAGCCGGTTGAGGCCGTCGTACTGGAAGTTGCTCGGAAAGCCCGGGCTCTCGGCGATCGAGATCAGCCGGTCGCTCGAATAGGTCAACGTGATCGGCTGGGGCGTCGGGCCGCCGATCGTCGACACGCGGCCGGCGCCGTTGTACGTGAACGTGAGAGTGCGGGACGAGGCGTCGCTCACGCTCGCCAGGCGGCCCAGCCCATCGTACGCGAACGTCATCGTGTTCGCGTTGAGGTCGATCAGCCGGACCAGGCGGCCGGCCGTGTCGAACTCATGGCGAAGCCCGTGCTTGTCGGTCAGCCTGTAGCCGCCGGCGATCGCGACGATCCGCCGGCCCTCGAGCGGGGCGGCCGCGTTCCAACCGCCCCCGCCGGGCGTGAAGATGTCGCGGCGGCCGTCGCCCCAGCGCGCGGTGATCGAGCCGGGCGGCGTATTGAGCTGGAGCGCGATGTCGTACGAGTGCCGCCAGCCCCGCCCGATCGTGGTGACTTCGCCCGCGAGCGTGGAGTTGTAGAAGAACGACAGGTCCCAATCGAAGCCGATCGCCGGGGCGGAGAACGCGTCGTGACGGAGCACGAGGCCACCGCTGTAGAGATTGACGAACGGTCGCAGGCATCCCCCCCGCCAGCGCGGCAAGCCGGAGATCAACGGCTGGGCCTCGGTCGCGACGCCGAGCGGACCGATGAGGGAGCGAGCGGGTTCCGCGACGCGGCGGGAACCCCACTGCGCACGCGCGATCGGCGGCCACAGCACGAGTGCCGCGGCCATTTCGAGAATCACACATCCCGCGAGCATCGGCTGGAGATAGCGGCGGACCACGCGACACACTCCACGTCTCTGGGGGGGGTGATGTGAGGCTACCACCGTCGTCCGCGAGTGAGTAAGGCAGAATGTGGCGCACCATCTTACCGGCGTGCGCCCGAGAATGCCGGCATTCTCGGTCCCGCCAGCCGGTAGGCCCACGCACCTTCGGAGCCTTCATGGGATGACGACCACCCGAGTCTCCGCGGTGCGGCCGCTCTCCAGTCTCAAGCGGATCAGATAGAGCCCCGCAGCCGGCACCTGGGGCGTCCAGCGGACGGTGGTTTGCCCCGCCGGGAGGGTTTCCGGGGATCGGGAAGCGACGCGCCGCCCAGCGACATCGAGGAGCTCGAACCCCACGCGCCCCGCGGAAGGGATCCCTAACGTGAAGCTGAACCCTTCCCTCGTCCTGGCGGGATTGGGCCACGGCGCGGTCAAGAACACGCGCCCAGACACCAACCCCCGCTCTACTCCCGTGGTCGCAAGGGCATCTGTCCCCAGCGCCATCACCGTGATCTGGTTGATCACCCCCTGCCAGGTCCAGCCCGCCCCGTCGCCTGAAGTCGCGACCTCGCCCGCGCCCGTCGATGCGATTAGGGTGGTGCCGTCCCGGGTGAGCGACGTCATCCCGCTCTGCGAAAGAGTTCCCACTGGGGTCCAGTTCACCCCCGCGTCGCTGCTGCGGTAAACGTCCCCCTCGGCGCTCATCGCGTAGAGCGCGCTTCCGACCGCCCTCAGCTCCACCGCGCTCGACAGCGTGATCGTTCCTTTGGGTGTCCAGTTGGTCCCGCCGTCGGCGCTCTCGTACACGCCGCCGCTGCGCGACAGTACGTAGTACCGGACCGCCGGGGTGGTGAAGGTGAGGCTCACGAAGTCCGAACCGGTCAGGGCCGCGATGCCGGTGAAGCTCGCCCCTTGGTCGGTGCTCTTGTAGAGCGAGCCGGTCGCTGTCAGTAACAGCAACGCGAGGTCGGGCGCGACCAGCATGTCCACCGCATCGTTGGCGTTCACGACCCCTACGGCGCTCCAATTCATCCCGGCGTCGGTGGAGCGGTAGAGCACGCCCGAGCGACTGGCGAGGTAGAGCTCGGAGGTACTTGCTCCGGCCCCGAGGGCGACCGCATCCCGCACCGGCAGCGTGGAGCGAATGGTCCAGTTGATCCCCTGGTCGAATGAAACGAACAACTCGCCCGTGTCCACCAAGCCAAAGAGGGTGGTCGCTGCCACCTGCATCGGCACCAACAGCAAGCCCAGCGCGCCGAAGGGTGCCAGCAGCCGTATCGGCATGCGGCAGGTCTTCATCGCATCACCACCACCTTCATGCGGTGCTGCTCCGAACCACTTCGAGCGTGGAGGAAATAGATACCGTTCGGCACGGATTGTCCTGCGTCGTCGCGCCCGTCCCAGGTGGCCACCTGCTCGGCTCCCTGGAAGCGCTCCCGTGTGATCGTCCTGACCAGGCGTCCGCCGAGATCGAAGAGCACGACCTCCGCGTTGCCTCCGGATTCCCCTACGCGCGCGTAGATGGCGAAGGCGACTTTCAGCTCGCCTCCTCGGTAGGGCAACGGCCAGGCTGCCAGTGGCCGCCCCGGGAGCAAGCGAATCTCGCCCAACGGCAGCTCCTCCCCCAGGCCGTTCACCGCGAAGAGGCGATACACGGTGCCATCGGATCCCCCCGTGTCGGTGTAACGCGTCTCGGTAATCGTCTCGGGCCCGATTCTCACTCCCCTACCCGGCACTCCCGCCGCGAGGCGATAAAGGCGATAACCGGCCAGGCCCTGCGGGCCGACCGCCGGGTCGCTGTCCCACGAGAGCAGGACGCCGCTCTCCTCCGTCTTGGCCGTAAAGGAGAGCAGGGTCACGCTCGACTGAATAGTGAATAGGGAGTCCGAGTTATCGCGCCCGGTGACGGCCGGATTCGTTGGCGTGATCTGGACTCTCGCGAAGCGAGTCGGGGAGTGCGGGACGCGCACGGAAACAGCATTGGCGTCTTCGCCTCCGATGCCGGTCTCCAGCCGATCGTAGGTCAGCCCGCCATCCACGGAGATCCACACGTCTGCCGGCTCCGCACCGAGCCAGGAGATGGTCTGCCTGGAGCCCACGTTCCACAGCCCGCCGCCAATCGGGGAGAGTAGGTGGTATCGATTGAAGTCATAGAGCTGAACGCGGCCATTGTCCGTGCCACCCAGTTGTGGTGTGCCTACGAGGAGATCTTCGAACCCGTCGCCATTGACATCCGCCGAGCCCACTGAAAAGCCAAGCTTGTCACCGGCCGTCGTGCCCGCAAGGATCAGATCGCGATCGAGGTTGGGTGGATTGCCTCCGAAATAGAGGTCGGCACGCCCGACATCCAGCGGCCCGCTGTTGGGGTTGAGGTCATAAAAGCGTGAGACGACGATGAAGTCGGAGAAGCCATCCCCGTTCACGTCTCCCGCGGAGGCCACCGTGGAGCCCGCCTGGTCTCCGACATCCCACCCGTCGATGCTGAGGTCGACGGTCGTGTTGAATGGATTTCCCCCGAACCAGATACGGGCCTGGCCCTGATTCAAGTAGGCCGAACTCGCGAGCGGCGCGCTCACGATGATGTCGTCGAAGCCGTCGCCGTTCACGTCACCGGCAGAAGCCACCGAAGCGCCGAAGTGCTCGCCGGCCGCATTGCCCGTGAGCGTCACCGGTGCGGGGGGATGGTTGAAGCCGACGTAACCGAAGATGATGGTCGCTTGGCCCTGATCCGTTGCCGTGGCGAAAGGAGCGCCAGCGATGAAGTCATCGAACCCGTCACCATTCACGTCCCCCGCAGTGGCCATCGAATAGCCGTACTGGTCTCCGGTGGCGGAGCCGCCGAATGTGATGTCCGACTGTGCGTCAGGATTGGCACTGCCATAGTAGAGGAGTACAAAGCCGATCTGGTTCGTGGGCTGTGCCACGAGGAAGTCATCGTACCCATCACCGTTGAAGTCACCCGCCGAGCTCACCGAATATCCCCCTTGGGCTCCGGTTGTCGAGCCGAAGAGGGTCAAGTCAGCGACATTGTTCGGTACTGCACCACCCAGAAAGACGTAGGCGCGACCCGAGCTCTGAGGGGAGTCAGCCCCCGGTGCGCCGACGATGATGTCATCGTAGCCGTCGCCGTTGATGTCGCCTGCCCCTGCGACGGACCAACCCAGGGAATCGCTGCCGGTTCCGTTGATGGTCACGTCGGCCACGGCGTCCATCGACGGTCCGCCGAAGAACACGTACGCCGCCCCGGCATCGGTGGCGCCGACGAGAGGCGCGCCGGCAACGATGTCGTCGAAGCCGTCGCCGTTGAAATCACCGGCGGATGCGATTGAGTACCCAAACTGGTCCGAGGCGGCCAGTCCGAGGAGTTCGAGCTGCAGCCGATTTGCGACAGGGGGCGGTGCGGCTGCCGCCAGCGTGATCGCGAAACAGGTCGCGACGAGCCCGCATGTCGGGGGTCCGAAGGTTCGCACGCCCATCCGCATACTCAGTTTCGGTGAGAAGCCGAATACTCGAATCATTGCGTTTCCTCCTCTGAGGCTCGCGTGGGCCACACGCGAAGACCAGGACGCGTGATTCGGGGGGTTCGCGCGGTTTCTTGGACGGCGTTGACTCCCCAATTGTTGTGATCAGCGCCTGGCTCTCAGCCCGCCAGGTAGACCAGGGGAGCCTTGTTGCCGATCGCTTGAGGTACCTCCATGGTCGGGCCACCTCTGGCGAGAAAAGCTGCGCGGCTGTGAACAAGTTTTCGAGCCAGCGGTGAACAAGTTTCCGAGCCAGAAGGGAGGCGTGTTGCCTCCACAGGTGGGCAAGAGTGTACGACCGGTCTTCCGCTCCTCGGCCGTGAGCACAAGTGACAGACGAACTTACGACGTCTTGACAGAGAATCAACGCGCGCACGTTCGCGACATGACGCTCGATAGACACCGATCGAAAAGTTCGCCACACGAAGGGCGATCGCGATCGGCGCGCCGGCCACGCGCTCGGCGCAGACGACGCGACGCGCGCGTGACGATCGTGCGCTCGCCCGCCCCGGGGGGTCGTCCCGCGTACGCGCCGGGGCTGCCCTGTGTCACACTCGCCCCGAACGCGAACCCCTCACGGAGGTCGATTCGGGCATGGCGAGCGATGTTCCGCGCGACGTCGGCGGCCCTCCCGCGACGCAGGAGAACACTGGCATCCTCCTCGGCCGCATCCGCGCGGGCGATCGCCGCGCGCGCGAGGCCCTGTTTGCGCGCTACCTGCCGGTGCTCAAGCGCTGGGCGCATCAGCGTCTGCCGAGCCACTCGCGGGACATGCGCGACACCGACGACCTGGTGCAGGACACGTTGATCCGTGCGTTCGGGCGGCTGGATACCTTCGAACATCGGGGGGAGGGCGCGTTCCTCGCGTACCTGCGGCAGATCCTCCTCAACGCGATACGCGACGAGGTGCGTAGCGCGGTCGCGCGCCCGCGCCGCGAGCCCCTGGAAGAGAGCGTGCCGCAACCCGGACCGTCGGTGATCGAGGAGGTGATCGGGCGCGAGCGCCTCGAGCGCTTCGAGCGCGCGTTGCTGGCGCTCGAGCCGAAGCTGCGCGAGGCGATCATCCTGCGCATCGAGTTTGGCTTCAGCCACCAGCAGGTCGCCGAGGCGATCGGCAAGCCCACCGCGGACGCGGCGCGGATGACGGTGTCGCGCGCGCTCGTCCAGTTGGCGCGGGAGATGAATGCATAGCCCGCACGACGACTCGACCGAGCAGCGCTTGCTCGAGCTGGCCGCCCGGATCGCCGACGGCGCGCCCGTCGATTGGACCGACCCGGTCACCGCGGATCCGTCGCTCACCGTTGAGGCCGAGATGCTGCAGGCGCTCGAGGCCATGGCGATGCGCCTGCGCGAAGGCGACGGCGCGGCCGCCGTCACCCCCGAGACCGTGGGCGAGCCGGCGCGACGCTTCGCCGGCTTCTCGATCGAGCGTCCGCTCGGCCGCGGCGGCATGGGCGCCGTGTACCTCGCGCGCGACGAAGTGCTCGGGCGGCCGGTCGCGATCAAGCGTCTACCTGCCGAGATGACGCTCGATCCCGAGCGCATGGCGCGACTCGAGCGCGAGGCGCGGCTGCTCGCGTCGCTCAACCACCCGAACGTCGCGACGATCCACGAGCTGCGGCGCGACGAGCGCGGCGTGCCGTTCCTGGTGCTCGAGTACGTCCCCGGCCAGTCGCTCGCGGAGTGTTTGCATCAGGGTCCGCTCGACGTCGCGCGCACGGTGGAGATCGCGCTGCAGGTCGCCGACGCGCTCGGCGCCGCGCACGAGGGCGGCGTGATTCACCGCGACCTGAAGCCCGGCAACGTCATGCTCGATCCGGGCGGCCGCGTGAAGGTGCTCGACTTCGGCCTCGCGCGCCGCCGCGCCCAGGGCGCCGCGGCGGCGGCCGCAATCGGCGTGGCGGGAACCTGGAGCTACGTCAGTCCCGAGTGCCTGATCGGCGCCGAGGACCATCGTGCCGACGTGTTCGCGTTCGGCTGCATCGTGTACGAGTGCCTCGCCGGCGCGCGCGCATTTCCGGGGGCCACCGCCGACGAGGCGATCGCCGC
>Ga0137435_1000730_pt1 | contig 10217 bp, 12 predicted proteins | sample EasRivERMGT100_2_FD_104904 | JGI IMG/M metagenome (GOLD analysis project Ga0137435, IMG submission 104904) | Soil microbial communities from meander-bound floodplain in the East River, Colorado, USA - East River MetaG ERMGT100_2 | ecosystem: Environmental > Terrestrial > Soil > Floodplain ... | reverse complement strand
TTACAGCGGGTGCCAAGATCATGTCGGATGCGACAGGCAGGGCAGTCCCCTGGGTATTCGCGGCATCCGATGCCAACAACCCGCTTGGGGTTGCCATGAACGATGCCACAGTTGGCGTCGATTGCATGACTGCCCTGATGCTCAGCTAGGAAAGGAGGAAGCATGCTCGACAAGCTCACGCTGGCCGAAGCAGTCGCGGATGGATCAAGCCGCGTTTGCGTCGAAGCCAGCGAGTCGATGATTCCTGGCCAGCCGGGCATCATCTACGCGGGCAAGCAGGCTCGACTGGCGATCGCCAATCCGGTGTTCCATCCGCTTGGTGCTCCGACAGTTTCGGGCGCTGTGATCTCGATGGACATGGCGCTGAACTCGCCTACGCGGGTGACGCGGACGCTGATGGATCTCACCCTTCAGCGGTTCTTCGCCGACCGTGTGTTTGCCAACACGGGAGGGGTCAGCGGCGGTGCCGTTATTTATGACGAGCTCATCGCCAATGATCTGTACCTCGATCGCGATATCGGCAAGGTCGCTCCTGGAGACGAATTCCCAATCGTCACCAGCTCGCGGCGCGCGCCGAAGGTAGCCGAAGTCGAGAAGTGGGGCGGCAAGTTCTTCGTCACCGTGGAAGCGCGTGACCGGAACAACGTGTCCGTCTTCGCTCGTCACGTTCGTCAGCTCGGCAACACGATCGTCCGTAAGATCAATCAACGGGCGGTCGAGGTTCTGGAGGCGGCAGTTCAGGCGTCTCCGACCCGTCAGCTGACCGGCAACAACTGGTCCACGGTCGTCACGGCGGGATCGTCTGCTTCCAACTCCACCCTCTGGCCTGGGTTCGACTTCGCCCGTGCGCAGACGGTCGCGGAGACGGAGGAGATGGGGCAGGTATTCGATCTGTGGATCATGAATCCGCAGGAGTACCTGCAGCTGGCGCGCATTTACGGCACCGGCTTGAACGACCTGCTTGCCTCTTTGGGGCTGCAGATCTTCGTCACCAACCGGGTTGCAGCGGGAGTGGCGTACGTCGTCGCTTCCAACCAGGCTGGCGAGATGCGGATCGAGCAGCCGCTCGCCACGGAGCAGTGGTACGAGCAGGGCACGCAGCGGTACTGGACGCAGGCATCTGTCCGTCCGCTCTTCTTCATCGACAACCGCTTCGCCGTCCTCAAGTTCGTCGGACTGGCTGGCTAGGCCTGAGAGAGGAGGAACTATGAGCAAAACGGAAACGTCTCTCTACGGCAAGTCAGACGATCAGCTTCTGACGGATGCCGGCGGGTACTCGTCCCCGGACGAGTACGCCGAGCAGGGGGATACTCGCGTGGTGCGGGACTTGATGTTCTCGTATCTCGTGGAGGTCACCGATCCGGCGGGCAACAAGTCGCTGGAGCCTCGTGACGTGCATCGAGAGACCGTCCTGGATGTAGATCAGATTGGTCTTGTCGCTCTGATGAAGGGCGAGAAGAACCATTCGTTCTACACCACGGATGAGCTCAACCGCAAGAACAAGACCGGATCGGAAGTCGAGCCGGTCGAAGCAGAAGCCAACCTCTCTGAGCTTGGTGAATTCGAGCTCGCTGAATGGCTCGCAACCAACAACCCAGAGACGGGCCGTGTCTGGACGATCGACGCCGTGCTGGAGCGGGTGGGAACCGACAAGGATCTCGCCAACCGCATGCTCGCAGCCGAGAACGTCGCTCAGGACGGAGACCCCCGAGACGGACTTGTTCAGGGCTTGAACAGGATCATCTCAGGGGACTAGGCAAAAGCGTGGGGAGTGGGCGATTGCCCCGCTCGCTCCCCACCCTACTTGAACAAGAAGGAGTGAAATGAATCCGATCGTTGCAGGCGACATCCACTTTCGCCTCTCAGGAGGATCGGGCAACTCTGACCCGAACGCATCGCTAGGCGGGGTGAAGTCAACAGCGACCGACGCAGGTGCGACGATCTTCGATGACGTCAGTGGCGCGGAGTCTGCAGCGGGTGACACCGAGTACCGTGGCGTTGTTCTGGAGAACGCGCATGCGACACTCGCCTACCTCGCACCTAAGGTGTGGATCTCAACGGACACACCTTCGGCCGATTCGGCCGCCGATCTGGCCCTTGCGCTGGAAGCCGTGAACACCACGATGGCAACCATCGCAAACGAGAACACCGCACCAACGTCCGTGACCTTCGCGAACACCGCAGTATCGCTCGCGACAGGTCTGTCCATCCCAGATATCCCTGCGACTCAGTTCAAGGGACTCTGGCTCAAGCGAGTCATCACCGCTGGCGCTTCGGCTGCGGCCGACTCGTTCACCGCTACGGCACAGGGGGATACGAACCCATGAGCACACAGGCAGAGAAAATCGTCAGCTCAGGATCTCTCCCCACGCACTACCAACAGGCGGCGGACGAGATCACAACCATCGTCGTGGACGCTCACAAGGCACTCGACGACGCACCCAAGGAGATCCACGCATCCGGGATCGTTCGCGAAGAGGATGGCACGGCCATTCTGGACGAGAGCGGGCAGGCGGTCAGAGAACTCCTGTACGACGAGAAGATGGAGCCCATCTTGGGCCCACATCCTCTTTGGAACAACTATGAGCACCACGGCCTTCACGCCTACCGTTACGAAGAGCAAGACGACGGATCGGTGCTCGCCATCTACGCCAACGACGAATCTGGCGAGATCAAGTTGAAGGCGTTCGAAGACATCGCAGCAGCGAGTCTTTGGTCGCCCCGGAATGAACGGGAATAGACCATGGCGCATCTCGACCTGAAGATCACTGAAGCCAGCGCTCCGACTCATCTGCTTCGTCAGGAGCAGCGAGGAACGGGTGCTGGTTCTGTCCCAATCGGTCTGCAGGTCATGCTGGCCGGAGAGCATGAGCGAGTTCACGATGGGATTCAATCGCTCACGCTCTCCGGCTCGTCGCAGACCCTGACCGTACCAGGCGGCGCGACACATGCCTTGATCTACATGGAGGCCACTGCGCCAACAACAGATTTCGCTCGATACTGGCACGGAGCTACTGCCCCGACTTCCAGTGTCGGCAAAAAGCTCAAGGATCACGAAGAGATCGTGTCGGCAGATCCCGCCAACTTCCGTGTCATCGTTGGCACCGGCGGCGGTATTCTGCGCATCGAGTATTACCACTACGCATAGGGGGCAATGATGCGCGTTGCTGCAAAAATGGTTGGCGGCCCGCTCGAAGGGCAGATGTTTTCAATCGACTCTGAGCAAGAGGAGATCGTTGGCATGTGGGACGAGGAGGCAATTGCCGGTAAGTACATCAAGGGATCAGAGATCGAAATGCCTGTCCCCGAGAATCCCGATGATCCTCCTTTCTTCACCACAAGCAATCCTCCGGAGGATTGCTTCGAGTTCAATTGGAGCCAAGGATGAGTCCTAAGAGTCACACCCGCGCTATTCGTGGCAAGATGGCCCTCGCAGTATTGGCCACTGTAGGCGTTGTATCTGGTGGCCTAGCGATCGGCAGTCGCAACGATGCTCCTCCGCCAGTTGGCGGCAATCTCGGGAATCTATGGGTGATCGCCTCAGATAGCCCGAACGGCACTTGCACGCGGAACGCAACGCCGGAAACTCTCGCAGCAGCCCAAGCAGCTAACCGTCAATGCAACCCGAACGATGACGTGACTGATGGCGTCTTTGATATCGCCTACACCAATGCAGCCAACTCAGGCGACACTGTTTGCGTAGCCGCAGGTAGTTATGGCTTGCAAAACGTGAAGTTCCACTCCGGTAAGACGACTCCTGCAACGGTTATCGAGGGATGCGAGGGAACTGATCCCACGGTCTTGTCGGTCATCGTCGGGCAGAGTAACGGGAGCACGCAGCCACACGCTGTGACATTCAAGGACATGGCGATCACGGGATCAGCGTGTAACCAGGCTGTGTTTGTCTATTACGGCTCGAACGGTGCTAGCAAGGTTGCAGATCAGGCGACTGACATCACATTCGACAATGTAAAGATTGCCGTTGGAAAACCAACCTGTGGCCCGGTAGTCGAGATTTTTTCAAGCCTGAGAGTGTCGATCATCAACAGCATCATCGGCCCCGCTTGCTGCGGTAACCAGGCAGACGGAGTGACTACCAATAACTCGCCGGTCGGGATCAGGTTCGGCGCTGATACCGCCAATAGTTACCCAGTCAACACCGACCCCGTTATTCGCAACAACCTGATTCAGGGCATTACCCGCAATTGCTTGGATTGGCTAACGGGCTACGGCTCTTGTCCGCAGTCAACTTGTATCAATACCAATGAAGCTTGCCATGCAGACGCGATTCAAATTTGGGGAACGCAGAATCTCGTCGTTGATCGTAACCGGATCTACCACAACGAGATCAACGGACTATTCCTTGACTCCACCGCGATGATGACGGACGGAACTGTCTCGAACAACATGATCGGTGACATCATCCGTGGTGCGACCTGCTTTGACGTTGACGGTCGTGGTATCCGTGGCGTCTGGAACATCATCAACAATACCTGTACAATCGCGGGCGGCGACGGTTACAACATCGCTTGGGCGAAAGACGACCCTGATGGTATTGGCCCTGGACAGTCGATGGAGCAGGGTGGCGCCGACTGGAACTGGAAGGGCAACATCGGCTCGATTCATATCGCTGCTGGCGTTACCCCCACGAGTTGCGACGCTGGTACGACTGGAGTGTTCACGTTCTCCTACAACACTTGGAGCACCGATAACGGTGGCCACACCGGTTGCGGCGGCAATGAAACCATCGGTGACCCGACGTTCGTCAATGCAGCTCTCGCTCCAGCAAATACGATGAACCTCGCGCTCAGCGGAGCAGCCGGTGTCGCTGACAATAAGATCCCGACCGCCACCTGCTCCGGATTCGTCACCACCGATATCGACCTCGTGACGAGGCCGCAAAACTCGGGCTTCTGTGATGCGGGCGCGTGGGAGAGGCTCCAGCCCTAAATGGCCTGGACACCACGCACTCCGGAAACCGGCTCAGGTGCCAACAAGAACGTAGTTGTTACCAAGCCGTCCGGAACCGTCGATGGCGACGTCATGGACGTCTGGATTGTCATCGAGGATGTGCCATTCGATGCGGTTATCTCCTCACCACCTGCCGGATGGGTGCAAAGAGCGACTGTTGACGATGGTGCGGACTTCGGTATTCGAATGTGGCTCTTTACCAAGGTGGCTTCGGGCGAGGGAGCGTCATGGACATTCCCGATCGTCACAACGGCTGCTGCACCCAACTACACGTATCTTGCCAATGCTGCTGCGGGCGGCGATGGCACTCTGACGGGGACAATTCCTTCAGCTGCTGACAGAGCCACCTTCGTGGCAACCTATACGTCTCCATCTATTACTCCCGCTGTTAATGGTGCTCTCGTTAGGGCAGGGTTCACGACCGACACGAACGCTGATTTGCGTCCCATTACGGCCGATACTTCGCCTGCCGCAACTTCGGATGCGACTGGTTTTGACGGTACTTCGCAACAGCATGTCTACACGGAGCGGTTTGTGCAGGCCACTGCTGCAGCTATCGCACTCGACATGACCTTCAATGCATCTTGTGGCCAGCATGTCCAGACGGCGATTATCGCTTGGGCACCCGCTGGTGGCCCTACTCCTGTTACGAAGACTCTTACTGCGAGCTACAACATCGCAGATCTTTACCCGGATGTTGTAGCTACTTCGGTTCTTGCCGACACCGGAAATGCAACTACACACAACGTTCCTCTGCCGACCCCGGCAGGCGGCATTCTTCTCAACGACATCTTACTCTGGATCGGATGTGTCGATGGCAATACAGCAGTCTCACAACCTGGCGGTTGGACCGAGATAAAGGATGAGGCTAGCGGAACCGCTTGTGAGGTATATGTAGCTTGGAAGCGGGCAGCCGGGGGCGAGACAGGCAACGTTGTGCTAACCACCGGGTCAGAGGCGGGTGGACATCAGATCCTCTGCATTCGGGGTGCACATCTCACTACTGCTCCTGCGATCTCTACTGGCGTAACTGCTACATCTGCCAACCCGAATCCGGATAGTCTCGATCCTGCCAACTGGGCGACGGAAGAGACATTGTGGATCGCAGCAATAGGCAACGATGCCAATGTCGCGGTCACGGCAGGCCCTGCCGGGTACAGCGGGTTTCTTAACACTCGATGGGCGAACACCGCTGGCGCGGGAATTGCTACGGCCTGGAGGCAGTTGCTCGCGGGATCTGAGGATCCAGGCGCATTCACGATGGCGGCAGAAGACTCACGTGCCTTCACCATCGCGATCCGACCTGCAGCGGCCATCGTTCCGGTAGTGCAAACCTTGACGGCCACCTACAATATCAAGAAGCAGATCCCGAAGACTCTCGCCTCAACCTTCAACATTCGTACTTCTGTCAGCAAGAGTCTAACGGCCTCTTACTTTCTCGGGACGACTCCGGTATCGAAGACGTTGTCGGCGTCTTATACAATTCGAAAAGCGATTGTCAAGACTATACCGTCAACTTACTTCATCGTCAAATACGGGCCGCGAGCTAGTCTCGCCTATTACGTTTCTCCGGCTATTGGCCCTGTTCAGAAAACGCTAACCTCTACTTACAACATCGTTGGTCGAGTAGCGAAGACTCTCTCGGCTACTTACAATATCATCAAGCAGATTCCGAAAACTCTGTCTGCTACATATACCATCAGGATGGCGATTACCAAAACTCTATCGCCTTCATATATCATCAAGAAGTCGCAGCCTAAGACTCTCAGCGCTTCGTACAACATTCAAAAGTCGATCCTGAAGAACGTCACATCAGGTTACAATATCATCAAGCAGATTCCGAAAACTCTGTCTGCTACATATACCATCAGGAAGTCGATTTTGAAGACTCTGTCGGCGTCCTACAACATTGGATCTACCAGTGCGGTGCCCAAGACTCTTATCGCGTCATATATCATCAAGAAGTCGATTCCGAAGACTTTGTCGGCGACGTACATGATTCGAGTCTCGGTTGCGAAGGCCCTTGCCTCTAGCTATACAATCAAAGTCTCCATCATCAAATCTCTGTCTCCATCTTACCAGATCATTCAGTTCGGTACCGTTAACAAAACTCTCAGCGCTGTGTATAGCATCCAACGCCAGATTGCCAAGACGATTAGTTCGACGTACAATATCAAGCGAGAGATCCCGAAGACCGTCACATCGAGCTATAACATCCGAGTGTCGTTGCCGAAGACTCTCACTCCTACCTACAACATAAAGGCATCCATCGCGAAGTCGCTCGCTGCATCGTACATGGTTCGTGTCTCCGCCACGAAGGTGTTGAGCGCGTCGTACACCATCAAAAGGGCGACACCGAAAACATTGACGCCCACCTATACCATCAAAAATTCGGTATCTCAAACTTTGACATCTGCCTACTCGGTCATTCAGTTTGGCATTGTGACGAAAACTTTGCCTGTCTCGTACAACATCCGAATTTCGGTCTCCAAATCTCGCTCAGCATCGTACATGATCCGACGCTCTGCGACAAAATCTGTTACGTCAAACTACACCGTGATCGGTCGTATCGGCAAGACAATGACTGCAGCATACATCATTCGTACCTTGCAAATCGATCATTTCCCGCACTCGCCCTCGGGCAGGATCGCCGTGCCGTCGGTTGGGAGGCCATAATGTTCGTTATCAGTTTGACTGACTATACCCCCATCGCTCGATACGACAATGAGCCGTGGACGCTGGCGAGGATCGAAGAGTCTGTCGCTCAGTCCGGGCCTTGGGTAGAAATCGACTCTGTCACGCTCTCCCCCGTAGACACGGATCCGGCCAACCCGCAGACTCGCAACTTTACGACGCCCAACGCTACGCTAGAAGAGGGCTGGTATCGAGTCGTCTTTGTCGATGGTATCGGGGCAACTGAAACTGCGACAGTGCCGGTACATCGCAAGACTGCCATTGGGTTCCCGTTTACTCCGACAGTCTCCGAAGTTGCGGCTATCCTCCGCGCTCGAACTAAGGATACGTTCGGGAACGAAGTGGGCACATTCAATAGCAACACTCGTCCGACTGGCAATGAAGTTCTGTTGCTGATCGAGAAGGCACAGAGCTTCGTTCTCTCGCGCGCCGACGATGACATCCCCGAGGGTGGCTGGGATATCGCTCGCGACTTGATCTCTCTCGGCGCAGCGATGCTAGTCGAAATGAGCTACTTCTCTGAGCAAGTCGGTACTGATCGAACGGCATACGAAGAGATGGAGCGAATGTTTGATAAGCAATGGGACGCTTTGATTGGAGCGATCGAGCGGGAGAAGGCAGAAGTTGTTGATGGTGCCGATGCCCCGCCCAACATCGCCTTCGGATTCCCGACGGCTGAGCCTCTCTGGACAAAGAAGTTCTAGTGTCTGCCTACCTTCCCCACATCCGTCTCTTTGGTGCCGATCAGGTTCGGGCCAGAATGCTGCGCGGGGCAGCACGGGCCACAAATATGAAGCCTGCCAATCAAAAGATCGCTGACGACATGATGAGGGTAATCGACGCTACCTTCAAATCACAGGGTCGGCGCTACGGCGGTAGTTGGACGCATCTCGATCCAGATACGATCCGAGCAAAGCGCAGGCGTGGACTTAATCCTCGCATCTTGATTGCACGGGGCAGACTGATGAATGCCTTCACGAAGAGGCGTAGTCGCAATCAGGTTCTAGTCGTGACAAGAGATAGCGTCGAGCTAGGTACGACCCTGCCCTACGCAGGCACTCATCAATTCGGAGATGACGACAAGGGAATCCCCGCGCGCCCGTTCATTTCGTTCCACGAGCGCGACGTAGCTCGATGGGCTAAGATCTGCGAAGACGAACTGTTGAGGGCGATGGGATACCACTAATGACTTCAATCTTTGAACCCATCTACGTTGCGCAGAAGCTTGAGGATGTCATCAAGGCTCAAATCGAAGAGTGGATGCCCACTTACATCAGAGAGGTCGAGCGTCAATTCTTCGGACAGATGGATAGAATCCCCATGCCAAAGAGCGTCACCAGTCGCAATCAATTCGATAAATTCCCGGAAGATCAGTTGCCGATGATCGTTGTCGTCAACTCCGGTCTCGCTGACGAACCAATCAAACATGGCGACGGGGTGCATACGGCTTGGTGGGCAATCGGGATTGGCATTATCGCTTCTGCATCTACGGAGGAAGCCAGCAGACAAATCACCGATGTCTACGGGGCTGCAATTCGAGCTCTGTTGCTGCAAAAGCCAGATATCGGAGGCAATGCTGCAGGCGTCGAATGGGTTGATGAAATTTACGACGATCTACCGACGGACGATCAAGCGAGGTCGCTGCGATCTGCGCGTCTCGTCTTTCGCGTCCTTGTCGATGACGTCGTTACAAGTTGGGGCGGGCCGGCAGAACCGGACGACCCAGACCCGGCGATGCCGGGTAGTCAGTGGCCAACGGCCGACGATGTTATCATTGAGACTAACATCGTCGATCAGATTGAGGAGGTTCCATAGTGGCCAAGCACCAATATGTCGGCCTGCATGCCGACTCACTAGACGATGGCCGCCCGGTGGCCCCTGGCGACATCGTTGATATCTCGGGCGAGCTGTCCGAGTACGATGCGAGCATGGTGGCCGATGGTCGGCTAGTGCCCGTGAAGGAAGAAAGCAAGTCGAAGAAGGAAGGGAGTGGTAGCTGATGTCGTTTCGCCCTGGCGTTTCGGTCATCCAGCGTTCGACTCCGCCGCCAAGGTCGGCTCCGACCGACACTGGGCTTTGGCACACCGTCGGCTTGACCGACGCTGGGCCGATCACCCCACAGTTGATCGGAAGCATGGCGGATTACGAACGCATCTACGGCCAGCGCGTTTCGTACAGCGTATTGTACGACGCTCTGGACGTGTACTTCCGGGAGGGAGGCAGCCGCGCGATGGTCTCTCGTGTGGTCGGCCCTGCCGCCACAACCGGCAGCAAGAACCTGCTCGACGGGGCTGCAGCTATCGCACTCGTCGCTTCGGCTCTCGGGCCGGGAGCTGGTAGCACGAGCATCTCAGTTGGCGTCCGTGCAGGTGGCGCAGGCGGGACGTTCGTGGTCTTCGTTGTAGTTGCAGCGGTGGAGGTCGAGACCTCGCCGGATCTCGTGGATACAACCGCCGCTGTTCTCTGGTCTCAGGCTAGCAGCTACATCCGCCTCACGCAGGGCGCATCAATTCTCGATCCCGCAGTCATCGCCGCTGGCGCTCTTTCGGCCG
>Ga0137435_1000728_pt1 | contig 10228 bp, 9 predicted proteins | sample EasRivERMGT100_2_FD_104904 | JGI IMG/M metagenome (GOLD analysis project Ga0137435, IMG submission 104904) | Soil microbial communities from meander-bound floodplain in the East River, Colorado, USA - East River MetaG ERMGT100_2 | ecosystem: Environmental > Terrestrial > Soil > Floodplain ... | reverse complement strand
CTGGTACCAGAGAGCCCGTTCGCGTTCCGGAGCGATCGGCTGCGGCGGCGACACGGTGTCCTGGATCGTGTACCCGCCGATGAAGACCGCCGCCCGCACGCGATCCGGGTGAAGCGCCGAGGCAATACAGGCGGCGCGGTTACCCCAGTCGTAGCCAGCCACCGCGAATCGGGACAGTCCAAGCGCGTCTGCGACATCGATCAGATCCTGGCCAATCGCTGCCTGCTCGCCCATCCGCGGAGCCGCCGCGTCACGAAAGCGCGTCGATCCGTACCCGCGGAGGTACGGAACGATGACGCGGTGGCCCTTGCCCGCGAGCGATGTCGTCACGTCGTCCCACGCGCGCACGTCGTCTGGAAAGCCGTGCAACAGGATGATCGGGAAGCCCCGGGGATCGCCACTTTCCTCGAAGCCGACATTCAGGACAGGCGTCTGGACTGTGCGTGTCCGGGGAGCCGTGGGGCCCTGGGCCCTCGACTTCGCTCGGGCCCCGGCCCACACGTCACGCGTGTCGGCCAAGGCTCCTGTCAGCGCGCCGGCCGCAACTCCAAGCTTGAGAAAATCTCTGCGGCTGTGTTGCATGAGTTCCCCGTCTACTATCGAATTCCTGTGTCGAAGGTAAGCCGCACGACGGTAAGCGGGCCGGTGTCGCCAACGGTGACGGCTTTCGCCTGCGAGGACGGTGAGATCAGCGGCGCATCAGCGTTCGGCACGATCGAATACGCTCCCGGCTGCAGGTATACCGTGAACTGCCCCGCGGAGTCTGACTGAAACTGAGCGACCTCGCGTCCGGCACGCTGCACCGTGAAGCCGGCACTGAACGGCGCGTCGCAGGGCACGTCGATCCGGCAGACCGGCGTGATCGGTCCGCGCACCACCACTCCCGTCAGCCCAGTCGTCGGCGAAGGCGCAGTACCGCTGCACGCGGACGCACCGAGTAACGCAACGAGCAGGCCGGCGACAAGAATGCGGTTATCTGGCTTCAGCGGTCTGGATGCGATTGCCGGGCGCCGGCGGCATCGGTCGCGACGACACGTACGCGGCGATCGCGACGAAGTCTTCGTTCGTCAGCTTGGCGACGACGGGCTTCATCAGTTCGCTCCACTCGCCGTGACGCGTGCCCACCTGCATGTCGTACATCTGTCGCGCGAGATAGCTGGGTGAGCGGCCCGCAATGCCGGGAACGGTGCCGAGGCCTCTCAGGTCCGTGCCGTGGCAGATCGTGCAGCGGATCGTCTTGCCGTTTCCGCCGGCGGTCACCAGCGACTCGCCCTTCTTGATGCTGCCGATTGGCGCGTACGCAACGAATCCTGAGCGCGGATTGCGCAGCGGTTCGGTCTCTTCGTTGTTCTCAGGCACCTCGATGATGCGCATACCGATTGGCTCGGTTTCGTTCCCGGGCAATCGGAAGAAGATCGACCCTTCTGCCTCGCTCTTCGGAACCATGCGCGTCTCGACGACCCTGATCCACTGAGTCCACTGCACCGATCCGAAGTACTCGGCCGCGGTGCGCATCTCGTCCGGCGTCATCGCCTTGGCAAACGCAATCATCTGATTGACGTTCACCTTCCGGGGATCGCCGGGTTTCCTCAAGCCGTTCTTGAAATCGTTGAGGGTCTGTACAAAGTAGGACACCGGCTGCCCGGCCACACCGCCATTCGACGAACGCCCTTTGCCGTTCGGGTAGTGGCAATAGGCGCACGCGCGGATCGCAGGCTGCCGGCCTCGCGCCACGATCGGGGGCATGGCGGGGTGATCCTCGGGGAACCAGTCGGCCGGTTCGTTGAGATCGGCGATCTGGGCGATCGTGAACGTGCGGGTCGTACCCAGAAGGTGCTTGAGCGAGGTGTCCGCCGGCTCGCGCGGGGCGGGAGGCGCTCCCGGTGGAGGCGGCGGCGTAATCGCATAAGCCCATGCCGGGTAGCCGGGACCGGCGGGGTCATCAGCCGCGCGCAACACGACCGCGCCCAGCGCGGCTGCCGCCGCGAGCATCGCAACACAGAAGCATGTTTTCATTTCGCCCTCTTGCTGACACCTTGCGTCAGCGTCTGAACCTTGAAGGCTGCGCCTGCTCCCACCATATACAGGGTCTTCTTTCCTGGTCCCGCAAACGCGAGATTCTGCGGCTTGCGCAGCATCAACGACTCACCGCCCCAGATGGCGGGGATGACGCCCAGCAGGTCGCCCTTGGGACTGAACACCTCGACGCCCACGTTGGTGGCCACGTACACGCGCCCGTCGTTGTCCACTGCAAGGCCGTCCGCACCGTTGTCTTCCGCGAGCAGCGGATCCTTGCTGTCCTTCAGCGTGACACTCTTGTACTTCGCGAAGTTGCGGCGGTTGGCCAGCGTTCCGTCCGGTTTCACGTCGAAGGCGAGCAGGTACTCGCCGTCCTTGTTGTTCGCGTAGAGCGTCTTCTCGTCGGGACTGAGCTGCACGCCGTTCGGATTCGGAATCCCGTCGATCACCTTCTTCACGGCACCTCCGCCGGCGGGCAGGTAATAGACGCCCTTCCCGTCAGTGAAGTACACCGCGTCGTGCGACGTAACGACCAGATCGTTAAGGCGGTCGAACGGCATCCCGTCATGCTTGTCGGCCAGCGTCGTCACCGCGCTGGGCGGGTACAGAACGCCGAGGCGCTCGTCATTCGGCTTGCGCTCGACGGCAATCAGGCGTCCCTTCGTGTCCCACCCGAGCCCGTTCGCGTTGTTGGACACCTCGACGAAGGTCGACACGTTCCCGGCCGGGTCGAGTCGTGTGATGCTGTTCGTGTTGGTGAAGACGATGCCGCCGTCCGGCATCGCGACCGGCCCTTCCGTGCGGCGGAGGTCGCCGTTCACCAGCTGGACTTTCGTTCCCGGCGCGATCACTCCGGGAATTGCCGGTGCGGCAATCTCCGCCGGTGGTGGTGGTGGTGGTGCATTGCCCCGCCCCCGCTGCGCGAACGCTGTCGCGGACGCGAGGAGCACGCAGAGTGTTGCGAACGCGAACGCCAACGCCGCAAGAATTTTTGCCATTATTTCTGTACCGCCTGTCTCATCTTCCGGTTCCGGCCGCGCCGTCATAGCGCATCACCGTGCCGTTGGCCAGCATGACCTCTTTGATTCGACCAATCGGCGCGCCGCTCTTCGCCACACCATCCAGCGTGACCGTGACCTCGTCCCCGGCCTTGAACGTCTTCGCCGTCAACCCGAAGTTGACCAGCGTGGACGGGTTGTTCCATTCGGCGGTCCACTGCGTCACGTTGCCGCTGTCGTCCTTTGCATCGAACTTGAGGAATGTGTGGGGGTTGGTCCAGAGCCACTGGACCACCGTGGCCTTCATCACAACGGTCTTGTTCTCGGTGGACGCGTTGCCGTGATGTGCCGCCACCGGAGCCGTCAACGCCAGTACCGTACAAAGTATGAACATCTGCTTCATGTGTTCTTCTCGATGAAATGCGTGTTTCATTTCTTGACCGCCTCAGCCTGGATCGTGTTGTAGGTCGCTGCCTCCGAAGGTGAACACAGCTGCTCGCGGATGTCGAAGCTGTCCGGCAGCAGCCCGAGCTGAAACTTGTTCAGCGCCACCCACGGCTGCGTGTACATCTTCGGGTCGGTGATCGTCAGCGTGAGCTCGATGATGTCCGCGTTCACGCGGTGGAAGGTCTCCTCCACCATCAGCTGGTCGCTGTGCGGACGGCCGGCGTTGTCGATCCATGTGCGCTCGTCGAGGCCCCGCGTCTGCGCGACGAACGTATAGTCATCCGTCCATCTGCCGACCGAGTAGCCGTACCAGCGCGGCTCATCGAACTCCTTCGGCAGCTCGCGGCCGTCCATCCAGAAGTTCCGCCACACCTGGCTGTTCTGATAGAGCAGCAGCACCTGTTTCTTCGTCTGCATGATCTGCACGCCGCGCAGGTTGAACAGGTTGATGCGCGGCGTACCGATCGGATCGCAGATGTTGAACGGGTCGTTGTTGAACTGGATGTCCACCGCCGTCGTTCCGAACCCCGGATGGTGGGACTTCCACGTCTGCTCGCCGAGCGGCGTGAACGGCAGCGTGTGGTTCCGGTCCGACGGATTGTCGCGGGCGCCGTTGGCCTGGACGCCGGCGCGCCATCCCTCGGCCGGTTCCCAGATGCCCGACAGATCGCGAACCGGGGCGGGCCCTGGTTTGTAGTCCTTCGGCTTTTCGGCGACCGCGCGCCCCCAACCGTCTACGTGCACCGGCGGGCTGATTTTGGTCGTGCCGGCGGGAGGAGCCGACCCGCCCTGCCCTCCACCACCGCCGCCGCGCTGCGCGTGTGCAGACAGCGAGAACGCCAACGCCGCCAGGACAACCGCGAATACAACAACGCGCCTTCGCATGCTCAGCATCCTCTCTGGGTTACGTGCCGATGGACAAGCGTGGATGGTGCTCCATTCGCAACTCCAGTGCGTGATCTTACCGGTGTCGTCCTTCACGTCGAACTTCAGGAACGTGTGCGGATTGGTCCACAGCCATTCCGTCACGGTCCCCTTCATCATTTCCGTTTGGAGGCTTCGACCTCGCTCAGCTTCCGGAGCTGATCGACGTTCTCGTTGTTGGTGCAGAAATTCTCGGTCAGGTCTTCCTTGCCGAGGGAATACGTTCGCCACGCCGATGTCCACGACTTGGTCAGCACCTTCGGATCCTCGACGGTGTACTGGTACTCGAGGTAGTTCATGGACGGGCGCCTGAGGCGCTCGATCACGTGCGCCTGATCGCTGTGGAACCAGCCGCTCGAATTGATCCACGTCCGTTCGTCGAGCGAGATGGTGTCGATGACGAGCGTGTCGCCCTCCCAGCGCGCGGTTTGATCGCCGTTGTACAGCGGCTCGAGATCGTCCTTCCCTTTGTGAGGGCGGCCGTCGGTATGGACCACGTTCCAGGCGTTGTCGCTCTCGATCAGGTGAACGTACAGCCCTGGCTGGGTAATGAGCTGATGGGGATACGGATTGATGGTCCACATGCCGGGCGTGCCGACAGGCGTGCACCGGACGCCCGGGCTGCTCAACTCGCGTTCGGTGCGCGTCATCGCCTTGATCTTCGCGGCCGCCGCGGGCTGGAACGGCACGGGATCTTCCTTCAGCGGCTCGTCGGGCACGACACTCCACGCGTTCGCTTTACCGGTGGGGCCCGAAAACCAGACCCCCGACAGATCCACGTGGCCGTCAGACATGCGCGGCGCGGGTCCCCCCGGCGGCAGCGGCACCGGCATGACGCTCCCTCTGGCCTCGACGAACGGTTTCTTCTCCTGGGCGATCGCTGCCACCGACAGCGTGCAGACCGCAAGCATCAAGCCGATGTACGTTCTCATGGTCATCTCCAGATCTTAGTGCCGAAGATCCCTTCGACGTCCTGCCCAACGCGCCCTGTGGCGCCATCGGTGAGCTTGATGAAGGACGGGTGTTTAGCGGTTATTTCTCCCGATGATCTCGATAAGTGTCTGCCTGCGAAGAAGAAACGTCGGGGCGCGGACCGCTTATAACATCCGCTCTTTAGTGAGTCAACGCATTGACGCATAGCGTATTACGTTTTTCCGTCATCGCGTCCATCACGAGCCACAGAGACACAGAGTCACAGAGATCAACATGCCTCGGTGTGTGTTGCCCTGACCGCGTATAGAGGCCGCGCTTCGGTCGCGCACGGCATGCGACCTTTGTCAGGCGAGCCGACATTACTTCTTCAGCTCCTCCGTCCAGTTGAGAACGACCGTGATCGGCGATGACGTCGTCTGCTCGGGGAGTGTGTTGATCTCATACGGCCCGAGGCGAGTACCGGATCCGAGGGACATATTGGATGGATGCCGCGAATCTTAACGCCGATCGCGCTCGGCGCGCTTCGTTTCTGCAACGTCCCAAGAGTCATCTGGTGGCAGAACTTCCCTCGTGGCGCCGGGACTCAGCATGATTTCTTCGAAATATTCCCGGCACATCGTTCGCTTGAATCAGTGCGGAGCGACGATGGTACGATTGAGACCTGAGCAGCGGCGACTGTTGGTCGCACATCTACCTGAATTGGCGAATTTCGCGGCAGGTTCGCTGTTGTTCGGACAGTTCCTGAGCGAACGTCCCTACTCGCCGGCAGTTGCGCTGATCGGACTTGCGACGTGGATTGTGCTCTTTGGTGCCGCGTTCTTTTTCGCTGCGGGAGAGGAACTCATGACATTTTCGCTGATACTCCTCGGCGGAATTACGTCGGTCGTGCTCGTGATCGCTCTGGTCGACTGGCTCGGACGGCGTAGGGATCGCCAGTCACGTCATCGCGCCGCATGACAAGAGGCGCCCGTTACTTCTTCAATCCCCGTCGTCCAGTGCGGCACGACCGCGATCGACGGCGCGGTCGCGCCTTCTCCGCTCATCGACAGGAAACGGTGCTTCGGCTCGTTCATCGAGACGGGTGCCGTGCGCTCGGCGTGAGGCCGCTAATCAGCGTGTCAATGCGCTGACGTGCGTGAGGGCGGGCTGAAAGCGGCCCTCAGTTCGCCGCGTTCAGGATCCGATCGATGACCTTCTGATCGGCGGGAAGAAGACCGACGGCGGCGAGGCGGGGCGTCAGTGTGCGCCAGTTCCTGTCTGCAGTGAAGACGCGCCGGAACAGCGGGAGTGATTCGTCGACGCGCCCCATGTTGACGAGCGCCGCGGCGTGCCAGAAGACCATTTCCATGTTTCCAGGCGCGAGCGCCGCGGCCGCTGAATACTCGCGTAGTGCTCCCTGATTGTCCTTGCGCTCCACCGCCAGATCGCCCGCGTTCATATGGTTGTAGGCGCGCTGCAGGACAACCAGGCGCCGCAGCTCTTTCAACGGCTCGGCACTGTCATCCACGCGCAGATCGAAGCGCCGGTCGACCCACGCCTTGCCTGTCGACTTGCCGCTGACGACGATGAGCGCGGCGGATTGCCGCCCGCGGATATCGCCGCCGGCCGCCTGCGCAGCATCGAGCGCCGCCATCATCCGATCCGCGAGGTCGCCCTTCGCCGACTGGAAGGCGCGCGCCATCGCGGGCCAGATCGTGTCGTTGAGCATCAGATTGGCCTGAACGGAAAAGTTGTTGCCGATCTGATGGCCTGCCGCCTGGATGTCCTTCCTACCCGTATGGGCGGCAACGCGACCCTGTGTATCGATCATCGCCACCTGCCGGACGTCGCGACCCTCATCGGCTGCGAGCAGCGCCTTCAGCGTCTCGGGCGCGCTCTTGCCGGCGCGCATCAGCTCAAGTCCCAACTTCCCATAGCTCGGATCGACGAAGGATTGGGTCGCGATCGCGCCAACGCCGGCTTCCACCCACGGTACGAGCGGTCCAATACCGAACCAGTGCGACTGGACCGCGACGCCAAGCTCGCCGGTCGCCGGATCGCGCGCGACAATCGAAAAAGTGTGGACGGGTCGCCGTGGACTGGGCGCTGACGTCTGGGCACCGATTGGCGAGACGAGTGCGAGGGTAACCAGAAGGGCAATCAGCCTGAAGGTTCGCGTCATGACAAGCCCCACGAACAAAAAGGGCGGGCCTGACAAGGCCCGCCCTACAAAGTAATTCTGGGTGTATCTGTGTCTCTGTGGCCCGTGATCAGTGAGTTACCTGACCTGCGCGGTCTGAGTGCGATTTGCCGGTGCCGCGCCGAGCGCTGCCTTCACGCGTTCCGGCGTGAACGGCAGCTCGCGAATACGCACGCCGGTCGCGTCGAAGATCGCGTTCCCGACGGCTGCCGCCACGATCGTGATCGCCGTTTCGCCTGCGCCCATCGCCTCAGTCTCCGGCCGATCGATCAGCACGCTTTCGATCACAGGCGTTTGCGATCCGACATAGAGGGTCTTGTAGGTGTTCCAGTCGATCGACGTGATCTTCTGGTCGTCCCACGTCACCTCTTCGACGAGCGCGCGGCTCAATCCCTGAAGCGCGCCGCCCTCGAGCTGATTGCGCACGCCGTTGGGGCTCGAGATCGGGCCGACGTCCTGAGCCACGACCAGGCGCCTGGCCTGGACAACGCCGGTGTCCTGGTTCACGTCCACTTCGGCGACGACCGCCGTGTAGCCGTTGTCCCCTTCGTAGAGCACACACGCGACGCCGCGGCCGGTGGCGACTCCGGTCCGGGCGATCGCAGGCTTCGGTGAAGGCCGCGTCTCCCAGTTGGCCTGCTTTGCCGCGGCGGTGATGACATCCTTCAATCGCGAGTCGCTCAGGTGGCGCAGCCGGTACTGGACCGGATCCGCCTTCACCTGCGCGGCAATCTCGTCGAAGAATGACTCCTGCGCGAACGCATTCTGCAGCCGCGCCGGCGAACGGAGCGGTCCGGTGAGGAAGGGAGAAGGCACCGTGTGGGTCAGGACGCGCTCACTTGCGACAGTGCCGGTGCCATTGGCTTTGGCGCCAACGCGCCCCGCCACGTACGCGGGTACGCCATTGTTGCCGTTGTCCCAGTTGGTGGGGTCAGGCGCATTGGCGCGTGGTGCGACCGCCGCTGGAGCAAAACCGGCAAGAAGGCCCGAAGCCACGTTGCCCGGCGCATTGTTGCCCGGCCGGTTGCCGAGCGTCGCCGACCACGTCTCGTAGTGCCACGCAACGATATTGCCGCCGGCATCGAGACCGACCTGCTGATCGACCACGAACGGCAGCCCGTAGTTCTCACCCCACGCCATCTCGTCTTTCCGCGACAGCTGCACACGGACCGGTTTACCAACGGCCTGCGAGAGCAGCGCCGCGTCGTACGAGACGCCGTCGGCGCCGTTGAGCCCGTAGCACCCGGATCCTCGCGCATAGATCACGCGGACGTTCTGTGGCTCCAGGCCGAGAACCATCGCGCTGGTGTTGCGGAGCGGATAGACGGCCTGTGTGGCCGACCAGATCGTCGCGTTGTTGCCCTTGACGTCGGCAACAGCGCAGGAGCTGCCGATCGATCCGTGCATCTGGTAGGGATGCAGGTACGTCGCCTTGATCCGCGTCGTCGCGCCGGTGAGCTTGGTATCGACATCCTTCGAGTTGACCTGGTACGTGTCGCGCTTCCCGGGATGGTTGCGCATGTAGCTGTAGAAATCGCGCTGGCTCGGAAGACCGGTGCCGGGCGTCCACGTAACCTTCAGTTTCTCGGCCGCCTGGATCGCCTGCCACGGCTTGTCGGCAACGACGCCGACCCAGTTCTTCTTCGTGACGACCTTGACGTTCCCCGGCATTCCGCTGACCGAGCTTTCGTCCACGCTGACGAGCGTGGCGCCAATCGCCGGCGGACGAACGACCCTGCCGTGCACCATGCCGGGCACGCGCACGTTGTGCGCGAACTCGAAGCGCGCGGTGACGAGGTCCGGCATGTCGACGCGGGGCACCGACGTGCCGAGCACCGTCCAGTCCTTCTGCGGCTTGCGCTTGGCATTGGGCTGCAGGTTCAGGTTGAACCGCTTCCCGCCAATGAGCTCGCCGTAGGTCGCCTTTTTCGACGCATCCGATTTGACGCTGATCACACCGTTGGCCGCGGTGAGCTGATCAACCGGCGCGCCCAGCTTCGTCGACGCCATCGCCAGGAGCGCTTCACGCGCCGTCGCGCCCGCCTGCGCGAGGTTCTCGTGATTGAAATTCACGGGATGTGCCTGACTCCCGGACGAGGTCCCCTGGTCGGGTGTCATTCCCGTATCGCACTGCACCAGACGCACGCGGTTGACGGGGACCGAAAGCTCCTCGGCAATCAGCTGCGTCTGCACCGTCGACATGCCCTGGCCCATGTCCGCGCGGCCGGTGTACGCGGTCACGACGCCGTCGTTGCCGATCGCGATCCAGGAGTCGAGCGTCTGCGGCGTATTGCCGCCCTGTGCGAGCATCCGTTCCGGCGCGATCCCCAGTTTGCCCGCGAGCTCCGCAACGCTGAATGCGACGACAAGGGCTCCCGAGCCCTTGAGGAAATGCCGGCGCGAGAAACCGCTGCGCCGCAGCTCGGTGAGCGCATCCTCGGTCATCCGCGCTTCCGCTTCCGCTCGTGTCGTCTGACTCGCGAGCGTCGGCGCGATTTCGTCCTGTCGTGAAGTGTTGTTCTTCATCACGCACGCTCCGTCGCATACCGCTTGATGGCCTTCATCATGCGAGTGGTGGTGAAGCATCGGCAGAGCACGGTGGACATCGCCTGCTGAATCTGGGCTGCCGTCGCCTTCGGATTCTGATCCAGATACGCCTTCGCGGTCAGGACCACCCCGCTCAGGCAGAAACCGCACTGCGCCGCCTGCTCGTCGATGAAGGCTTTCT
>Ga0137435_1000725_pt1 | contig 10291 bp, 7 predicted proteins | sample EasRivERMGT100_2_FD_104904 | JGI IMG/M metagenome (GOLD analysis project Ga0137435, IMG submission 104904) | Soil microbial communities from meander-bound floodplain in the East River, Colorado, USA - East River MetaG ERMGT100_2 | ecosystem: Environmental > Terrestrial > Soil > Floodplain ... | reverse complement strand
GCCCACGCATCTCGATGATCGAGCAGAAGCTGCAGTCGAACGTGCACCCGCGCGATGTCTCGATGACGTCCACGCCCCGGCCGAGCATCGTGTAGCCGGACAGCACCCGGGCCGCGCGGTTCGGAGGTCTGACTGCTCCCTCCTCGACCGACGTGACGGGCCGACCGGGCGTGCAGCGGAAGCCGCCCTCCTCGCGAAACCATAGCCCTGCCACGTCGGACAGCGGTGTGCCGTTCTCGATCGCGCGCAGCAGCTCGCGGAACGTCAGCTCGCCCTCTCCTCGAACGATCACGTCTACGCCCACGGCGGGATCTGTCCACGCTTCCGGCGCAAGACTTGGGTCGTAGCCGCCGACCACGATTCGGATGCCGGGCTTGAGCGACCGGACGAGCGAGATGATGCGGCGCGCCGTGCGTCGCTGAAACGTCATTACCGACAGCCCGACCAGATCGGGCTGGATCTCGCGTATCAGCTGCTCGACAGTGCGCCGTACCGATGACTGCGCCAGCACGAGGTCGGCAATGGCGACACGATGATGTGAGTCGATGTTTCCAGCCAGCGACGCGAGCGCCCCGTTGGGCATGCGAATCGCGATCGTGGGGCTGTGCTCGAACGAATCGGGCATCGACAGCAACAGGATCTGCACGGCGGCCTCCCGATACGGGCCGCGGAGACACACGTCATGACTCCGTGGCTTGTCTCGCGGAATGTTGCGACTGAGACATTAACACCAACTCACCTCCGCCGTATCGCGTGGTACGCAGGATGCTGGATTAACTTTCGGCGGGCTCTTGTCCGTCTGAGGAGGAAGTCATGCTGCAGAGGTTCGCGACGGTGCTGTCGGCCGCAGGCTTGGCCATGACTGTCGCATGCTCACGGTCAGATTCGGGGATCACAAACGCCGTGAAAGCCAAGCTGGCTGCTGACGACACGGTGAAGGCGTCTGAGATCAGCGTCGACACGGGCGCGAATGTCGTCACGCTGAACGGCACAGTAGGGACATCGGCCGCGAAGAAGCGGGCGGTCATGATTGCTCGCAACACCAAGGGCGTGACCCACGTGATTGACGACATCGTGGTCGACCGAGAAGTGGCCGCAACGACCGGCACAGTTGAGGAGAAGTGACGACCGAGCTCCGCCGTATCGCCACGTGGTACGGGTGATGCTGGAAATTGCGACGGGGGATTGGCCGCCCGAGGAGGAAATTATGCTGCAGAGGTTCGGGGTGGTGTTGACCGTGGCAGGCCTGGCCATGACTGTCGCATGCTCGCAGTCGGATCCAGGGATCACGACCGCCGTGAAGGCGAAGCTGGCTGCCGACGACACCGTGAAGGCCTACGAAATCAATGTCGATACGACCAACCACGTGGTGACGTTGACGGGCAATGTCGACTCGGCCGCCGCCAAGGAGCAGGCGCTGATCATCGCGCGCCAGACCAACGGCGTGAACGAGGTCGTCGACCACATCGTCATTGCCCCAGCCCCGGAAGCAACCAGGGGCGAGGTCGAGAACAAGCTCGACTCGGCGGGAAGCTACATCAACGAAAAGGCGCATGAAGGCGCGGACGCCGTGAAGGACACGGCGCACGACGCCAAGGTCGCGACTGAGAACGCCGCCAGCAAGAGCGCCGAGTTCATCACCGACGCGGCGATCACGTCGGAAGTGAAGACAAAGTTCCTCGCCGACACCGCGGTATCGGGCCTGAAGATCGACGTCGACACGAAGGATGGCGTCGTGACGCTGAACGGCACCGTCAAGAGCAACGCCGAAGCGAACAAGGCGGTTGCGATCGCCCGACAGAGCGCGGGCGTGAAGCGCGTCGTGAACAATCTGCACGTCGGTTAGATCAAAACCACCAATGTACGATGACACGGAGAAGAGGCATCTTCTTCGTGTCCTTCGTGCGCTTCGTGGTTGATTCGCCGGTGGTACGCGATTCGCTTCGTGGTACCGTTCGGATCAGCCCACTGCCGCAAACATCAGCAAAATCGATCGTGCCCGCGCGTGGACTTTACCGCGCGCGAAACGGGATTTCCCTGGCCGTAACGCTCTACGCGACACTGACGACGGCATGCGGCTCCTATGGCGGGCCATACCCGTCACCGGTGCCTGCGCCGGCCCTCGTGCCGTCTCCTGCGCCCCCGCCCACGCCTGTGCCGACACCATCGCCCCCGCTGTCAGCGAGCACCGTCGCGATTACCGCGATTGGTATGACGCCGCGAGAAGTCACGATCGGCGCCGGCGGACGCGTGACGTTCGTCAACAACGACAACATCCCGCACGATATCCAGGGAGGCCCGGATCCGGAGCATCGTGACTGTCTCGAGATAGATGCGGTCGGATTTCTCACGCCGGGACAGACCAGGCAGACGAACCCGCTCACCATCGTTCGGACCTGTGACTACCACGACCACAGCTTTCACGCGTCCAACTTCAACGGCCGGATTGTCATCCGGTAACGCACGTTTCGCGGACCTTGAAGGTCCGCGCCGCTCGTGTCTGTTGATCGCTTGCCTTCTCGTCGCGACGATCGCGAGCGGCCAGACGCCAGACACGCACGACGTGCAGAACATGCCAGGCATGCAGCGCGACGCCACGCAGCCGGCGGGCGGAGGGTGGCGCTGGACCGGTGATACGAGCGCGTTCGTCGGTTTCAACTATCAGGCGCGCGAGTTCCGCGACTTCCACGCATGGGAGTCGCAGAGCTGGCTGATGGGCCAAGGCACACACCCGCTCGCGCGCGGGACGCTCAGACTGATGACGATGGCGTCGCTCGAGCCGTTCACGCTGAAGAACATCGGATCGCCTCAAGTGTTTCAGACGGGTGAGACGTTTCGTGGGGCACCCCTGATCGACTACCAACACCCGCACGATCTGTTGATGGCGCTCGGCGCCGACTATGCCCGCACCACGGGCCCGGTGTCGTACGTGGTGGGCGCTGACCTTGTTGGCGCTCCCACGCTCGGGCCGACCGCGTTCATGCACCGCCCCTCCGCGTACAGCAATCCGGAGGCGCCGCTCGCACATCACTTCATGGACTCGACGCATATCACGCCGGGCGTCGTCCGCGGCGGCGTCTCGGTCAACACCTGGGGAATGGAGGGCTCGTGGTTCCGCGGCAAGGAGCCCGACGAGCGGCGCACCGACCTCGATCTCGGCGCGCTCGACTCTTACGCTCTCAGATTGTCGTGGATACGCGGTCCCTGGGCGGCCCAGGCTTCCGGGGCGCGTCTGCACCTGCCGGAGGCGATTACGCCGTACGACGCCGACAAGCTGACAGCATCGGTCGCCTACACCAATGCCAATCGGCGGGTAATGGCGTGGATGTTCGGCTTCGGGCAGAACCGCGAGATCCACGGGAACTTCGAGGCCTACCTGTTCGAGGCGACGATCAAGGCTTCAACTCGCGGCATGGTCTTCACGCGCGCCGAATCGGTCGACAAGGACATTCTCGATGCGGGTTTCCACCCGCGCGGCGTCTTCCATCGCCACCGTCACTCGCAGGTCGGTGCGCTGACCGTCGGCTATCTGTTCAACGTTCTTCAGACGAAGGCCGGCATGTTCGGCATCGGCGCCGATATCACGGGCTATTCGGTACCGCTGAACCTGAAGGAATCGTACGGCTCGCCCTCGAGCTATCACGTATTTCTGCACTACGCACTACGCGGACAAGGCGTGATGCATCACTAATTCTGCAGGGAGCGGGGATCCGGGATCCGGGATCCGACATTCGAGGTTCAAGGTTCACTGTTCCAGGCCGCAGTACAAGAAAAACGCCTGATCCCGGATCCCTGATCCCGGATCCCTACAGATTCCACCCTGCTACCAGAGGAACCTGACAGCGATCTCACCCTGCTGCCGCGGCTGCGCGCTCACGATCTGACCAAACGTCGATGCGGTGGCGTTATTCGACTGGCTGCTCCCGATGCCACCGAGGTTGTCCTGTCCGAAGATGTTGAACACCTGGCCGACAAGCTCAATCTTCCGCGTGCCGCCGATGGCGAAGCCCTTGGTCACACGCACATCGGTTCTCCTGAGCTGATTGGTGTCAATCTGCGACTCGGGAATCGGCGCGAGGCCGCGCGACACGCGATACGCATTCACCGCGGTGAGCATCGCCGCGTTCTCGCGATTGCCAATCCCACGATGCGTGCCCGGCACAGCGTCGTTGGTCGATCCATCGTTGTTCAGATCGATGCCAGCGCTCGGTGTGAATGGCGTCGGCGTGCGGTAGCTGAAGATAACGCCCGTCACGACGTCCTTCGGCAGCTGGATGCCGCTGCTCATGACGAGCTGATGTCGACGATCGCTGGCAGACGGGCCGACGTCCTGGGTGTGGACGTACGCGTCGGTCCACGCGAAGTCGGTATCCTGCTTGGACAGTGTGTACGCCACCTGGAACTGATAGTGGTTCGAGAGCCGCTTCTCGAGACGGACGAGAAACGCCTTGTAATCGTAGTTGCCGATCGTCTTCGTGATCGTGATCTGGCCCCACTCCGGCAACGGACGCGCACCCGTCGGCGTCACCGGCTGATTGATGTTGTACGTCAGCGGCAGGTTCGACGTGTGCTGCACGATGCCGTCCACATTGACCGCCATGTTGGCCATGAGCTGCTGCGAGAAGCCGACGCTGCTCGTCGTGGTCGGGGCGTTCTTCAGATCGTTGGCCATGATGCCGACGTTGGGCGGCGCGGTGGAGACGAACGTGATCGGATCGCGTCCGCCAAACGGATCGGGATACGACGGATTGGTGATGTTGATGTTGTTCTGCAGCAGCGCGACCAGCTCGTTGCCCTGGTTGCCGTTGAAGAACACCTGGTAGGCCGTGCCGAAGCCGGCGCGCGCGACGGTCTTGCCGTCGCCGAGCACGTCCCACGCCAGGCCGATACGCGGCTGCCACAGCGGCTTCCCGCCGCGGCTCGCGAAGTCGACATACGGCAGCGGACGCGGATAGCGATCCATCGTCACCCACTCGTCCCACGCCATGGTCTGGTAGTCGACGCGAAGGCCGAGATTCAGCGTCACCCCAGGCTTCGCTCTCCACTCATCCTGCACGTAGCCCGTGTAGAGGTGATTCGGAATGTCGCGGAAGACCACCGGCCACGTCTGCTGGTACTGCCGCGCGCCGGTCAACTTGGTGATGTCGAAATTTGGATCGCTCGGGTTGAAGTACTGGTCAACGCTGAACGTCCAGGTGCCGAGCGGATTGGGCGCCGCATCCTCGTGCGTCTTGTAGTTGCTGTACGCCCCGCCCACTTTGTAGTTGTGATTGCCCATGCTGATCGACAACGCGTCATAGATGTCCTTGAAGGGCGTCGTCGTGCCGGGGTTCTGCATACAGGGCGGGAGGCACTGCGCGTAGCCCCACTGGAAGCCACTGGGGAACGTATACCGCGTGCAGCCGAGCGTTTCGCCGCCAAGGACGGTGCGCTTCGTGTTGCACGCCGACGGTGTGAAGTCCCTGCTCATCGCGGTGGTATCCGTTTGCCGCGCCCACTGCCAGTTGATCTCGTTGACCATGTGGCTGTTGAGCACATACGTGTGCGTGCCGGCGCTGGTGTAGCGCGGAATGAACTCGTCGCCCGCGCCGAAGTTCGAGGCGGCGCCGCCACAACCGTTGCAGTAGAACAGCGTGTGCTCGTTCAGGTAGCGGAACATGAGGTTCTGATTCGGCGTCATCTGGTAGTCGACGCGGAACATCTCGAGGTTCTGCCCAAACCCGCCGCGGTACGCGCCGTTGAACGACCCGTAGAACTGCGGCAGCGCATTTACCGTGAAGTACGCATGCTCGTCGGTGCGCTCGTACGTGCCGAAGAAGTGCAGCTTGTTCTTGATGATCGGACCGCCGAGCGCGCCGCCCCACTGGTTGCGGCTGTACTTCGGCTTGTCGCCCTGGCCGGCGTCAACCGCGGCCTGCGCGAACTTGTCGAGACGGTTCATCGTCTGGTTGCGGAAGAATTCGAACGCTTCGCCGGTAAACGTGTTGGTGCCGCTCTTGGTTACGATCGACACAGTGCCGCCCGGACGCCAGCCGTATTGCGCGGGCTGCTGCGACGTATGGACCGCGAACTCCCGGACGCCGGCCTGCGGGATGTCGCTGCGCGGTTCAGCCGTTTTCGCGGTGACGTTCGGCACGCCGTCCACGAGGAAATTCGTCGAGGCCGTGCCGATGGCGGCGCCGACTGACGCGTTCGGCCGCTTGACGCGCGCCGTGTCCTGGCCGGTCGCCGGCACCAGGAGCGTGAGGTTTACGACGGAGCGATCCTGGACCGGCAGAATCGAGATCTGCTCCTGTGTCACAACGGCTCCCACTTCGGTCTTCGTCGTCTCGACGACGGGCGCTTCACCAGTGACCGTCACCGATTCCTGCAGCGTCTGGACGCCCATCGAGATGTCCTTTGGATACTCGAGGCCGATCGTGAGTACGAGGCTCTTGACCTCAACCGTCGCGAAGCCCTGAAGCTCGGCGCGGATGGCATAGCGTCCTGGCGGGAGACCCGCCGTGCGGTATTTGCCGTCGGCTTCGGTCACGACCGTGCGGACGTTGCCGTTGTCGGCGTTGGTCACCGTCAGCGTCACGCCGGGCAGCACGCCGCCCTGGGTGTCGGTAATGGTGCCCGAAATAGCGCCGGTGGTTGCCTGGGCCGCCTCCGGGACCGCGCGTCCGAGCGCGAGAACCACAACCAGCGCCACGAACAGATCGATTGGCTGGCGAAAGAGAGACGCGATCCGCCGCATCGATTCCTCCTGGAAAATAAAATTACCGTGCCTACGGCGGGTCCTTTCAGACCCGCCGCAGCGAGACAGGATACAGAGTTCTACAGACTGGCACGCCTGGTCCCGAGGGACTCGGGCCTGCACTACCGACCCGTGATTCCCCCAGACGCACGTCCTGAAACCCCTGGGACGTCGGGCACCGGCATGATGACGTACGGGTTGTACGTGTTGGTCTTGGTGACCGTCAGGTCCATAAGTGTCGCGGTTCCCCGCTTCTGCACGATTCGCTTGGGAAACAGGACATCGCTGAGGTAGTCGGCGCCGTTCCAGTCGCCGTGCTCGGCGTAGGTCGTCACAGCGGTTACCGTGCCCATCCGCGATTCGACCTGCTCGATGTGACTGTCCTTGTCGAGGGTAAGCTTCATCGTCGCGTTCAGCGACGCGATCGGGAAGTTCACCACGGTCTTGCCGTTCTCGACGCCCACCTTCGTGGCGGCGCCCGCCTCGTTGGCCGCCTTGATGGCGCCTGCCGGCAGCGTCCAGAGCAAGAGCGCGCGATCGTTGGCCGTGCCGGCCGCAGGCGCGCCGCCCTTGCCAGGCTCGGTTTCGTTCCACGCCAGGTTGTCCTTCACGACCTCGACGTGCCGCTGCGGGGATCCCTCGCATTTGTAGTCGACGCGCATCCCCTTGTGGATCCAGTTCACGCTTGCCTTGTAGTCGACGACCTTGCACGTCTGGGTTCCCGACACGATCGTGCCAGTCGCCCAGTAGTTCATGCTGCCGATGCGATCGACTTCCTGCGCGTTTCGAAGCATGCCGATCGAATCGGCCATGTCATAGAGCACCTGCCGCAAATCGGGGGCGGCGCCAGGTGTCCGCGCGGCCTGCCCCTGCGGCGCCCGCGGCGCCGGCGCCTGCGCGGCGAGCGACGCCGCAAGTCCGATCACACCAACAACAGTAATGGCCTTCATCCGCATTCAGTTCGTTCCTCGCTCGGTGTTGAATGTCAGCCACGTCCCCGAAAGCGGCTGTTGATCGACGCCCGGCTTCGACCAGTCGCAGACGCCGCCGGGGAAGAGCTTCTTGAGCCGCGTCATCTCATCAGCGGTGAACGCGACCTTGTAATCGGACGCGGTGACGGACCGGAGCTGACACTTGATGATGTCGTTCGTGATCGGGGCACCGGCCACCGCGCGAGGGAACGAGTGAGACGGGTAAATGTCGTTGCAGCGCCCCGCCAGGTACTGCTGCTTCTCGACGATCTTCTGGGGCGTCTCGTCCTTCGTCCAGCAGGCATCGACGAGGCCGGCCGGCTTCGCGCGGCGAATCTTCGCGATCGCGGAATCGTTCGACGTGTCCTTTGAGAGGACGGTCAGCCACTGATCCATCTGACCGAGCGCCTCGCGCAGCATGGGACTCTTCGTCTCGAACGCGCCGTAGCGCTTGTCCTGCGTGAGCATCACGCGGTTGTCGGTCGTGCCTGTCGCCTTCAGCAGCCGCGCGTGGGTCGTGAAGGTCTGGAACCGCATGTGGACGTCGCCGCCCGCCAGATCGTCGTAGTAGGTGCGGTAGTCGATGATCGGGAGGCTGCCCATTCCGCCCTGAGCCTGGTTCAGGCGGCCCGTCCGGTAGGCAGCGCGCGTGGCGATCGGATCCGCCACCATCCGGTCCGGCACCATGTTGCCGTCGACGTCGAAGCCGCCAATCTTCTCGTTGATCTCGAGGAACTGCGCCACGGTAATCTTGCCGGCGTTGAGCGCGGCCATGCCGTACTGGATGCCAACGTTGTCGAGCGGCCGGCGCGCGAAGCCATTCGGGTCGCGCCCATAGACATTCACGCTGTGATCCCAGACGTCACACCGTGCGCCCTTCGAGTTTTTCACCGGGTCGTATTTGAGGTCGGCAGCCAGACCTTCGGGGCAGCTCTCCGTCGGGTTGAAGCGCGGCGCACGCACGCGCGAGAGGTTGCGAATCGTGGCTGCGACCGGGAACCCGGTAATCGCGACGATCTGCTCGTCGGTGTACTTGTCAGTCGCGAGCTTGTCGAAATAGTGCACGAAGAGGCGGCCTTCACCGCTGCTGGTGGCGCTCGCGAACGTTCCGTCCGCAAAGCTCCGTCCAGTGATCAATCCGTCGAGGAGCCCGGGATAGTTCTCGGCGATCGCATGCTGCTGCGTCGATCCGCCCGAAGAGCCCCAGCCGATCGTGAACGCCGGCACGCCGTACGCCTCGATGAAGTGCTCCTTCGTCATCGCCATCGTCTCGGCGGTGCCGACGTCGCCGCAGTTGTTCCCCTGGACATTGAGCGAGTTCGACGCGACCGCGTATCCCATCCGCAGGTGCACATCGTCATCGACGCCACCGGTCGAATCGCCCTGCTGATACCAGCCCGGCTCGCAGCCGCCGCCGAAGGTGTAGATCAGGCGCCCGTTCCAGGCCGCCGGCCGCGTCACAAGATCGATGACCGGCTCGGTCGCCGGATTGCTGAGCACGGCGATCTGATAAATCCCGCGGTTGATCGTGCCGGTCTCGATGCGAACGACGAACGGGATCCGGGTCCCCAGTACCGCACCCCCGGTCCCGGGCGACTCGACCATCTCGACGTCCGCCGGCGCCGACTTCGGATCGGCCAGCGGCTTCAGCTTGCCGTCCGCCTTCGAGCGATAGACGTAGTCGACCCGCGTCGCGATCGAGCAGTTCGCATCGAGCGCGGGGCCGAGCGTGCCGCCACCCTGCAGCTTGAACTTGTCGGTCATGCAGACGAATGGCTGTTCCTGCGGGCCGGCGAACAGCGGTCCGGTGATCGGATGGTTGACCAGCGTGATTTTCGCCGACGATTTGTTACTGGCCGTCACTTCGAGCGTGTTCGGTCCGTTCCGCAGGCCGATCACGAGACCGGTCAGCGACCGCCCGCCGACATCGTCCTTCAATTTCGCGCGCGCCTCAGCGCCGTTGAGCATGAGTTTCACGACGTCGCGCGCCGCCATGCCTGCAGGAAGATCGACGCGTATGAGCGCGTCGCCGCCGCTCACCATGTCCGGGCGGCTCGAGATCACCCGCAGCTGCAGCCCGTCTGCCGCGCGGACGGAATTCATTGCGACGAAGGCCGGCACAACAGTCATCGCAAGAACCGCAGCGCCGAGGACGCGTACAAACCGGGACATAGAGTCTCCTTCAGATCGAAAAGTGGCGGAAAAGCGCCCGATTATATAACGGCACCAAGCGGGCGGAGTAGAATGCCCCGCGCTGATCCCTTGACCTCACGACTTCCCGCCTTCATGTTCGGCGCCGTTGTCCTGTTCGCCATCGGCCTTGCCGCGGCAGGCTTCAACCCGCGTGAGTACGCCAGGAAACATGGCGGCACCATGCGGCTTTCCGTCGCCACCGGCAACACCGGCGGCGTCTACTACCCGTACGGCGGCGGGCTAGCGCGCGTGATCAGCCAGTCGGTCCCGAACGTCGACGCCACGGCCGAGGTCACCAACGCCTCGGTCGATAACCTCAAGCTCATTCAGCTCGGGAAGGTCGACATCGCATTCGTGCTCACCGACACGCTGGACGACGCGATTGGCG
>Ga0137435_1000724_pt1 | contig 10304 bp, 7 predicted proteins | sample EasRivERMGT100_2_FD_104904 | JGI IMG/M metagenome (GOLD analysis project Ga0137435, IMG submission 104904) | Soil microbial communities from meander-bound floodplain in the East River, Colorado, USA - East River MetaG ERMGT100_2 | ecosystem: Environmental > Terrestrial > Soil > Floodplain ... | reverse complement strand
CGCTTCTGGATCACCCTTCAACAAGGTGTGGATTTCGTACTCAGGAACTTCGAGCGCATGGTGGGCGGCGAGATATTCGTGCCCAGGATTCCCTCGATTCGAATCGTCGATCTGGCCAAGGCGATGGCGCCGAAATTGCCGACCCGGAACGTCGGTATCCGGCCGGGAGAAAAACTGCACGAAATCATGTGTCCGGCCGACGATTCCCACCTGACCCTGGAGTTCGACGACCATTACGTCATCCAGCCGACCATTCGTTTTCACAACCGGGACAATGACTACGCGGTGAACAAGCTCGGGGAACGGGGAAAAACGGTGCCGCAGGGCTTCGAATACAACTCAGGCAAGAATCCCCGCTTTCTCGACATCGAGGAGATTCGCAAATTCAACGCTCAAGCAACCGAGTGATCCCTTACGGGCGGCAGGATATCAGCGAGCAGGACATCCAGGCCGTCGTGAACGTCCTGAAGTCGGATTGGCTTACCCAGGGGCCTGGCGTACCGCGGTTCGAGAAGACCGTTGCCGAGTACTGCCGCGCCGGCCATGCAGTCGCCATGTGCGATGCGACCGCCGTGCTTCATGCCGCTTGCCTCGCCCTCGGTTTGCGTCCCGGCGATACTCTGTGGACTTCTCCCAATACCTTCGTCTCCTCCGCCAACTGCGCGCTCTATTGCGGCGCGTCCGTGGATTTCGTGGATATCGATCCACGCACCTGCAACATGAGCGTGGGCGCATTGCGGGAAAAGTTGGAGCGTGCCGAGCGCGTGGGGAGCCTGCCCAAGATCGTCGTCCCGGTCCACTATGCCGGGCAATCCTGCGAGATGCGCGAAATCAAGGCGCTGGCCGACCGCTACGGCTTCCGCATCATCGAGGACGCCTCCCATGCCATCGGCGGGAAGTATCTCGATGAACCCGTGGGCAACTGCCGCTATTCGGACGTTGCCGTCTTCAGTTTTCATCCTGTCAAAATCATTACGACCGGTGAGGGCGGAATGGCGCTCACCAACAACCCGGAGCTTGCCGAGAAAATGCGCCTGCTGCGCAGTCACGGCACCACACGCAATCCCGCGCAAATGACCGGCGAAAAGGAGGGTGACTGGTACTACCAGCAGATCGAGCTTGGCTACAATTTCCGCATGACCGACATGGCGGCGGCCTTGGGGATCAGCCAGATGTCCCGGCTCGACGAATTCGTGCGACGTCGCCGTGCAATCGCGGCGCGATACGACGAAGCGTTTCGCCCGCTGCCGATCGTCAACCCGTGGCAGCATCCGGATACCCGCTCGGCGTTCCACCTCTATCCCATCCGGATTCCCGGAGGGAGTGGGATCCGAAAGAAAGTGTTCGACGGGCTGCGCAAGGCGGAAATCCTCGTCAACGTCCACTACATACCCGTGCATACCCAGCCTTATTACCGGCAGTTCGGGTTCAAGGCCGGCGATTTTCAGGAGGCGGAACACCACTATCAGGAGACCATCAGTCTTCCGATGTTTCCGTCCCTATCGGATGAATCGCTCGCCTACGTAATCCGCCAGCTTTCGCTGATCTTGGAAGGATGAGCATGGCGTCCTGCCGGATCGTCATCCAGGCAAGGCTTTCATCGTCCAGATTGCCGGCAAAAGCGCTTCTTCCCCTGAAGGGGATGCCGGTGGCGGTCCTTTGCGCTCTCCGTGCCGCAAATCGCGGCGGTGAGGTCGTTGTCGCCACCTCCACGGACCCGAGCGACGATGTTCTTGCGGGAAAGTTCTCCGAATACTCTATAAGAGTGGTTCGAGGCCCCCTGAACGATGTGCTCGAAAGATTCGCTCTTGCCACGTCCGATCTCGCGGCCAGCGATCTCGTTGTAAGGTTGACTGCGGACAACGTTGTTCCGGACGGAGAATTCATCGATCGGCTCGTCCAGGAGTTTCGTTCCGCGAAGGTGGATTATCTCGGGACCCATGCCCCGGTCGACGGTCTGCCCTATGGATTGAGCGCGGAGGTATTTACTGCCCGCATTCTTCGGGAGGCGGCCGCGTCGGCTCGTACCGGCGAGGAGCGCGAGCACGTGACCCCCTGGATTCGCCGGCATGGGACCTGCAGATTCGTGAGCAGCGCCATGCTTCTCCTGGAGAAGCGCCATGGCCACCTGCGTTGCACCATCGATTCCCTTGAGGACTATGTTCAGCTGGCCAAACTGTTCAACGAGCTCAATGCCGACCTCGCCAAGATCGGCTGGAGGGAGTTGATCGAGGCGCTCGCACGGGCTTCAAAGGCGCCCGACTCCAGGATTCCGATCAGGGTGAACAAGAGCGGTCAATCTTGGGGCGTGCTGTCGCTCGGGACCGCCCAGATCGGAATGCCCTACGGCGCGGCAAACAAGACGGGGCAGCCTTCGCGGGACGAAGCGATGCGGATCATTCACGTTGCGATCGACCACGGGATAACATTCATCGACACGGCCCGCGCATACGGTGCCGCGGAAAGCCGGGTCGGCGCGGCCTTGAATTCCGGTTACAGGGGCCGCGCGACCGTCATCACGAAACTGGACACCCTTGCGACTTTGGCTGATGAAGCAACGGAAGCGGATGCGGCGCGAGCGGTCGACGCAAGCGTTTTTCGTTCGTGCCGCGAATTGGGCGTTCAGCATCTGGACGTGCTGATGTTGCATCGCTGGACGCATCGGCGGCAGTTTCGCGAAAAGGTGTGGGAGCGCTTGCTGGAATTGCGGGAGGAGGGCGTAATTGGAACCCTGGGTACCTCCGTGTCCTCGCCGCCCGAAGCGATCGACGCGCTCGGCGACAGGAATGTCGGGCACATTCAGTTACCCTATAACCCGCTCGACTGGCGATGGAATTCCGGGCTGTTTCTGGAGGCGCGTGAAAAACGGATGGACGTCAGTATCCATGCCAGGAGCGTGTATCTGCAGGGAATCCTGGTGTCGGATGCCTCAACGTGGCCGAAAGGCTCGGCAGACCCGGGTGAATGGATAGGTCGGCTCGATCAGGCCGTGGGAAAGCTGAAGAGAAAAAGCCGCGCGGATCTGTGCATGGCCTACGCGATCGGGGCTCCGTGGGTAACGACCGTTCTTGTGGGGGCCGAAACGGAGCAGCAATTGCGCGATAATTTGTCACTCGCATTGCGGCCACCCCTCGAGCCCGATGAAAGAACTTACATACAAGCGCTTATGGGACGAGCCCCGGAGCTTCTTCTGAATCCTGCGATGTGGCCGGCTTGAACGCGTGGAGTGAACATGCCTGAATTCCGGTTGGAGAAGCGGGTCGTCTGGCTGACCGGGGCTTCGGGTCATCTGGGACAGGCCATTGCCGAGGCGCTTGTTTCGGCGGGCGCACACGTTATCCTGAGCGGTCGCCGGCCCGACAAACTGAACGAGTTGGGGGCACGGCTTCGATCCCCGGGCGGCGCCGTAACCGTTCTCCCGTTCGATATTGAAATAGGCGAGCAACGCGAAAAGGCGACAAGACAGATCGGCAGCGAGATCGGGCGGCTGGATGGCATTGTGAATAATGCGTATGCAGGGAAGCCCGGCACGGTGGAAAGCGCGACGGTCGGAGATTTCGAGCGGGCCTGTGCCTTCAATCTTTCCGCTCCCTTTCATCTGGTGCAGCTGTCTCTGCCCTTGTTGAAGGAAGCCGGAAAACGCAACACGGGCGGAGCAGCGGTGGTGAATATCGCATCCATGTATGGAATGGTGAGCCCGGACCCGGGAATCTACGGCGCGAGCGGCTCGAACAGCCCGCCGTTCTATGGCGCTGCCAAGGCTGGAATGATCCAGCTCACACGCTATCTCGCCTGCCATCTCGCGCCATCGAACATCCGAGTCAATTCCGTGAGTCCGGGGGCTTTCCCGCCGCAAAGCGTTCAGCGGGAACAGCCCGAGCTCTACGCCGGGCTTTGCTCCAAGGTGCCCATGGGGCGTATCGGTGATGCAAGAGAGGTGGCGGGCCCCGTACTTTTTCTGCTGAGCCCCGCGGCTTCTTTCATCACCGGGATCAATTTGCCGGTTGACGGGGGTTGGACTGCCTGGTGAGCGATGCTGCGATGACTGTCGCGATCCGGGCCGATGCCTCGGTTCAGATCGGTACCGGCCACGTGATGCGTTGTTTGACCCTGGCGGGTGCATTGCGTGAAAAAGGCATGGATGTGAGCTTTGTCTGCCGCGAGCATCCAGGGCATCTGTGCGAGTGGATCGAATCGGCCGGTTTTCCGGTCATTCGCCTCCCGTCGCCTGATGTGCCCGCCACCGCCGGTTCCTTGGCCCATTCACACTGGCTCGGCGTATCGCAGGAAGACGATGCGCGCGAGACGCAGGCTGCCTTGGGGAAAGGCGGGCGCTGCGAGTGGCTGATCGCCGACCACTACGCATTGGATGCGAGCTGGGAATCGGCCATGCGTTCGCTTGCCCGGCGCATCATGGCGATCGACGATCTCGCCGACCGGAAGCACGATTGCGACCTTCTGCTGGACCAGAACTATTGCGCCGACCGGGAAACCCGCTACGACGAGCGGGTGCCGCCCGACTGCAGGAAGTTGCTTGGACCGCGATATGCCTTGCTGCGCAATGAATTCATCGAATCACGGGCTAACTTGCGCAAACGGGATGGCACCGTAAGTCGCATCCTTGTTTTCTTTGGAGGGACAGATCCCACCAATCAGACCGCCAAGGCGATCGAGTCCCTGATCCTTCTGGGCCGTCCGGATCTCGAGGTGAACGTGGTGGGGGGGCAGAACAACCCTCAGTGGAAAAAAATTGCCGAACTGTGTGCTGCGGCTCCGAATTTTCACTTCCATCGCCAGGTGGCCAACATGGCTGAAGTAATGGCAGCTGCCGATCTGGCGATAGGTGCCGGAGGAGTGGCGATGTGGGAGCGATCCTGCCTGGGCTTGCCTGCGATCGTGCTGAGTATTGCCGATAACCAGCGCCCGGGCAGTGATGCTGTGGGACGTGCGGGAGGCATCCTGTATCTTGGGGAGGGTCATTCGGTCAGCGTGGAGCAGCTGAGCAACGCCCTTAAACTCATGTGTTCATCACCACATTTACTGGCAAAGATGAGCGAGTATGGACTCGGGCTGGTGGACGGCCGTGGTACACAACGAGTTGCGCGGCGCCTGACTGGCAAACAGATCGTGCTGCGGAGAGCGACCGAGAAGGACTGCGAGTCCATTTACGGCTGGCGAAACGACGAAGAAACCCGGCGCTTTTCCGGGAACGGCGCGCCCATTCCTTTTGAAGATCACCTTCTCTGGTTCAAGAACGCGTTGGCGAATCCGGATCGCGCAATATTGATCGGCGACATGGAGGGCCACGCGGCCGGTGTGCTGCGATACGATCGTGAAGGCGAACGCGCCGTGGCGTCGGTCTACCTTGTGCCGGGCAACGAGGGAAGGGGTCTTGGGACCGTCCTGATCGAGGAGGGGACGCAATGGGTAAAGCTCAACTGGCCTGCGGTAAAGAATATCGACGCAAGAATTCAACCGGGCAATCTTGCATCCATTGCTGCATTTGAAGAGGCCGGCTTCCGCAAACAGCACTCCATCTATTCGAAATCAGTCAGGAGCTGAATGATGCAGCTCGCGAACAGAACCATCGCCAGAGACGCACGGCCTTTCGTCATCGCCGAGATGTCCGGCAATCACAACCAGTCTCTCGAGCGCGCTCTGGAGATCGTCGAGGCCGCTGCCCGTGCCGGGGCGCATGGGCTGAAGATCCAGACCTACACCGCCGACAGCATGACCCTCGATCTGAGCGAGAGGGAGTTTTCCATCTCCGATCCCGATTCTCTCTGGAAGGGGACCTCACTCTACAAGCTGTACCAGGAAGCCCATACGCCCTGGGATTGGCACAAGCCGATCTTCGAGCGGGCTCGCGCGCTGGGTATGGTTGCCTTCAGTACGCCTTTCGATCCTGCGGCGGTGGATTTCCTCGAGCAGTTGGGCGTTCCCTGCTACAAGATCGCGTCTTTCGAAAACACCGATATTCCTCTTATCCGCAAGGTCGCGGCGACCGGCAAGCCGATGATCATCTCCACCGGCATGGCGACCTTGGCCGAGCTGGATGAAACGGTGCGCGCCGCCAGGGAGTCCGGCTGCAAGGAGTTGGTCCTCCTCAAGTGCACCAGTACCTATCCCGCGACGCCCGAGAATACCAACGTGCTCACTATTCCGCACCTGCGCGCCCTGTTCGGTTGCGAGGTCGGGCTCTCCGACCATACCATGGGGCTGGGCACTTCGGTCGCGGCGGTCGCCCACGGCGCCACGGTGATCGAAAAGCACTTCACCTTGCGCCGCGCCGACGGCGGCGTGGACAGCGCCTTCTCACTCGAGCCCGAAGAAATGCGGGCGCTGGTCATCGAGACCGAGCGGGCGTGGCAATCGCTCGGGCAAGTGAGCTACGGCCCCATCGACGCGGAGAAGAAGTCGCTCGTCTTCCGGCGCTCCGTTTACATCGCGAAGGACCTCAAGGCGGGAGACGTGCTGACCCGGGAAAACCTGCGCTGCGTGCGCCCGGGCCTGGGATTGCCGCCGAAGTATTACGACATCCTTCTGGGGCGCCGGGTGAACCGGGACGTGAAGAAGGGTACGCCGATGGGATGGGAGTTGTTGGGTTGATCGGCGATCCTGGTTCGTCGAGGTCTGGGCCATTTCTTGACTATCTCGTGAAGTTGCCAGTCCTGCTGCGTGAAGTGTTGTCGTTCGATCCGCGGCAAAACTCCCTGTACGTGAATTTCCGCGGCGCGCAGCGGCGCCCGGCCCCGGCTCGACCGGTCGTGCTGGTGCAGTGCGTGGAGGATCTGTATTACTTTGGCTTGTTCGGCCAGATCATTTCTTCATTGCGGGAACGACAACCGGTTCGGGTCGAGCAGTTCGTGCTTCGCAGCATGATTCCGGGCGAGTCCAGATCGCTTTGGGTTTTTCTCAAGACCCGATTGGTCACAAGCCCATTGTCCGGCCACAAGTGGGTGCGCCTGTATAGCTCGTTTTGCGATGGTGTCGCTTACCGCAGCACCTCCTTTCGGCCCGTTGGCGATGCGATCGACCTGTGGCGCGCCTGGGTGTGCTGGCGAAATCTGAATGACAGGCGAGCCCTCGTCGATCTTGCGATCGACGGGGTTACCGTGGGAGATCTGGTCAACGACAGTTTCCTGCGCTTCAAGCCCGCTCCTACGGTCGGATTGAAGGACGTCTATTTGTGGATCCTGCTTTGGCAGGCGTACCGCGATGTTCGCCGTGCCAGGAGATACTTTTCTCGAATCAGGCCACGAATATATTTGACGTCCTACAGCACCTACATTCAGCACGGCATACCGGCAAGGATGGCGTTACAGTGCGGTGTGCGGGTATTCTCGTTCGGGAACTATCAGGAATTTGCAAAAGAGCTGTCTATCGCGGACTGGATGCATACCAAAAATCCGGATGGCTACGCGGATGGATTCGCAAGACTGGATCATCGGGAGGAGAAACTGGGGCTGGCGGAGGCTGCGCTGTCGGCCCGGCTGTCAGGCCGTATCGATAGTGCGACGGCATACATGAAAAAGTCCGCCTACGCCGAGTCGGGAGATCCTGTCCCGGATATCCGCGGTGCGCTGGTTGTTTTCCTGCACGATTTCTACGACAGCCCTCACGTCTATCGGGAGGTCGTGTTTCCGGACTTCTGGGAATGGGCGTGTTTCACGATTGAAACACTCAAGACCGCGAACATTCCGTTTCTTGTCAAACCCCACCCGAATCAGGTCGTCCTGAATGACGATGTCCTCAGCGAGCTGAAGCGTCGTTTTACGGACATTTCAATAATCCCTTCCAGTATTACCAACAAGCAACTGGCTGAGGCGGGCCTGAATTGTGCGGTGACCGTCTACGGCAGCGTTGCCCATGAGATGGCCTATCTGGGTATTCCGACAATCGCTTGCGCCCGCCACCCTCATATCAGCTTCGAGTTCTGCAGAACGGCCAGGAACAGGCAAGAGTATGCAGATGCATTGCGGCGCTATGCAAAAATCGATATCGACAGATCGAAGATGCGCCGGGAGAGCCTGATTTTCTACTACATGCACAACCTGAATGTGGGAGCGGAGGAAAGGTCTCTCAGGGACCTTGTTTCAGAATTTCGCGCCGGCGCGGCAGGCACTGATGCGAACCAGAGTCCGGTCCGCCTGCTGAAGAAGATTGCCGTACACCCGGGGTTTGGGATTTTTCTTTCCGGATGGTCGGCTGCGCTCGGGCGCGGGGTGTGAGTGGGTGCTGCAGAATCCTCACTTATGGGCTTTGATCGGTTGAGACATGCCAAGTAGAATCCTCGTCACCGGGGGCAGCGGAAAACTGGCGCGCGAGATTTGCAGGCTCGATGCAGCCGTTCTTGCTCCTTCGAAAGACGAGATGAATGTTACTTCGTACGAGCACATTGCCTCGTACTGCGGCAACAAGCAGCTCGATGCCATTATTCACGCGGGCGCCGTCACGAACAAATTCGACGAGGAGAGAGACCAGGATTACATCAGCGCGAACATCATCGGCACGGCGAACGTGACGCTCTGGTGCATCAGGCACAATGTCCGGCTCGTGTATGTTTCCTCGGATTACGTGTACCCGGGTGAGGTTGGCGATTATTCCGAACATGCGGCGCTCTTCCCAGTCAACAAATACGCTGCGTCAAAGTTGGGGGGAGAAATTTCCGTCGGAATCCACTCGAACAGCCTTATTATCAGAACATCGTTCTACTCGTCATTGAATTTTCCCAAGGCATGCACCGACCAGTTTACGTCGCGCATTCCGATTCGCGAAGCGGCGGAAGCGATCTACAAACTTGCGTTAATGCCCGAAGTCATAGGCATCATCAATCTCGGAAGTCTGCAGAAGCGGAGCTTGTATGAAATCGTGAAGAACGAATTCAATCCGGGCGCCGACCCATGTCTGCGGAAAGACATCAGGATCCCGTACGTCATTCCCCGCGACAGCTCGGTGAACACGACCCGCTATCACAATCTTTTGAAAGCTTCAGTGACAGAATCAAAATCCCGAAGCACCTGCAGGGTGTGCAGCTCGGAGAATCTCTATCCGTATCTCCATCTTGGCTCGACCCCGCTCGCGAATTCCTATTTGAAACAGGAACAGCTTTCCGAGCTCGAGTTCAGGGAGGAACTTGCGCTCCAGGCGTGCCTGGAGTGCGGGCTCTCGCAGCTGACGAAGGTCGTGCATCCGGATTTGATGTTCAAGAACTACCTGTATGTCAGCTCAACGCCGCAAACGTTCCGCGACCATTGCGTCGAGATGGCCGCCACGGCAAGCAGAGTCGCGGCGCTGGCACCGGGTGACCTCGTCATGGATATCGCAAGCAACGACGGCTGCCTGCTTTCGAAATTTCAAGACCTGGGCATGAGCGTCATCGGTGTCGACCCCGCGGAGAACCTCGCCGCCGAAGCCAATGCGAACGGGATCAGGACTCTCAACGCGTACTGGTCGCCTTCGATTGCAAACGATATCGTCGCCCGCTTCGGGCGTCCGAAAGTCGTAGCGGCGACAAATGTGCTCGGGCATGTCGACGACGTGCATTCGTTCGTCAATGGTGTTGGTGCTTGCATGGCGAACAAGGGAATTTTCGTCATCGAATGCCCGTACGCCCTCGACTTCATCGAAAAGAACGAGTTCGATACGGCGTATCACGAACATCTCTCGTATATCGGCATCACGCCGCTTGCGAAGTTGATGGCAAAGCACGACATGCAGGTCTTCGATGTCGAATACTTCGAGCATCTGCATGGCGGGACAATCCGCGTCTATGTCTCCCGCCGGCATGACTTTGCCGTCAGTCCTCGTGTCGGGGAATATCTTGCCCGTGAAGAACAGTTTGGCATCACGAAGAAAGAGCCGTACGATGCGTTTGCGGCCAAGGTTCTTCGCAACAAGAAACAACTGGTCGAACTGCTGGATCGAGAGAGGGCGAAAGGAAAGGTCATCTGGGCGTACGGTGCGAGCGCGAAAGGCAACACGCTGCTCAACTTCTTCGGCATCACCAACAGGCTCGTTCCCGTTTCCGTTGACGACAATCCGAAGAAGTGGAACTATTACACGCCGGGGTCACGGCTGCGCATCACGAGTATCGATGAGTTGAGAACGGCGAAGGTCGATTACCTGCTGCTGCTCGCGTGGAATTTTCAGGCAGAGATCCTGCAACGCTGCAAAGCAGTGAATTACTCGGGCGCGTACATTCTTCCCGTACCGGAACCAAGAATCATATCCTGACAAATGCGAGTCGTCGCCATCACCGGTTGCCTGGGATTCATGGGTTCGCATTTCACGCGGGCGTGTAT
>Ga0137435_1000723_pt1 | contig 10319 bp, 13 predicted proteins | sample EasRivERMGT100_2_FD_104904 | JGI IMG/M metagenome (GOLD analysis project Ga0137435, IMG submission 104904) | Soil microbial communities from meander-bound floodplain in the East River, Colorado, USA - East River MetaG ERMGT100_2 | ecosystem: Environmental > Terrestrial > Soil > Floodplain ... | reverse complement strand
AGCCGCCATTATTGGGGTTACAAGGCAATCAATCTATGAATACGAGAGGGGGGAGACCACGCCTAGTAAGCCAGTCCTTTACAAGATTGCGAAAGCCCTCGGCGTCACGGTTGCTGATTTATATTCTGAAAATGTAAATCAAAACCTTACATTGGTGAGGGAACCCGATCCGAAGAATGACATACGCGAACTTCAGGGAGTGATTAACTACCTAGAAGCGAAGGTGGAGAGACTAACAAAGGAGCTGGAAGAATGCCGGAAGCGAAGCGTCAAATAGACTTGAAGTACTCGCGCAACCAGAAAGCCTCAACAAAGGTATGCACCACCTCACTCACCTCTGGCCAAGTTGAATCCGGTGAATCCAATACCCTGCACAGATTTTGCATTTGGTCTGATGTTTTCTTTTCTGCAGCCGCGATGGCAAGGTCAAGACTTTGAAAGTCAACTGAGTGGATGGTGGGGAAGGCCATAAATGGATGGGTGAAGATTAAACGTACTGAATATGAGAACAGCATCAGGGTGGTTTGGTATTTTTGTACGGATTTCCGTACACGGAATGACAGGCAGTGTCAATCCCCCTCAGCGAATCAAAAAGGCGCTTAAATGGCCGCCGCAAGTAGTTGCACTACTCCTTATTGCATGGGGATGCACCAAGGATGCCACCCCGGCACCTCAACCCACATTGATTGGTGTGTGGCACGCGATTTCTGTATCAATGACCTCTTGCGACAACTCGCTGGAGAACTTCGCCGCCAGACCTTGCGCGCCTGTATGCGCCACTATGACATTCGGCTCCAGTACATTGAATGTTCATACCAATTTTGACCAAGACGGGTCATACGTCGTAAAAAACGACAGCATCATTTTCACGCTGGCATATACCTACGAAATACACAAATTTCACTTTAAACTCACGGAGACAGACCTGACTCTATCTGAGCTAATGACTGATGGGACGCCTAGTTGTGTCGTCAATTCCAACTACAAAAAATATCAGCCCTAGATAGGGGGACTTGGGATGGGTCTAGGGAGAATCAAATTCAAGGACTAACCGCTTCGCGGCATAGTTGAAGGTAGCTTTGAAGTTTTCTAAAAACCCAATCGTCCCCAATAGCACCTGCGAGTTTTCTTCAATACATTCCATCTCCAGTGGCTTAGCGCTCCAAACGGTTTTCATCTTATCCGGGGAGAGCAGATTTATCTGCAATTCATGATACCAGGTAGGTACCTTTTTCCCTCCTATGCCAATTGCGCCATCCCCGATCTTACCGACTTTTATGGGACACCCCAAAATTTTGGTTACTCCACCGGGTATGAGATTGGCGTCTGCCCCAGTTGGTACCTGCCGGTTTTTGTGCTACTTACTGTTATTGGTACTAACGGACGATAAACCCTGTTTTTGTAAACATTGTGAATGCCTACAAGGGTAAATGGGTACTCGAATGATGGCATTTAAAAGAAATAGCGAACGCCGTCTTGAGGGACGAACATTAAGAAAAACACTTCCTCAATCTTCTTTGCTTTCTCCTCAACACTTTCTGGCGTCTCACCCTCGCTGATAACATTATTGTTAATATCCAGCGCGACCCATCTTGATTTAGGGTCTTTGGTAATTATTTGAACAACGGGTTCATCCGTTCCCATGGTCCTTTGGGGGGTTGGTTTCTTCTTTAAGCTACGCATATATACCCTTTCCTCACAGAAAGTCTCCAATAATCTAGCCAAGGGTAAACCGCAAATTTAGCCAATCTGAGGCCAAATTCACGTACTGGTTGGGTTATTATAACGAGCAATTCGCGGAATAGATTCCCCGTCCAGCGAGGAAAAAGGGGCCCTGCCTAACCTCGGACTAGACGAGTCAGTCCGAAAAGAATCAGCAAAAGAAGTAGCGCCCCGGCACCCATGCCGAAGCCCTTCCAGAATCTATCCTTCGGGCAGGGTGGGGCGATGATGGACTTATGGATGGTCACCGGGACCCGGATGGTATCCTGTGGGCACTCGACGTGCATCCGGAAGGTATCGCGCTTCAACTGGTAGCGGATCTTGATCCGGTCCTGGTAGATCACCGTGTCGCGCAGCTGCAGGACCATGCGGTCCACAGGTACGGAGACCGTTGTCTCTGGGCCTGGCACAACCTTCTCGACGAAGACTGTGTCGGCCTTGACCGTGGCGCCGGCAGCGACTGCCTCATTGATCAGGCGCTCTGCCCGGCGAAGTTTTGCGGCTGGTCCACAGGCCGACAGGATAAAAATTGTCAAAATGGAAAGCGTCAATGTTTTCATTCTAGTTTGTCTTTTGTGATGGTGACCTCCTCTCCTGAATCAAACTGTGCCGTAGCACTCTCCTGTTTCGTATCGTCCACAACATGTGCAAAAAAGTTCTTTGCCTCATCCAGGAGCCAGCCGGCACCAATCACAGAAAGGGGAACCCAAGAGCTCATCTCCATAAGTATTGTAGTACCAGCGACCAGGGCGACAAACCGCCTCAAAAAGGCCGCCAAACCTAAGAGGTTCTTGGGAGTGGGCCGGGTGTAGTTGCTCCAGCGGAAGGTGACTTCCTTCGTTCCGATCGTCATTTCCCTTCCGGTCTTCGATCAAGTCCCTTCTCCTTCAGAATCTCCGCCAGATCGTCGACGTGCAGGCAATCCACCAGGCAGGCCAATGTTTGCGGTGGTTGCGTTGGGGCGATATACCCGTTGCAGAAGTCGTTGCCAGGTGTGGCATCGTAGAGCACTCCTGTGGCTACGATCTTATTACCGTCCATGCCAAACTGGACGACCTTGTCGCCGTTCTTGGCCTCTCTTCCGTTTCTGTAATGCATAAAATTTAGATTTGGTTTTCGTCTTTGATTGTGATGAACACCTTGCTGCCGCTCTCCAGGATCGGGTAGGCGATCGCGTAGAAGTCGTTCACGGCCAGCATGGACTTGGCGCTGGGCTTGTCCAGCAGGCTGATATCGAAACTGTATGCCGGCAGCAGGCAGCCCAGCGTGTGAGCATCGTCGTTGCCCGAGTGGATGTAGACCCCAGAATACTCGGGCACCTTTGTGATCTCGATGTGGAACCAATTCGGGTGAGCCTTGAACCACGGCAGGGCTTTGTATGCTTCGCGGTGCTTGAGTGTGAGCGGTGTGGCTTCCTTGCGCAGGCCCAGCTCGTAGAGGCGGCCGCCCGGGATTCGCGTGGATCCGTGGATCTTCTGGGCGTGGTAGGTATCCTCCAGGCACCAGCTGCGGAAACTCTGGCTCTCGTTGGTCAGGAAGCCGGCGGTGTAGTCGCCCTGGGCGAGACCCGTTGTGTGATAGAGGCGTTGGAGGGTGAAGTTCATCCGTGCAGGGTTTTGAACAGGTAGCGGACGTACTTAGCCATGAAAAAGATGAGGGGCAGGCATGTGATCCCGAAGGAGATAGTCCTGGCCAGCGGCGTTGGCAGGAAGAGCCCAATGCCGAGGCCGACGAAAAGTCCGGCCAGGGCCATGTCCTTGTTGCGGATCGTCCGGCGCAGTTCCCCGCCATCGTCCTTGATCATGTTCCAAAAGAACGCCGCCAGTAGCGACAGGATGATCAGGGCGAAGAGTTCCAGCCCCACAATGATGCGGATGGTTTCTATCATCGGTTTGGTCGGATTTGTTTGAGCACTTCCGTCTGGAGCAGCGTGTTGACCTTGAGCCCGGCGATCTCCTTGCTCAGCTCCATGTTGGTCGCGGCTACTTTCTCCATCGCGTCCGCGTGGCTGACGGTGGCCGTAATCATCCGCTCCTGGCGCTCGTTGTTTTCCTTATTGAGCCGGACGGTATATTTCCACAGGGTAACAATGGCCAGTATCAATGGGGGAAAGCCGGCAACGATGATGGCGAGATATTGCTGCTCTGTCATAGTCTGGCGATGGCCTGGTCGATAAGTCCGACGAGGATATTTTTTCTTCCGTTGTTGAAATCCGCCGTAGTGGGGGTGGCTGTGGCTATGATCTTTGCCACGTTTACCTCCCCGCACAGACAGGCAATGAGCGTCGTGGAAATAGTTGAAAGGATGGAAGCCTTCACCGCCTCACTCAAAGCAGAATTATTGAGGGTCTTCCAAATGTCTGTTAACAGTTCCTTTCCGACCTTCTCGCGTATCGCCTGTCGGTAGTACGTCGAATCAATGAGCCTTACTTGTATTGAGTAGTTCCCCTGATCGTGACTCAGATAGAAATAGTGCCACCACTCTTCTCCCACTTTCTTTTTGAAGACAAGGCCATCAACCGCCATTTGTCCCGAAAAGACTGGAACGGCGTCAAATTCTGCTTGGGTTAATACGATGGTTTCCATTTATGCCAGTCTGCGGTATTTGATGAATGAAGCATTAGCCTTTGCGGTAATGGCGCTCCCACCTAACTCCGAAGCAAATTGAACCTGAACTGTCCCGTCAGCAGAAGCAGTTAGTGTTCCCTCAATTCTTGCCCAGTTGCCAATACCATACGCACTATTCCCGGAAGCGGCAGCCGGAAGCTGGTAGGCGTTCAAGTTGTTTATACTCTCGTTAGTCGTCGATGAACTCCATCTGGAATTATAGACCAATGTTGACGTAGCCGGTCCGTTGATTGTCCACCGTGAACCGTTTGTAGCAGAAGCGGAATCAAACATGATGAAAGCACAGAAGTAATAACTCCCACCTGTCACTACAGAAAAAGAAAGATCAGTCACATTTTCAAGTGTGTTGGGTGTGGCGTTGTTGTTTACGCGGTCCCCTGAGAGCAGGACTATACCCTCCAAATTCAGGATAGTCATCTTCTTATTTGTCCCCGTAGCCGCATCGGTTGTGTCCGAAACGTCAACAACTTCTATCACGTCTAACACTGGGTCAATGCTCGCCGCTGTGATGGCTGTATGTGATGTAATCTTTCTGTCTGCCATATTTATCCTAAGAGTAGTTTGTCCCCGTTTTCAAGTAGCCTGAAACTTCCGCTTTCCAACAACATCCGGCTTGACGCACTACCCGAAACTTGCACGCTCACCACCGAAGTAATATGCCCACTGCGGGGAGCCAGGCGCACGTCGCCCGATCGCTCAGTGCGTCGCACGTCCCCTGTATGCTCTATGATCACGATCTTACTCATGGCAGGGCTTTGATTGCATGTGGCAGTATCGTAATGAACTGGACGCCGGATCGGATGTAGGTTGTCCCGTCGACGAGCTTGACGACGATCTCATAGTACCAATCCACCTGGTGGTCGGTAATATCGGTGAGTGAATTGGTGTCCGTAGCGGCGATCGTCACACGGCAGGTGCCGGCAGGTCCGGAGATGATCGCCCCGGAAAGATTAAGTATCGCCGATCCATCGGCGTCAGTGAAATTGCGCTTGAGCATGAACTTCACCGTCCCGCCGGTGATGTCGGCGATCGTCGAGCTGGCCGCCTCCCCACTCCAATAGGAATACGTGGTGCTCTCGATGGTGGCGGATTCTCCCTTTACAATTTCCATAAGTTGATCTTCCCTTTTCGTTACCTGGCGGCCGACAAGCTCACAATGAAATCAAACCAGTCCATGTGAAAACGCCGACTCGTCGTTCCCACGCTCTTTTCAATTTTGTGAATCATCCCGAATGGGCTCACCGGGATATTGGTGGTGATCGTGGCCACCAGGACATCGTTTATATAATATTCAACGGAGGTACCAGCAGCGTTAATGCGGACCTCGAAGATCGAGTATTGCGTATTTGCCGCAACTCCGGTGTCTACGGCTGTCTTCACCGAGGCTTTCGCTGTCACCGCCTCCCACTTGCCCGAATTAACTGAATCAGTGTATCTGAAGTAACAGCCTTCTGCCATGTCTCCGGTGGCGACATTGTCACCAAATCCAACGTAGGTAGTGAAACGCTCGGCACCGGTGCTGAGGGTTTCAACAGCGGCTCGCATACGACAGCGAAGGAACACGCCCCAGCCGGTGAACAAGGATGACACTCCTTTATACATTGTGGCATATCCGGCTGCAGTTGTTCCTGTCTTGCCACCGAAAGTTCCGATGGCTCTTTCAGTGGAGTTAAGCCCATACGCATCCCGGTCCAGTCCTGTTCCGGCCCCCGCGGAAGTTGAGGACCATCCATGGGTTAGGTTAGTGTTTGAAACGAAGTCATCGTTCTCAAAGAAATTTTGATCGGTGTTGACGCTCTGATCCTGGAACAGTGCTGAATCGGCAATGTCAGCCGCCAGCTGCTGCATCGTCAGTCCAGTAACCGTGGATGCTAAAGTATCGGCAAACGGGCCCACCGGGTTGTTATAGTAGGCCTTGAATCCTAGTCTGGTATAGGTGCTCATCTGAATGTTGAGTTAAATGTTGCATTGAAAGTTCCTACCGCCCCGTTAGTTGTTGTGCCGCCTGAAGTAATGTCTGTCATCTGAATAAATTCTCCGTCGTACATGCACTGCCGGTCGTGGTATGAAAAGCCCATAGGCTTGTAAATCTTATTGTCGTAGTTCTCTTTCAAAACAGAAATGGGCCACAGATATATTGGATTCCCTGCCACTGGCCGGTTGGACAACCCACCAGAGATGCGACGGGACGGTGTTTTTAGTTGGGCGGAAATACTCTTCAGGGCCACCTCCTGCAGGGTAGTTTTTTCATTTACCGCATCGCGCTTCCAATTGTCCCAGGAGGCTCCGCCAGAACTTCTAACAAAATTGGTGTGGGTGAGGGTGGCATTGTTGTTCACGGCATGGCCTTCGGTGAGGGTACCGGGTCCCGTACTCCAGTTGAAGCCCGTGGAGAAGATGGTCTTGATGGACTTCACGGCCGAGCCGTGGTATAGTGTTATGGTCTTCTTGCGTTTGGTCGTGGTTGGCGATAGGCTGATGGATTGGTCCTCGGTGAGTTCGGCGCCAGCTGGTGAATACTGCACCCGTAGTTCGTCTATCTGCAACTGACCGACCTCAGGCATGTTGGCGTACCTGTTGCGTTTATTCTTTAGTACCCATTGCAGAGGGTTAGATCCGGAATTGTAATCAAAGGGACGGACGATGTCCACAGTGCCAGCTGTCCCGGGCGTGAGCGGACCATGAGTAATGTCAGGCGCTATGGTTAGTGGATAGTAGGCACCACTCGTATTATTCTCCAACTCATAATAGTACATCGCATCATCAATGATGCTCGTGCTGGCCCCCAGGTAGAACACCTCCGTGCGGTAGCCGATAGGAAGGTTTGTCGTCGCTTTATTATTCCTTAGGTTGTCAAAGGAGGTAAATTCGGCATCCCGTACATATGAAGAGTAGACCCTGATGGTAAGATCGCCGGTATAAATTCCACCTGTCGGGGTTGAGGTGCTCTTGATCTTGATGTCGTTAAATGCACCCCCATCGGTCGCGTAGGTAATCAAAATAGACTCCGTGGTGGACCACGTACCATCGGCCAGGAGATAGTACGAACCAAACTTTACCATCATCTTCACTCGTTGGTAAGAAAACTTTACCGCGGAGTCCTCAATCTTGTACTTGAGTAAAACGGAGAGTTTGTCGTTGCCTCCCAACTTGAAGCTTGGCACCGTCGTGGTGATGTAGCACAGCCCCGTTCCCTGTAGGATCATGGCCGCGTTGGTCTGCTCATCATCAACCCAGGTAAAATTTGTATTAACTTTGTCATCGCCGTTTATCACAAGGTTGAATCCACTCACATCCACGGTCTGCGAGGTGCCCTGTTGCACGGAATATTTTTTTACGATGTCAAAGCCACTGTTCTTGATCAATGATTTGCGCAGCCCCTGCTTGAAAAGTACTTCGATGTTGCCGTAGCCCGTGGTCATGTCCAGGTATGCACCATCGAGCCATGCAAGCCGGTCATAGGCAGTAGTACGCTTCACATCGGCAAGCGGGTTAAACGTGCTGTTGGCAAAGTATACCCCGTTATAGTCAAACTCCCTGTATGGCACCGAGGTAGTCACACATTCTTCAAAGCGCACGATCCACCAGTAACCCCCGTACTGGATGATGCTCGCCGTGTAAGGTTCCAGGATGCGCTTGATCACCTCCATGCAGGAAAGCGTCTCATTCTTGGGGTAATAGGCGTTGCAGTCAACGTAGGCCTGCGCCAGTGGATCATCTGCCGCGGTCTGGGCCATGCCCACGTCGTAGATATTGCAGGCCGACCGAATATTGAGTCCGAAGCCGAGCTTGGACAGGGCTAAAGCGATTACCTGGATCTCCTTGAGAACACCAGCGTAGCGATTCCCATTGTCATCAAGGAAATCGACATCATCCAGCTCAACAAGCCCGTCTGTGGCCACAAATGTTACGGGGTATTTGACGGACTCTGTGTAGGGCTCCTTATAAGCCTGAGGATATATTTTCCCACAGAATTTCAGTTGCCCCTCTTTGTAGTAGTACACCCGGTAGTCCTCCGAATTTGTGAACAGTGGAGAAAACTGAAAAGGGGTGGTTGATTGGAGAGTAAGGCGAAGCTGGGTTGCGTGAATGGGGGAAAAGACATTGGACTCACCATCAAGACGCAAAGAGTACACGATTGGGTCATCACTTCCGCCATCCACCTGGGTAATGGCGGAGTTGTAAGTTGCATTGACAATGTTTACGATCGACTGCTTGCCGTTGTAATCAGTCACACCCATCTGGTAGACAATGTTCTGTGTTGGCGGCGTGGCTGGAGAAGGAGAAGGTGCTGACAGGAGTGGGATGACAAATGGATAATTCGCCTTGCAGTTTTTATCGTCTACAGCGTAAAGCGTGTATGTCCCTGCCCGCAGATTTGAAAATGTCGGAGAGGCCTGTCCGGTGAGGTCGTAGTAAAAGAAGTCGCGCAGGGCATACAGAATCGGGCGGCTCGATGATGCCGCAAATGTTATGCTGCCGTCGCCAGGGCCGGTGTCCTGGCTCAAGGCCGCTGTGCCGATGAACATCAGATCACAGACTTGAAGGGGCGGTGGCCGGCGACCCTCCGACAGATCAATGATTTGAAAACTGTAGCCAATGATGAACCCCTTGGCATCCCTTGCCCGGACAGTATACCCTCCTACACCCAGATTGGTAAAAACGCCGGACGTATAGTCGAAGCCCAGGCCATAGCCGATAGCGGCAAGGGAATAGTATATAGGCCCATAGCTGGACGTTGCCTGGTAGGAGAATGACCCGTCGGCGCTGGTGTTATTGGTAGCGTGGGTTACGGATGGAAGCCCAACCCAGGCAATGTCCTGGACCACCGGCGTCACCGAGCACATGTTTGAGTTTGGAGTCTCTAGAAAATGGCAATAAGGCCAGTCACTGTATCCACCGTTGATATCAGCTACTTGCGGCGTTGTCGTGAAGGTGTATAGGGTGGTGCCCACGCAGTACTCCGGCACCAGGATGGTGATGTTCCGATAGTATAGTTGCCCGGTGTTCACCTCCTTCTGGGAGGTGTGGATCCGTGAAGCACCAACCTGCGGGTAATCGACTCCATTGCGCTGTACGCTGAATTGCAGGGTCGTCGGTTCCCAATAGGTGTCAATGATATCCCCGGCAAGGAAGACGCCGTAGATTGGATCGTTGTCGGTAAATGTTATGCGTGAGACGTTGATGGCCATACGACTTATCCGCCCAGATAGGACGGTTTGGTATATGCGTTGGACTCATCTGTGCGCGACCACAGTATCCTCATGCGGTCTCCCTCTATGAAAGTGGAGCCGGTAATTTGCATTGCCTGTATAGGGCCATTGACCAGGCTTGTGTTTTTGCGCTCATACCCACCTCCACCGGAACCTGTGCCGCCACCACCGCTCGAGCCCCCACCAGAACCAAGTCCTGAAAAGAGCGAAGAGATAAACGCTTGCCCCGCTGATATTAACCCGATGTTAAACGGGAAGGGAACGGTACTCATGATCCCCGCATAAAGACCAGCCAATGCCTCATTGAGCTTTACGCTAATAATAGCAGCAGCACTTTGACGCATGGCCTGCTCGAAGGTCTTCATACCGGCGGCGGCCAGACCGAAGTTGTGTCCGATAATTGAGCCGAAAGTCGCAGCTTGCTCAGCCTTGGCTTTTTGATTTGCCTCAAAATTGTCTTGGTCTTCCTGATTAAGTCGTGCCAGTTCAGCGTAGTAATCAGCGTCAACCGACTTCATCTCATCATACTGCTGACGAGCAAACTCAATTTGCTCCGGAGATGGACCGAAGTCCAGGTCAACGCTATCCGGCATCGCAACATCGAAAGCATGCTCTGGTCCCGCCGAGGGAGCCACGTTTGATTTGCCTCCCTTCTTAGCCTTGACCTTGAGTGGCTCCGGGGGACGTGTATCAGGTCCCCATGAGGACGTTGCACCACCGGTTTTTGTCTTCATATTGGCCAGGTACGTGGGGTTGT
>Ga0137435_1000722_pt1 | contig 10324 bp, 19 predicted proteins | sample EasRivERMGT100_2_FD_104904 | JGI IMG/M metagenome (GOLD analysis project Ga0137435, IMG submission 104904) | Soil microbial communities from meander-bound floodplain in the East River, Colorado, USA - East River MetaG ERMGT100_2 | ecosystem: Environmental > Terrestrial > Soil > Floodplain ... | reverse complement strand
CTGGTGCGACAGGCTTTGATAACGCCCTGGTTGAGAAGGTGTTGATCCGCGTCGCGGAGATGCTTCGCACACCAGGCGTGCGGGTCGATATCAATCGAGGCACGAAACAAGAAGACGGTGGGGACGGATACTGGCATTACAGCCTTGATGGCAGTGAATCCCTCACCATTTCCATTCAAAAAGTAGGAGTGTAGCGATGGACCTTATCAAGTTAGTGCTCGTCGTGTGTGTCATTGGCTTCGTGGTGTGGGTGCTGACCACCAAGATTAAAATGCCGCCTCTGTGGGCATCGGTCATCCAGGTCATCGCCCTTGTGCTGGTGGTGTTGTATCTGATTTCACGGTTGGGCGGCACCATTCCCAACGTGCTGTAAGGAGGAATTTCATGTTACTCGATAACCGTCCGCGAAAAAAGAAACGCATCACCGCCGTGCCGCCAAGAGCGCTCAAACGAAAGTCAGGTGGCAATGTGCAGGCCCAACACAAGACCCGTGCCGCCGGAGTGGGCATCTGGCATAACGAGTCACGCCTGCGCAAATACCGAAAGAAACGCGATAAGCGGAATGCCATCGCCTCAGCATCCAAGAAACGGAACCGGGCCTAATGGCGGATATCAAACTCGCAATGATTATCTTGCTCTCGCATGGCGCGATGATCGCGCTGGGATTCTGGATCGGACACGTCTTCGCAAAGGACGACACCCTTCGTCTGGTGAGGAGCGATTTTGCGACGTTCGTGGACCAGGTCCAGGACGAGGTTGATGTGTCGTGCTTTCCGCATTTCCGGTTGCAGGATCGGATTCGCGCACTTCGCCTGTATTACGGCTTCACACGTGCGGCCAGTGGGTTGGCCTGCGGAGATGAAGGAGATGAAGTATCATGAGTATGCGCGTGTTAACGGGCGATACGCTATACAAGGCCTTAGCAGAGGTCGGCCTGATCCATGTGGCCGCCAACCGCGTGAGCCGGTGCACGTTAGATATGTCTCCAGGAGAGCCGGTCACGTTTGTCTGCGTCGTGCAATTACATGTGGAAGATTTGGAACCATTGGCTGCGGCACTGCGACGATTAGGTGAGGAACTGCGAGGTGCAGGCACTGCGATGGACACGCTCGAAGGGCTGCGGGATATTCCGTATGACACGGACCGAGGGGATGCGGTGGAGCGTCATCTCCGACGGCCGCCTGGGTGGCCTGGTCCGGAGCCGGTGCCCCCAGGATGCACGTGTCGGCAGGGCATGTTTCCCGATGATGTCACGTGTCCGGTGCATGGCGCCCTTCGAACAGCGGATAGACGGGGTGTGGGGCCAGTGGACGGTGCCGATTAACCCGAGGACAGGCGGCGTGATGACGTTCCCGTGTAGTGGGCCGGGACATACGCCGGTTGCACGAGAGAAAGGTGTGTGCGAGCGCTTAGTGCACGACAAAGGCGAATGGTGCCTGCGCTGTCGGGTGTATGCGGACGAACGGCCCCGGTGGAAGAATCGTGGAGCGGCTGTTCGCACGGGTGAGTGGGGAGAGACGTAATGTTTCGCTGTCTACGGTGTGGAGCACTATTTGTGTCCGTGGTGGAGGGTGCGGCATGTGGTCTGATGGCGTGTGTGCGCTGTGGTGTGGTCGCTGCGCTACGGGTGGCGACGGCCCGGCATCCGCAGCCCTACGTCGTGTGTGGACACCCAGTGAAGGCCATTCATTCGGTGTATGTGTCTATGGACTGATATATGTATGGTCTAATAGTTAGTAAGGACCGTATAGAGCGACCAGACTCGGAACTTTACTCACCAATCGACGGGTATATGTAGGGATGGGGACAATCTGCACCCAAAAAAAAGAACACAGTTTCTATACTGTTTTCCGGCTCTCTGCCTTTCCCCGCGTCCGCACGAACTGCCTCAGGTAAGTCACACACTAACCACTAATATATAGATCTAGCTTAGGTGCTAAGGAGAGTCTGCGGCCCGTGTGCCCAACCCCGGAAGGGAAGGGCGTCCTCGCTGCGGACCGTAGGGGCAGCTTTTCCTGCGGGTGATGGCCCCTGCGGGATCGCCATGCAGCTTTTCCTGCAAGGGCTGTCGGCAGTGGGACCAGGCGTAGCTTTTCCTGGGGTCCGATGCGCGCCACCGGTGCAAGAAACAGCTTTTCCTGGCCGACACGGCCGAAAAGAAGGGGAGCGCGGCGCTCCCCGAGGCGGTGTCAGCGGACGGCCACACACCGGGAGGGATAGTTGTCCAGGGCGCACACCAGGTGTTTCGGGCCCAGGTCCTCGGCCCACAGGGCGCCCAGGACAATCACGACGAACACGGCCAATGCGACGACCGGTGCAAGCGATTTCATGGCGGTCTCTCCGTTCCTTACAGGGTGATGGTTGGGGGATGGGCCGGGGACACGTCGCCCCCGACCCGGTGGTCTCTACGCGTCGCCCGTGACCTCCTCGCCCGCGTTGGGAGCGTCATCGGCCGCCGGGACGGTCGCCGTGGCGGTCTTCTTCGCCTTGGCCGCCTTCGGTGCGGGCCATACGTGGGAGGCGAAGTTGGTCAGGTCGATCACGTTCGACCCGTGACGGCCGCGCGTGTAGGCCGTGCGTGTGGAGCCGACGTAGTCGGCGTGCACGATGAAGTCGCAGCGGTTCGAGGCCAGTTCGACGGCCCACGCGACGGCCAGGGTCCGGTCGGAGAACCGCCAGCCCGCACGGTCGTTGACCGCAAACAACGTGTTCTGGAAGTCGTAGGTGCGCAGGCCGGTGAATCGCCCGCGATTGCGCGGGGGCAGCGCCTTGTCACCCAGCGTGGACACCAGCGCGGCCGTGACGGTGGCCACGTCCCGACGCATGGCGGCTTCGCTCATGTCGATGGACGCGTTGACGGCCGCGAGCGCCTTGCGGAGCGCGTCGAAGTGGACCGGCATCGTCCCGACGACGCCCACGGCCACAGCCGTGTCCGGCTTGCTTGCGACGGCCGACGAACCCTTGGCGATTTTCTTGGTCATTGTCATCTCCCAATTTTGCGTACCGGGTAATTCCGGCCGCGACGTTCGTCTTCCGCGATCTCGTGATTCTTAGAACTTTTGGACGTCCTGAGTCACTAACACTTCAAACTCAACACTGGTCGTCCCTTTCGGGACTCCCACGGATCTCGTGATGCTTAGAACTTTCCGGTGTCCTCAGGCACTCAAACTCGAAATTAAAAAACCGACTTCAGCATCTTCAGGTAAGTTCTCACCGCTTAGGCCCTATTTTCGCTCTTTGTTCACACTTCACCCTCCCTAACGTGTTTTTCGGAAGTAAAACCACAACAGTAAACATTGGCCCAACCGTTCACCGCATCCGAAAACAGCCCACATCGACCTGTAAAACCGACCCCAAACGCACCAGCTTCCGAATTCATATCAACATTCCCGACCCCGCCCCCCCCCATTTGATGCCCCAAATTCCCCCCGAAGCCCCGCCCCCAACATGCACCACGATGCAGCATACATATCAGAGAATGACGTTTTTCCCAATGTTTTATGCTTATACTTCTAAACTTCCTTATATTCATTCTAGTATATTCTTTAAGTATATATAATGACCATGGATCACCCCCCCCCTCCCCCCGTGTTCGTTGATGGGAAGTCGGAAGTTCACACAATCGGCTATTTTGGCGATTGACACCCCATCCGTAACAGGCGTATAACCATCGGCACACCCTCACCCCCTAGGTTCACGTAGTCTGTTTCCGTGAAAGGCAACCGATGTCCATGCCCGACCGGGCCGACGTGTCTTCCCTACATCGTCCTGACCCGACATACCCCACGTCAGAACCCCTGTCGGGGAGTGCAGCGGCTCCATCGACCGCGCCACCGACGCATCCCCTCGCGGCACCGTCTGAACGCTGGGTGACGATCATGCACGCGACGGAAATCGTCGGAGTCAGTCGTCGCACCATTTACAACTGGATCAACAACGGAAAAGTCGAATACACCCGCACCGCCGGAGGGTGCGTCCGAATCAACCCCGCCACCTTGTGGCGCACGTCACCATCTTCCCAGAGGAGTGAATAAATGGCTCTCAAATTCAGTGTTGCGGTTCGGAACGCCCGCCTCGATGCAATTGAAGTAAATGCGGGCGTAGACGCCATTATGAAGATTCGCACGGGCGCCGCGCCTGCGAACTGTGCAGCGGCGGATAGCGGCACGGTCCTTGCGACGTTGACCCTCCCGACCGACTGGATGGCAGCCGCCTCGTCAGGCAGCAAGGCTAAGTCGGGCACGTGGGCGGATGCCAGCGCCGATGCGGCAGGCACGGCGGCGCACTTCCGTATCTATCAGTCGGATGGCACCACCGTCGTCATGCAGGGCACCGTGACCGAGACCGGTGGCGGCGGCGACATGACCGTCGACAACGACAACTTCGAAGCGGGCCAGACGTTCACCGTCACCGGCTTCACGATCACGGACGGCAACGCGTAAAAGTTACGGATGAAGGAGTCAATCATGCGGAAGCTCTCTCTCGTTCTTGCGTTTGTGCTGGCCGCCACGATGATCGTGGCCGGTCAGCAGGCAACCGTCCTCTGGGACGCGTCACCGGACGCGGACGTTGCCGGTTACATCGTGCACCTCGGCCAGCAGCCGGGCGTGTTCACCCAGTCTTACGACGTGGGGGATACACGTCAGCTTGGCGGCATCACCTACGGGTACGTCGCGGTGAGCGCGTATCGGCGCGCCCAGGACGGTTCGAAGGTAGAAGGGCCGAAATCACCCGCGTTACTGTTTGGACCGGCACCCGCGCCAACGCCAACACCACAACCGACTCCTACACCGACTCCTACACCGACTCCGGTGCCACAGCCCACGCCGACCGTATCGGCAAACGGCACCGTGATTCCGCCCGCGACACAGATTGTTGATGTATCTGGGAGCGTGTGGACCCTCAACGCAACAGGTGGTTTACTGCAGAATGGCGTGCCGGTGGGAGGTGGCATCTTCCAGGTGCTCTTGTGGTGGAACAACACGTTGTATGGGCGTGCCGGAACGAGTGCCTGGTATGTCTACCTGAATGGGTCGTGGATTACGGCCGGAACAGACCCAAGAGGCACCACGGATCCCATACCGACTCCATCGCCCGCACCGACCCCAACGCCGACCCCAAGTCCGTCCACACTGACCTCGTCGCCCAAAACATGCACGGTAACAGACACCAAGCCAGACGCGCGCACCGGATGGGGCGTGCAGTTCAGTCGTGACGGTATTGCCGTGGGTGGTCGAGACGCGGACGCGCCTTACTCGCGTGACTACCCATTCACTCCAGGCACCCACGTGATGCAGGCCGTTTGGACGAAGACCGGGGTGGCGGATGTGACTCGTCAGATCACGACGCAGGGGTGCTGATGACTTACGAGCAGGAACAACACTGGAAATCCCTCGGTGTCGAGGCAATCGACGCGGAGCAGGAGCGTCTGTTGGCGATCTGGCTGGAGAAGCGATGCGGTAATCGGTTCCAGGTGCGCCAACTGTGTGTTGTTCCAAGCGAGGATTACATCGGGACTCATGTGGCGTTCAGGGGCACGCGGCTGGAGTGCAAGATTGCGGCAGGACGACTGAAGCATTGCTGGGTAGAACACGAGGACCAGCCGGCGATCGTCCCCAATTTGCGTCGGCCCCGAATGACGGATCGGTTGCGTCGGGTTTTGGGGAGGGCACAGCGGGTTGCAGCCACCGTTTTGGCGGCTGACACATTTTCAGACGCGTCCACGTCGCGGGAATTAGTATCAAGGACAGCTGAATGCTGACCTGGAGGTGCTCATACGAAACACTGTTGTTCAATACACCGGATGGGGACATCGACCGTAATGAGTATGCTGTTGTTGACGGGGCGTTTCTTGTTCGTCGACACCCAAAGAACAATGCGCATGTTGTTCGCGTAGAGCAGTTGAATACAACTGGGATGACAGAAGTGTCGGTGGTCCCATTGCAGCGCGCGTATTACGCTGAATTTGTGTTGCCATCAGGTAGGCGGTATCGCGAACGAATTACGCGCCAACAGTATTTCGACGCAACGACAAGGACACCTACAAATCCACGCAAAGATGTAACAGCAGCAGAAATCGCAGACATCGTCCGGGATGACGCATCGTGGCAGTAGTATTCGACGGAGAAACCGTTAAGACCGTTCTCTACGGGGCAGCGACAAGCATCACAGTCGCTAACCAAACCACTGCCGGGTCGAACCGCGTTGGAATCGTCGGCGGCGCGGGGTTGAACTTCGGAAGCGTCACGAGCGCGACCTGGGCTGGGTCCGCCATGACACTTCTTGGGGAGACGACGACTGGCGGCGCGCATGCGTGGGCGTATTACATCAAGGCCCCCCCGACATCGGCGTCGAACGTCGTCGTGAATTTTTCAGGGAATTGCTATGGCGGCGCTGGCGCGAGCGGATGGAAGGATGTTGATCAGACCACATCGATCGGCACTCCGGTGACCGCCAACGCCGCGACCGTTGAAGTGTCATCTGCGACCGGGGAGATGGTCGTCTCGTCCCACGGTGGCTACAACGTCAGCACGACACCAGGTGCTGGGCAGACGTCGCTCTACGGTCTAAACAATGCAGGTGGTCAAGCTGGTGGTAGCTACGAGGCTGGCGCATCGACCGTCACGATGTCGTTTGGCGGCGGGGATATCCCGTGCATCGTCGCCGTTTCTCTGAAGGCAGCAGGCGGCGGCGCCGTAATTATACGCCTCAATCCGCTTCGACTTAATCAATCCGTTAACCGCGCATCAACATTTTAGACATTGGAGAGTGACACGTGGCAATCTACCGCATGTATAACGGCGCCATGCCGACCACGGCCAAACAAGCAGCCGTGGCGACTGGCACGTCGATCAAGACATTGCTTCAAGTAAAACCGTCGGCTACCAAAACGGCCAAGATTATCGAGTGGGGATTCAAGTGTGACGCCCCCGTCGCAGCTGCCTTGGCCGCCATCGAGTTGCTACAAACAGATGTGGCCGCCACGGTAACAGCCTTTGCCGCTGCGGACATTCACAAGATCGACGCCGATGCGCTCGCTGGTGGCGATCCCTCGTCAAACCTGGTTCAAGTAGGTACGACGTCCAGCGGATTCACGGCAAGCGCCGAAGGGTCGATTACGGCTGTACGTCTGTTCGACCACCTTCTCACCACGATCCCCACGTCGAACGGATACGAGTTCGTAAAGCAGTATCCGCTTGGACGAGAACCCGTGATCGAAATCGGCAAGTTCGGGCGTATTCGAGTCCACTTTGGATCCGGCGTGAACGCGGTCTGCTATATGGACATCGAAGTCTGATATAGATGGCCCGTTTCCTTCGGTCGTATCCCGCCGCTTCCCCAAAAGCCAAGTTTCGTATTGGGGTTAACACTGTAGGCAGTGTCGTCGTCACGCTAGACGACGCTGTTCTTGTGTCAACTGCTACACTGGAAACTCACGGGCAAGCCGGGATCACGTTAGGTGACGCTACAACCACAGCCACGGGCACATCTCCGCGCTCGGGCACACTGTCCGTTACGCTCGACGAAGCGACTCTCGTATCGACGGCAACACTTGCTTTAAAAGGGACGTCCGCCCCAACACTTGACGACGCGACGATTTCATCTACCAGCACGCTGGAGACGCACGGACAAGCCGGAATAACGCTTGACAATGCAACACTTGTCTCTACTGCTGTATTAGAAACTCACGGTACTGCCGGCGTTACGTTAGACGATGCCACCCTTACCTCCACAGGCACATCGCCACGGTCGGGACAAGCCGCCGTCACACTTGGCGATGCCACGACGGGCGCGACCGGCACGCTTGCGATTACAGGCGCACTTTCAAAAACATTAGACGACGCGACACTTGTAAGCACGGCAACACTTACTATTGTCGGCACGACGGGTGTAACGTTAGACGACGCCACGCTCGTCGCCACAGCCACGACCGCGCCGATAGGGGAAGCATCCATCACGCTGGCGGATGCTGCCGCCGCCGCCACGGCTACACTCGCGATTACGGGGACGCTTACCAAAACCCTGGATGACGCGACTCCGACAGTAACGGCTAAACTTGACATTACGGGCTCTCTTGGCCCCACGCTTGGCGACGCCACCCTCAACGCACAAGGAGAATTAGCCGTATCCGGCGGCGGCACGCTAGGGGTCACGCTAGACGATGCGACCCTCACGGCGACCGGAACATCCCCTCGCTCCGGATTGGTCGCCCCCACGCTTTCCGATGCCACGACCGCCGCGTCAGCTGTCTTAGAAATAAAGGGTCAAGCATCCATCACGCTGGCGGACGCGACTATCAGTGCGCAAGGGGCAACCGGGATTGCCGGAACGGTCACTTCTGTTCTAGATAACGCCACGGGCACCAGCACCGCTGTTCTGGAAACTCATGGACAGGCGGGGGTGACGCTCGACAACGCCACACTTGTCGCGACCGGCACATCGCCGCGAACAGGAACGACGTCTGTCACGCTCCAGGACGCGAGCACCGGACCGGCAACCGGCACGATAAGCATTGTAGGCGTGCTCACGGTAACGTTATCAGACGCCACACTTGTTAGCACGGTGATTTTTGGGGAAGAAACATTTGACATTGACTTGAATGCGGTGTATCAGTCCGTTATCACACTTTCGGCAGAACATACACCTACAGAGTTTGCGTTTGCTGGCCGCTACAATACGGTCATTGCGTTAATGGCGGAGGAGGGGTAAATCGGTGTCCATTACAGCAGACATTACGGACGACCATGAGTGGTTTGTCGGTGAAGACAAGACGATTGCTTTCCATGTAAAGGACGCTTCAGGCGTACCCGTCAATATCGCCACCTGGGACATGGAGTGGGCATTGAAAGCGAATCCAGACAGCGTCGCGTTGCTGTCAAAAGAAACCGGCGGGGACGGGATCACGGTCACGGGCGCCTATAACGTGGACCCTGTAACCAATACCCAGCGCGCCGTCGTGACGATTGACGACGGCGACACAGAGGATATCGACCCTGGGGAATACATCCATGCGTTGAAGAAGACCAACGACCCCAAAAGCGTGCTCGCGGACGGAACAGTGACGTTGAAACAGGCAGCACTATGAGAACCCCGTATCTGATGTCACTTGTAGACGCAGCCGCTGAACGCTACGAATTACCCCGCCGCATGGTGCAAGCCCTAATTGGGAAGGAGTCCGCGTGGAATCCGTGGGCCTGGAATCCGGAGCCGCGGTATCGGTATTACTGGGACGTGCGGAACGGATCCCCGTTTCGAGCCGTGACCGAAGCTGAACTGATGAGTGAGCGTCCGCCCGCTGACTTCGGGTCATTGGCCGCCGATCCAGACCAAGAATGGTGGGGGCAGGCCGCGTCCTGGGGATTGATGCAAATCATGGGTGCCGTGGCTCGTGAGCGAGGATCGCGTCTTCCGTATCTGACTGAACTGTTGGACCCAGCGATCAACGTGGACTACGGGTGCCGCCACCTGGCCGACAGTTTGGCGTGGGCACGTCGGTATGCCCACACCCCGGAGGAGGCCGTGGCGGCGTCCTTAGCGGCCTACAACGGGGGTCGGGGCGGGAACAAACCGGGCGGACCGCTCCGTAACGACGCGTATGCGCGTGATGTCCTCCGCCGAATGGACTCACTAACCCTGTAATGGAGGAAACGCGGCCGGAAAAATACGGGATTCGGAGTCTACATGACCCCAAGTTGTATATCGGGGTCCGGTATAACGACTTGTGGACATCGGACCCCAAAGTTATACGGACGTTCTCCACATTCCAGGACGCCGAGACATTCCGAACGACGAAGATAGAACACACGCATTACGGGACCGAAGTCTGTTACCTGGGCGCATCTTAGAAAGTTACGGACATGACGATTGATGTATCCATTTCTGACGTCTACGGCGTGCCAATTTTGGAGCCGGTGTTCGTACAACTACAGCAGAGAACATCGGCGGTCGTGAAACACGCGACAGTACGGAACGGATACGGCGTCATAACCGTCAGTAACGATGTGTACCGCGTGTATGTCGATCCGCCATCATACTTGCCAATACAGGTATTCGCGCAGCCCGGCGCGTTGAAGCTGACGGCAGTCATTGACCCGAAGAAGGTGGTGCGGTTTGAACGCCCGCCACTTGCATTAGGTCAGTTAACCGAAGTGCAATACAATGGGCTTGACCCCTTGCGGTGTGCGGGACTGCTCAACGTAGCGACAAAGTGTCAGGCAACACTGCTATCGGACGGCCGATCCGTATGGGCGCACGTCGCGTCGATCCAGGAGATACGACAAGATCGGTGTTTTGTCACGGTTGGGAAATCGCTGTACGACGAAGT
>Ga0137435_1000718_pt1 | contig 10353 bp, 8 predicted proteins | sample EasRivERMGT100_2_FD_104904 | JGI IMG/M metagenome (GOLD analysis project Ga0137435, IMG submission 104904) | Soil microbial communities from meander-bound floodplain in the East River, Colorado, USA - East River MetaG ERMGT100_2 | ecosystem: Environmental > Terrestrial > Soil > Floodplain ... | reverse complement strand
TCGCGTCTGGCTCGAGGGCACCGGTGATTCGACGACGACCGACAGCACCGGTGCCTTCCTCATCACCGGGCTGCTGCCGGGCCCGTATAAGCTGCGTGCGGCGGACACGACGCTCGCCGAATTCGGGTTCTCGCAGTCGCGCGAGACCGGGGTCGACGTCGCGCGCGAGCTGCCGACCGCCGTCACGGTGCGGTGGGACTCCCTTCGCGACCTAATCGCGCGGCAGTGTCGCGCGCAGGACATGCCGGTGGCGACCATCCCGATCTTCGGCCGGGCGTACCTACCCAGCGGCAAGCCGGCGACGAATGGCGTCGTGGGCGCGAAGTGGAAGAACTTCCTCTCTGTGACGGAGATGGGCGTGCTCTTCCGCGATATGGACCGTAAGAGCGCCATCGACGACGGTGGCCGCTTTCAGCTCTGCGGTGTGCCGCGAGACAGGCTGGTTCGCATCCGCGCGCTTTCCGGGGACGCGCTGATGAAGGATACGACCGTTGCGCTGTCGCTCGACGCAACGTTTGGCCTGCTGACTGTGACGCTTCAGCCTCTGCCGGCACGGCCGTGAAGAAGCGCGTCATCTAGCAGCGTGATCTGACGGCGTGCTCTATGGCGTGCTCTGACGACGTGCTCTGACGACGTGCTCTGACGACGTAAACGCCCGAGGCGCGAGTTTGGAGTCCTCAGTCCTGAGTCTCAGTCCTCGGTCCTGAGTGCTCAACACCCAGCAGTCAACGCGCTTAGACCACGACGTTAGCCACGGTGTTAGAGCACGGTGTCAGAGCACGGTGTCAGAGCACGATGTTCAGAGCACGATGTTCAGAGCACGATGTTCAATCAGTCTTCTTGCGTGATGTGAGTTTCTTCTCGAGCGCCGGCAAGAAGATGTCATACGCGGAGCCGGGACTCCACAACACCCAGCCGTCGTAGCCCGCATCGTAGACGGCTTTCTTCTGCGCTTCGATGTGCTCGGCCCCGTACGCCGGCTTCATTTTCCCGAGCGAGAACGCCTGCAGCCACGGACGCACGTGCTCGGCCGACGAGATGCCGAGCTTCTTGTCACGCTCCCGCGCGCGGGCGATCGCCGTCAGGATCACCTTGTACGGCTCCGCGTTCGGATACGGAATGCCGAAGTCGCCCTTGTGATAGTGCGACGGATACACCATCGGGAGCACGACGTCCACGTGCGGAGAGATTTTCTCCCAGTGCTGCCCCACTTCGAGCGGCCCGCCGACGGTGGTCACCAGCCCGAAGATGTCGGCGGTCGATCGAACACCCAGTTTGTTCAACCGCTCCTTGGCGTTCTTTAGATAACCCGCGAGCGCGTCGGGCTTGGACATGCCGTTCGCGTCCGGAAAGACCTGCTTCGGCAAGCTCGGATACGGCTCCGGAAAGCGGATGTAGTCGAACTGAATCTCCTTGAAGCCAAGTTTCACCAGCTCTTCGGCCACGCCGATGTTGTACTCCCAGAGCTCATGATGATACGGATTCACCCACGCGAGCCCGTGTTTGTCGCGCCAGACCGAATTGTCGGTGCGCCGGATCGTCCAGTCGGGATGCACCCGCGCTGTTACCGAGTCCTTGAACACGACGAGGCGCGCGATCGGGAGAATGTCGTGCGCCTTCAGCGTGTCGAGCAGCGCCGCGAGGTTCATCACCTTGTTCGACGTGCCGGCATTCTTCGCGAAATCAAGATTCGCAGTCTTGTAATTGAGCCCGAACTCGTCCTTCATGTCGATCACGAGCGCGTTGATCTCGGTCGAGTCGGCGATGGCAACGAGCTTCTGCATTCGCTTGCGACTCTGCGCCACCCACCGGTTCACGTACAGCGCTCGCACGACTGGTGACGGAAGTGGATCGACCTGTCCGCCGCTCACCGTGGCCGTCTTGGCTCGGCGCGGTGGCTGTTGTTTCGTCGGAGTCGGCGTCGTTTTCCCGGCCGGACTGACCGGCGCCGCGCTCGCGACACGCGTTGCGGTCGAGTCGGTTCGCGTCACCGGTGTCGCGGCGGCGTCGGCGTGTTCGGCGTTCGTGCTGCACGAAGCGAGCAGCAACACAGCGGGAATCAGGCGACGCATTGGGCTCGCGGTGGAGTTGCAGAAGAAATCTAAGACGTGCCGGGTGCGGAGTGCGGGGTGTGTGAAGCGAACGCGTGCCGCGTAACTGCACACTTCGCGCCTCACCCGTCACGCTTCACCCACGCGGCACGCGGCACGACTGAACCCCACTAACTTCCAATCATGCGCCGCGCCCTGCTCCTCCTCGCCCTCGCCGGCTGCCAGTCCCGCCCCTCCGTCCCCTCGCCACCGCGCGCCGAGTTCCTCGTCAGCGCCGGCGACTCGACGTACTGGGTCGCCGCCGGACCGGCCGGGCTCCGCGTGCGCGGGTCGCCCATTCTCCTCGCCCGCTACGGTGCGCGCTTCTACGAGATCTACGTCGCAGACGACGACTACTCGTATCCCGACGCGCTCATGGTCGGGGAGCGGATGTACACCCGTGACATTCGCTCCGGCGACTCGACGGTCGTGTTCGCCGATACGATCGTCGCACGGATCGCCCTCGCCTACGCGCGCGCCCACCCCGACGACCGCCCGCTCGAGCCCGACGAGGAGACCGACGCCGAGCCGGCCATGACGGCGACCTCCGAGCTCGAGGTGCTGGGGACGCTCGGTCCATACATCTCGTACGAGTACCACGCCGACGTCGAACACAAAGGCAGCGCGCCCTGGCACTCGACCCGCCGCGGCGTGCTCGACCTGCGCACCGGTAAGGCGGCAACCGTGGCCGACCTGTTCGGCCCGGAAGCGGGTCGCCGGCTCGCCGAGACCGGCCGGCGCGCCTACGAGACGGCGCGCGATTCGATGCTCGGCGCCCACCAACAGGACCGGCGCGCCAGTCGCGCGCTCGTCCAGCTGCGCTTCGATCCGACGAGTTTCGCGTTGGAGGTCGTCGACGACCGCCCCGCCGTGCGGTTCGCGGTCCCTGGGAACGGCGAAGGACCGGCCGGTAGCGTGGTCGAGCTCGAGGCGGTTCCCGTCGACGCCGCCTGGTGGAGCGACCTCCGCGGAGCATTCGCGCAGGGGACGGACAGTCTCGACCGCTGGACGCGCCCGACGTACCGCGTACTGGCGCGTTACGAGGATTCCGGCGAGGTCGCTCAGGTCTCACTTGCCGACACCGCCGGTCACGAATGGCCGCTGCGCGCCGTCGCCGGACCCCTGCACCAAATCGCCTGGCTCGACGATCCGCCGCTCGACTCGACGGATCGCCGGGCGCTCACCCGCGCCTTCGACGAAGCCGCGACGTACGACGAACGGTCTCGCGTCGCGTCCGCCGCCGCTTCGCGCAACGCGCGCACCGTCTCCTTCATCCCGGTCCATGCGTCCTTCCAAACCAGTACGCGAGAGCCAGCACGAAACCTCCGAGCTCATGATGCCCGGCGACGCGAACAACCTGGGCCACGTGTTCGGTGGCGTCATTCTGTCGATGATGGACAAATGCGCGGCGATCGCCGCCTTTCGTCACTCGCGCGCGAGCGTCGTGACGGCGTCCATCGACCGGGTCGATTTTCGCGAGCCGATCTACCTCGGTGATCTCGTGGTGATGAAGGCCAGCGTGAATTACGTAGGACGAACGTCCATGGAGGTGGGGGTCCGCGTCGAAGCCGAAGAGCTGCTCACCGGCCGGCGCCGTCACACGAATTCCTGCTACCTCACGTTCGTCGCCGTCGACGCCGAGAACCGTCCGGTCGAGGTGCCCGAACTTCGTCCCGAAACTTCCGACGAGATCCGTCGCTTTGACGCTGCGCGCCAGCGTCGCCAGCGTCGCCTCGAAGAACGACAAAGTGAAGACGAGCGCCGGAGGCGCTGATTTGTTATACTCACGGCGTATGCAGTTCTTCACCGTCGAACAGGCCAACCGCACCCTTCCGCTGGTGCGCCGCATCGTCCAGGACATCGTGGATCAGCACCGCCGTTGGCGCGAAGCGATCCTCGAGCTCGACCTGTTGGCGTCCACGCAGCGCATCGACGAACCGCGCGACCGCCAGGACCAACTGGAGCGGCTGGCGCAATCGATCGCGCAGGAGATCGACGGCTATCAGCGTGAGCTCGAAGGCCTGGGCATTCTGCTCAAGGACCGCCGCCAGGGACTGATCGACTTCCCGAGCATGATGGGTGGGCGCCGCGTGTTGCTCTGCTGGCAGCTCGGCGAGCCCGAAGTCGCGTTCTGGCACGAAGAGGACGCCGGCTTCCCCGGCCGTCAGCGTCTCACGGAATCACTCGTCGGCTGAAATCCCCCGATGCCAAAACTGCGGTCCTATCGTTCGGCCGACGGCACCCTTTGGGGCGTCGACGTCGATCTCCCCGGATCGAGCAACGCGATCGTTCGCTTCCGTCATCCCAACGGCCGCACCGCGCGCCTCGACCGCTACAACTGGTTCCTCAGCCACGGTCCCGAAGCGCGCAGCGTGACCGCGCGCCTCTCGCGCGACAAGGTGCTCGAGTCTCTCTCCGGCGACGACATCGAGCAGCTGTTCAAGCGATCGATGCCAATCTCGCGGCCCGATCCCCTGATTCCGAGTAGCGCGGCGTCGAACGGCTAGACTAATTACGGCGTGCTCTGACACCGTGCTCCGACACCGTGCTCTGACGTCGTGCTCTAGGGGCGCTGACTACTGAGGACTCAGGACTCAGGCCGTTGCGTCGCAAGATCACGCGGTTGGAGCACGGTGTCAGAGCACGGTGTCAGATCACGCCGTCAATCCGTTCACCGAAACGGTACGTCTATCTCCATCCCATCTCTGGCCATGACTACATCGCCGAAGATGTGCTTCGCTTCTCGCTCCAACTCCGCCGTATCTCGCGAGTAGCGCGCGGAGAAATGCGTGAGCACCAGCCGCCGCACGCCCGCTTCCCGCGCCACCTCGGCCGCTTCGCGCGCCGTCGAGTGCCCCGTCTCCGCGGCGCGTTCGGCTTCTTCGCTGCTGAAGGTTGCTTCGTGGATGAGAACATCGGCGCCGCGCGACGCGTCGATCGTCGCCGCGCATGGACGTGTGTCCCCGGTCACAACGATCGTGCGTCCGGCCCGGCGCGGACCGACGAGCACTGACGGTTCGATGACGCGACCGTCGTCGAGCGTCACCGCGAGCCCGCGATGGATGTTGCCCCATAAAGGTCCTTCGGGAATTCCGAGCTCGCGCGCGAGGTCCGGGTTGAACCGTCCCTTGCGATCCTCCTCGACGAGCGCGTAGCCCAACGACGCCGAGCCGCGGTGCTCCACGGCGAATGCCGTGATCGAGTAACCGGTGCGCTCCAGTTTCTCTCCGGCCTGGACCTCCATCACCTCCACCGGGAACGCCAGTCGCTCGAAGCCGAGTCCCTCGGCGCGACGGAGAACGCGCGTCGCCCCAGGCGGTCCCCAGAGGCGCAGCCGGTCCGTCCGCCCCTGCAGCGACATCGTTCGCATCAAGCCGATGACGCCCAGCAGGTGGTCCGAGTGCATGTGCGTGAAGAACACGTCTTCCAGCGCGAACGAAATTCCGTAGCGCATCATCTGACGCTGTGTCCCTTCGCCGCAGTCGAACATCAGCGTCTCGCCCTCGCGGTGCACCGCGAGCGACGACACGTTGCGCTCCACGGTGGGGCGCGACGCAGATGTTCCGAGGAGGTGAAGGGTCAATGACATGGGCGAGGAATATAGAAGGCCCGGTTGTGCGAGGCGCTTCGATCGCGACGTGTGGACTGTTTCTTGCGGCCCCAGCCGAGGGGAAAACAGGAGCCGTGAACCATCAACCAAACCGCGTGTAGGTCCAATGTCGTACTAGCGTGAGGTCTCGAATTCCGCGAATTGTGTGTCTTGGATCACGGATGTTTTGACGTCCTTCGCTACATAGGCAAGCACTTTGCATTTGCTGATTGTGTTTGGGGTGTTTGGCCCGGGGGGGCCTGGAGCACACGGCGTCGGACCCGGACAGTAAGACGGGGCCGAACTGCCACACAGGTAAGCCAAATCTTTAGGAGGGGCAGGATGCCGAATAGACCGGGCAGCGACGATCGTAATGCGGGAAACGCCGACCGCGAACGCCAGCGGGACATCGAGTCGGACGTCGCGAGAAACAATGGCGCGCCAGCGGGCGCGCAACAGGGCGGCCGCGCGCGCAGTAATCGCGGCTTTGCCTCGATGGATCCGTCCAAGCAGAAAGAGATCGCGAGCAAAGGCGGTCGCGCTGCCCATGCAAAAGGCACCGCGCACGAATTCGACTCAGGCGAAGCCCGCGAGGCCGGGCGCAAGGGCGGACAGGCCGTCAGCCGCAATCGCGAACACATGGCCGCCATCGGCCGCCGCGGCGGGGAAGCTCGCGGGCACTCGCGCAGCCGTGCCTCGGCCGCGCAGACGAATTCCGGCAGCACGCAGGGCGAGGGCGCCTACCAGAATACGCGGGCGGCCAACGAGCGTCAGGTTCCGCTGAGCAGCGGCGACACGGGCGTCACGGCCAATCCGCAGGGCGCGCGGGGTGTGAACAATCCGCTCGGCGGCGAGCGTCGTCCGAACTCGGGGCCGACCAACGACGCCGCGGGACGCAACGAGAGTTTTGGAAACCACTGATTGGGCGGTGGGGCGTTGGGGCAGTGGGGCAGTGGGGCAATGAGACGATGAGCAAATGCGGAAGGGGTCGCGTGAGAATCGCGACCCCTTCCGCATTCATACTTCTTCGTATTGCCCCATCGTCCAATTGCGCCAAACCCATCGCCTCATTGCCCGACGATTTTCCCCCACCGCTCGGAGTCGATGTTCCCGCCGCTCACCACCACCGCGGCCGGAGTCGGCAGGTCCCGAAATTTTTCGAGCAGCACCGCGCCCGGACCGACCGCGCCCGCGCCTTCGGCGCGCACCGAATGAGTTCCCCACAGCCACGAGATCGACTGCCGAATCTCGTCCTCGGTGAGCGTCACGATCTCGTCGAGCGCATTGCGCCCGATGTCCAGCGCATCGTCATCGATCTGCCCGGCCAACCCGTCGGCGAGCGTCGGTAGGTTTTCGATCTCCACGAGCCGCCCGGCCCTCAGTGACCGCGACATGGCCGCCGTATGGTCGCTCTGCGCGCCGAAGATGCGGACCTTTGGCGCGACGCGCCGCACGAGGCTCCCGCACCCCCCGAGCAAGCCGCCGCCCCCCACGTTCACGACGAGGGACGCCAGCTCGGGCAGGTCGCCGAGAATTTCGAGCGCCACCGTCCCTTGGCCGGCCAGCAGCATCTCCCCGAGGCAGGGATTGATGTACGTCGCCCCCTGCTCGGCGGCGAAGGCCTTGGCGGCGTCCATGGCCGCGTCGTAGTGCGGCTGGGTCGTATCGAGCGTGGCGCCGAGCGCCGCGATGCCGTCGCGCTTCACGCGCGGGGCGTTGGTCGGGACGAAGATGGTCGCCGCAACGCCGAAGTGTTTCGCCGCGTGCGCGACCCCGAGTCCGTGGTTGCCCGCGGACGACGCCACGACCCCCCGGGCGCGCACCTCGGGACTCAGTGTCGCCAGCACGTTGAGGGCGCCGCGGAGCTTGAACGAACCCGTGATCTGCTCGGTCTCGAGCTTGAGGTACACGTCGCCGCCGGCGATTTCACTCAGCGCATCGCTGCGGACGAGCGGCGTCCGTCGCGCGAGGTCGCGAATCCGATCGGCGGCGGCGATGACGTCGGTGGCGCGAAGGGAGGTGAACATCGGGAGAGGGAGAGGTGTGGGGGGTGCGGAAAGCTATTTCGCGTGTCGTCCCGAGCGAAGCGGCTGTCATCCTGAGCGAAGCGAAGGATCTCGCAGTTCATCCGTTGCCAAGCCGGTACATCACTTTTGTTGCCTTCGGCGAGTGCGGTCGTCAACTTGACGTACCAGTGGGCCGCGCCTAGTTTTAAGGCAGTCAGTGCGGCCCCGCGCAGGCGGGGCCGTTTCCATAGTGCGACGGCCGATCGACTGGCGGCGCACGACTTGACTGGGGCTGTAGCTCAGCTGGGAGAGCGCTGCAATCGCACTGCAGAGGTCACCGGTTCGATCCCGGTCAGCTCCATCGCGGCACCCTGGTTTTGTAGATCAAAACGGCATGCATATGTCTCTCGCCTTGGGATTTTGCCCGCCGCTGTTCGGTAGGACGTAGAGTTCCAATGACAGCGCGCGAGGCAGTTCCGGCGGGGGATTTCAAATAACGACGCCACGAGCTTTCAACTCGGTGGCGTTTTCTCTTTTCCGGCACTCGCGGCCCAGCAGCCCAGCAGCCTAGTCCCGCGCCCGCCCGCCCAAGGCGCGCACATCGGCTACGAGCGCCGCGAACCCCTCCTGAAGGAATCGGTACTCCTCCAGCTCGACCTTGTCGCTGATGTCGCCGAACATGTGCGCGCCGAGGCCGCCGAGGAAGCGCATGATCGAGCTCTCCTGGACGTCGAGCCGCACCCTCCGCGCGATCATGGTCTGGCCCCCGGCCGTGTCACGCACGTTGATCTTGAGCAATGCCCCCGGACCTTCGAACGGCCGCCGCAGCGATGACCGGATCAGCCGTTCGGTCACCAGGGGCAAGTCCCACTCGGGTTCGTGCTGCGCGACGATGCTCCAGGCTCGCTCGTGCGCTGTCCGCGTGATGACGAAGTCCGTCGCGAGATTGTGAAAACCCACGGTGAACAGCTTGACCTTGAGGGATGCGTCGGCGCGAAGTTGCAGGGTGTCTGCCAACGGCCGCGGAACTCCGCTGAGCGACACGAGCCCAATCCCGCGCGCCACGCGGTACCGCAGCGTCATCGCGCGATCGCGCCCGACGATGTCGAACAACGTGGCCCCGCTACGGTCGGCGAGTACGAAGTGATACTTCGCCGGCTTGAGGTACCGGTCCAGGTACTGGCTGAACGCGGGGTAGGTCGGCTGGAGCCGCTCGGGATGGAACGCGATCGTCAGCGTCACGCTGGTGAGTCCTGGCCCGCCCCCCGGCGACAGGTCGAGGGAGTCAACAGAGAAGCCGCGCCCCCATGCGGCCGCAGCCCGCGGGAACGCGGCTCGATAGTCGGCGCGTAAGTCGGTCGCGCTCTTGCCCTCGCCGGCGCCGAGCAGCGCCCCGAATACGGCCCCCACCTCTGGCCCCGTCACGGCGCCGATCGCGAAGCCGACCTGCGTGTCCCAGCGAAACACCGACTCCCCGAGCCGCTCGAGCGCGATGGAATGACGCGATTCCCCCGGCGCCGTGGCAGGCCCAAGCGCCGGCCGCGCCTCGAGCCGGTAGTGCCCACCCACGAGCCCGCCTTGGATGTTCAGGACGCGCGTTGCAGGGCCCGGGCGCGCGGTCCAGACGGCGCTGTCGTCCCAGACGCGCGACGGAACGAGCGCGGCCTTGGCGAGCTTGATTCGCGCGGTGTCGTAGCGTGCGTCGCGCTCGACGGGGAGGTAGCGGGTAGCCAGCGCGCCGAGGAGCAGGGTCGCCTTAGCCTCGGCGGCCGCCGGGTTCCCGAGGGCGCGGAAGCCGTCGGCGCAGGCCGAGGCGGCGATCAGGAGGGCGGTCGCGAGGACGCGGGGGAGCGATTCGCGTGCGGCACGGCGTGCGGTGGTCACGCGAGATTCAAACGTCGAGGCGAGTTGAGGTTACCCGGCGTGAGACTGCGGACCCCGCGGGGTTGATTGGGGGTACACCCGGAACTATAATCATGATCCCGTTGCGGGTCCCCTAGCCCCTGCGGACGACTGCCCCTTGGTGTAACTGGCAACACGCCTGACTCTGGATCAGGAGAGTCCTGGTTCGATCCCAGGAGGGGCAACTTGAACGGTAGCCTTCGGCTACCGTTCTTCGTTTCCCCTCCTAGCGATCACGCCTCGATGGCGCTGCGGCGTCGATCCCACTGGGATCTCGATCGTCGGCCGTGGGCGGCCATTCCCGTCGAAATTTCCGCGACTACGGAGCCTGCGGCGCTGAGACGGAGCGCGATAACCGGTTGCTGAAGATCCAGTACGCGGCCGCCCTGCCATTCGGCGCCAGCTCGAACCGTATCGTCTCCCCGAGCTCGCCGTCGGGCCGCACGCGCCGGAAGGTGTGCTCCCCGGTCTTGCGCAACTTGGCGATCGCGCGAATCGGGTCGTCGTTCGGCAGCGACAGCAGCGCGAGCGCCCCCTCCCACTGGAACACCGCGACCTCGCCGCCGAAAGTGCCCTCGTAGGTCCCGGTGTACGCCGCGAGGGTGGTATCCCGTGGCTTGGGTTTCGACGCCGTGTCCTTCCTTGCGGCGAGAACGGCCGGGGCGACGATGTCGTACATGCGCTGAGCGAGGTTGCGCGCATTCGCATCCACCGCGTTGGTCATCGTCACGGTGGCGATGCTCTCCTCCGGCCGCAGCAGCAAGTA
>Ga0137435_1000716_pt1 | contig 10371 bp, 10 predicted proteins | sample EasRivERMGT100_2_FD_104904 | JGI IMG/M metagenome (GOLD analysis project Ga0137435, IMG submission 104904) | Soil microbial communities from meander-bound floodplain in the East River, Colorado, USA - East River MetaG ERMGT100_2 | ecosystem: Environmental > Terrestrial > Soil > Floodplain ... | reverse complement strand
CGCGCAAGCGCCGGCGTGCGCAGCAGCGCCGACGCCAGGCTGCAGCGCTCCTGCCGGTAGCGCCCGACCATGACGTTCTCGAGCGCACTCATGTTGAAGAACACCTGCAGGTTCTGAAAGGTGCGCGCCACGCCGGCGGCGGCGAATTCCCAGGGCGCGCGGCCGGTGAGCTCGCCGTCCTCGAGCCATACTCGCCCGCCGGAGGGCGCGTAGATCCCGGTGAGCAGATTGAGCAGGGTCGTTTTTCCCGCGCCGTTCGGCCCGATGATCGAGTGCACCGCCCCGCCTTCGATCGCGAAACTCAGGTTGTCCACGGCAAGCAGGCCGCCGAATTCCTTCGACAGCCCCTCGGCGCGCAGCAGGCTCACGGCGCGTCCTTGCGCGCGCGCAGCGCCGCGGCGAGCGCAGCGAGGGTCGGCACCAGGCCGCGCGGCATGAAGATCATCGTGCCCATCATGATCGCGCCGAGCGCCATCATCTCGTATTCCTTGAACGCGGTCAGCAGTTGCGGCAGCGTGGTCAGCACCGCCGCGCCCACCACGGCGCCGAAGGTCGAGGCCATGCCGCCGAATACCACCATGGTCACGAGCTCGATGGAATGGAAGAACGACACCTTCGAGGGCGTGATGAACCCGGAGTAATGGGCGGTGAGGCTGCCCGCGGCGGCGGCGTATACCGCCGAGATCACGAATACCCGCACCTTCTGCCTGGCGCTGTCGATGCCGACGACCTCCGCGGCGACCTCCGAGCCCGACAGCGCGCGCAGCGCGCGGCCCGCCGGCGACTCGATCAGATTGAGCGAGAGCCACACCGCGACGACCAGCAGCGCGACGACCACCCAGTACCAGGTCGCTTCACCGGACAACTGGGCACCGAACAGGGAGAGGGGCGGAACCGGCATGCCGTCGGGTCCGCCGGTCAGGCGGTCCTCGGTGGCGACGACGATAGCCGCGATCACGCCCATCCCGAGCGTCGCCATCGCCAGGTAGTGGCCGCGCAATCTCAGGATCGGCCGTCCGATCAGGTAAGCGAGCAACGCCGCCGCGGCGATCGCGGTCGCGAGCGCCGCCAGCGACGGCCAGCCGAAGCGCGCCGTCAGGATCGCCGAGCCGTACGCGCCGAGGCCGAAGAAGCCCGCGTGACCGAGGCTGATCTGCCCGGCGTAGCCGATGAGGAGATTCAGCCCGACGCAGACGATCGCGTTCAGCGCCACCAGGATCGCGACTTCGTAGAAGTAGTTGTTGGTGAGCGCGAGCGGCAGCGCGACGGCCACGGCGATCAGCGCCGCCATCCCGCCGGTGCGCGGCGAGGCGAGCCAATGCATCTCAAACCCGTTCCGTAATGCGTCCGCCCAGCAGACCGCGCGGCATGAAGAACAGCACGGCGAGCATCAGCACGAACGCGATCACGTCCTTGTAGGCCGAGGAGATGTACCCGGCAGAGAGCGTCTCCGCGATGCCGAGCACGAGGCCGCCCAGCACCGCGCCCGCGCCGCTGCCCAGTCCGCCGAGCACCGCCGCGGCAAAACCCTTCAGCCCCAGCATGATGCCGACGTCCCAGGAAGTGAGCGTGATCGGCGCGATCAGGATGCCGGCGATCGCGCCCAGCGCCGCCGACAAGCCGAAAGAGATGAACAGCACCGTGCGCACGTTGATGCCGACCAGTTGCGCGGCGAGCCGCTGATGAGAGGTGGCGAGGATCGCCTTTCCGGGAAGCGTGCGCCCGAAAAACCACGACAGCAGCAGCACGATCGCGAGCGTCACGCCGATCACCCACAGGCTCTGCGGCAGGAGCGCCGCCCCGGCGATCTCGATGGGCTTGTGTCCGGAGAAGGCAGGCAGCGCGTGCAGTTTCTTGTCCCAGACCAGCGTGGCGAGGCCGCGAAGAAAAATCGAAGCGCCGATCGTGATGATGATGAGCGTCACCACCGGCGCCCCGCGCGCCGGTTCCACGGCGAATTTCTCGAACGCGAGCCCCACCCCCGCCGCCACGGCGACCGCGGCGACGATCGCGAACGGCAGCGGCAGCCCGGTGCCGATCAGCGACACCGTGGTCATGCCGCCGATCATCACGAACTCGCCCTGGGCGAAGTTGATGACGTGGCTGGCGTTGAAGATGATGGAAAAGCCGAGCGCCACCAGCGCATAGATCGCGCCGATGGTGATTCCGCTCAGCAGGTATTGCGCGAGCTCGGGGCTCATCGGTCCCTCCGCATCGCCGGCGCGGCGTCCTCGCCGCTACGGCCTATCTTGCACTTTACTTGACCAGCGTCCACTCGCCCTTGCGGACTTCGAGCATGCGGAATGCCGTGAGGTCGAGCCCCATGTGGTCCTGCGCCGACATGTTCACGACGCCCGCCGTGCCCATGTAGCCGCGCGTGGCTTCGAGCGCGTCGCGCACCCTGGCCTTGTCGACCGAACCGGCCCGCTTCATCGCTTCGACCGCGAGCATCAGGCCGTCGTAGGCGTGGCCGCCGAAGGTCGAGACCTCGGACTTGAAGCGGCCCTCGTATTCGCGCTTGTAGGCGACGACGACTTTTTTCTGCGCGTCGCTGTCGGGCAAGCTCTCGGCGACCAGCAGGGCCGCCGCCGGAAGGCGCACGCCCTCGGCCGCGTCGCCGGCAAGCTTCACGTACTCCTTGGACGCGACGCCGTGCGACTGGTACAGCGGCACGGTCACGCCGATCTGGCGGTAGTTCCGGGTGACGATCGCCGGCCCCTGGCCGAATCCCGCGTTGAGCACCGCCTGCACCCCAGGTGTGCCGCGGATCTTGGTCAGCTGCGCGGTCATGTCGGAGTCCCCGGCCGCGTAGGACTCGTCGGCGACGATTTCGATCTTGTTCTGGGCGGCGACCTTCAGGCACTCGCCGCGCATCGACCGGTCGAACCCGCCCGCGCCGGCGATGATCGCGATCTTCGCGATGCCGCGCGCGCGCATGTCGCCGAAGATCTTCTCGCAAGCCATGCGGTCGGTGTGCGGCGTCTTGAACACCCATTTCTTCACCGGCTCGACGATGACGACCGCGCCGGCGAGCGAGATGAACGGGATCCCGGCCTGCTCGACCAGCGGCACTACCGCCATGGTCTCGCCCGTGGTGGAACCGCCGACGATGACATCGACCCTGTCCTGCTCGATGAGCCGCCGGGCGAAAGTGCGCGCCTTTTCGGCGTCTCCCGCCGAATCGTACGCCACCAGCTGCAGCTTCCTGCCGAGGACGCCGCCCGCCGCGTTCAGCTTCTCGACGTAGAGCTCGAGCGTCTTCTGCTCCGGGTCGCCGAGAAACGCGGCCGGGCCGGTGACCGAAAGGAATGCGCCGACCCTGATCGGCTCCTGCGCGCCGGCGATCCCGACCGCGAGGAGACCCGCGGCGATCGTTCCTGAGAGAAAGCGTCCCGCTGCCACTGCGATATGCCTGCGTTTCATCGCCCACCTCCAAGTCGTTGAAATTCGCCGTCGCGTCTGCGGCTTTTTTCCGAACGCCGAAACCACGCCCTGGGAGACCCCTGGAATCGGATGTCCCATGCTGCGCAACTGAGGAAATGCTAGTGCCGGGGAAGAACCCGCATTTGATCCACATCAAGCTCCGGCCTCGCCTGGCGGGCGTAGCCGAAGGAAACGCGGGCGGTCTGCTAGCTGGTGATGGTGTTGCCGGTTCGCGCGCCCGTGTCGTCGAGATGGAGCTTCCAGCTGCCGTCCTCCATCTCGGGCCCGCGCGTGATCAGCGCGCCCTTTTCTCTGAACTCATCGGAGCGTGCGAGAACGCTTCCTTCGGTCGGGCCCGTGATGACGATCTCGAACCCGATTTTTTCCACCGTGCACTGCGAAAGCCCCGGGTGCTCGAAGCTCGCGATCCATTTCCTGCCGACCTTCATGGGCTCCTGGATGCCCTGCGCGCCGTCCTTCTGGAGTTCCTCCAATACATACCTGAGGGTAGCCTCGTCCGGGGTCGACAGGATGATCTTGTCGCCCGCGTCGTGCACGTCGACGTTGTCCAGTATCGAATTGGCCATGGTCTACTCGAATCGGTCTACTCGAATCGGTCTACTCGAATCGGTCTACTCGATCCCCGCAGCGGCGAACACCGCCTTGGCCTCCGGCGTCCCCAGATAGCGAACGAATTCCCTGGCGACATCGGCGGAAGGCGCGTCGATCATAACCCCGGCCGAGTAGGCGGTGGAATTCTGCACCTGGGCGGGCAGCGGCCCGACGAACCGAACGCCCTTCGGCTCGAACGCCCGGATCTCGGTGATCGCGCCGAAGCCGATTTCGCTGCCTCTGCCGCCGATCAGGTGCTCGAGCACCTGCGCGCCGTTGGCGTAACGGATGGTCTTCGGTTTCAGCTGCTCCGCGATTCCGAGCAGGTCGAACAGTTTTTCGAGGTAAAGCCCGGTCGACGCCTGGTTGTAGACAATCGTATCGGCGCCGAGCAGCGACCGCTTGAAGCGCTCGAGGTCGGCGATGTCCGGATCCCATGACGAAGCCCGCACGGCGACCCCGACCCCGACCCGCCCGATGACGAGAGTTCCCTCGGACTCGACCTTGCCCCTTCTCAGCTGATCGCTCATCAGTCCGTGCGGAGCGATCAGCACGTCGGCGGGCTCGCCCACGTTGAGGCGCCGCTCCAGCTGCGGCGCGGTGCCGAACTGGATCCTCACCCTGTTTTTCGTATCGCGCCGGTACTGCTCGGCGAGCGTCACCAGGCCCGCCTCCACCGCGCCCGCGCTCAGGACCCTGATATCAACCGCCATCGCCGTGCCGCCCAACGCGTACAGCAGCAATGCCGCCAAGTGTTTCATTTTCGATCTCTGCGAAGTCACAGCAACGTCCCACGGCGTCATTCCGCGCGGGCGCCCGAGTCCTTGACCACCTTCGCCCACTTCGGAATCTCGCGCGCGATATAGTCGGCGAAGTCTCGCGGCGTCCCGGCGGCGACTTCCGCCCCGAGGGACTCGAAGCGCTCGCGCACATCCTTCATGCGCAGCACCTTGACGATGTCGGCGTTCAGCTGCTCGACCAGAGACGCGGGTGTCGCCGCCGGCACGACGACGCCGTGCCAGGTGATGGCCTCGAACCCCGGCACTCCCGCCTCGGACAGGGTGGGCAGCTCGGGCACGCTCGCCGAGCGCTGGGCGGTCGTGACGGCGAGCGCGCGCAGCCTCCCCGCCTTGATGTAGGGAATCACCGACGCCGAGGTCGCGAACATGAGCTGCGCCTGTCCGGCGATGACATCGGTCAGCGCGGGCTGCGCGCCCTTGTAGGGCACGTGCACCATGTCGACGCCGGTCATCGCCTTGAAAAGCTCACCGGCGAGATGCGCCGCCGCGCCGCTCCCGGACGATGCGTAGTTGAGCGTTCCGGGCTTGGACTTGGCGAGCGCGATCAGCTCCTTCACGGAATTCGCCGGCACGCCGGGATTGACGACGAGGATGTTGGGCTGGACCGCCACCAGCACGACCGGCGCGAAATCCTTGACCGGGTCGTAGGCGAGCTTGCGGTAAAGACTTTGATTGGTCGCGAGGACGCTGTTGTTGCCGAGCAGCCAGGTGTATCCGTCGGGCGCGCTCTTCGCCGCGGCCTCGGCGGCGATATTGCCTCCGGCACCGGGCCGGTTCTCGACCACCACCTGCTGGAGCCAGCCCTCGGCGAGCTTCTGGCCCAGCGCGCGCGCCAGGATATCGCTCGGGCCGCCGGGCGTGAAGCCGACGATGAAGCGCACCGGCTTCTCTGGAAAGCGAACAGGCTGGGCGTTGGCGGCACCCGAAAGCAGCGCCGCGACGCAGAGCAGGGCGGAACCGACGCGTTTCATGGGGTTCTCCTCGCGGACATGATACTCAGATGTGGGTCCGCCGCGAAGCCCATTGGGCGACCTCTCGCCGGGTTACAGCGTTTAGAATGGCCGACCGCTCACGTCATGGAAGAAGGCATGCGCATCGCCCCTCCCGTCTCGCCGGTCATGCAGCGCCTCAGCGCTTACATCGCGCAGGCGCTGCGAAAGCCTCTGCCCGCCGCCGTCGTCGAGAAGACCAAGCACCACCTGCTCGACACGATTGCGGCGATGCTCTCGGGATCGCGGCTGCCCCCGGGGAAGAAGGCAAGCTCGTTCGTGAAGACTCTCGGCGGCACAAGGGAGGCCTGCGTGGTCGGCAGCCGCATCGTCACCGCGGCGACGAACGCCGCGCTGGCGAACGGAATGCTCGCGCACGCGGACGAGACCGACGATTCGCACGCGCCCTCGCTCACCCATCCGGGTTGCGGCATCGTGCCCGCGGCGCTCGCGATGGCCGAGCGCGAGCGGCGCAACGGCACGGCGCTCCTGCGAGCGGTCGCGCTCGGCTACGACGTCGGCTGCCGCTTGACGCAATCGCTCAACGCCTACCAGTTCCGCGAGGATGGGCACTCGACGCACAGCTTCGGGCCGATGTTCGGGGCCGCCGCCGCTGCCGGGGCGCTGGCGGCCCTGGGCGAGCGCCCGATACGGCATCTGCTGTCGTACACTGCGCAGCAGGCCTCGGGCATCTCGTGCTGGATGCGTGACGAGGAGCACATCGAGAAGGCGTTCGATTTCGGCGGCATGCCGGCGCGCAACGGCGTGGCCGCGGCCCTGATGGTCGCCCACGGCTTCACCGGCGTCGAGGACGTGTTCTCGGGGGAGCGCAATTTCTTCGTCGCCTACGGCCGTACGCCCGACCCCGAGGTGCTGGTGCGGGAACTGGGCACGAGCTACGAGATCATGAACACCAACATCAAGCGCTGGTCGGTCGGCTCGCCCATCCAGGCGCCGCTCGATTCGCTGCTGGAATTGATCCGCGCGCACCGCCTCCGCGCCGACGACGTCGCACGGGTCGTGGTGCGCGTCGCGCATCAGGGCGCGAACACCGTCGACAACCGCAACATGCCCGACATCTGCATGCAGCACATGTGCGCCGTCATGCTGCTCGACGGAACGGTCACTTTCAAATCCTCGCACGACCAGAAGCGCATGCGCCATCGCGACGTGCTGGCGCTTCGCGAGCGCATCGAGCTGCGCGGCGATGACGCCTTGACGCAAGCCATGCCGAGCCGGCAAGGCATCGTCGAAATCAGGCTGCGCGACGGGCGCGAGCTCCGGCACCACACCCAGGCGGTGCGCGGCACCGCGGAAAATCCGATGACGCGTGCCGAAGTCGACGCCAAGAGTTACGATCTGATGGCGCCGGTGTCGGGCAAGGCACGGGCGCGAGCCCTGTGCGACGCCGTGTGGAATATCGAGGACCTCGAGGACGTTCGCCGGCTGCGCCCGTTGCTGCGCGCATGAACACTGGGTCCCCGCTTGCGCGGGGACGACGATTATTTCACCGGAGAAGCCCATGAACCGCATCGTACACATCGCGCTCAAGGTCGACGATCTCAAGCGCTCGACCGAGTTCTACGAAAAGGTGTTCGGATTCAAGGAAGCCAAGACCGAGAAGGTGCGCGACCACACCTCGCGCCATCTCTCCGACGGCGTGATCGACCTTTCGATCATGCAGTACGATGCGGGAACCGATTCGGCGGAGTCCAAAGCCGCGGGCGAGGCGCCCTGCATCCACCACTTCGCGGTCGAAGTCGATGATCTGAAGCGGGCCGAAAAAGAGATCCGCGCCTACGGCTGCGAGATGATCAGCGACCCGGGCGTCGTTCCCGTGAAATTCCGGGCGCCCGGCGGCACGGTCTGCGAAGTCGTTCCGAAAGGCCGCTACAAGAAGAAGTCGCCCAAGACCAGGAAATAGGCAGCGTCGACAGGGAGGAGGCTCATGCAGGACAGGACCCGCAGCCTGGGGGACCTTGGGTCGGGGCTCGCGCTCGCCGCGCTGGGAACCTACATCATCGTCCAGGCGCTCCAGTGGGACTACGCCACCAGCGAAGGGCCCGGCCCCGGTTTCTTCCCGCTGTGGTACGGCATGGCGATGCTGGCGCTTGCGGCGGTTCTGGTCGTCGCCGAGCTGAGGCGGCGATCCGCCGGCGGAAAGCCGATCGACTGGAAACCGCTCGGCCGGGCGCTCTCGACCTGGCTCGCGCTCGCGGCGTCGGTCGCGCTTCTCAAGCCGCTCGGCTTCGTGATCTGTTTCGCGCTGCTGACCTTCTTCATCGTCGCGGTCATGTACCGCCGCCCGCTGAAAACCGCGGCGCTGGTGGCGGCGGCGAGCGCGGCGGGATTTTTCCTGGTGTTCCAGCTCGCGCTCGGCGTGGCCCTGCCGGTCGGCGTCCTGGGTTTCTGACCGTGGAGATATTCGCCGGGTTCTCGGCCGGACTCGCGATCGCGCTGCAGCCGGCGAACCTGCTCTGGTGTTTCGTCGGCGTTCTGCTCGGCACCCTCGTGGGGATCATGCCCGGGCTCGGCCCGCCGGCGACGATCGCGATGCTGCTGCCACTCACCTTCTCCATGAATCCCGCGAGCGCCATGATCATGCTCGCCGGCATCTACTACGGCGCCAAGTACGGCGGCTCCACCACTTCGATCCTGCTCAACGTGCCCGGCGAGTCGGCCTCGGTGGTCACCTGTCTCGACGGCTACCAGATGGCGCGCAAGGGCCGTGCCGGCGCCGCGCTGGGCATCGCGGCGATCGCCTCCTTCGTCGCGGGCACGGTCGGCGTGCTCGGCCTGATGCTGGTCGCGCCGCCGCTCGCGAAGTTTGCGCTGGCCTTCAGCTCGCCCGAATACTTCGCGCTGATGGCGCTGGGGCTTGCGATGGTGGTGCTGCTCGCAGGCAGCTCGATGGTCAAGGCGCTGCTCGCCACGCTCGTCGGCCTGTGGATCGCGGGCGTGGGCACCGACCTCTTCAGCGCCACGTCGCGCTTCACGTTCGGAAGAATGGAGCTGCTCTCGGGCATCGACTTCGTCGTGGTCGCCATCGGCATTTTCGCGCTCGGCGAGGTGCTCGCCAACATGGAAACCCCGGAGCAGACGCAGATGGTGCCCGTGCCCAAAGGCCTGCGCAATCTGCTGCCCACGCTTCAGGACCTCAAGGATTGCCGCTTCGCCTTCGTCAACGGTTCGGTCATCGGCTTTCTGGTCGGCGTACTGCCGGGTGCCGGATCGACGATCGCGTCTTTCCTTTCCTACGGGGTGGAGAAAGCGGTCTCGCGCAGGCGCGAGGAATTCGGCACGGGCGTTCCCGAGGGCGTCGCGGCGCCCGAGGGCGCCAACAACTCGGAGACGGGCGGCGCGCTGGTGCCGCTGCTGACGCTCGGCATTCCGGGGTCGGGGACGACCGCGATCCTGCTCGCCGCGCTGGTGCTGTGGGGGTTCAAGCCCGGGCCCTTGTTCATCCCGGAGAATCCGGCGCTGTTCTGGGGCCTGGTCGCGAGCATGTACATCGGCAACGTCATGCTGCTCGTCCTCAACCTGCCGCTGGTGCCGCTGTTCGCGCAGGTGCTGCGGCTGCCCGCGTACGTCCTTTTCCCCCTGATCCTCGGCGTGTCGCTGGTGGGCGTCTATACCGTCTCCGGAAGCCTGTTCGACCTGGCGCTGCTGCTCCTGTTTGGATTGCTGGGGTATGTCATGCGCAGGCTCGACTACCCCTCGGCGCCGCTGATCCTCGGGCTGGTGCTCGGCGGCGCCATGGAGCGGGCGCTGCGCCAATCCCTGATGATGTCGGAAGGCAGCCTGACCATCCTGGTGGCTAGGCCGATGTGCGCGGTGATGCTATCGTTGGCGGTGCTGATTCTGCTGGTTCCGCTGTTCGGGAAGTTCAACGCCTGGCGCCTGCGGGCGCTGGAACAACAATGAGGATGAATTCCATGAAAACGCAGCTTCGCCTGGTCGCGCTTATCGTCTTTGCCGGTCTGTGCACGACATCGCTGTCTTTCGCCCAGGGGTACAAGCCCACGAGGCCGGTGGAGGCCATCGTACACACCGGGCCGGGCGGCGGCAGCGACGTGCTCGCGCGCGCGGTCGCCGTGATGATCGAGAAGGAAAATCTCCTGCCGGTGCGCCTGCAGGTGGTCAACAAGCCCGGCGGCAACGGCGCCGTCGCGGCGGCCTACCTCGCGGAGAAAAAAGGCGATCAGAACACGATCGGTTTTTTCACCGGCGTCTGGCTCACCAATCCGCTCATGAGCGTCGAGGCCAAGGTTTCGCTCAGGGACCTGACGCCCATCGCCCGCCTGTTGCTCGAGCCCGCGGTGATCGCGGTGAAGGCCGACGCGCCTTACAAGACGCTAGCCGATTTCATCGACGCGGCGAAAAAGAATCCCGGGCAGCTCAAGCAATCGGGCGGCTCGATCACGAGCCGCGACAACGTGGTGCGGCAGTTGCTGCAGAAGAACACCGGCGCGCGCTGGGCCTTCATATCGTTTCCGGGCGGCGGCGAACGCATCGCGGCCCTGCTCGGCGGCCACGTGAACATGATG
>Ga0137435_1000715_pt1 | contig 10389 bp, 11 predicted proteins | sample EasRivERMGT100_2_FD_104904 | JGI IMG/M metagenome (GOLD analysis project Ga0137435, IMG submission 104904) | Soil microbial communities from meander-bound floodplain in the East River, Colorado, USA - East River MetaG ERMGT100_2 | ecosystem: Environmental > Terrestrial > Soil > Floodplain ... | reverse complement strand
GTTCGCCGTCATGACGGTGGTCTGGGGCGTGGTCGGCATGCTGGTCGGCGTGCTGATCGCGGCGCAGCTGATCTGGCCCGAGCTCAATTTCAATACACCCTGGCTGACCTATGGGCGCCTGCGCCCGCTGCACACCAACGCCGTGATCTTCGCGTTCGGCGGATCGGCGCTGTTCGCGACTTCGTACTATGTGGTTCAGCGCACCTGCCACGCGCGCCTTTTCTCGGAAGGGCTCGCCGCGTTCACCTTCTGGGGGTGGCAGGCGGTGATCGTGCTCGCGGCAGTCACGCTGCCGCTCGGCTTCACCGCCGGCAAGGAATACGCCGAGCTCGAGTGGCCGATCGACATACTCATCACCCTGGTCTGGGTCGCTTACGCGATCGTGTTCTTCGGAACCATCGCCAAGCGCAAGACGCCGCACATCTACGTCGCCAACTGGTTCTTCGGCGCCTACATCCTGACCATAGCCCTTCTGCACGTCGTAAACTCGGCGGCAATCCCCGTCTCGCTGTGGAAATCCTACTCGGCCTACGCCGGGGTGCAGGACGCGATGGTGCAGTGGTGGTACGGCCACAATGCGGTGGGCTTTTTCCTCACCGCCGGTTTTCTCGGGATGATGTACTACTTCATCCCGAAACAGGCGGGGCGTCCGATCTATTCCTACCGCTTGTCGGTGGTGCACTTCTGGGCGCTGATCTTCACCTACATGTGGGCCGGTCCCCACCACCTGCACTACACGGCGCTGCCCGACTGGACGCAGACGCTCGGCATGGTCTTTTCGCTGATCCTGCTGGCGCCCTCCTGGGGCGGGATGATCAACGGCATCATGACGCTCTCCGGAGCGTGGGACAAGCTCCGCACCGATCCGATCCTGAAATTCCTGATCGTGTCGCTCTCCTTCTACGGCATGTCGACCTTCGAGGGCCCGATGATGTCGATCAAGACGGTGAACGCGCTCTCGCATTACACCGACTGGACGATCGGCCACGTGCACTCGGGCGCGCTCGGCTGGGTGGGCCTGGTGAGCATGGGCAGCGTCTATTACCTGATCCCGCGCCTCTTCGGCCGGCCGCAGATGTACAGCCTGCGGCTCATCGACGCGCATTTCTGGGTGGCCACGGTCGGCATCGTGCTCTATATCGCCGCAATGTGGATCGCCGGAGTAATGCAGGGCCTGATGTGGCGCGCCGTCAGCCCGGATGGGACCCTCACCTACACCTTCGCCGAAAGCGTGAAAGCGACCTATCCCTTCTACGCGATCCGGCTGCTCGGGGGCGTGCTCTATCTTGCGGGGATGCTTCTCATGGCCTGGAACGTGTGGAAGACCATCGCTTCCGGCAAAGCCCAGGACGCCGCGATTCCGGCGCCCGCTCACGCCTGACCCGGAGAGCCGCCAATGAGCTTCGGTCACGAAACCATCGAAAAGAACAGCGCGCTGCTGGTGCTGCTGGTCATCCTTGTCGTCGCGGTCGGGGGTCTCGTCGAGATCGTGCCGCTCTATTTCCAGAGATCGACCACCGAGCCGGTCGCGGGGCTCAAGCCCTACACCGCGGTCCAGCTCGCCGGACGCGACATCTACGTGAGGGAAGGCTGCTACAACTGCCACTCGCAGATGATCCGCCCTTTCCGCGCCGAGACCGAGCGCTACGGCCACTACTCGGTCGCGGGCGAGTTCGTCTACGACCGGCCGTTCCAGTGGGGCAGCAAGCGCACCGGCCCGGACCTGGCGCGCGTGGGCGGGCGCTACAGCGACGAGTGGCACCGGATCCATCTCGACAACCCGCGCGACCTCGTGCCCGAATCCAACATGCCCGCTTATCCCTGGCTCGCGAAGAGCCCCGCGGAGGCCGGCGACATCGAGAGAAAGCTCAAGGTCCTGCGCGTGCTCGGGCACCCCTACACGGACGAAGACGTCGCCGATGCGCGCAAGGCGCTGGCGGGGAAAACGGAACAAGACGCGCTGATCGCCTACCTTCAGGCGCTGGGCACGTCGCTTAAAGCGAGGTAGCCGTGGATTTCGTGACGTTGAGCTCGATCATGACCGTGGTGGCGTTCGCGACCTTCATCGGCATCGTGCTGTGGGCCTACAGCGGGAAGGCGCGCCGCGCCTTCGACGAAGCCGCCCGGCTTCCGTTCGTCGAGGACGAGGGCACGCCGGAGAGCCGCGTGGAGATTCCCCGATGAGCGATTTCACGGCCGGCTTCTGGGATTACTACATCGGCATCATCACCGTCGTCAGCATCATCGCCTGCGCGATCCTGCTCTGGAGCATGAGCACCCGCCGCGTTCCGGGCGGCGCCACGACCGGCCATACCTGGGACGAGGACCTCGTCGAGCTGAACCATCCGCTGCCGCGCTGGTGGATCTGGCTTTTCTATATCACCATCGCCTTCAGCCTGGTCTATCTCGTGCTGTATCCGGGTCTGGGCAGTTACGCCGGCTCCACCAAATGGACTTCAAAGGGAGAGTACGAGGCGGAAGTGAAGCAGGCCAACGCGCAGTACGGCCCGCTCTACGAGAAGTACGCGGCCCAGGACCTGAAGCAGGTGGCGGCCGATCCCCAGGCGCGGGCGATCGGACAGCGGCTCTTCCTCAACTACTGCGCGCAGTGCCACGCCTCCGACGGCGGCGGCGGCAAGGGTTTCCCCAACCTTACCGACCGCGACTGGCTCTATGGTGGCGAGCCGGAAACGATCAAGGCGAGCATCCTCAACGGGCGCAACGGCATCATGCCTCCGCTCGGCGCGGCGCTCGGTGGGGAAGGCACGAAGGATGCGGCGCACTACGTTCTTTCCCTGTCCGGGCGCACCGCCGACCCGGTTCGCGTCGCGCGGGGCAAGGAGAAATTCGCCGCGATCTGCGCGGCCTGTCATGGGGCCGGCGGCAAGGGCAACCCACAGCTCGGCGCGCCCGACTTGAGCGATCGGATCTGGCTCCACGGCTCGAGCGAGGCCGCGCTCATCGAGACCATCGGCAAAGGGCGCGTGAGCGTCATGCCGGCGCACAAGGACTTCCTCGGCGAAGCCAAGGCGCACATCCTCGCGGCGTACGTATACAGCCTGTCGAACCCGCAGCCCGCCGGGACGCCGGTCCGGTGAACGGTGAATGACGCCCTGAAGAGCTCGGAGCTGCGCAAGCCCGGCGAATTCATCGAGGAGGCGCTGTACGAAGTCCGCGAGAAGATCTACCCGCGCGCGGTCGGTGGGTGGTTCGCGGGCTGGCGCGTCGCCATGGTGCTCGCTACCCAGATCGTTTTCTACGGCACGCCCTGGCTCCCGTGGAACGGGCGCCAGGCGGTGCTGTTCGATCTCGCCGCGCGAAAGTTCCACATCTTCGGCCTGGTGCTGTGGCCGCAGGATTTCATCTACCTGACCCTGCTGCTGGTGATCTCGGCGCTCGCGCTGTTCCTGTTTACGGCGGTCGCAGGGCGCCTGTGGTGCGGCTACGCCTGTCCCCAGACGGTCTACACGGAAATCTTCATGTGGATCGAGCGCAAGGTCGAAGGCGATCGCCAGCATCGAATCAAGCTCGACAGCGGTCCGTTCAGCTTCAGGAAACTGCGCCTCAAGACGGCCAAGCACGGGCTGTGGATCGCGCTCGCCCTGTGGACCGGATTCACCTTCGTCGGCTATTTCACGCCGATACGCGAGCTGGCGGGGGAGGTCGCGACGCTCGCCCTCGGGCCCTGGGAATCCTTCTGGGTCCTGTTCTACGGGTTTGCCACCTACGGCAACGCCGGCTGGATGCGCGAGCAGGTGTGCCTGCACATGTGCCCGTACGCGCGTTTTCAGAGCGCGATGTTCGATACCGACACGATGATCATCACCTATGACAAGGCTCGCGGCGAGCCTCGCGGCGCGCGCGCGCGCTCGACCGACCCGAAAGCTGCCGGGCTCGGCGATTGCGTTGACTGCGGCATCTGCGTCCAGGTCTGCCCGACGGGGATCGATATCCGCAAGGGCCTGCAGTACGAATGCATAGGCTGCGCGGCCTGCATAGACGGCTGCGACCGGGTGATGAACAAAATGGGCTACCGCCCGGGACTCATCCGGTATTCCACGGAGAATGCGTTGCGCCACGGCTGGGATTTCCGGCAGATGGTGAAGCGCGCGCTGCGGCCCCGGGTGCTCGTCTATGCGGCGATTCTTGCCGCGGTCGCGCTCGGGGCCGCGGCCTCGCTCGCCCTGCGCACGCCGATCAAGGTGGACGTGATCCGCGATCGCGCAGGCCTTGCGCGCGAAGTCGAGGGAGGGAAGATCGAAAACGTCTATCGCCTGCAGATCATGAATACCGAGGAGCGGTCCCACCGCTTCGTCATCAGGGTGACCGGGCCGGATGATCTGGAGCATCTGGAGGTTCTGACCGAAACGCAGCCGCTGGAGATCGGTCCGGTGTCCTCGCGGGCCGTCCCGGTGCGCGTGAGGGCCGAGCCCGAACACGCACGAAAGGGGTCGAAGCCCATCACCTTCATCGTCGAGGCGAGCGACGACGAGAAGCATCCGCTGCCGGAGGTCTTCTCGGTCAGGGAAAAGTCGAGCTTTTTCGTTCCCGGGGAATCGCGCTAGCGCGCCGCGCATGTTTCCGGATCGATCCCGAGCCAAGCCCTGGTACCGCGAACCCTGGCCGTGGCTCCTCATGGCCGGGCCCGCGGCCGTGGTCGTCGCGGGATTCTTCACCATGGCGCTCGCGTTCCGCACCGAGGACGGGCTGGTCGCCGACGACTACTACAAGCAAGGGCTTGCGATCAACCGGGTGCTGCGGCGGGACGAACGCGCGCGCGAGCTCGGCCTGAGAGCCGTCGTGAGCTTCTCGGACGCGCGCGTGCGGGTCGTGCTTCGCGGCGGGAACGAGGCGCCTCCGGAATTGCGGCTTCGGTTTGTTCACCCCACGCGCGGCGGCCGGGACCGGTCGGTGAGCCTGCGCTCGACTGCGCCCGGGGTCTACGAGGGATCCGTGGCGGGCATCTACGGCGAAGCCCGGCGGCTCGTGCTCGAGGATGTCGGCTCGGCCTGGCGCCTCATCGGGAACTGGAGCGGGCGCGAGGAGCCGGCGAGCCTCGAGGCCGCGCGATAGGAAGGATGGGCATGCGGCAAAAAGCGATGTGGGTCCTGTGGCCGTCGTTTCTCGTCGCGGCTGTGGCGGAGATGGTGTTCTTCGCGCTGTTCGATCCCGGCGACCTGTCCCTGCTCGGACGGCCGCTGGAGCTGTCGCGCACCGCGATCTACTCGATCGGGTTCTTTCTCTTCTGGGGATTCGCCGCGGTGTCGAGCGGAATTTCTCTCTATCTGGTGCAGGGCAGCCCGGAGGCGAAGCGCTGAGGTTTCCTGTTGTGACTATGACGGATAAGAGAAGTCTTCACGTGGAAAACCTCTGAGCGGCGCGTGCTCGCGCCTTGGCCGCCTCCACTTCGCGGTCCCTCGGCGGCGCGTTCGTCTCGAGCGAGCTCAGAAGCTTTCCGGAAACCGCCGCGACCTCGTCAATCGCCGCCAGGAACGCGGCTTCGTTTGCTTTCGATGGCTTGTTGAAGCCGCTCAGTTTTCTCACGAATTGCAGCGAAGCCGCGCGAATCTCTTCGTCCGTGACGGGCGGTTCGAAGTTGAAGAGGGTTTTGATGTTTCTGCACATAGGTGTTACCTCGACGTGACAAAGCCTGCGATCAGTTCGGACATCTCCGGTGTTCTCAGGTAGCCGTAGATCTTGTGGGGGTTTGACTTCCCGGAAGGGCTGACGTAGCCGTTGATGACCAAATGGTCGGAGATTGCCGTACCGGCGCTGTTTTCACTATAGTCGCTGGAGAGACGGGTGTCCCAGCGAGCGACACGATCCCTGGGGTCGGCAAGATTGCTCCAGCGCGCAACGCACTCCGGAACGCGCAAGGGAGCCGCGATTATCTCCTTGACCGGAGCAAGGCCCAAAGGGGATCCCACCGTGACGAAGTGCGAGATGCGGAGGCCTGGCAAGCTGCGACTGGCAGTCGCGAGCACGTCATACGCGATGATCGAGCCCATTGAGTGCGCGATCAGCATGATTTGCCTGCCCCCGGCGAGCGCGGTGCGCAGTTGTTCTCTCAGCCGCTCCTGCATGGCATCGCGTGCCGCGCGGTCGTACTTGTAGCGATGCAGATCCGGCGCTTCGGTTTTCAGTGCTTCTCTCACCAGGTCCTCCGTCACCGGTGTCCCGAAGACCAACTCCAGAACCTTGCCCGCGCCCTCCTGGATGCGCGCTGCAGCGATCCTTCTGACGGACATGCCCGCCTTCGGCAGCGGCCCGCTGCCCCCGGCGGCGACATAGGGCTCCGCCTCTTCGGCCACGACGACCGGTCGGGAATGCACTACGCTGGCCCAGTAAGCCAGCGCGAAATCAACGTCTATTTTTTGGCCTTCGCAATTGCGCGAAATGCCTTCGCTGATGGCGGCTGTCCACCAGCCTCGGAGGATGTCCGGCTCCGGTTTGTTCTTGAGGCCATGAATTCCAATGAGCTTCGCGCTCGGGCCATCGGTCAGCGTGCGGCTCACGCCTTGCCTTTCCTTCGCAGCTCGGCGATATGCGCCTTCACGAGTCGCCTCACGAGAGACGCCCGCGATGACGTGACGGCGTCGCCATCACTGGCCGGGCAATGGTGGTGTGGAGCACCGCCGTTGAACGGTCCGGGGCATGCTCTTGTAGGCAGCCGACTATCCTTCATTCGGTCATCCCGCAGGTCGTGACTTGCGATACTGTACGGCGGCCAATAGCCCGATGGCTGCCACCGCCGCGAAGACCGCGCCAGCCAGAAACGTGAACGAGGCTCCGAAAGCGCTCCACAGAGTGCCGGCAATGACACTCGCGAGCAGCAGCGCGACGCCGCTCACAAGATTGAATATCCCGAAAGCCGTGCCGAGCAGTTCCGTGGGAGCGATGTCCGCGACAAGTTTCGACAGCAAGCCTTGCGTGAAAGCCATATGCAACCCCCACAGCGCGGCTCCGGCGAACACGATCAGCGGCGATGCGGCAAAGGCAAGCGCGACATCGGCGGCGATCAACAGAACCAGCCCGAAGAACAACAAAGTGCGGGGACTGACGCGGTCCGCGGCGGCCCCGGCCGGATAGGCGGCCCCGGCGTAAAGAACGTTCATCACGATCATCACAACCGGCACGTAGCTGAGCTCCAGCCCGACGTCCTGGGCGCGCAACACCAGAAACGCCTCGCTGAAGCGCGCCAGCGTGAAGACGCCCCCCAGCAGCACGACGAGCCAGTAGCGCAACGGAAGGCGCTTGACATCGGCAACGGTGAGCGGCGTCCTGGCGGGGCTGTCCGCATTGGTGCGCTCTGGCTCGCGCACATAGACAAGCAGCAACGCCACCGCAATGAATGCCGGCACCACCGCGATCCACATTACTGTTCTGATGTCGTTGGCGAACCAGACCATGAGCGCCACTGCGAGCAGCGGGCCAGTCAAGGCGCCCGCCGAATCGAGCGCTTGGCGAAGTCCGTAGGCCGCGCCTCGCATTTGCGGTGGCGTGAGGTCGGCCACCAGCGCGTCGCGTGGCGCACCGCGGATGCCCTTGCCAACGCGATCGACAAAACGTGCCGCGAATACCCAGCTGACCGAGGTAGCCATCGGGAAGATCGGCTTGGTGAACGCGGCGAGCGCATAACCGAGAACCATCAAAAACTTGCGCTTGCCGAGGTAATCGCTGAGCGCGCCTGAGAAGACCTTCATGATGGCGGCAGTCGCTTCCGCTACGCCCTCGATGATGCCGACCGTGACCATGGACGCACCCAGGGCAGTGACCATGAATATCGGCAGCAGGCTGTGGATCATCTCCGAGGAGATGTCCATGAAAAGCGAACCGAATCCCAATGCCCAGATGCCCGCAGGCAAAGCCCGCCATGTCGCAGGTGTCGCGCCAGAAGGGCGGGGACTATGTGAAGGTGGAGAGTCCATGTGTGGAGCGACCGTGGTTGCCTAACGTCAGAGACCAGCAGCGCGCTTCAGCGCGTCCGCCCTGGATTGATGGGCTAGGCATCGAGCGCTTGGTCAGCTTGGATGCTATTGGAGTATGTACTGCACCTTGCCGAGGATGTTTTTTGCGGGGACAAATCCCCAAATCCGGCTATCGCTGCTGTTGTCGCGGTTATCACCCAGGACAAAATAGTGGCCATCGGGTACTTGGCAATACACGCCTTCCGTGGTGTAGGCACAACGCTCCTCAAAAGGAAACGCTTTCACAGAAGGTATGGCAGCGGGCGCCTCTGCTTCGATGAGGATAGGGTACTCCCGGTCGCCGAGTCGCTCCAGATATTGAAGGGAGCGAACGGGGCGATCCTTGTGGACGTAATCACCGATTCGCCTGCGCGGCACCTCCTGATCGTTAACCTTGAGGCGCTTGTTGTAGTACGAAATTCTGTCACCTGGAAGACCGACTACCCGCTGGGCATAGCTCAAGGCTTTATTTTCCGGATACTCGAAGACGACGATGTCTCCTCTTCGCACCTCGGAAGACATGCCAGTCCTCATCAGGTGAATTCCGTAGGTTCCGTAATTGCCATACCCCCACTTCTTCACAATCAGATGGGCGCGAGGCTCAATGGATGGAATCATCGATCCGGACGGAGAGTAGAGCGGTTCGAAAAGAAATGCGCGCGTTCCAAACACCAGCACCGCAAACGCAGCGATTATTCCAGCCAAGCCCCGCCAACGGCTGTACCAGGGGCGCCGGAGCACCCTGGAGTCTCGGGCGAGGCGATACGCATGGATCGCGCAAATTACCGCGACGAGCAGGGCGATGGCATTGCCGACGTACTCCCTGTCGCGAAGCACGAACATGTTGCCCAGCGCGATGATCAGCGCAAGCGCAAGATATGCCGCAGCCCAGCCAGGTCGCGCGACATACAGCATTCCCGCAGGCGGCATGAACAGACCCAGTACGGCCGCAATCGACTTCTTGGGTTTTCGGTATATGGCGGTGGGTTCCATCGATGTCTAACGCTCAATCATCTTCCGAAAAACCATCCAATCCGGCGTGCCAGTCTACGCTCGGCCAAGTTTGCCTTCAAATTCACAGGGCTGGCGGCGCGGTGCGGGAGTGGGGCCCGTGATAGGTTGCGCCGGGATGGTCAAGTGTCTGATTTCTCTGGAGGCGAAACTCCGCAAGAGGGGTTTCGAACGCAACGCTCGGCGGTTTGCCGGCGTTTGATCCACGTCAAATTCCGGGAAGGCTGCTCGGGGTAGGTTTCGCTGGAGGCGTCTCAAGCGCCGTGCTTAAACCCAGGAGGGATGCAGTCATGACCGAACGAATTCAGGACGTCGCTCATCTGGGCAGGATCGAGTTGCTCACGCCCAAGCCCGACCGCTCGCGCTGGTATTTCGAGAAGCTGCTCGGGATGGAGGTCGTGCACTCGGCCGGCAAGTCGATTTTTCTCCGCGGCTATGGCGATTACGCCGCCGCCACGCTCAAGCTCACCGAGTCCGACCAGCCCGGCATCGGGTTCATCTCCTGGCGAACGGCGAGTCCCGAGGCGCTCGAGCGCCGCGTAAAGGCGGTGCAGAAAGCCGGGCTCGGCGACGTCTGGCATGACGGCGAATTCGGCCGTGGCTCCGCGTTCCGCTTTCGCGACCCGGACGGCCACCGCATGGAGCTTTACTACGAGGAGGAGAAATACCGCGCGCCCGATCATCTGCGCTCGACGCTGAAGAACCTGCCGATGAAGTACACGGCGCGCGGGGTGAATGTCCGGCGCCTCGATCATCTCGCGCTCCTTGCTCGCGACGTGCCCGACAACCGCAAGTTCGCGCAAAACGTGCTCGGATTCGCCTTGCGCGAGCAGGTGATGTTCGAGAACGGCAAGCTGGAGCTGGGGTCCTGGCTCAGCCCCTCGCCGGTGCATCATCAGGTGGCCTACGTGATGGACACGAAAGGCGCGCACGGCCGCCTGCATCACATCTCGCTCTGGGTGGACAACCGCGAGGACGTGCTGCGCGCGGCGGACATCCTCGCCGAAAACGGAATCTTCATCGAGGCCGGACCCTCGAAGCACAACAATTCCCAAGGCTTCTACCTCTACTCCTACGAGCCGGGCGGGAACCGGGTCGAGGTCTATTCCGGAAGCTATCTGGTCTTCGCCCCCGACTGGGAGGTGGTCACCTGGAACGAGGAAGACCGCGGCACGGGCGTCTACTGGGGCACGCCGCTACCGGAGAGCTTCATCAACTACGGCACGCCGGACGTGGCGGCCGACAAGATCTCGGCGCCCAAGGTTCCGGTGTTCGATCCTATTTGACCTTTTTCGCGCGTCCGTCGCCGGCATCGTTCCAGAACCGTTCCATTGCGATGTAGGTGTAAGAGGCGGACCACCCGATCAAAAGGAGACCGTTGAGAACCTCCACGCCGGCGAGCAATCGCAAG
>Ga0137435_1000713_pt1 | contig 10395 bp, 5 predicted proteins | sample EasRivERMGT100_2_FD_104904 | JGI IMG/M metagenome (GOLD analysis project Ga0137435, IMG submission 104904) | Soil microbial communities from meander-bound floodplain in the East River, Colorado, USA - East River MetaG ERMGT100_2 | ecosystem: Environmental > Terrestrial > Soil > Floodplain ... | reverse complement strand
TGGACCTCGCCGTCCGCGGTGACGAGCCAGGCGAGCAGGCGGCCTTGCGTCGTGAAGTACTCGATGATCGGGCTCGCGCGCCGCCGCGCCTCGTCGCGGATGTCGGCGAGCCGCGGCGGATCGACCGTGGCGAGGCTGGTAAGTGCCGAGGCGGTGCGCTCCCCGGAGGATGCCGGGGATCCCGGACCGCCCCGTTGCACGTCGTCGGCCGGCGGCGGGCCGGTGTCGTCGTCGGCCGGAGACACCGGTGCTACCCGCTCCGGCTCCCGAGCCGGCGGTACCGATGCCGGACGGTCGCTTCCGAGCAGATCGAGAAACGCGCGCGCCCGCGCACGCTCGGCGATCTCCAGGGCCTGCTCGGGCCGACCGAGATCGACGAGCAGGGAGGCCGTGTCCTCGAAGAGCGACTGTCGCTTCTCGAAGAAGCCCGACTTGGCCGCATCGGAAAGCAAGAGCTCCGTGGTCATCTCCTCGATGATCGTCAGACCGTCGAGGAAGGATCGAAGCGCTGGCTCCGGCCGTCGGAGGTCGAGCAGGATGCGTCCGTTGTCTTGAGCGGCCGTCCATCGCATCTCGGGATTCCCGGTCGCTTCGGCGCGTTCGCGCGCGCTCCGCCCGAGCGCAACCGCGCGGTCGGCGTCCCCTTCCTGCGCCAGCAACCGGCCGTACTCCCCCAGCGCCATCGACGCGTAGGGCAGGTCGACGGCATCCATGAGCGCGAGCGACAGCTCGAAGGCATCTCGCGCCGCGCGACGCTCGTCGAGGAGAACGCGAAGGCGTGCGATCTCGAAGAGGTGCCACGCGAGGGCGCGCCGGTCGCGCAGGGCTTCGAAGATCGCAACCGCCCCGTCGTACGCATCGAGCGCGGCACGCGGTTGTTGAAGCTCCTTCTCAATGCGGCCCAAGGCCGCGAGAGACCACGCCCGGCTCCGCGGGTCCCCCGCCTCGGCGCGCAGACGAATCGCCTCGGTGTAGTCGGACTTCGCGAGCTCGAGCCGGCCGAGATCGCGATGAACGCTTCCCATGGCATGTAGGGCATGCGAGATCGCGCCCTCGTCGCGCGACCGCCTGGCGATACGAAGCGCCTCGGAATGGCTGGCCAACGAGGCGTCGAGGTCGCCTCCCATCTGCTGCACGATGCCGATGTAGCTCAACGCGTGCGCTTCCTGTCGGGGATCGCCGATGCTTCGTACGAGCGCCAGGCGCCGCTCGAGCGTCGCAACCGCAGCGGCGAACGAGCGCAGGTCGAGGAGCGCCTCCCCCAGCGCCTGATGCACGTCGGCCTGGGCCTGGGGGTCACCGCGCTCGACCTCGATCGCGAGCGCCTCGTGCTCCAGACGCGTGCCGTCGTCGTAGCGGCCCCGCTTGACTTCGATGCGTCCCAGCAGGAGAGCGGTTTTCGCACGGTCGCCGCCGTCCTCGGCATTGTGCGCCAAGCGCTCCGCGAGCGCGTAGTCGGCTTGTCGCCATGCGGCGAAGCCTTCTTCGATCTCGATCGTCGCCAGGAGCGCGCGGTCGCGCTGCGAGCTCGCAAGCTCTCGCGCCTGCCGCCATGATTCAGCCGCGGCGTCGGACTCGCCGCGCATGTCGAGCGCTCGCCCCAGGTCGCGCAGGACGGCGACCCGCGCTCGCGCGTCACCTGCCGCCGCCGTCTCGCGATCGAGATCTTCGAGCATCCGCTGCGCCTTCGCGAGCGATCCCGAGCGCCACAGCCGGTCCGCTTCGCGTAGGCGCCGTGCCGCGCCGGGAACGGGGGCCGCCGCCGCGAGCATCGCCACGACGAGTAGCGCCATGCGCCGGTTCATCGGGCGGTCGGTTCCTGAATCTTCGCGAGCAGCGCGCGGGCGCGCGTCCCGAGCTCCGTCTCGTCCGCCGCGAGCGGCGTCAACAGCTCGAGCGCACCGGCCTCGTCCCCGGTCTTCAGGCGGGCAAGCGCGGCATAGAAACTTGCCTCGCGGGCGAGCGGGCCCGGAGATCGCGCGAGCACGATCAGCGAGCTTTCCGCATCGACAGGGCGGCCCGCGAGCAATAACGAGACTCCGTGGAAAAACCGGATTCGGTCGTCTCCGGGGTGAGAGAGCCCGACGCGGTTCAACCGCTCGATCGCGCCGGCATAGTCGCCGGACGTGTAGGGCACCATCGCCCAGGTCATGGTCCCCTCGACCGGAGTCGACTTTTCGCCGGAGCGCCAGACGATCTCATCGTCCGCACCGGTCGGGACGTAGGGCGGCGGCTCCACAAGGAGCTCGTTCCAGCGCCAAGACGCCGGCGTCGCCGAGGCGACCATGGGCGCGGTCGATGGCGGCTTCAGAAGGAACCAGGCCACCAGGAGGCCCCCGACGATCGCGGCGGCAGCCGGCCACCACACGGCCGCTCGCTTCGAAGCGGGCCGCGCGGCGATCGCGTCGACGAACCTCCGCGCATCCTTCGCTCGTGCGACGCACGCCGCGCACGATGCGAGGTGATCGCGCAGCGCGTCCTCCTCGGCGAGATCGAGCGAGCCCGCGTAGAACGCCGCGAGCTGCTCGTCGGGCGGGCACACGGTACGGTTCACGGGAACTCCTTTCCCGCCCCATCTCCCAGAATCGCCCGTAGCGCCTTCTTCGCTTCGGCGATGTGATTGCGCACGGTGAGGACGCTGAGCCGGAGCAGGTCGGCGATCTCCTCGTAGGCGAGCTCGTCGCGGACGCGTAGCGTCAAGCACTGCCGCTGGCGCGCCGGGAGCGTGGCGATGGCAGCCTGAAGGGCGTTGCTCCGCTCTTCTCGCTGGATCGCATCGTGGGCGGAAGGCCCGGTATCGACGGCGCCGCGTTCGTCGCCGTCCCCTCCCGGGACCACGACGAGCCGCTCGGCCCGGCGCCGGTCCCGCTCCGTGGTTTTGACGTTTCTGGCGATCGCGAAGAGCCAGCCGACGAAGCGGTCCTCCAAAACGAGATCGCTCACATGCTGGAAGACGAGGAGCATCGTCTTTTGTACCAGGTCCTCGGCATCCTCGCGGGTGACTGCGTCTTCGCGGAAATAGCGGAGCAGCCTGGGGCGGATCCTGGCGTCGAGCCGGCCGAGCGCGGCGGCGTCCCGAGGGTCGGCGCGGAGGCCGCGCACCGCGGCCTTGAGATCGTCGTCCAAGACGAGCCGCCGCTCCGGATCCACACCCACCTCGCTGAGCGGGATTCTAGGTGACCTCGGGGAGGCGCTGGTACGTTTCGCGGACCGCCCCGTCTTCCCCGAAGGAGCTCGATGACGACGGGGGTGCGACGATGAGAATTCGGGCGCTTGCGACGGCGATCTGTTTCCTGGCCTCCTGCGAGGCCGCGGCCCAATGCCGCGACGAGACCGATCCCTTCTCCGTGACGCTCACGATCACAGGGGCGCGCGCGCTCGACGACGTCGAGGGGTGCTGCGGCGGCAAGCCGGAGCTGTTCGTCAAGGTCTTCGTCGAAGGCGCCTTGACGTGCACGCTCGGCCCCTACGGGAGCGGGTCGTCGCTCGAAGGGTCGCCCACGTGCGAGTTCACCGTTGCCGCACCGTACAGCGCGGTGTCCCTAGGGCTTCAGCTGTGGGACGACGACGATGGGTTCGGCCTCGCCGACGATCAGCTCGACATCTCGCGGATCGGAGGGGTCACCCTCGACTTCAAGTACGCGCCCCGCTGCAACAAGGTCACCGACGACCTCGAGGCGGGTGAGATTCCGTCGTGCGGCTCGGCGAGCTCTTCTCTCTACTGCACCGGGAGCGAACGTACGATCGCCGGCAACGGCGACGCAGGGGACGGGCGCGGGGAGATCAGCTTCAGCGTCGGTCCGACGAACGGCGAATCGCCGCTCAACGACGATCTGTACCTGTCCGACCTCGAGATCGTCCAGGTGACCCCGAACTCCGCCGCGATGGTCCACGACAAGGCGACGATGGTGCGGGCGACCTTGTCGAACAATTACTCGATCGACCTCGACGTTCCGGTCGTCGCGAACGTGTTCGACGAGCTCGGAACGCTCTACCACGACGAACGGACGGTCTCGGTTCCGGCGTGCACGAAGGTCGGTGTCGACATGTTCCAGCCCGGCTGGGACGTGCCCGCCGGCACGACGTGGGGGTTTCGCCCGCAGGCGGGCCCGGAGACCCCGCCCGCATTCCTCGATGCGCGGATGGTCGCGGACCCCACCCATGCGATCGACACCTGCGGCACCGACTGCAACACCAAGTGCCAGGTCTTGAACAACGCTTCGGGCAAAGCGGACATCCCCGTCAAGCGCATGAAGAACCTCTCCGTGCTCTTCCAGCCGGTCGCGCAGACCGACGCGTGCACCTCGGACCTGTCCGGAACGTTTCTCGACGCCGACGCCAACCGGCTGGTCGCCACGTCCTACATGCGGGAGCTGATCCCGGCGCAGACTCTCTCGACGAGCTCGACCGGCGAGATTCTCACGCTTCCCGACGACGACATCTTCAACATCCCGCACGTGAGCCTCGCCGCGGCCGATTTCCTGGCGGTCCTGGCCGAAGGGTTCGACCGCGTGGTCGGGGTCATGAAGCCCGGATACTTCGCGTGCCACTACATCGACGACTGGGCGAACGCGATCGGCGCGTCGCTCGGGGATTACGGTCCGCGTCTCGTGATCGCCGAATCGTCGAGCGCCGCGGTCAGCTCGGAGGTCGTCACGCACGAGCTGGCGCACACGTTCGGCCTTTCGGAGGCGACCTGTCCGCTCGATTGGCCGGATTCGATCTTCAACTGCGAGGACGAGTACCGGTGGTGTCCGGAGGGCGCCGGCGGCGACTGCTCGCCGCTTTCGGGGATGAAGACCCTCGGGTTCCGCCTCCTGACCGGAGAAAACAAGGACGGCTGGTCGTGCTTGATGGGGGACAGTGACACGAACGGCGGTGTCGACCCCGACGACTGGCTGTGCTCCGCCGACTACAACCAGCTCCTACGCCGGTTGAAGGACGAAGCGGACCCCGAGGTTCTCTGGGTGCGCATGCACTTCGGCCGGGGACGCGTTGGCAGCTTCTATCACGACGATGCCTCGCGGATCCCGCAGGGCGTGCCCGACATCCTGTCCGAGGTCGGCGGCGGGACGCCGGATCCCGGCGGCGACACGACCAGCCTCGTCTTCAAGGACGCAGGCAACGTGATCCTCGACAAGGTCCATTTCACCCCGGAGTCCGTGGACACCAACGACGACCGGCGCGACGACTCGTTCCTGCCGCCCGACGAGAAGGAGCCGCAGGCCGCCGTGGACGTCGGCATGGTGGTCGCGCTCCCGGCCGGGACGGCGACGATCGAGATGCTGCGCCGCGAGTGCGCCGGAGGGCTTGGAGAGGGATGCGACGGAGGCGCGGTCGTCACGTCGCTGACGGACACGCTGGTCGTCCCCGCCGAGGCGGTCGTTGCGAACCTGAGATGGCCGATCAGCTCCGTGCGCGTGCATCCCGGCGACATCGTCCCGATCGAGTGGGCCTTTCCGCTGGGAATCTCCGTGGACGCGTTGGCGAAGCTGTCCTACATCCTGATCAGCCCGGACAACGGGGGTCACTGGATTCCGCTCGCGGGCCGGGTGACCGGAACGCGGTTCGACTGGCACGCCAAGACCGACGGCCGCTACCTCGTTCGCGTGTTCACGACCAACGGCTTCAACACGGCCGACATGCGCGGGGAGATCGACACCGACAACGACGGCTGCGGCAACTCGCGCGATCCCAACCCGACGACCCCCAATCCCGACACCGACGGCGACGGGATCGCGAGCGTCTGCGACAACTGCGCGACGGTGTTCAATCCGGTCCAGCAGAATGCCGACGGCGACATCCGGGGCGACGCGTGCGACAACTGCCGGTTCGTCGCCAACGACACGCAGCTCGACTCCGACGCGGACAGTCATGGAAACAGCTGCGACTGCAAGCCGACCGACACGACGACCTGGGAGCAGCCGCTCGAAGCGGCGGGCCTGATCGTCGGCAAGCCGGCGACGGGCGGGCCTGCCGCGGTGATGGCGTCGTGGGGATCGCTCGCGCCGCAGGCGGGAACCTCGGTGCGCTACGACCTCGTGACCGGCTCGCTCGGCACGCTCAGGGCCACTCACGGCTTCACCGGGGTGACGTGTCTTGCGAACGACGTGACCGCGTCGACCCTGATGACGACCCAAGCCTGGCCTCCGCCGTCGGGCTCGTTCGGGTACCTCTACCTAGTCCGCGGGCAGAATTCCTGCGGCAACGGAACCCAGGGGAGCTCCTCGATCGTTCCCGATCCGCGCGATGCGCTGGAGGCCGCGGCACCGTGTCCCTAGCCCGTCACTTCCGCTTGGTTTCCAGCTCCGCCCACTGAGCGTAGAGACGATCCACCTCCTGCTGCGCGCGCTCCAGCTCCGCCAGGCGGAGCTGGAGCGTCGCCGCGTCGCTGACGATCGACACGTCCGAAGCAGCCGACCTCGCCTCCTCCAGCCGGCCCTCCGCGGCGAGAACGTTCGTCTCCATGCCGTCCCACGCGCGTTGATCGGCGTAGGAGAGCTTCTTGACCGACGCTCTCGAAGCCGTAGCCTTCGCGCCCTTCGGCAACGAGACGGGCGTTTGCGCCCTGTCTTCCCACTGGCCGTAGTCGGCGAAGCGCTCGACCGCGCCACGTCCGTCCAGGGCGAGTATCGCGGTCGAGACGCGGTCGATCAGGTGCCGGTCGTGCGTCACGAGGACGAGCGCGCCGGGGAACTCGAGAAGCGACTCCTCGAGGACCTCGAGGGTGGGGATGTCGAGATCGTTGGTCGGCTCGTCGAGGACGAGCAGGTCGGCCGGCTGGAGCATCAGGCGAGCGAGCACGATGCGGGCTCGCTCTCCGCCCGACAGCCTCGACACCGGTGTCTCGAGCTGCTCCGGGCGGAACTGGAAGCGCTTGGCCCAGGACACGACGTGGACCGCTCGATCGCGATAGACCACGGTGTCGCCGTCGGGAGCGAGCGAGCGCTTGAGCGACAGCTCGGGGTCGAGCGTGCTTCGGTTCTGGTCGAAGTAGACGACGCGCAGCCCATCGGCGCGGCGGATCTCGCCCGCGTCGAGCGGGAGCTCACCGACGATCATCCGAAGGAGCGTCGTCTTGCCGGACCCGTTGGGGCCGAGCACGCCGAGGCGCATTCCGGGAGTCAGCAACAGCTCGAGCCCGTCGACGATGGCGGTCGACCCGAATCGCTTCGCGAGCCCGATGCCGTGCCAGAGCCGCTTCGTTCGCCTCCCGGTCGCGGCGAGCTCGATGCCGGCGGGCTCCCCGGCGCCCCGATCCCGGCTCTCCCTCAGCTCCTCGATCCCCTGATGCGCGGCGCCGATGCGGGCCTTGGACTTGCGGGTACGCGCCTTGGCCCCCCGGCGCAGCCACGCGATCTCGCGACGCACGCGATTCGCGAGCGACTCTTCGTAGCTGGCCTGGTTGGACAGGATTTCGTCGCGCTTTTCGAGGAGGTCGGCGTACGTGCCGTCGACGGCGATCAGGCCCTCCGCGAAGACGCGGTCGATCTCGAACATCCTGCGCCCGACATTCTGTAGGAAATAGCGGTCGTGGCTGACGAACACGAACGCCTCCGACGATCCGGTCAGAAGCGACTCGAGCCATAGCCGCGACTCGAGGTCGAGGTGGTTGGTCGGCTCATCGAGGAGGAGCACGTCCGGCTCCGAGGCGAGGGCCTGCGCGATCGCGAGCCGCGTGCGCCATCCACCCGAGAGCGTGTCGGTGGGAACGTCGGGGTCGGCAAACCCGACCCGGCTCAAAGCGGTCGCGACGCGCCGGTCGATCTCGCCTCGGTCGAGGCGCGAGACGCCGGTGAGCGACCCGGCGACGCTCGCCGCAGCGGTCGTCCCCGGCAGGATCGTGGGGTGCTGCGGCACGTACCCGACCCGCAAGTTCTTCCGTCGCGTGCACACGCCGTCGTCGGGGACTTCCACGCCGGCGAGGATCTTCAGCAACGTCGACTTCCCCGCACCGTTCGGGCCGACGAGGCCGATGTGATCACCCTCGTGGACCGAGAACGTCAACCCCTCGAAGAGCGGTCGGCTCCCGAACGCCTTGGAGATTGCTTGACAGCTGAGGAGAATCGGCGCGGGCATCCGTGAAGTGTCGCATGCCCCGCCATCGAGCTATCAAACGGATAGGTCCCCACGGACAGCATCAGTAGCCGCGCCGCTCGCGCTTCTCAGGACTTGCGGCGGCTGAGCACCCAGATGACGAGAACACCGGCCACGAGCAGCAAGCCCACGATGACAGGAAGGCGGCTGGACGTCTTGGCAGGCGCAGGGGCCTGCTCGACAGGTGCGGGAGGCGGCGCGGCAGCCTGCTCCTGAGCCACAGCCGGCGCGGCAGGCGTGTCCTGCGCAACGGCCGGAGCCGGCGCGGCAGGCGTGTCCTGCGCAACGGCCGGAGGCGGCTCGGCAGGCGCCTGCTGGGCAACCGCCGTAGCCGGCGCGGCGGAAGGCGCGGGCGCTTCCCCCACGACCGTCGTGTCCGTCGCGAACTCCGTCATGGGTTCTTCGACCACCCTCTCCGCGTAGACGACCGTGCCCTTCTTCAGATCACGGACGGTAGCCGGATTGCCGTTGACGGTGAACCGGGTGTCATCCTTCACGGTGAATTGCTTGTTCTCACCGTTGGGCAGGGTCAGGATCACGTTATTGCCCATCACGTGCCAGACCGTTCCACTTTTGATCGTGGTGGTTCGGACCGTGATGGGAGTCGTGGTCGTCTTGACGGTCGCGGTGAGCTTGGTGCCCGGCACCAGCTCGTGGACCGTCAGCTCCTTGCCGTCGACGATGAACCTCCGCGACTCCGGAACGTTGTAGGTCCGCAGCTTCCCGTTGGGCATCTTGACGACGAGGCTGTTCCCCTCGACGTATTCCACTACGCCGCTGATCAGGGACGTGGTGACGGTGGTTTCGCCTTTTTGCACTTCGGTCGTGGTCTGGCTCGTCTGGGCCGCGACCAGAGTTGCGAGCGACAGAAGAACCGTGAACGCCAAGAATCGTCCCGCAAGCGCATTGCTTCTCATGGCCGCCTCCTCTTAAGCACAGACCCTCGTGTCCCGCACTCTCCCAGATCTCGCCCGGGATAGCAATCTACAAGCCCGTCGCATATGCGAGCTTCGCGTGCCGTTCGGTTAGATGACTATGAGCTGAGCGTCTCGCGTCGAAGGCCGCATCCTTTCGCCCCTTGCCAGTGTTTCCCGCGTCGGCGTATCCTCCCGACCATCAGCGCGGGGGGGGGTGGCCAAGTTGCCTGGAGGGGCGGCATGGCCGGACAGATTCATCGACGTTCTGTCCAAGGCGCGACGCGCGCAGTTCTCCGTCGACCGCCCGATCGCCATCCCTTCCTAGCCCATCGAGAAGCATCGTAACGAATCTCCAGGGGAGGTCTGCCATGAGTACCAAGTGGTCTGTCCTGTTGGGGGTCGTGCTCGCGGGTTTCGTCGCTGCGACCCGAGCGGGCGCGGGAGACGTGTTGAAGGCGACGTTCGACACCGGCACGACGGGGCGCGGGATCGGCGCGAACCCGCCGGCGACATCCGGTCCACCGTCGCCGCTCGACGGTATCGAGATCGGTTCCGGGGCATTCGCCCCGCCCGACAGCGCCTCGTTCGGGACCTCGGCGTACTGGATCGATCCCGCCGCGGGCCTGAACGGATCCGCCAAGGGGCTGCACCTGCGGCGGTACGGAGGCATGGCGTCGAGCGCGTACGTCACGCTGAGCGCCACAGGGTCACAGAGCCCGTCGACGGCGACCACCCCGTACTGGGTGGACTACCGCTTGAAGATCGACCCCGCCGGCTCGTCGGTCTCCAGCGGGCAGGTGTACGTCTACTCGAATCAGGCCAGCCAGATGCTGTGGGAGTCGACGATCGGGGAGTACGAGCGCACCCCGACGACCCCCGGAAAGTTCATCTACCAGATCGTTCAACAGGGGGGGAACTACCCCCTCGCGCTGTTGGGCGACGTGACGGCCGCGACCGAGTGGCGCGTCGTGATGAAGATCGATCCGATTGCCGACACTCAGACGCACTGGGTCTTCCGGGACGGCATCCAATTGAAAGACCCGATCCTGGGTAAGGCCTATCCGTTGTACGCGGCGCAAACCCAAGACGTCGCCAACCTTCAGTTCAACGGGACCTTCGAGGGCGCGGGAAGCTCGGACCGCGACGTCAAGTTCGACGAGGTCCGCATCTCGACGAACGGTCCGGCGTTCCTGAAAGCGGTGCCGTCGGCCGCGGGCCAGATCAGCCTCACGTGGACCGACAACTCTTCGAGCGAGACGGGCTACCGGCTGCAACGCTCGAGCGACGGCCAGAGCTGGAGCCAGCTCGGCTCCGATCTCGCCGCCAACGCGACGAGCGCCAACGACGCGACGGCCACGCAGAAGCAGCGGTACTACTACCG
>Ga0137435_1000712_pt1 | contig 10399 bp, 9 predicted proteins | sample EasRivERMGT100_2_FD_104904 | JGI IMG/M metagenome (GOLD analysis project Ga0137435, IMG submission 104904) | Soil microbial communities from meander-bound floodplain in the East River, Colorado, USA - East River MetaG ERMGT100_2 | ecosystem: Environmental > Terrestrial > Soil > Floodplain ... | reverse complement strand
GTGTACGGGGTGTCGTTCGCGGCCGTATTCTGCGCGGGACTCCTGGGCGTCGTAATTACCGCCCACCGGCGGGCGCGAATCGCTTGCGGCGCGGTGCTGCTGTTTACAATGGGTGTCGGTTCAGTGCTGAAGTCGATTGCCTGGACTTCGCCGCACGGCGAGCCGATCAAGGTGGCGCTTCTCCAGGGAAATATTCCCCAGGACCTCAAATTCCAGGCCGAGCGCTACGCAAGGACCCTTGCGACGTACAAGGGATTGATCGAAGCCAGTCGCGCGCAGTTGATCGTCTTGCCGGAGACCGCAATTCCGCGGTTTCTCGACGCGGTCGATCCTGCCTACCTCAGGGATCTCGGGCGAATCGCAGTCGAACGCAACGCGGACATCCTGATCGGCGTGCCCATCCGCGACCCGGACGGACGCTACTTCAACAGCGTGATCAGCGTGGGCGCGTCGCCGACGCAGCGCTACGACAAGTCGCACCTCGTGCCTTTCGGGGAGTTCGTCCCTCCAGGACTCAACTGGATGGTGAAGACGCTTTCGATCCCGCTTTCGAATTTTTCCTCGGGCCCGGGAAACGCGAGGCCGCTCGCGCTCGCCGGGCAGCTCGTCGCGCCGAACATCTGCTGGGAGGACGCCTTCGGCGAGGAGATCATCCGGGCGCTGCCTGGAGCGACGCTGCTCGTCAATTTTTCCAACGTCGCCTGGTTCGGCGACTCGCTCGCCCCCAGCCAGCACCTGCAGATCGCCCGCATGCGCGCAATCGAGGCCGGGCGCACCATGCTGCGCGCGACCAATACGGGGGTTACCGCGATCATCGATCCGCAGGGCAAGGTCGTCGCGAGCTTGCCGCAGTTCACCGAGGGCGCTCTGAGCGGAGAGGCGCGCGGCTACACCGGCGCATCGCCTTACGTGAAGTTCGGCAACATGCCGATCGTGCTTGCCTGCGTCGTATTGCTCGCGGCGCTTGCGTTCCGGCGCCGCCACAGCCTGGGGCGGGTCCGGGAAACTCGGTAGAATCCATCGCAGGCCCCTGACGCTCATGCTCACCTTCCAGCAACTGATCCTCAAGCTGCAGAGTTACTGGGGCGGCAAGGGCTGCGCGCTGCTGCAGCCCTATGACATGGAAATGGGCGCGGGTACGTTTCACACCGCGACCTTCCTGCGCGCGATCGGCCCCGAGCCCTGGAAAGCGGCCTACGTGCAACCCTCCCGCCGCCCAAAGGATGGGCGCTACGGCGACAATCCCAACCGCCTGCAGCACTATTACCAGTATCAAGTGGTGCTCAAGCCCTCGCCGCACGATCTCCAGGATCTTTATCTAGGCTCGCTCAAGGCATTGGGCATCGACGCGCGCAAGAACGATATCCGCTTCGTCGAAGACGACTGGGAATCACCCACCCTCGGCGCCTGGGGCTTGGGCTGGGAAGTGTGGCTGAACGGCATGGAGGTCACGCAGTTCACGTATTTCCAGCAAGTCGGCGGCCTGGACTGCAGGCCGGTGCTGGGCGAGCTGACCTACGGGCTCGAGCGCTTGGCGATGTACCTGCAGGAAAAGGAGAGCGTCTTCGATCTCGTATGGGTGGATGGCGTCACCTACGGCGATGTTTACCACCAGAACGAAGTCGAGCAATCCAAATACAACTTCGAGGCGAGCGACGCCGATTGGTTGTTGTCGCAATTCAACGACTACGAATCTCAGGCCAAGCGCCTGATCGAAGCCGGATTGCCCCTGCCAGGCTATGAGATGGTGATGAAGTCCTCGCACACGTTCAATCTGCTCGACGCGCGGGGGGCGATCTCGGTCACCGAACGTCAGGCTTACATACGCCGCGTGCGCACGCTTGCACAACTCGTAGCCGAGGCGTATTTCGAATCGCGCAAGCGCCTCGGTTTCCCGATGGGGATGCAGCAATCAGCCCCGAAGAAGAGACGCCGCGCCTAAATTAGACAATGGCGAACAGGAAGAACACCAGGGCGCTCGTGTCCGAAAGCCTTCTCGTCGAGCTTCTGACGGAAGAGCTCCCGCCGAAGTCACTGGTGCGACTTGCCGAGACATTCGCGTCGGGACTATTCAACGTGCTACGCGAGAGGGGATTTGCTGGACCCCAGAGCGAACTTACGATTTACGCAACCCCTCGGCGTCTTGCCGCGTTGGTCACTCAGGTTGCGGAAAAGACTGCCGATAAGCCGCACACTTTCCGCGGCCCGTCCGTGGCACAGGGTCTCGACAGTGCGGGCAATCCGACCCAAGCCCTAGCGGGCTGGATGAACAAGAACGGCCTTCAATTCGATCGGTTGGCCCGCGAAAAGGACACCAAGGGTGAACGCTTCGTCTATCACACCGTAACGCAGGGTGACTTCCTCGGTCACGCCCTGGATCTCGAACTTGCTGACCTTCTCCGTAAGCTCCCGGTTCGCAAAGTCATGCGCTGGGGAGATGGAGATGCCGAGTTCGTGCGTCCGGTTCACGGTTTGGTAATGATGCACGGCAAGCGCGTGATCTCCGGCAGCGTGCTCGGCATAGCCGCCGGCAATACAACTCAGGGCCACCGCTTCATGGGCGCGAGCGTGATCCGACTCGCCAAGGCGGAAGAGTATGAGCACAGGCTGCTCAAAGACGGCAAGGTCCTCGCCGATTTCGGCGCGCGCCGAGCAGAGATCGAGAAGCAACTTATCGCTGAGGCGAAAAGGCACAAAGCGAGCCTCGGGGAGTGTCAAAGCCTGCTCGAAGAGGTAACTGCCCTCGTCGAGTATCCAACCGTTTACGTGGGTGAGTTCGATAATGCCTACCTAGATGTGCCGCAGGAATGCCTAGTCCTCACCATGCGGCAGAACCAGAAGTACTTCCCCCTGTTCAAGGCGTCCGGAGAGTTGCTGCCAAAGTTCCTGATCGTGTCGAACATGAGGGTCACCGATCCGCGCCAGATCGTCATCGGCAACGAGCGAGTTGTCCGACCCAGACTCGAGGACGCGCGGTTCTTCTTCAACCAGGATCGGAAGACCCGCCTCGAGGCGCGCGTTCCGCAGTTGGCGAAAGTTGTGTTCCACAACAAGCTTGGCAGCCAACTCGAACGTCTGCAGAGAATCAAGCTGTTGGCCGGAGAGATTGCGCGCTCGCTTCGGGTGGATGTCATGCAGGCCGAGCGCGCCGCCGAGCTCTCCAAGGCGGATCTGCTCACGGGCATGGTCGGCGAATTTCCAGAGTTGCAGGGCGTTATGGGACGCTACTACGCGCTGCATGATGGCGAGCCGCGCGAGGTGGCCGAAGCGATCGAAGCGCACTACCGCCCTCGCTTTGCCGGCGACTCCCTTCCCGAGGCGCCGATCGCATGCGCGGTGGCACTTGCGGACAAGCTTGACGTGCTCGCGGGGCTGTTCAGCATCGGCGAGCAACCGACCGGGGACAAGGATCCGTTCGGACTTCGCCGCGCGGCCCTCGGGGTCATCAGGATCATTGTTGAAAATCAACTTTCCTTGTCGCTATGGGATCTCGTAAGCGCGGCTTTCGAACCTTTCAAGGGCAAGGCGCAAACGGATCTTCAGATGTTTTTCACAGAACGCATGCGTGGCTATTTCCAGGAGGGCGGCTATACCGCAAACGAGGTCGAGGCGGTTCTCAGCCTTAACCCGGTTGCGATAACTCTGATTCCCAAGCAACTCGAGGCTGTTCGCGCGTTTTCCGAACTTCCGGAAGCGGCCAGCCTTGCCGCCGCAAACAAGCGAATCGCCAACATACTGCGACAAGCGGAAAGCAAGGGCGAGTCATTTGCTGATGCCGACGTTTCCGAGCTCAAGGAACCTGCTGAAATCACGCTGTTCGAGGCCCTGCAAGCGGCATCACGTTCGGCGAAGCCGTTGTTCGACTCCGGCGATTTCTCCGGATACCTGAAAACCTTCGCCTCATTGAAGAATCCGGTGGACTTGTTCTTCGATGCAGTCATGGTCATGGCCGACGACAAGAAGCTCCGGCAGAATCGGCTTGCGCTGCTCACCGACATGCGCAAGGCGATGAACCGGTTTTCCGACATCTCCAAGCTCGCTGTCGAAAAATGAAACTCGTCATCCTCGACCGCGACGGCGTCATCAATTTCGACAGCAACGGTTTCATCAAAGACCCCGACGAGTGGCGGCCCATCCCGGGAAGCCTCGACGCCATCGCCCGCCTGACGCAGGATGGCTGGCGCATCGTGGTCGCGACCAATCAGTCCGGTGTCGGCCGCGGCCTGTTCGACATGGCGACGCTCAACGCCATCCACGCCAAGATGCACAAGGCCGTGAATCAGGCCGGTGGCCGGATCGAGGCGGTGTTCTACTGCCCTGACACCGCAGAGTCGCAATCGCCCTGCCGCAAACCCAGTCCCGGGATGTTCTTCGCCATTGCGGAACGTTACAACGCGACGCTCGAGCGCGTTCCGGCGGTAGGCGACAGCCTGCGCGACCTTCAGGCCGCGGCCGCGGTAGGAGCCCAGCCGATCCTGGTTCTCACCGGCAAGGGCAAGGAAACTCGCGCCGGCGGCGGATTGCCGGAAGGGACCGCCGTCTATCCGGACCTTGCCGCGGTGGCGCAGGTGCTATGTCAATGATCTTCCTGCGCTCGCTCGTCTTCGTCGTCGCCCAGATCCTCGTTACTGCACCCTACTCGATCTTCGCCCTCACTACCGCGCCGCTCGCGCCGCTTGCGCGTTTTCGTCTTATCGCAGGCTGGTCTCGCGCGATGATCTGGCTCGCGAGGACCGTGCTCGGCATCGACTACCGGGTGATCGGCATGGAGAATCTTCCGCGGACCCCTGCGGTGATTCTGTCCAAGCATCAATCGGCCTGGGAAACCCTCGCCTTCCAGGAGATTTTCCCGCCTCACGTCCTGGTGCTGAAGCGGGAGTTGTTGTGGATTCCGTTCTTCGGTTGGGGACTCGCTCTCACCAGTCCGATCGCCATCAATCGCAGCAGCGGAGTCCGGGCGCTCAGGCGCATGGTTGAACAGGGCCGCAAGCGCCTCGCGCAAGGGTTCTGGATCGCCATCTTCCCGGAAGGAACGCGCGTGCAGCCCGGCAGACGCGGAAAATACCACCTGGGCGGGGCGTGGCTCGCCGTGAACTGCGAAGCGCCCGTAGTGCCGGTCGCCCACAACGCCGGGCTGTTGTGGGGCCGGGGAGCGTTCTTGAAACGCCCGGGCACAATCACGGTCGAGATTGGCGCCGCCATCGACCCTCGTGACCACACCCCGGAGTCTCTCATCGCAACAGTGGAGGAATGGATAGAGGGGCGCATGATCGCGCTATGTCCCGGGCCCTGAGACAGATGCAGCTGCCGTTTGACATCGCACCGCCGTCGGAAAAGCCGCGGCGACTTCACCATGTACTGCTTGCCGGCGGGATCCTCGCCTACCGCCTCGTGCGCGCAAAGCGCTGCACCCTCGGATTGTCCGTCGCGGGCGACGGCATCGAGGTTCGAGCGCCGCGCCGCGCCCCGCTCTCCGACATCGACGCCTTTATCCGGGAGAAGGAGCGGTGGATCCGCAAGCGCCTCGCCGGGCCGCGGCGTGTCCCCTTCATTTGGCAGGCCGGGGCGAGGCTGCCTTGGCTCGGGCGAATGTTGACGCTCGTCCTTCGGGATCGCGAGATCGGCTTGTGGCTCTCGGAGGACGAGCTCAGACTTGGACTCGCCGACGGCGCGAACTTGCGCGAACGGGCACTCGAATGGATACACAGCGAGGCCCGCGCCTTTTTCCGGGAGCGCGTTGCGGTGCTGTCGCGCCCGCTCGGCCTCCGTGTCTCCGGCGTTGGTCTTTCAGACGCCCGGACGCGGTGGGGAAGCTGCAGCGCCAACGGGCGCCTGCTCCTCAACTGGCGGCTGATGCTGCTGCCACCGCGGCTGATCGATTACGTGGTGGCGCACGAGCTCGCCCACTTGCGCGAGCTCAATCACTCGCCGCGCTTCTGGGCCGTGGTCGCCAACCTGTATCCGGACCACCGTTCGGCGCGTCGCGAGTTGAACACCCTGGCGCACACGCTGCCCGAGCTTTAAGGAAACGGGAAGCCGTCCTCATCAGGCTTTCTCCGAACGCCAAGTTCAGAGTCAAAGGAGACTGCGATGCGAATGCTTCACACCATGTTGCGAGTGGGCGACCTCGAACGATCGCTGCGTTTCTACACCGAAGTACTCGGCATGAGGCTGCTGCGCCGCAAGGACTACCTGGAGGGTAAGTTCACACTCGCCTTCGTCGGCTACGGCGAGGAGTCGGACACGTCTGTCCTCGAGCTCACCCACAACTGGGGCGTGGACAAATACGAACTTGGGAATGCCTACGGCCACGTCGCCATCGCGGTCGACGACGCCCGCAAGGCTTGCGAGGAAGTGAAGCGTCGCGGCGGAAAGGTCACGCGCGAGGCCGGGCCGATGAAGCACGGCACGACCATAATCGCCTTTGTCGAGGACCCCGACGGCTACAAGATCGAGCTGATCGAACGGAGCTAGGTTTCCGCAACAGGAGAACTGCGGTTACGGGCCCAAGGGCGGGCGGCCCCAGCAGCCGGCCTTAGCGCAAGCTTCCGGGCTTTCCCACGACGCGGTACTTGCGGATCGCGCTCTGCTGCCCGATGAGGGCCTTGGCGAAATCCTCCAGCATCTCGTCGCTGATTTCGGGCGCCGGTACGATGAATTGTTCCACGCCCAGTCCGAAGATGTGCGTGGCCTGAAAGACCAATCTGCCCAGCTCGTGGTCGGCCTTGACCACGATATCGGTTAGGACCGTTGCCGGCACGACGAACTTTGCGCCCACGACGAAACCCCTGGCGTTCTTCTTCTCCTCTTCGATGAACTTGACCTTGCTCAGCCACAAGGACTCGCGAATCTGCTGCATTGCCGGCGGCATGTCTTTCTCGATCACGATCGTTTCGGGCGATGCCCACTTGATGAAAAAATGGATCGTATCGAAGTATTCCTTATCCTTGATGCGCTTGCGCCGATAGTCTATGAACGACTCGGTGAAGGCGAGATTTCTGAACTCTCCCACGCTGGGAATAGCGTAGACCAGCGGGCTGGTGGGTTTCAGCACGGCGAGCTGTTTGAGCAGCTCGTGCACGTACTGGAACGTTTGCTTCATCTTGTCCTCGACCAGCTTGACCTTGTCACCCAGCAGATTCTGCTCAAGAATCTGCTGGGTCTTGACCAAGTCCGCCTGTTTCTTCAAGTCGTCAAGAAGGCCCATCGCAATCTCCTGCTCCCGCTCTTGTATCGCACTATCTATACACCATTTTGCCAGCACGCGTTTGCGCAGTCTAGGTCCGCTGCTGCGCCACCCGGTTTGCGATCGCGACAAAAGCTGCGACCGGCAGGGTTTCCGCACGCACCCCCGGGTCGATAGCAAGCGCGGCGAGGTCAGACGCCGAAATCAATCCGTAAAGAGCATTTCTCAGCGTCTTCCTTCGCATCGAAAACGCCTTGGCGACGACCCTGAAAAAAACAGCCTCATCCAGAGCATCGAGTTCCGGCAACGGGCGTGGAACGAGCCGCACAAAAGCGGAGTGGACCTTGGGAGGGGGTCGAAACGCCCCCGGCGCAACCGTGAAAAGCCGCTGCAAGCGGAACCGATATTGCAGCATGACCGAGAGCCGTCCGTACTCGGGATCCGAGGGTTTCGCGACCATGCGGTCCACGACCTCCTTTTGCAGCATGAAATGCAGATCCACGCACCGGGCCGCCACAGCGGCAACGTGGAACAGGAGCGGCGTGGAGATGTTGTAGGGAAGATTGCCAACGATTCTGAGGGGCGCGGGCAGCGTTGCAAAATCGAAGCGCAGGGCGTCGGCCTGATGGACCGCCAGGCGCTCGGGGGGATAACGTTCGCGCAGGCGCTCGCCCAAGTCGCGGTCGATCTCGACGACGTGCAGGTGCTCGATGCGTTCAAGGAGCGGAGCGGTCAGCGCCCCCGGCCCGGGGCCGATTTCGACGATGTGCTCCCCGCGCTGCGCATCGATTGCGGCGACGATGCGCTCGATAATCCCCCGATCAACGAGAAAGTGCTGACCCAGCCTCTTTCGCGGGACGTGCCGGCGCGCCGCCACTGCACGCTAGCTCGGTGCGCGCGCCGCCGTTAGCGCCATATCGACTGCCGCCTGCACAGCCACGAAGAGGCTTTCCGGGTCCGCCCGCCCGGTGCCGGCAAGCTCGAGCGCTGTGCCGTGGTCGACCGACGTGCGGATCATCGGCAAGCCGAGCGTGACGTTGATCCCCTTGCCGAAGCTCGCGTACTTGAGTACAGGCAGCCCCTGATCGTGATACATCGCCAACACGCAATCGGCGCTCTCGAGCCGGGCCGGCACGAACAGCGTGTCGGCCGGCAGCGGCCCCGTAAGGCGGAAACCTTCTGCGCGCAATTTCTCGAGGACCGGGCCGATCAGCTCGATCTCTTCTGTCCCGAAGTAGCCCCCTTCCCCGCCGTGCGGATTCAGACCGGCGACAAGGATCCGCGGTGAGGAAATGCCAAACCGCCGGGTGAGTTCCGCGCACAGAATTCGCAGAGTCCGCTCAAGACCTTCCCGGGTCAGTGCTCGGGCTACGTCTTTCAAAGCTAAGTGCGTGGTCGCGAGCGCGACGCGCAAGCCTCCTCCCACGAGCATCATCACCACCCGATCCGTGCCTGTGCGCTCGGCGAGATACTCCGTGTGGCCGACGAACGGAATACCGCCGTCATTGATCACGCCCTTGTGCACGGGTGCGGTCACAAGCGCCGCGAACTCGCCTGCCTCGCACCCCGCGACGGCGCGATCGAGCAGCGAAATCACGTAGCGCGCGTTACGCCGGTCGAGTGAGCCCGCCTTGCACGCGGAGGCGAGGGGGACATGCAGGCAGGCGATTGAATCCGGCGTCGCGCCGGCCGCGGGGTCGGAGATCCGCAGGCTGAGGTGAAGTTGCCGCGCACGGCTCTCGAGCAGCTCCCGGTCGCCCAGCACGACAATCTCCGCTGGAAAGTTGCGTCGCGCGAGCGCCAGGCAGATATCGGGGCCTATGCCCGCCGGCTCCCCGGAGGTCACGGCGATGACCGGGTTGGACTTCGATTCCGAGAGAGCAGGGGATCGGGCCACTGCCGCGCTGTCAACTCGGGCGCTCACCGCTCTTCAAGCCGCAGCTCGACGTAGGCACGGTCGCGCAACTGGCGCAACCACTCCTGATAGGCCTCGTCGCCCTTTCGCTCTCGCAACGCCTTGCGCGCCTCCAGACGCTTTCGCTCCGAGGACATATCCGAGGTGCGCCGCTCGATCAGTTGAATGAGATGCCATCCGAAGGGCGTCTTTACGGGCTGACTCACCTCCATCGGCTTCAGCTCCGCGAAGGCACGCTCGAACTCCGGCACAGTATCGCCCGCATAGACCCATCCGAGGTCCCCGCCTCGCGAAGCTGAACCGTCGTCCGAGTTCAGACGGGCAAGCTCGGCGAAACCCACTCCATTTACGATGCGCTCGCGCAGGTTTGAAAGCTTCCTCCTGGCCTCATCCTCGGAAACAAGCTCGTTGGTCCGTACCAGAATATGCCGGACGTGCGCCTGCTCAACGAGCTGTGGCGCTCCGGCGCCGCGCAGCTCCACAAGCTTCAGCACGTGAAACCCTGCCGGGCTGCGAAGCGCGCTGCTGATGTCCCCGGGCTTGAGCTTCGTCAAGGCGTCGACGAACAACTCCGGCAACCGTTCCTGGCCGCGCCAACCCATGGCTCCACCCTGCAGCGCATCCGGGGCATCGGAATAGGCTGCGGCGATCTGAGCGAAACCTGCGCCCTCCCGGAGCCGTTTGACTGCCTCCTCGGCACGCGCGCGCCGGGTGTCGAGCTGCTCGGGACTCGCCCGCTCGGGCACCCTCACCAGAATGTGTGCAACGTTGAATTCGGTAGCCGTGCCCTTTCTTTCACTCTGCTCGATCAGAAAAGTGTCTATCTCTCCTTCGCTGACCGTGATCTTGCTGGTAACCTCGCGTTCGCGCAATCGCGTGATCAGAATTTCGCTGCGCAACTCCTCCCGAAATACGTCGAAGGGGATTGCGTCGCGCTCCAGCATCTGGCGAAATGCGGTCAGCGACAACTTGTTTCCCTCGGCGACCCGGCTGACGGTACGGTCAAGCTCGAGATCGTCCACTCGCAGCCCCGTCTCCCGGGCAAACTGCAACTGCACTTTCTCGATGATGAGACGTTCGAGCACCTGCTGCTCGATCTCGCCGCGATCGGGAAAGGGCGTTCCGCGGCGCTGCAGATCCTTTCGAATGCGACTTATGCGTTCGGCAAGTTCATATTCGGTGACGACTTCCTTGTTGACAACGGCGACGATCCGATCGACCAATGCGGCGCGAGCCGAGGCAGCCGGTTCCGGGCGCGCGAGCTGTGCAACCGCGGAGCCCCAGGCAATCGTCAACAG
>Ga0137435_1000711_pt1 | contig 10402 bp, 21 predicted proteins | sample EasRivERMGT100_2_FD_104904 | JGI IMG/M metagenome (GOLD analysis project Ga0137435, IMG submission 104904) | Soil microbial communities from meander-bound floodplain in the East River, Colorado, USA - East River MetaG ERMGT100_2 | ecosystem: Environmental > Terrestrial > Soil > Floodplain ... | reverse complement strand
CGGGGTACTACATGGATGGGCTGATAGACGAGGTTGGAGTCTGGAAGCGGGCGCTCTCCGCAACCGAGATTGCGACTCTGTACCGCGCAGGCTCTGCCCGCGCTTACCCATTCACGTAATGCCTACTCTAGCTCAGGTCCGTAACGCAGTAGACTCTAGACTAGTGACCCTCTGGACTAATCAGGTTATCCCTAGACAGGACACTTACGCCTCTAACCACAATGGCCGCTATTGGCAAGGAATCATAACGACGAATTTGGTCGATTTGTTGAATAACCCGAACAACGCTGACCTCACCATCCTGGAGGTAGTCCCAGACACGTCCAGGCACCCTACCGACCAAGCCGCCAGCTGGGCCGCTGCTGGGATAGACCTAGGTGTAACCATTCCCTGCGCTCTAGCTATAACCATCTACGACGGCCCCTTTGGTGTCGGCTACGTAGGAATCATCTTCGCCATGTGGGCGGGTACCGTCTACTCCCGCTCCCAAAACAATGGGCCTGAGACCTGGCGGACAGAGCCCTGGCATATCGTCACTCTTCCGGAGGCTTAAATGGCAATCATCAAAGGTGGTACTAGTGGAGAGTTAGCAGATGTTGGCGCGGTGGCCTCCAAGCCTCTACACGTCACTTCTAAGCCTACCCCGTATGGCGTGCTAGGCCACTACTCGATAGCTGTTGAAACCGGGACCATCGCAGCCGGTGCTGCCGCTAACTCCCAAATCTTCCATGCCCGTTGGACGGACGCCACGAGGTTCGCAGTCATCTACGAAGTCCAGCTCTTGGAATTCCGGGACATCACCACCGCATTTGCTGCCGGTGTGTTCCGGTTCTCTCTAGAGTTCGTGCGCGCTTGGACAGTAGACGGGTCTGGAGGGACGGCTCTCACGCTCTCGGGTGATAACAACCAGCTACGCACGTCTATGACGGCCTCCCTCTTTGGTGCTATGAGGATCGCCACTACAGCTGCCTTGGGTGCTGGAACAAGCACCTTCGATACACAGTCCATCGGTGCGAGCTTTGGCACGGTGGGGACGACTCCTACGGTCGGAGCCATGTATATCCCTTCTGGTAGCACCGGTACAGGCGGTCAAGGTGGCCAGGGGGTTCCTCTTTTCGGCCCCGATCCAGGCGCGGGAGAGCATCCTGTCGTTCTGGCCGCCAATGAGGGGATTGCTGTTCGCGCTACGGTACCAGCTACAGGCACCTGGATAGCTGCGGTCTCAATGCGCTGGGCAGAAGTGACTGCCTACTAAGGGTTGGCAGGGGAACTAGGAATCGAACCTAGATAGGGAGCTTCAAAGGCTCCCGGCTTGCCGTTAGCTTATTCCCCTGTGGAGGTAGGATCCGGTTAGCGGGGCTCTTCCCTGCGTGCTGCCACAGTCCCTTTCGAAAGAGCGCGTGGGACATCTACCGCCGTGCCCGGATCCCACCATAGGTTTGGAGGTAGGAGAGGGAATTGAACCCACCTAGGAGGCTTTGCAGGCCACCGCCTATCCTCTCGGCCATCCTACCTTACGGGTACAGATTCTTAGACTGACGCTCGATTACCGCTATCGGCTTGTCCGCTGCCCGGAACTTCTTAATCGTGTCCAGTGTACCAGACGAGTGTCCGTCCCAGAACGCTACGCCTCGCTTGGACCGCTCCACCATGGTGGTGTTGCGCGCGAACCCGGCTCCCTTGCCCTTCGTCCAGTCTGCATCGTAGCGCTCCACGGTGAGCCCTCTGGCACGCGCCCTGGCCTCGCAGTGTAAGTCTGGTCCTGGAGCCCCACCGACCACCACGATGGTATCTCGGGGGAGGCCGTCTACGTACTGGTCCATCAGCTCATAGAAGGCCTTGGGGAACTTCCTGGAGCCGAAGAGGCAGACGATATCAGGGTCTACGGTCTCCACTTTGTCCCGCCTAGCGCGTTCAGGCGGGCCGTGGCGCGTCTCCGGGGGAGGGGACCGCGTGACGCTCGCAAGCTCCGCAGTTCGACTTCGCACACATTAGGCAAGTGCAGCAGAGGGCGCATGGCGGCGCTCCGATCCGTGTTGCCATGTCCTCTCCGGTCAACTGCTCCGAGTGCCGTATCCTCGCGATCATCTCGGGCGCCCGATCTTGGAAGTCCTCGAAGCGCATCACACCGTCATCATCGGAAGTTCGGCGTATTGCGTATTGCTCTTCAATCGTATTGGAGGAAGGTGGAGGAATCGAACCCCTAGCGGTTAAGCCACCCTGGTTTTCAGGACCAGTTACGCCCCTTGGCATAGCACCTTCCAATGTGCGGGGAGCAACCCTGCTCCCCTGGACTCGTTACCCTCTACAGACGCTGCATGTGCCGCCGCGCTTGGCGCAATTGCCGCACGAAGAACAGCTCGAACAGGCGTGACACTTGCCCTTCCCGTACGGCGTGCAGGTTGCCGCGTGTGCGTGGAACATGTCGCCCACGGCGAACAGGCCCACGAGCGCGAGCGCAGCGATGATGAGTTTCCTTCGGAGCATCCTTGACCTCCCTTTTCAGAGGCCTGGATACTACCACGCTCACGCAACCCTGGGCATCTTCCCCTGCGTCCGCACGATATGGTCAGCCGCGTGCGAAGCTGCCCAGCTTTCCGGCTTGATCTTGCACGCGAAGCCCTGACCGACAACCATGCCGACCAGCTCTTGAACGTGCAGGCTCGACCGGTGCTTCGGATCCGGGTTGGCATCCACATGGACGGTCAGCGCCCCTTGTGGGACGACAGTGGTGATCTGAAGGCCAAGCGTTACGCTCCTCCAGGTCTCCTTCAAGAGCCTTTCCCGAAGCGAAGCCAGCTTCCATACAGTCTCCCTTTGAAGGGCCACCCGACCACCCTTACCCGGTGTGATGATGACTACCACGGTTACGAACTGGGTCTTCTTCGAGTGCTGCATGGAGTCTGTCCCGATGTGGACTTCCTTGCCCACACAGTTATCCCGCACCCAGACTGCGATATCTGAAATCCGGTCCCCGCTGTAAGTCGCCCAGCTGGTAATCACCCTGCCCTCCTAGCTTGAGAGTGCGATAACTAGCCCTACTGCCCCCACGATAGTCCAGAAGATCCCAGCGCCTAGACCTTCCTTGCCCGTGTCCCCTGGTAGCGGCTTCCTGCTCATGGCCAAGGCCATGCCCATGGCTGCCCAGAATACGAGTACGAGCCCGACGATCACGCCCGCCATACTACGCCTTCCCTTTCAACCGCTTGATATGGAACGTCAAAGCGTCGTAGATACACCCGCTACAGTGCGCGTCGGGTACCTCGTCCAACATGACCGCTCCTAGGGCTGTCCTAGCCAGTTCTAGAGTGGCGGAAAGGGATGGAATCGAACCATCGCGGCGGTTAGGCCTCGGTCGTTTAGCGGACGACTGGACTGCCATCTCGTCCTTTCCTTTCCTCTTCTTCACGGTGCTTCTTCGCGTCATTTACTCTCCCTATAGACGCTTTCATGGCACGTTCGGCACGGTTCTCCTGGCCGTTATGGTCTGCCTCCCGCGACGCCCAGACTACTAGGAGCCCAAACAAGAGGCCCAATAATACTGGTAGACGGCCTGGGGATCGAACCCAGTCCTGACGCTTATAAGGCATCTGCTCTGGCCACTGAGCTAGCCGTCCAACGGATTCTTCCCTCCAGCTCGCTCATGCTACTCTCCGTACCAGCTTGAACCGCCCGAACTCGTATCGGGAGACGTTCAACCCGGCATCCTTCAGGATCGCCTCCATGACCTCAGCCGCGCCCCAGTTCCAGCTGTGAACATGGACATGGCCAGGGCGCTTTGCGAGCCCCAGCGGGCCTGCTAGGTGCCTTGCGACCACCTTCCCATCAGGCCCCCAGGAGTGTGCGGTAGCATACATGGCCGCCTCCGCTGCCACCTGTGCAAGGTCATGGTCCAGGAACACCAGATCGAACCTCGGCCCCTCGTCCAGTGCACGGATCGCGTCCTCGGCCGTCCAGGCGTGTCGGATTACCCAGCCCAGCTCGCGGGCCTCCCCCTTGAACCAATCGTGCCTGTGCTTCTCGTCGTCCAAGACGAGCACCCGCATCCCGGTATCGACCGTCATCAACATCACCGGCTTGTCATCCTTCATCGCTTGTACCTGCATCTACCTCCCTTTTCTTTTCAATGAGACATTACAGTCTATGCAATGAGGCTCGGTCCCGAACACCTTCGCGCATGGACACTCCAGGTGCCCGTACTTCAGTACGCACAAGGGCCAGGCGATAAGATACCTGGCCATCAACTCGCCCAGCATCAGGAGCATTCCTCCTCCTCGCGGCTGGTACCCCCAGTAGGATTCGAACCCACAACCGCCCGGTAGAAACGGGCCATGATCTCCGGTTTCACCATGGGGGCACATATTAATTGAATGTCGATTTCTCTCTTGACACCACGTACCCGACTGTATACCTTCTGCGCCAACGGTAGCCACTAAGAGCTACCACCACACGGAAGGAAGGTAGGACATGCTCAAGAAGCTCCTCAGCTGCTTACTGGTGTTCGGGTTGTCTGGTCTCCCGCTCTCCGCGCAGGATCTCACCACCACGGCCTCCCCGGATGGCCGCGAGAGCCTGCAAGTCGCCAGGAACGCGAACGACGATCACACATTCACGTATCGCGGGCCGTCCGGTGTTCTCGTGGTCAAGGCGACGAGAAAGGGCCGGAATGTCAACATCGGCAAGCTCCGCATCGTCGGTTCCCAAGTGGACAAGAACCGCTTCGCGTTCATCATCAGCCTGGGCGCGCAGCGGGAAGTCGTGGAAATCGCCGTCTCCGACCAGGGCGACCTCGTTGATATGGTCAACGCGGCAGGCATGGCGGACATCCTGGCCAAATTCCACAAGACTCGCGACGGTGCCCTGACTCGCGACCTGAACACGTACCTGAACACCAACGGGATGGCTGCCCGCTCGGGGTGGGAGGCGTGCATGGCCGCCGTCGCGAACACGATTGCGGCCAGTATCGCCATGGTTGCCGCTTGCAGTCAGGGCAACTCCCCGTGGCTCTGCGCCTCCGCTACCCTCGCATACAGCAGCGCCTTGTACGGGCAAGCGTCAGCGTGCGATAGTTCGATGTCTGACCAGGAAGTCTGCCAGGCCTGCGCCTGCTGCCACTTCCCGTACTGAGGTGAACCATGGACGGTCCCCACGTCTCGTACCTGATCGGATGGGCCTTCGCCCTGGCCTTCTCCGTCGAACGGCTCATCCACTACCGGACGCCTCGCGCGTTCGCGTGGGCAGGCTACTTCTTCGGGATGATCCTGTCCGGCGTCGTCGGCCTCGTCGGGCTCCAGCTCCGGACGCCCGACAGAATCCTCGTCATCGCGGCCATGATTCTCTGCGCGGTGGCGGGATGGGTCACTCTCCGGGGGCGAAAGACAGCGCATCAGTGATATAACCCGTTCCGGCCCCCGCACCTCGCGGGTCGGCCACGCCCCCGGCTGGGGCCTCCAGGGGTCTGACTAGTAACCCTGGGTGGCGATTCCAGCCGGGGGTTTTCCGTCTCTTCCAGCCGCATCCCAGCCGCAAATAGGGTAGAATCGGCAAGCATCAGTAGTCAACGAAATTCTCGTAAGTCTTTTAGAACCAGCAAACCCTCCCGCAGTGGCCTCTACTGTTTTCAGTGACTTACACCTCGGTAGAATCGACGAGTTAATGGGGCTTATGGCTGAAGTCGTTGCAGTGTAAGGCTAGGCCGATTCGCCAGCCGCAGCCAGCCGCAAATCGGAGGCCGCATCGTCGTCCAGTGCACCGGCCGGAAGCATCCGCTTCTTCGGCAGCCACTTGCCGTACAGGTCGGCGGTCAAGGTGACGCTGGCGTGCCTCAGCTGTTGCTGCACGAACGAGATGTTCTCGCCCTCGGCCAGCGACTGGGACGCATACGTGTGCCGCAGGCAGTGCGGGGTGAAGTGGAGGGGCAAACCAGCCCAACCGAGAATCCTCTTCATCCGCTCGTTCATGGTTTTGTGGTCGTGGGGCTTCCCACGGCGCGACAGGAACAGGAACTGCTGCCCCACTGGCTGCGTCAACAGGTACGCGCGCATGACCCGCACCGTCTGCGGGGTGAGCTGCACCAGGCCCACGCTGCCATCCGTCTTGGGATCCCCGACCTTGCCATCGAACGAGGAGAGTGCTTCGTCCACGTAAAAGGTAGCGTGGTCCAGGTTGAGATTCGGTCGGCCTGCCCCGTACGCCTCCCCTGGCCGGAATCCGTTTCGCACCATGAAGACCCAGAGTGGGTACAGGTCAGGAGCCCGCAGGAGCGTGGTGGCCAGGAACTGCTGAAGCTGCGGCCGGTCCATGGCCTTGATGTTCTTCGCCATGACCTTGCGATTCGTGACCAGCTTCAGCTCATCCGCTAGTCCCTTGGCCGGGTTGTCGATGCGAAGCTTCTCCCGCATGGCCCAGGCGAACGCACGCTGGTAGACCTGAGCGATGCGGCGCACCGTGTTCTTCGAGTGGGTCTTCAGCCGCCCCGCCAGGAAGTCATAAACGTCCGTCTGCTCCACGTCACAGATCCGCATGTCTCCGTGCATCTTGACGATGTGCTCACGGGTGACGGACTCGTAACCCGCGAAGCTGGACGGGCGCACGGTCGGCTGGATGCGCGCCAGGTACCGGACCATGTAGTCCCGTACCGTCATGGCCGCGTCAATGGACGGATTCAGTCTCCGAAGCTTCGGCCCCTCCGTGTCGATGAAGGTCTGGGCCTCCAGCTTCGTATCGAACACGGGTTCGTGTCGTACCCCGGCTCGGTCGCGGTAGTCCACGACGTACCCACCGCGCCCCTTACGCTTTCTCGCCTTCATGATCTAGCCTCCCTAAACCAGTCGTTGCACCCTGGAACGCCTTACCGGCTTGATGGCGTCCGCTTCCTTTACACGGATGAGCTTGCCTATCCGCGTAGACTCCAGCTGCCCTCTAGCTACCCGCTGGTAAAGGGTAGAAGGCTTGACTTGTAATCGCTGGGCTAGCTGGGGAATGGTGAGAAGATCGGATTTCGGAGGAACGTTGTCAAGGGTCAGCTGGGCTAGCCTGCTGTACAAGGCGAACCTAACTAACTCCAGAGATTGAGCTAAATCGGCTAGAGACTTTTTGTTTTCCTCTTTACCTACCTCGACCTCAACCTGGGCCATAGTGGCGGCCCAGTCCATACGGGCCTCCTATTCTGTGGGTGGCTTAGTGGGCAACGTACGCGCGGCCTCTGCAAATGCGGCTATCCGCCGCGCTCGCTCCTTGGGAGACAGCTTGCTAAGAAGCTCCATAGCAAGATCAGCCAGCCGTTCGGCGGCCTCTTCCTTGGTCTTCTCGTCGCTCATGCCTTCCTCCTGTTGGTAGCCCCACAGGGACTCGAACCCTGAATCTTCTCCTTAGGACGGAGACGCCTTATCCAGTTTGGCCATGGGACTAAAGGAACGGATCCGGTGGCAATTGGAGCACAGTACATCACACTTGACTATCTCAGCAATTACCCGCGTTATGGGCCGCGTGCTCATACCATGCTTTCCTCAAAGATGGTGGCCAGGGGGAGACTCTAACTCCCATCACAGGCTCCGGAGGCCTGCGTCCTATCATTGAACGACCCGGCCCTTGGACGGCTTCTTCACGAGACGCGGCTTCATGTCCTGAGAAAGTAAGGGCTCTACGGACTGGATCTTCTTCAGCTCCGCGTAGGTCTTCTCCCAGTGCTGCCTGCTCTGAAGCTTCTGCCAGTTGTGGCGATTGTTGGCCATGCCTTACCTCCCTGAATGGTGGCCCCTGAGGGATTCGAACCCCCATACCTAGGTTCGTAGCCTAGAGTCCTCTCCAGTTAAACGAAAGGGCCATGGTGCGGATAGTCACGGATGGCGGTAGTGCGGCTACAAGCCAGGCAGACCCACCACCAATTACCAGCCATATACAGACATCTCTCTATACGCTGGTGCGTACAAATGGTAGGGTCAACGGGGATCGAACCCGTAGCTTCGCTTTGAAGGAGCGAGTGGTTATCCATTTACCAGATGACCCTCCGGAACTACTGGGAGCACGTCCTTGGTCAGGACAGTGATGGCGTAGACAAGGCTCAGCCGCTGCTGGGGGCTTAGCCCGTCGTAATGCTCCTGGATGTCCGTTAGGCAGCCGAGAGCCATCCCCATCTTGAACTGTGCCATCTCTGCCTCCATCTAATCCTCCCTCGAAATGGAGCCTCGCCAAGGATTCGAACCTTGCCGCTTGCGGATACAAGCCGCTGCGGGAAGCCCAGGCGCGAGGCATGGTGCCGACCCAGGGTTTCGAACCCTGCTCTCCTGCTCTTCAGACAGGCGCTTTCACCAGATTAGCTTGGTCGGCCAAAGTCGGATGCAGCAAACGGTTACGTTCCTTCAAGACCTCAGCCATGCGCTCCTTTTCGGTCTGTACCTTCTCCCGCTTAGCGCGCCGGGCCTTAGCCTCGATCTCCCACCTGGAGTTAGGGTCCACGTAGGGCTCATAGGGTTGACGCTTCCAGCCTACCTTACGCCCGTAGGCCTCGCAGTCGTCAGAAGTGTGCTTCCGTAGGATACCTCGCCCGTCTACGAAAAGGCTGTAATAACCATGGATGGCGTAGCAAGGTGGCTTGTAGCTGGGATCGTAGACGTACAGGTACTCAGCCCCGCCAGAGCCCTTCACCATCTGCCGCATATGGCCCAGGATGTGATCCCCCATGATGGAGCGCCGATCCACCTGTTGGCAGAACTCCGAATAGATCCTCGCCCAGGACTTCCCGACCTTCGAATCCAGCCAGCGCTCTAGAGGCTGTAGGTGATCCCGTAGCTCCCGCCCCTCGCCCTTCCTAGGACCGGGCTCGTACTCTCCTTCCTCGTCCAGGGTCCAACGTCGTGCCCCTTTGGCCCGCTGTCTACGTTGAAACTTATCCGAACCACTCCGGCCAAGCTCGATGATGGCTCGGCCGAGATACGACTTGCTCATAGGTACCTCCACTAATGAACTATCTTCATAGGCTCCTCCTCATTTTCAGAAGCGTGGTAATGCTTCACGGGAACACATCCTTCCGTGTATACGAGGACTTTGATCTCCCCGGATTCTAGTACCTTGTCCACCTTTCGTATGATCTGGCGGCGCTTGGCCATCGCACCTAGAGTGAACCCCAGGAGCATCCCACACAGCCAGTACCCGACGTAGCTAATCACTTGCATCCGTTGGAGCCCCGAGAGGGACTTGAACCCTCACCACAGCGATTACGGATCGCGTATGCTGCCGCTAACACCTTCGGGACTTCCTTTAGTTATTGCCGCCCGTACCGCCGGTCACCGGATCCACGTCCATGGCCGCTGCCCGGTCGTCGGCGTTGAAGCTGATCGGGTGGCCACTGACCCGGTTACTCGTGACGGCCCGGTTGATGGCGGTGTAGACGCCCTTCGTACCGCCTGCGTTCGCCGCGTAGGCCATGGCCGCCTGCGGAGCAATGTTGATCTTGGCCGCGTTCGCGATGGCATCCTGGTTGGCACCCAGAAACATGAACTCCCACTTATACACGTCCCGCTGGTGGGCGATCATCTTCGCCACGTCGGCCATGCTGTGATGCTGGCTGCTGTTCTCTTCGCCATCCGTGGTGATGACTACGAGAACATGCTCGGGACGGTCGGCTTCGGTGGCCTTCTTCAGGCGGTCACCCGTGGTCGTGATACCTGTTGCAATGGCATCCAGGAGCGCCGTGTTGCCCCTGGGCTCGCACTTGACCCGGCCGACTTCACTGATGGGCACGCCGATGTACGGGCGCTCGATCTGGTCGTCAAAGAGCACCAGGGAGATCAAGCACTCGCCTGGGAGCTTGCGCTGCTCTTCCAGGATATTTGCGATGCCCTGCTCGGTCTCGTGTGCGATGTCCCTCATGCTGGCCGACCGGTCCACCACGAACGTGATATCCGTCAGACCCTGCTTCATTCCTTTGCCCTCGCTTTTTGGTAATCGTTTAGCTCTACCTCCCTTACCTACCTTCCATTGGTACCGGGCCAGGGAATCGAACCCCAGTATGCCCCCTATCGAGAGGCTGTCCTACCATTGGACGAGCCCGGCACCGGGGGATCCGCTTTCATCGGCTAACTGGTCGCGGTCGCTCGCGGCGAGCCCTTCTTCTTCGCAGCCCCGCCGCCCTTCTTCTTCGAACTGCCCTTGGGCTTGTCGGTACCGTTACCACCCTGGGCCTCCGCCACGGCCGCCACCTTGCCCAGGACTTCCGCCTCGGACCCAGCCGGGACGGGAGCGAGCGCAGCACCACCCGCATTGAGGGCGAGGGCGAGGGACATGACATCATCCGCCACCGGCCCCGGAAGCTCCTTCCCTTCCTTCAGCCGCTGGGCCACGTACTCGTAGTCCTTCAACAGCTCCTTCACGCCACGGCGCTTCCGCTTACGACCGTTGCGGG
>Ga0137435_1000709_pt1 | contig 10417 bp, 9 predicted proteins | sample EasRivERMGT100_2_FD_104904 | JGI IMG/M metagenome (GOLD analysis project Ga0137435, IMG submission 104904) | Soil microbial communities from meander-bound floodplain in the East River, Colorado, USA - East River MetaG ERMGT100_2 | ecosystem: Environmental > Terrestrial > Soil > Floodplain ... | reverse complement strand
GCAGTGGCGTCCGGTCGTTTGTAGTACTCCTTGAGCATCCCTGGAGTCTTCACTTGGACTTCCCCGTTGCCGGCGATCCTGATTTCCACGCCGGGCAGCGGCCGGCCGACCGAGTCCAGCTTGGCGCGGCCGTTCGGCTGCTTGCAGACATACACGCTGGTTTCCGTTTGACCATAAAGCTGCTTGAGGTTGATGCCGATCGAGCGGTAGAAGCGGAACAGGTCCGGCCCGATCGCCTCGCCCGCGGTATAGGCAACGCGCACGCGGCTCATGCCTAGCACGTTGCGCAGCGGCCCGTAGGTGGACAGGTCTCCCAGCCAATACAGCAGCCGGTCGGCGAGGCCCACCGGCTTGCCGTCCAGGATCGCACCCCCGACCCGGTTCGCGATGCCCATGAAGCGGCGGTAAAAGAAGCGGCTCACGCGGTCCGCGTCCTCCATGCGGATCGAGACCTGAGTCAGCAGCGCTTCGAGCACCCGCGGCGGCGCGAAGTAATAGGTCGGCCCGATCTCGCGCATGTCGGTCATCACCGTCTCGGCGGACTCCGGGCAGCAGATGCAGTAGCCGGTGACGAAGGGCTGCGCGTAGGAAAAGATGTTCTGCCCGATCCAGGCGGGCGGCAGGTAGGCGAGCACCACGTCGGCATCATTCAGGCCTTCCATCTCGGCCGCCGCTTGCGCGCGGTCGATGAGCGCATGGTGCGTCAGCACCACACCCTTGGGATTGCCGGTGGTGCCCGAGGTGAAGAACATCGCCGCGGTATCGCCACCTGCGCCCTTGGCGATCTCGCCTTCCAGGAACGCAGGATCGCGTGCCAGCGACTCGCGCCCAAGCTCGAGCAGGCTGTCGTAGCTGGCGAGCTGCGCCTGTGCATAGTGACGCATGCCGCGCGGGTCGTCATAGTAAATGCGCTCGAGCGTCGGGCACTGCGGCAGGATCTCGAGCAGCTTGTCCACCTGCTCCTGGTCTTCGGCCACCGCGAAGCCGATCCCGGCATTCTGGATCGGGAACGCCATTTCGGTGGCGGCCGCGTCCTGGTACAGCGGTACCGGGATGCCGCCGAGGCATTGCGCGGCGCACATCGCCGCGTAAATGCGCGGCCGGTTGTCGCCCACCAGCGCGAGATGGTCGCCGCGCTTGAAGCCGTGTCCCGCAAGGCCGCAGGCGAGAGCGCGCGCCTCGTCGGCGAATTGCTTCCAGGTCCAGGTCTGCCAGATGCCCAGGTCCTTCTCGCGGATCGCGGGCAGCGCGCCGCGCACCAGCGCGTGGTGCAGCAGCAGCTTGGGAAATGTGTCGTGCGTCCCGATGTCGATGCTCATCGAGCCTGTTCCTCCTCCAAGGACGACTGGATTCTTGCATAGAATGCCGGGGTTTTGGTCAGCGGAGGCGGGATGCAAGGCACCGAGCATTGGACGACAAAGCGGGACGTGCGGCTGTTCCTCTGGCGCAAGCCACCGGCCGCCCGGCCCGCGGGCACCATCCTGTTCGTGCACGGTTCCTCCATGGCGTCGCAGCCGACTTTCGACCTGCAGGTACCCGGCCGGCCGCAATCCTCGGTGATGGAGTGGTTTGCGGCGCGCGGTTTCGACACCTGGTGCATGGATAACGAGGGCTACGGCCGCTCGGACAAGTCGCGCCCGATCAATTGCGACATCGCCAACGGCGCCGACGATCTGGCCGCGGGCAGCGAGTACATCTTGCGCACAAGCGGCGTAACAAAGCTCCTCGTCTACGGCATCAGTTCGGGCGCGTTGAAAGCCGCGCTGTTCGCCGAGCGCCATCCACAGCGCGTGGCGCGCCTCGCGCTCGATGCCTTCGTCTAAACCGGGGAGGGCAGCCCGACTCTCGCCGAGCGCAGGAAGAAGCTCGCCGAGTTCCGCTCGAAGCACCGCCGGCCGATCGACCGCGCTTTCGTGCGCAGCATTTTCTCGCGCGACCATCCGGGCACCGCGGATGAGGCAACGGTCGAAGCTTTCGCCGACGCGATCCTCGCGCTCGACGACTCGGTGCCCACCGGCACCTACGTGGACATGTGCTCCCGGCTGCCGCTGGTCGATCCGGCGAAGCTGACCATGCCCACCATCGTCATGCGCGGCGAGTACGACGGCATCGCCGGCTTCGACGACCTGATGGAGTTCTTCAAGCGCCTGCCCAGCCCGGAGAAGCAGTTCGCGGTCATGCCTGGAATCTCGCACGCCAGCTTCCAGCAGAAGAACTACCTGAGCGTGTACCACCTGCTGCACGCGTTCTTCTCGCAGCCCGAGCCGGTGTACCGCGGATGACGCGCCTCGCCGCCCTGCTGTGCGCGGTCCTGCTCGCGAGCCCGGCCGCGGCGCAAACCTGGCCCTCGAAACCCGTGCGCATGGTGGTGCCGCTCTCGCCCGGCGGCTTTGCTGACTTGCCGGCGCGCCTGCTGGCGCCGCGGCTCTCGGCGCAGTTTGCACGCCAGTTTTTCGTGGAGAACCGGCCCGGTGCGGGCGGCACCATGGGAACGGACCACGTGGCCAAGTCCGAACCGGACGGCCACACGCTGCTATTCACTGCCACGCCGCACGTCATCAGCCCCTGGCTCTACAAATCCCTGCCGTACGACGCGCTGCAGGATTTCGCCCCGGTGGCGCTGGTGGCTACTGGTCCCTACGCGTTGGTGGTGAACCCGCAGATACGGGTCGGCACGGTGCGCGAGCTCATCGCCGCCGCCAATGCACGTCCGGGAGAGATCGACTACGCAAGCTCGGGCAACGGCAGCGCGCAACACCTGGTGACCGCGATGTTCGCCTCGCTCGCCGGCATCAAGCTCAATCACGTTCCTTACAAAGGCAGCGGCCCGGCGATGCAGGACCTCGTCTCGGGGCAGGTGAAAGTGTCGTTCGCGGGCATACCGAACGTGCTCTCCCAGGTACGCTCCGGGCGCCTGCGCCTCCTCGCTGTGACCACGGCGACGCGCTGGCCCGACCTGCCCGAAGTGCCGACGGTTGCCCAGGCCGGAGTACCCGGCTATGAGGCGGCGCTCTGGGTTGCCGTCATTGCGCCGGCGGCCACGCCCTCCGAGATCGTGCAGCGACTGCATGCCGAGATAGGCAAGGCGCTGCAGGATGCGGAACTGCTGCAAGGCCTGCGCGCCGCCGGCATCGCGCCGAATCTGAAGTCGCCGCAGGAACTCGCCGCGTTCATGCGCGCGGAGCACGAGAAGTGGGGCCGAGTGGTGCGCGAGACTGGCGCCACGATCAACTAGGCAAGAAAAAGGACCCGATGCGGGTCCTTTTTCATTTGCTGCGGGAATGATTCTTACCGCATGAATTACGGGGCAGGGCTACCTGACGGTCAGGGTCGCGGTGGCCGGCGCGGCGTTATTGCCGTGGTCGGTCTGCAGGGCGCCGGCAGGCAGCGAGTTGGTATAGCTGCCGGCCGGTGCGGTCACTTGCGCCGTCACCGTGCAGGAGCCGTTGGCCGGGATCAGGCCTTCCGCCGTCAAGCCTACCTTACCCGTGTCGACAATGAACCACCCCGACAAGGGACGCTCCTCGATACAGGTGGTGCTGACGCTGCCGGGCACGACCGTCATTCCGCTGGGCAAATTGTCGATCAATGGCCCAGTCAGGTTGGCGGGTGTGCCGTTGGCGTTGCTCAGGGTAATGGTAAGAGTCGAGACCCCGCCCGCATTGATGGTGCCCGGGCTGAAGCTCTTGCCGAGCGTCGGTGGGATGGAAGTGCCGGGTACGTTGCATACGGGGACGGTGATGACGTTGGAATCCAGCGTCACTGCACCATTTCGCGCCAGGGCTCTACCGGACAGCTTTGCGTTGGTCTGGAGGGCGATCTGCGTGAGCGCGACAATATTCCCAACGAAGTCAGTGGTTGTAAAGATAGTCGCGGAACTGCCGACCTGCCAGAAGACGTTGCACGGGTTAGCGCCATTGGTCAGCAGCACGGACGAGCCGCTCGCCGTCGTGAGGGTGCTCACTGCCTTGAACACCCAGACCGCACCGGAGACGCCCCCGGCGTTGAGCGTGAGCGCTCCCGTCAACTGAAGCCCGGACGTGGAACAATAGACGCCCGGCGCGAGCGTCCTCCCGCCGAGATCCTGACCAGTCACGTCGGAAGTGCACGGCTGGCTTGCAAGATCAAGATACAAAATGGTGGTGTCACTCTGAGCCTGAAGCGCCACCGCATCGGCAGCATGTGTCACTCCGGTCACGATCCCGGGAGGAAAACCGGTGATCGCTGCGCCAGGGTTGACGCCCAGGTTTCCGGTGATGACGCTCGAACCGGTATTGGTCACCGTCGAGCCACCCAGTACCGCGAAGGCCTGCTCGGTGCCCACTGTTGGCGCGGCCGCGGCCGAAAACGTGTTTTGGCCGGCGGTCCCATCCCCGCCCCCGCCGCATCCGACAACAATAGCGGCCAGCAGCAATGCCATAGAGCACTTCAGGGGCTTGGTAACACTTCCGATTCTGTTCATTTTCTTCTCCACAACAATGGACGCCGCACGGGATCAATGCGTGGCGGGGCGATTGCGGCCACACATCCCTGCGCACGGCACCGAAGCTTTGGCACCGGGCTCCCAAGGGGCGACGATGCTCCTCCGCAACAAGGCAGTCGGTTCGCTTGCGCACACAGTGAAGAAATTAGACCCGCCCCGCCTCCATGTGCAGGGCGAACAGGACGCCGGGGACAAAGAGGCTCGCTTTGCTGCAGGCGGCCGCCAGGACGGCGATCAACCCGATCCTGACGTCGAACGCGCCCTACAACACGGTGAAGGATTTTGCGCCGATGGCGCTCGCCCCCGGGGCGCGACCTATTGGGGCCAGGTGGTGCGCGAGACCGGCACCACCTTCAACTGATCAGGCGAGCAAAGACCAGATCTCGGTGATCGCGAACAGCACGCTGAACACGGCGAGGCAGGTCTTGCCGAGGCGCGCGACGTGCGGCTTGACGCTGGAATCGGCGAACATCGCCGAGCTGATCGCGCCGAAGAGCATGAGTGCAGGTGTGGTTTGCATGGTTCCGCCATTGTCACCTCTGGAGCTTGCAGCATGCTGTCGCTGTGCTTGCCGCTGGCCTGCAATTCGGCCGGCGTTGTAAGCTGCAGCTACAACAAACCCAAGGAGACAGGACAATGAAGCGCTCCGCAATTCTGCTGGTCGCCGGCGTGCTCGCCGCAGTCGCAGCCCAGGCGCAAACGACCTACCCCAACAAGCCCGTCAGGATCGTGGTCCCGGTGACCACCGGCGGCCCGAGCGACCTGGTGGCTCGCATCCTCGGCGACAAGCTGGCGAGCTCGCTCGGCAAGCCCGTGGTGATCGAGAACCGGCCCGGCGCCTCGCAGACCGTCGGCGCCGCCGCGGTGGCGAAATCGGATCCCGACGGCTATACGCTGCTGCAGGCCGCCGCCAACATGGCGATCAACCCGATCCTGATGTCAGACCTGCCCTACGACACGGTGAAGGATTTTGCGCCGGTCTCGCTCACCCACCTTACGCCTTACGTGTTCGTAGTGAGCTCGCACTCGACAGTGAACTCGCTCGCCGACCTGCTCAAGCTGATCAAGGCCGACCCGTCCAAGATCACCTACGGCACCACCGGCCAGGGCAGCCCGCAGCAATTGGCGACGCTGCTGTTCGCGCAGATCATGTCGCTCCCGGCAATGACCGAGGTCCAGTACAAAGGCAGTTCGGCCGCGCACCCGGACCTGATTTCGGACCGCATCACGTTCATGATCGACCCGCTGGCGGCGTCCGCGCCGCACATCAAGTCCGGGTCCCTGCGCGCGCTCGCGGTCACCACGCCGCAGAGGAACATCAGCTTCCCGAACGTGCCGACGGCGATCGAGCTCGGCATCCCGGGCTACGACTTCGCGAGCTGGGGCGGCCTGTTCGCGCCGGCGAAGACGCCGCGCGACATCGTCATGCGGCTGAACGGGGAAATCGTCAAGGCGCTAGGCAGCGACGACCTGCGCAAGAGATTCGACGACATGGGACTGGTGGCGAAAGCCAGTTCGCCGGAAGAATTCGGCAACTTCCTGGTCTCGGAGATGAACCGCTGGAAAGGCGTGCTGGCGAAGAAGCCGTAGGGCGGGCCCAGGCCCACCCCAAAATATTGCGGCGGCACTGCCCGCCCACTTCGACCAGCGCGTGCCGCCACGAACGAGCCGGGTCGGCGTCGTCAACGTGCGCATCAGCCGCGCCTTGACGCTGACGTATTATTCCGACTGCCGATGACCGCACCACTGCATATCATTGAACCAACCCTTGTGGATGCAACGGGACACTGCTTCAGTTTTCTGAACAGCCTGTGCCGGGTTTCCGGCGAATACCCGATAACGGTGTGGTGCGCTCACGGAGTGGCCGTGCCGTTTCCCGGAAACGTCACGCTCAAGCGATTTTTCCACAGGCGGATCCGGCGGCTGCAAGCGTGGTGGCTATACCGTACCCTGTTGCTGCAGCCGGGACGCCTTTTCATCTCGACCGCAGGCAGATCCGATCTGTTCTTGCTCGATTTTGCCTCTCGCAACGCAATTATTCCGGGAAAGGTGTTTTTGTACGTCCACTGGTTCCGTGCATCGCCAGCCAAGGAGCGCCAGCTCGCAAGATTGGCTGCGCGCCAACCGGAGATCACCATTCTCGCACCCACCGAATCCGTCTGCGCCGTCTTCCGCGCGGCCGGATTCAGGCATACACAACACGTTCCCTATCCGATTTCTCCGACTGCTGAGGCGCCAACGCTTGACGACACGCAGACTTTCCGTCATGTCCTCTTTGCCGGTGCTGCGCGACATGACAAGGGCCTCGCCGAGGTGGTGAGCTTTGTCGACCTGCTCTCGAAGTCAAACAGGAATGTCCCGATCAGTCTGCAGACTTCCGCGCAGCACTACAACAAGATGGACGAGTCAACAGCCGCCAGCCTGCTGCGCTTGGAAGCCATCGGCTACCCGTTGCTCACCCGGTACTCCGACACCTTGGGGCACGCGGATTACAGTGCACTTTTTCGCGGGGCAATCTGCCTGCAACTGTATTCCCGTAGTGACTTTGCCGACCGTATCAGCGGTGTCACGTTGGATGCGCTGAGCAATGGCAGTCCCATTGTGACCCTGTCCGGGACGTGGATGGCCCGCATCGTGAACGAGTTCGAGGCGGGACTGGTGGTGGAGGAACCTGCGCCTGATGTGGTTCTCGATGCCGTGCTCAAGCTCATTGCGAATTACCAACATTATCATCGCCGCGCATTGCAGGCGGGTCGCGATCTCCAGAGACGCAACAATGCCAACCTACTATTTCAGGCGATCACGACATGAAGCCCCGACAGCAGGGCTCGACCAACGCCCGCAGACCGGTATCCGTTGTCATTATCGCGAAGGATGAAGCCGAGCGAATCGACGATTGCCTGGCCAGTGTCGCCTGGGCGGATGAAATCATAGTGGTCGATTCAGGCAGTACGGATGCAACCTGCGACATTGCACGTCGCTATACAGACAAGGTCCATTCGGTTCCCTGGCGTGGATACGGCCCGCAAAAGCAGGCTGCGGTCGATTTGGCTTCGCACGACTGGATCCTCAGCGTGGACTGCGACGAGCGGATATGCCCGGAACTCAATGACGAGATCAGACAACTGCTCACGCAAGACGCGCCATGCAACGCCTATTCGATACCGCGGAAGACGTTTCTGGGGCGCAAGGAAATAAAGCACTGCGGCTGGTACCCGGATCGGACGGTTCGTCTTTTCAATCGCACCAACGCGCATTTTTCCGAAAGCTTGGTCCACGAACATGTGGTGACCAGCGGCCCGGTGGGGAAATGCAGCGAGCACATGATGCACTACTCCTTTTCCGGGCTCTCGCCGCTACTTGCCAAATTGAACCACTACAGCGACTTGTCTGCGCGACAGATGTTCGAAGAGGGACGGCGTTGTTCGGTTTTCGATCTGACCATGAGGCCGTCGTTTGCTTTTTTCAAGACGTATGTGCTCCGAGCCGGAGTCCTCGATGGCATCGAGGGCCTGATCATTTCGGTGACGACCGCCATGCTCACGTTTTCAAAATACGCAAAACTGCGGGAGCTGGGCCGCCAGAGTTCCCCCGCACAGTCATGATTGGGCAATCCGGCGTCAGCGCCGATCATCGCGCCGCCGAATGCTAGTAAATCACCAGGATCTTCTCCAGTTGCTCCTTGCTGATGCCCGGGACGTCGCCCCGCGCCTTCCAGCGGTTCAGGACCCAGCCCTCCGGGCCCACCCACGCCTTGAAAATCTTGAGGTTTGCCTGGCGCTCTTCGGCGGTCGCACCCAGGTAATTGTGCATGTTGCCGGGTTTACCGCCGGCGTTCACGCCGTCGTCGAGCCGTCGCATCAGGGCTCCCGTGTCCGGCCAGCCGACGAAGAAGATCAGGTCGGCATAGGAATCCATGCGCGGGCCCTTCATCGCGGCGGCAAACTTCTTCGGGTCCTTGTCGAAGTCCCCGAAATACGGTGACGCCGCGCCGTGGCAGAGCGCGCACTTTGCCTCGAACAGGGGCTTGATATCCTTGGTGTAGGTCGTATCCGCCGCCAGAGTACCGCCGCTCGCGCCAGCGAACCACGCCGCAACACCCGCCGCTTGCCAGATCGATTTCATTTGACCCTCTCATTCATTTGAATTGCTCGCGATGGCGAGCTCCCGACTGACGATCATGTTACGCCAGCAGATCCGCTTACTACGCCCATAGCGTGGTGCCCAATTACATATTGCGCCGGTACTGCCCTCCCACCTCGAACAGGGCGTGGGTGATCTGGCCAAGCGAGCAGACGCGCACCGCGTCCATCAGCACCGCGAATACGTTTTCGTCGCGCACCACCGCCTGGCGCAGGCGCTCGAGCATCGCCGGCGCCTCCTTGGCATGCCGCCGGTGGAACTCGCGCAGGCGTTTGAGCTGGGATTGCTTTTCCTCCTCGGTGGAGCGGATCAATTCGATCCTCTGCGGCACCGCGTCGCCGTGCGGGTTGCGGAACGTGTTCACGCCGACGATCGGATAGGAGCCGTCATGCTTCCTGTGCTCGTAGACCATGGATTCTTCCTGGATCTTGCCGCGCTGGTAGCCGGTCTCCATCGCGCCGAGCACGCCGCCCCTTGAGCTGATCGCCTCGAATTCCTTCAGCACGGCCTCCTCCACCAGGTCGGTCAGCTCGTCGATGATGAAGCTGCCCTGGTTCGGGTTCTCGTTCTTGCCCAGGCCCCACTCCTTGTTGATGATCAGCTGGATCGCCATCGCGCGGCGCACCGACTCCTCGGTGGGCGTGGTGATCGCCTCGTCGAAGGCGTTGGTGTGCAGCGAGTTGGTGTTGTCGTAGGTGGAAATCAGCGCCTGCAGCGTAGTGCGGATGTCGTTGAACGCGATTTCCTGCGCGTGCAGCGAGCGGCCCGAGGTCTGCGAATGGAACTTGAGCTTCTGGCTGCGCTCGTTGGCGCCGTAGCGCTCGCGCATTGCCACTGCCCAGATGCGCCGCGCGACGCGACCGAGCACCGCGTACTCGGGGTCCATGCCGTAGGAGAAGAAAAACGACAGGTTCGGCGCGAAATCGTCGATCGGCATGCCGCGCGCGAGGTAGGCCTCGACGAAGGTGAAGCCGTTGGCGAGCGTGAAGGCGAGCTGCGAGACCGGGTTCGCGCCGGCCTCCGCGATGTGGTAGCCCGAGATCGACACCGAGTAGAAGTTCTGCACCCGGTGGGCGATGAAGTGCTCCTGGATGTCGCCCATCACCTTGAGCGAGAACTCGGTGGAGAAGATGCAGGTGTTCTGTCCCTGGTCCTCTTTCAGGATGTCGGCCTGCACCGTGCCGCGCACCGTTTCCACGGTCTGCGCGCGGATTGCCGCCGCTTCCTCGGCCGACGGCGCCCTGCCCTTCGCCTGCCTGGATTTCTCGAGCTGCTGGTCGATCGCAGTGTTGAAGAACATCGCCAAGAGGGTCGGCGCCGGGCCGTTGATGGTCATCGACACCGAGGTCGCCGGATCGCACAGGTCGAAGCCCGCATACAGCACCTTCATGTCATCCAGCGTGGCGATCGACACGCCCGAGTTGCCGATCTTGCCGTAGATGTCCGGCCGCTCGTCCGGGTCGAAGCCGTACAGCGTCACCGAGTCAAAAGCGGTCGAAAGGCGCTTGGCCGGCATGTCCTTCGACAAGAGATGGAAGCGCCTGTTGGTACGGAACGGGTCGCCCTCGCCAGCGAACATGCGCGTCGGGTCCTCGTTCTCGCGCTTGAACGGGAACACGCCCGCGGTGAACGGGAAGGAGCCCGGCACGTTCTCGCGCAGGCGCCAGCGCAGGATCTCGCCGTCGTCCTCGTACTTGGGCAGCGCGACCTTCGGCACCTTGGTACCGGAGAGCGACTCGTGGCACAGCTTGGTGCGCAGCTCTCTGTCGCGCACCGACGAAACGAATTCCT
>Ga0137435_1000708_pt1 | contig 10426 bp, 8 predicted proteins | sample EasRivERMGT100_2_FD_104904 | JGI IMG/M metagenome (GOLD analysis project Ga0137435, IMG submission 104904) | Soil microbial communities from meander-bound floodplain in the East River, Colorado, USA - East River MetaG ERMGT100_2 | ecosystem: Environmental > Terrestrial > Soil > Floodplain ... | reverse complement strand
CCGTTTGGCACCTTGCGCCGTTTGGCACCTTGCGCCGTTTGGCACCTTGCGCCGTTTGGCACCTTGCGCCGTTTGGCACCTTGCGCCGTTCGGCACCATGCGCCGTTCGGCACCATGCGCCGTTCGGCACCTCGCCCCGTTTCGGCTTGCGCCGTTCGGCATTTTGCGCCGTTTCCGCCTCGCTGACTGCCGTTTCAATCCCTCACTGTTGCAGCGCGTTGGCACGCCTGGTGCCTTCTCCAGAGGTAGGGGTCTCTTCCCTCCTCACCGATCGAGAGAAATACGAGAAGTGTGATCGCGCCCGCTTTCATGTGCCGGGCGACGGGCAGGTAATCGGAGAGGACTCATGCAAAGCGCTACCATTCGCCGTCTGGCCGCCGCCGCAATCGTCGCGGCCGCCATCGCGGTGTCGTCGTGTCACCAGTATTCGGAAGACACGATCGCCCCCGCACCACAACGCATCGACCTCGTCGTGCGGAACGACGGCTTTCTCGATGCGAACGTGTATGTCGCGCTGCCGAACGGCCAGCGAGGTGCGCGGCTCGGAACGGTCACCGGCTTCTCGTCGGCGCGGCTGAGCATACGGCCGAGCGATCTGCACGGCGGAAACGTCCTCGTGCTTCGTGTGCACGGGATCGGATCGCGCGGCGATTGGCTGAGTCAGGCTGTCATCCTTCAGCCCCCGGACTACGCCGAGCTCGCGTTGATGAGCGATGCGAGCGGCGATTACCGGTTCAGCAATCTGTATCCGCGCGTGCGACGCACGGCTAGCGTGCCGCTGCCATAGCCCAGCAGCCCATCAGCCCGGCAGCCAGCCCAACCGCCCAATCTGGCGGTTGCCTGTCCGCACGCCCATACTCCCGCATGACCCCTCTCGAGCGACCGAGCGTCGAGCCCAGCGCCTCGCTTCCGCGTGCCGCCCTTCCAGGGACCGACGCCGAGTATCGCGTATTGGCCAACGCGCTTCCCCAGATCATCTGGACGACGGACGCGCAGGGGCGCCTGGAGTGGGTCAACGACCGTTGGTGCGAGCTGACGGGTTTGACCGCGGAGGAATCGCTCCACAATAAGGGCGCGCTCGCCGCGATCCACCCTGACGACCGCGAACAGCTCGAGCGCATCTGGCGCAACGCCCTGGCGACCTCCGCGCCCTGCGAGATCGAGTACCGGATCCGGGACCGCGAAGGCGCCTACCGCTGGCACCTCGCGCGCACCGCTCCCGTGCGGGACGCGAACGGCGTCGTGACGCGCTGGGTCTCCGCCGTCATGGACATGCACGATCACAGGATCGCCGAGCAGACGCTGCACCAGTGGGAGCGCCGCTTCGCGGCCGTGTTCAACGTGATACCGCAGTCGACGACGATCACTCGGCTCTCCGATGGGATGCATCTGCAGGTCAACGACGCGTTCACGCGCCTCACCGGCTTCACGCGCGACGAGGCCGTTGGCCAGACCACGGTAACGCTGGGCATCTGGACCGGCGACGAGCGGGTGAAATACATCGCCCCCCTCCTCACGGCTCCGGGGGGCAGCACGGTGGTCCCCATCCGCACCAAGGATGGGCAGTCGCGGCGTCTCGCCCTCTCCAGCCGGCACCTCGACTTCGGCGGCGAGGCGTGCATGGTCACGGTGGGGATCGATGTGACGGAGCAGGAAGCCGCCGATGCGGCGCTGCGGCTCAGCGAGTCGCAGGCGCGTGCGCGTGCCGACGAGCTGGCGGCCCTGATGGACGCCGTGCCGGCCGCCGTGTGGATCTCACGCGATCCGGAGTGTCTCGACATTCGCGGCAATCGTGCCGCGTACGAGATGCTGCACGTGAGTACCGGGGAGAACATGTACGACCCCGCGGCGAGTCGCCGCTTCACCTTCCTCATCGACGGCAAGGAGATGCCGCTCGACATGCTCCCGCTCGAGCGGGCGGCACGCGGTGAGGAAGTGCGGGCCAATGAGGAGGAGGTGCGCTTCGAAGACGGCGAGGTGAGGCATCTGTTCGGCAGCGCGGTGCCGCTGCGCGACGCCACCGGCGCGCCACGCGGCGCGATCGGCGCCTACGTGGACGTGACGCGGCTCAAGCAGGCCGAAGCCGCGCTGCGCGAAGCCGATCGTCGCAAGGATGAGTTCCTGGCGCTTCTGTCGCACGAGCTGCGCAACCCGCTCACCCCCATCCTCACCGCGGCGCAGATCCTCAAGCTGACCGCCGACGCTCAGGCGCAAAACGATCTCGACGTGATCGTCCGCCAGGCGAAGCATCTCGTGCGTCTGGTGGACGACTTGCTGGACATCTCCCGCGTCGCCCGCGGCAAGGTCACGCTTGCCACGCGGCGCGTGGAGGCGTCGAGCATCGTCGCCGCGGCACTGGAAGCGACGCGACCGCTGATCGAACAGCGACAGCACCGGCTGGAGCTGTCCGTGCCGTTGGAGGGCCTCGCCGTCGAGGCGGACGAAGTGCGCCTGACGCAGGTGCTGGCCAATCTCCTCTCGAACGCGGCGCACTACACACCGGCCGGCGGGCGCATCGAAGTGGGCGCGAAGCGCGAGGGGCGCGACGTCGTCCTGCGCGTGCGCGACACGGGTGTGGGGATCGATCCGTCGCTCATGCCCAACCTGTTCGAGATGTTCACGCAGGGCGACCGCGGCCGCGAGCGCGCGGAGGGGGGACTCGGCCTCGGGCTGTCGCTGGTGCGCGCCCTCACCGAGCTGCACGGGGGCACGGTCACGGCGCACAGCGAGGGACCCGGCCACGGGAGCGAGTTCACGGTGCGTCTCCCGGCGTCACTCGGCGAGACCGCGCGCCGGGCGACGCCGGCGCCGAGCCATCCCGCGTGGGAGCGGGCAGCCGGTGAGCGCGCCACGCGCGTGCTGGTGGTGGACGACAATCGCGACGTGGCCGAAATGATCTCGCGCTTGCTCGACATCGCCGGCTACGAGACCCGGACCAGCAACGATCCAATCGCCGCGCTGGAGCTGTCGGCGGAGTTTCGCCCGCAGGTTGCGATTCTCGACATCGGAATGCCGGTGATGGACGGCTACAAGCTCGGGCGTGAGCTGCGCGCGCGGTTGGGCGATGCGCCGCCAACCCTGATCGCCCTCACCGGCTACAGTCAGGACCACGACCGCCGGCGGAGCGGGGAGGCGGACTTCGCGCTTCATCTCGCCAAGCCGGTCGACGCCGACAAGCTGGTTCTCGCCCTCGACGGCCTGTCGGTACGTCCTTCCCCAGCGATCTAGTCCTGGATTGACGTTGCGCCGTCGGGCACTCCGCACGATTCCGCGCGCCGCACCTCTCCCCACGCCGCTCGTCTGTTCCCGCCGCACGCCCCGCACCCAGCAGCGCCGGCCGTCGCGTCGTCAGGTTATTAGCGTCGTCTGATGCTCGGCGTTTGGTTCATTCCAGTGAGCCGCCCGCGCCTCAATCGGCACTGTGAACGCAAACGACGCTCCGCCGCCCTCGTTCGCCGCGGCCGTGAGCATCCCCCCATGCGCTTCGACGATCAATCGACTGATCGACAACCCCCAGCCCATCCCGTTCGGCTTCGTCGTGTACGACGCGCTGAAGAGTTGCGACGGATCGATCTCGTCGAGCCCCACTCCCGTGTCGCTGACCGTGAGGCGCAGCATCCCATCTCCGTCCCGGTCCGTGCGGATCGTCAGCCGTCGCTCGCCATCGACGCGCTCCATCGCCTGAATGCCGTTGCTGACGAGATTCAGCACGACCTGGCGCAACTGCACGCGGTCGCCGCGAATGGCGGGAAGGGTGTCGTCGGTGTGGCGCTCGAGCGTGATTCGTCCGATCGCCAACGTCGGCGCGACGAGCATGCACGCTTCGTTCACGACGTTCCGGAGATCGAGCGATTCCCTCGTGCGGCCTCCGCGCCCGAACAGCTGTCTGGCGTGCTCGACCACCTCGCGCGCTGATTCGCCGGCGGCCACGACGTCGTCCAGTCCCTCGCGGACGGCGGCCGCGTTGACGTTCTCGCGGTCCACCATCACGCGGCAGGCGTGCGCGTTGGCGATGATGGCGGTGAGCGGCTGGGACATCTCGTGCACGATCGACCCCGCGAATTCGCCGAGCGTCGCCAGCTTTGAGACGCGCAGCACTTCGGCCTGTGCGGTCGCCAGCTCGTCGGCCGCGCGGGTGCGCTCGGTGATGTCGCGTACGATGCTGAGGAACTTGTCGCTCCCGCAGCGCACGAGCCTCGCCTCGTAGCGTCCGACCGCGCCGGTGGGGAGCTGGAGCGGGTACTCGAGGATCACCGGCTCCTCGCCGGCGAACAGACGCGCCACCGCCTCGGCGAGGCGGTCAGCGAGCTGCGGCGGGAGAATGTCCCGCATGTTCTTCCCGAGGAAAGACTCCGGCGGAACAAGGAGCGTCTGGGGCTCCGGCGCGCTGTAGTCGAGGTAGACGCCGTCACGGGTCTGCAAGAACATCAGATCGGGAATCGCACGCAGCATGGCGCTGTTTCGCGCTTCGGTCATTCGGCGGCGGGCACGGCTGACGAGCAGCGCGACGATCATTGCCGCCTGTATTCCAACGAGGAGCGCGGCGACCAGGACGTAACCGGGATGCAGCTCGATCGTGTCGACGGCCCCGAATTGCAGCATGAAGTCCTCTCGAGGAGGGGAGCGGATTGTATTGCCGGTAGGCGGCGGCCGCCAGACGCGTACCGCTCAGCTCGCCCTGGCAGCGACACCGCGCTCGGATGCACATTCGTCGAGCGCGGACATCGCGCACTTCCTTAGCGCATTGAGGTGATCGGTGTCTCTCCGCCGCCAAAGCATTCGCCGGGTCATCCTCGCGATCGCCGGTATTGTCGCGGGCTCGCTCGGACTGGTGGCCCTCCGGCGCGCGCCGCAGCAGCGCGTCCCCGCGTTCACCTTCACCAAGATCGCCGACGACGTCTACTTCGCCGTGGGCACCGGCAGCCTCACGGTGTTCTGCAACGCGGCCGTCGTCGTCAACGACAATGACGTGCTGATCGTCGATTCGCACGTTTCCCCGGAGGCCGCGCGCTCCTTGTTGAACGAGCTCAAGGCGATCACGACGAAGCCGGTGCGCTACGTCGTCAACACCCACTTTCACTTCGATCACTCGGGCGGCAATCAAACCTACGGCCCGGGTGTCGAGATCATCGGGCACCAGTTCACGCGCGAGATGCTCACGCGGGGCGCGTCGCTCCGTGGACGCGCGTTCGACCGCTACATCGGGAGCCTGCCGGCCACCATCGCGCGCCTCAAATCGCAAGCCGACACGACGAAGGACACAACGGCGAAGTCCGCGCTCGCGCGGCGCATCGTTACACAGGAGGCGTTCAAGCGCGAGACCGACACGATTCGCGCCACGCCGCCGACGGTTTCGTTCGATCACGCGCTCACGCTCTTTCGCGGCGGCCGCGAGATCCGGCTCTACTTCCTCGGCCGCGGCCACACCGGCGGCGACATCGTCGTGCACCTCCCACGTGAGCGCGTGCTCGTCAGCGGCGATCTCCTCCTCCCCGGAGTCCCGTTTGGCGGAGACGGGTTCTTCACCGAATGGCCGGAGACCCTCGAGCGCATCAAGGCGCTGGACTTCGACGTCGTGCTTCCCGGACACGGCGCGCCGTTCCGTGACCGCGAACGCATCACCTATCTGCAGGCGTATTTCCGCGACTTCTGGTCGAAGGTGTCGGAGCAGTACCGCATGGGGGTGAGCCCGGAGGATGCAGCGCGGCGAATCGACCTGCGCAATCACGTCGCGCACTTTCCCACTCTGACCGCCCTGGGCGCCGACATCGACGCTGTTCGGCGCGCGTACGAGCTGCTGGGGCAGGGGCGTCCATAGAGATCGCGGGATCGGTGCCCCAACTGCTGGATGCAGAATACGCAGAGGTCGCAGAGGGCGCTGCAACGACAACTGAATTGCGAACAAAAACAGCAAGGCTGTTCACTTTTTTCAGCGTCCGCCTGCGTGATTCAGCGCCATCTGCGTCCGGCTGTTGTTGGCGAGAGATTGCTTGCGGATTTCGCCGACGGCCGTCAGTCTAATAGCAGGGAGCGAACGGCTCCCTGCATGTGAACACCGCCAATGAGGTCTCCAATGCGCGCCCGAGTTTTCGTCCTGATCACGCTGGTCGCGATTCCCGCGACGCTCACCGCGCAGGTCCGCCGGCCGACGGGACGTGGCGGCGCGGCGACCCCGCAGCCGGCGCCCCTTCCCCCCGAGATTCCCGCCGTCGCTCGCGCCCTCGCCTACAAGCGCTCGCGCTGGGCCACGGAGGCTTACTCCCTCGTCACCTCGGCCCTCCTCGCAAACCCGTTCGGTGGCGTCAGTCGATACACGTCGTTCGGCGCGGGAACGCGCGCCGGGTATCGCTACACCGACCGCATGTCGATGACCCTGGACATGACCGCTTCAATGGTTGGCGGCGCCGCGGACATCCAGACGCTGGAGGCCGGAACGCGCTACTCCCCCGCGTCGCTGGAGAGTTCGTTCCGTCCGTACGTCGATGTTCGCGCCGCGTTCGTCCACGCGTCGGACGCCGTCGCGCCTTTGACGAACGGACCCCTGGGCTCGGGGACCCGCTACAGCCGCGGCCCCGCCGCCATCGCGGGAGCGGGGTTTGACTATTCTCTTACGCCGTCCTTGGCGCTCACCGGTGGGCTCTCGGCCGGCCGCGGTTGGATGAGCACGTATCGCATGACCGCGTCCGCTCCCGACCCCGGCAACGGCTCGACCTACTGGATGACGACGTACCGTGTCGTGCTCGGTCTTCGGTTCAATCCGGTGAGCAATCTGCATCTGGCGCAGAATCCACGGTCCTGACCGGCGGTGATGGGTTGGAGCTCTCCGTCGCCGGAGAGCTCTCCCCATCCATCATCGTGTCATGGCCCTTTCGTCGCCGATCGCTCGAACCGAAGCGTGTCTCCGCCCGGCGCGACCCCTAGCAGCAACTCGCCATTCCTGATCTCGTACGACTGCGTGAACCCAATGGCGCGGGCAAACCGATCGGCGATCGAGCCCGGCGCACACTTGGCTTTCGACAGGTGAATTACGCCGATCCTGAGCCGACCCATCGGCGGGTCCTTGTACTTGCCCTTCCCCCTGTTGCAGTCCGCGCGTACCGCGACCATTCCGTCTTTCTGGAACGTCAGCGTGTACTTCTGCCGATCGTCCGGCACGACGGACGTGTCCGACATGCTGAGGCTCACGAGCCTCCATGTCGTGCCGGCCAGCGGGTCTGCGCCGTTCTGAGCCGCCGCGCGCTGCGGCATCGCGACACACAGTGAAAGAAGGATGGCAGCGGGCACAAGTCCTGCCATTCGCCCGCGTGCTGAGTCTCGTTCCATCGTCGTCCTCCAGCTCGAATAAGACTATGTCTATTCGAAAAGCATCCAACGTGCCGTGGATGGACGTATGCTTGACGGGCCCGCTAGAAGCCAAGTCTCAGCAGCGGAATCCGGGTGATCGGCGGTGGGTCGGTGGGAAACCTGCCCGGCTGCGGATCGGCCGCCGCGCGCAGAGCGAGCGCCACACTCAGGCCCAGGCCGGCAGCCACGGTACCGCCCAGCAGCACGCTGCGACGAATGTCGAGCGTCCGCCGCTCGAGTCCCACCAGATCGGCCGGCGCGATTGGAATCCGCGTATGCAGCCGAACGACGCTCTGCGACACGTTGGACACGCCCCCCGTCGGCACCTCGAGCGTCATCATTCCGTTGGCGTTCTCGATCACGCTCCCAACGAGAATGCGCGTGTCGAAACTACCGATCAGCGGAGCGACGCGATCCGACGCGGCTCCCGTGATGCGCGCGCGCACGTCGGTGCCCGGGGGGGCCTTCGCGGGCTCGATCGGCCGATACGAGTAGCAGCCGACGAGCCCAGCGAAGGATAAGAAGACAAGTCTCACGGTCCGGCTCACTTCTCGTCGATGCAACCCTGGAAATTCGGGTTGTTCCGCTCGGCGAACGGCACCGTCACCGTGGTGCTCGTGCCGTAGGTGCCGTCGAGCGGAGTGGGGAGCGTACCCGTCGGGAACACGGCCTCCGTGCCGCGCTTGTAGATGCGAACGAGCCGGCGGAGATCGCCCAGGCGGTGACCGGTGAGCCATAGCCAGTACGCGCGCTCCTTGTACAGCAGGTCGATCGCGGCGTCCTGGGTTGTCGGTGCGCCGGTGGTCAGCGCCGCCACCGTAACGTTGGCGGCGGACGAACCGCCGATCGGGGCGCCGCCCGTCCGCAGCGTATTGAGGGCGGCATAGATCGCGTCGCGCGCTGTCTGACTATTGGCCTGGAGCTGTGCCTCGAGCTCGATCAGTCGCGCCTCGGCGCCCGTGGTCACGGCCCCGTCGCTGAACTGCGCGTACTTGCTCTGGTTGGGCTGGTTGGTGAACTGGCTGCTGAACCCCACGCGCGACGACGTCGTCCACGGAATGCGCGCGTCCTGCGCTGCCGTCTGACCGAGGAAGAGTAGTCCGTTCCTCCCTTCGCCGGACACGAGACGATAGCGTGAGGCGCCGCTGGTCGATGCGCTCCACACGCCGTTGGAGTTGCTGTTCGCCGAGTGCGACGTGGAGAGAATGAAGTTCGTCGGCACGCCGGCGACCGCGGCCGACGCTTCGGGGAATTTGCCGAGGTTCATCAGCGCGCGGCCCTTGCCGAGCTTCGAGCCGTTCAGAACGCGTGCGTTCGTTTCGGCCAGTGCCAGCGCGCTGTCGAAGTGCGCGACGGCGAGCTGGAACATCTCGTCCGTCTTCAGCGGCGCCCCGAACGTGATCGTCGCGCCGTCCTCGCTCGAGAACGGCACTCCGGAGCACCACGCTTCTCCAAAGAACAACTCGGTGTACGCCAGCAGCATGTACAGCTCGCCGCGATTCGCCAGCGGCGTCGGCGCGGTGGTGGCCAGTAGCGCCGCCGCCCGTGACGCGCCCGTGCGCGCGCGCTGCATCGTGCGATAAATGCCTTCCATCTCGCTGTTGGTCTCGACGGACTTGCGCGCGTTGATCGTCAACCGTCCATCGAACGTATCGCTGGCGAGCAGTTCATCGGCGAGATTGCCGGACATCGTCACGAACGAATCCGTGCCGCCATCGAAGGCGCTGGTGAAATCCGCGATCACGCCGACGCGCAAAGGCGTCGCGCCCGCCGGCGTTTCGAACCCTCCCGGGTTCAGAATGTCCGGGTCGGTGACCTGGAGCAGCGAATCCTTCTTGCACGAGGCCGGCGCCGCGACGAGCGCCAGCACGGCCATGGCACAGGCGCGGGCGCGCGCTTTCCGGGAGAGAGACGTCATCGTCCGGATGCGTTGGGTATGGGTCATGGGTCGCTCGCCTCAGAAGCCAAGGTTCAGACGAATCGTGTAATACCGGAGAGGCGGAGTGGCGAAGTACTCCTCATTGCCGCGCTGGTCACCGTTGCCGACCGTCGTCTCGGGGTCGACGCCGGTGTACGGCGTCCAGACGTGGAGATTGCGCCCCGCGAACACGATCGCCGCCCGGTTGGCGCGCATGCGCGCGGACAGCCTGTCCGGGAGCGTGTACGTGACCGCGATCTCGCGTAGGCGCGTGAATCGGCCGTTCTCGTACATGCCGCTGTACACCGAGTAGTTGTTCACGGCGAGCGTCCGCGCCTGCTCCAACTGCGTGGCGGCCGGATCCCAGAAGCCTCTCGCCGACTGCCCGCCCTGGGACTGATGACGAAGCGTGTTGTTGAACTTGAGATGGCCCTGTTTGTGGTCGAACTGGGCGGAGATCGCGAGTCTGTGTTTCAGCAGCTCGAGGCGCGGATTCGCCGCGAATTCGATCGTTGGCAACGTTGGACCGAAATACACCGCGGTGTCGGCGGCGCGGCAGCTGTTCACGTCCTGGCAGACTTCGGCCACGGTGAGAAGGCCGTCCTTGTTCGTGTCGTTCCACGTGATCTGTTTGCCCCACAGGCCGAACAACGGATACCCGGGCGCGTTGTACTGCGTGCTGCGGTTGCCCGTGAACACCGGGGTCACGCCTTCGCCAAGCGTGAGGATGCGATTCTTCAGCGTCGAGCCAGTGAGCTGAAGGTCGAAGGTGAGCAACTGGTTGTCCAAGATCCGGTTGTTCAGTGTCGCCTCGAAGCCCTGATTGCGAATCGAGCCGAGGTTGTCGAAGATCGTCGCCAGTCCGGAGATCGACGGCGCGATCGGGCGGGCGATGATGGCGTCTTTCGTCTTCTTGTTGTAGTACGTGAGCTCGAGACTCGTCCTGTTGTCGAACAGCGAGACGTCCAATCCGCTCTCGTACTCGGCCGAATACTCCGGCTTGAGGTTCTGATTGCCGAGCGCTCCGAGGCGGACGCCGGGCTGGTCGGCGCCGCCAATCGTCGCCGTGGTCGACGAGAAGTAGCGGGCCGCGGCCGTGGTGCTCGGCTGCACGCCCGAGGCGCCGTAGGTTCCGCGCAAACGCAACGAGTTCAGCCAGCGCGG
>Ga0137435_1000706_pt1 | contig 10449 bp, 12 predicted proteins | sample EasRivERMGT100_2_FD_104904 | JGI IMG/M metagenome (GOLD analysis project Ga0137435, IMG submission 104904) | Soil microbial communities from meander-bound floodplain in the East River, Colorado, USA - East River MetaG ERMGT100_2 | ecosystem: Environmental > Terrestrial > Soil > Floodplain ... | reverse complement strand
CTCTGATCTTATAAGACGTTGGCCTCGCAGGTCGGTAGGCGTACACTGGAGTCGACCAAGATCACCAGGTGCGCTTCTCAACCAGGAGGCCAACGTGTTCTTCGCGGGAATCGATGCGCACACAAGGTATGTCGTCGTCGTCATCATCAATAGGATGGGGGAACGGGTGCTCGGGCCGACGCGTGTGCCGGTCGGCCAGCCGGAACGGTTAGTCGCATTGCTGGGACCGTATCAACCAGTCGAGGCGATCGTGGAGACCAGCTCGTCCTGGCCCTGGCTGCATGAGGTCCTCACTGGCGCCGGTGTGTCGTTCGTGCTGGCCCATGCGCGGCGGTTGCGGGCGATCGCGGAGGCGAACTACAAGCGCGATGACATCGATGCCGAGCTGCTCGGGCGCATGCGTTTGGCGGGGCTGATTCCGACGGTGTATCCCACACCATTCGCTCAGCGCGAGTGGGCGACGCTCCTCCGGCATCGGACCACACTCGTCGCCCAGCGCACCGCACTCGTCAATCGGATGCATGCGCAGCTCCATGGGCACGGGCTCCACCTCGAGCGCGGCCGCCTGCTGACCCGCGCCGGCCGGCAGTGGCTACGAACGGCGGCCTGGCCACACTTCGGCATCGAGCAACGCGCGCTCGTGCGCACCCATTTGCGCGTGATCGCGGGACTCCGCCCGCTGATCCGGGCGCTGGATCGTCGCATCGGCACCGTGGCGGCGACGATTCCGCAAGCACAATTACTCAAGACCATTGCCGGGATTGGGCCGCAGCGGGCCCTCGTGATTTGCGCCGAAGCCTTGCCGATCTCGCGCTTCCGCACGCCCGGCCATCTCGCGAGTTATGCGGGGCTCGTTCCCCGGTCCAAGCAATCGGGTGAGCGGGCCGTGCGCCACGGGGCCATCCCGGCCGGCGCCAATCGCTGGTTGCGCGGCGCGCTGGTGCGCGCGGTGGTCTCGCACGTGCAGCATGCGCCGGACAGTTGGCTGACGCAGTACTACGTCGCGCTCAAGGCGCGCGTCGGCTGGCCCACGGCGCGCGTCGCCGCCGCGCGGAAGTTGGCGCGTGCCATTCACGCGATGTTGCGCACGAATTCCTGTTGGACGAATGCTCCGGTTCGGGGTGAGCTCGTGAGAACGCATGCCGCGCCGACGGCCTAACCTCTGATTGAGCCCCCCAATCGTATAGGAGATCATGAGTCTGTGGCTGCATACCCAGCAACTCGCATAGGTGCCTGAGACGGAGTTTCAGTCTCGCCTACGATCGGTCACGAACGGATCGGACTTCCACAGCGCACGATGAGGGATCTTGGTCGAACCTCCGCGCTTTGCTCGCCTCGCCAATCCACGCGCATTGACGAGGGAGCTGGGCTACGCCCCCTTGACTGTCAACGTCTTATAGGTGCGTTCTCAGCGTGATCTGCGTCCAGCAGGTGTCTTACCGAACTGCCCTACTCCTACGCTTGATCAGGAGCTCTCCAAGACCCGCACGATCGCCATGATTGTATTCCAGTTCCGCGTGGTCACCGGCGCATCGAACAGTTTGTCGATTTGGCCAAGGTACCCGATCGTCTTCATGTGACGACGATACTCACCGAAGACGAAACGCTTCTCCGCCGTGATCACCCGTACGAGCCACTCCCCACTCGGCGGGAATGAGACGGGCAGGGACTGCCGCGCGCGCCCGCCTTTCGCCAGGACGCTGACGAACCGAACAATGTCGGGGCGGGCAGGCTCCGTCCCGAACGGATTCTCCGTCGCGAGACGAACGAGATCACGGCCGTCGCAGAGCATGACCTCGGCCTCGAATGGCAGCTTCCGGAGCAACGCGGCGCGGAACTTCGCCTGAGGTCCCGGTTTGCGAACGACGAACGTGCCCGCGGCGCCGATGTTCACGACGTCGTACTCGCTCAGCTCTTTTGCGAGGACGCTCGGGCGGAAGGTCTTGTGTCCGCCAACGTTGACGCCGCGGAGGAAAACGACGAGAGCGCCGGCCGCCGTGCGGGCTCTCGTCACCCGGGCGGCGCGGAGGGCACCGCGTCGGGCGGCAACGGCAACCCCTCGGGCGGCTCCGGCGGTCCGACCATTCCGAACATCGCCGCCGCCTGTTCGCGCGTGAGAAGCTGTTTCATGCGTTCCTCGAGCGACCGTGCGCGGGACTCGAAGGCCGGGCGATCGCCGCCGAACATTGCCGGCAGTTCCACGATCGCCTCGGCGACCAGCGCCTGCTGATCCGCGTTCAGCGCCGATGTTGGGCCGAGGAAACCCTGCAGGTGCTCGCGCCAGAATGCGGTCCGTTGTTCCGGCGACACCGAATTGACGATCACCTTCCGGAACGGGACCGGATACGCCGCGAGCTCGGCGAGAGTCCGGGGCAACGTCGTGCGGTGCGCCTCGACCCACGCGATGATCTCGTCCTGGCGCATCGGGAACCATCCGCACGATCCGCTCATGCTCATCAATTAGAAATGCCGGCGGGGCCCGCGCAATCCTCTGAATCAAGGGGTCTGACCCCTTGATTCTCGTCAGAGACTGGGAAGGGCGGCCAAACCCGTCATCAGTCGTTCGTCACGCGCTTAACTACCCGTCATTCGTCTTCCGTCGCGAGCTTTCCAACCCGTTCTCCGCTTCCCGTTCCGGGTTCGCCGCAATCCAATGATTGCGGGCGTGGAGAATTGATGACGCGGACGCGCCGGTCGGGCGGTACTAGTCACCATATGCAAGACTTCCACAACATTCGCGCCTGGAGAGCGGCGCACAGCCTGGCGATCAAGATCGAGCAACTCGTCAAGCGCTTTCCAAAGTCGGAGTACGGGCGCCTGCGAAACCAGTTGCTCAAGTCGGCCGAGTCGATCGCCGACAACATCGCGGAGGGCGCGGCCGCGTCGACGAACGCGGAGTTTGCGCGGTTCCTCGATATGTCCATCAAATCGAGCTCGGAGCTCGAGAACCAGATCGAGCGCTCACACGGTTACGGGCTAATCCGAGACGACGAGCGCGCGGAGCTCATCAACGCTGTTTGCGATGTGCGGAAAATGACTTGGGGCCTTCGCAAGTCGGTGCTCGGGCAAAAGCCGCCGCCTCCTCCACCACCTGACGACGAATAGCGGAGAACGGGTAGGAAAGCGCGCAACGGAAGACGGAGGACGGGTAGGTAAGCGCGTAACGGAAGCCGAAGGACGGCCCAACCCGTCATTCAGTCGCTTATCGATGTGCGTCCGTGTTCTTGAGGCGGGCACGCAACCACCGTATCTGTCCGCGATGATTGATCTCATCTTCGGCGACATGGAACCACCCCCAGTGCGCGTTCATCGCGGGGGCAGCCCTGAGCGGCCGCTCCAACCACGTATCATCGCGAGCGGCCAGGCCCTCGAGCGTGAGACGACGCACCTCTTCGAGCTCGCGAACGTAATGCTCGAGCGGCTTGCCGCGAAGGAGGCGACGCGCGTCGGCGCCCAGTGTGAGCGCGGGCTCCCACGCCGCCATCTCGACTGCGGTGGCCGCTCGCTCCTCGAACGTGAGAAACTGATACCCACGCTCCACGACGGCGATGTGAGCCAGCAGCGCGCCAATCGAGTTACTGGAATCGTCGTGCAGATGATCCAGCTCCGCGATGCTGATTCCTTCGACGGCGGCGAGAGTGGTGTGGCGCGCGTAGTTCAGCATGCACACCAGTCTGCCGATAGTTGGCGAGTAGCCTGGCAGGGGCTCGATGCGGATTGATCGCGACGGCATTGCGGAGGACCGGGGAGGACCAGGAGCGCGAGTGCGCCCAATTCAAAAGTTAGCTCCTGTCGACTCCGGCGTTCGTCACGACGCCCTCGCGGCGACATCGATACGTAAAACGACGCAGTGAGCAAAGAATCAATGGGGTCAGACTCCATTGATACGCTGTCAGCGCCAGACGTTTCCCGCGCCGAGTAGCGAGCCGATCTCCCCGGCCGTAGCTTCGCGGAATGAGTGGCGCCGCCGCCTCCCGCCTTCGCATAGTGCGCCTCGTCGGTGTGCTGCTGACCGCCGCCGCCGCCGCGTGCGGCGGTGACGGCGGGACTGGTCCGTCGAACACGACGCCGTCGCCAGGAACGCCATCCCCCGGGACGCCGGGCACGTCGACGCGCCTCCTCTACGAGTTCTTGCCCGGGAACGTCGGCTTTTACTACGGTGCTCCCGCGGTGGTGGGGAACGCCATCTATGTCGGCACGGCGCGCGGCGTCGAATACCAGCGCGGCACGACGAACGCGTTCTATAAGCTCAGCCTCTCCCTGGCCAAGCAGTGGGAGTTTTCGCTCGGCGACAAAGAAGTACGTGGCGGTGCGGCGCTCGATGCCGCGGGCAACGTGTACTTCGCCGTCGAGGAGGGCCGGTTCGCCGGGTCGTCGAATCCCTCGTTCTTCTGGTTGTACGCGCTCGACCCGAACGGCGCGCTCCGCTGGACGAAGCAGATCCGCCGCGTGTTGCCGAACGTCGGCATGAACAATCCCGCCGTCGCCGCCGACAACACCATCTACATCGGCGGCGACAAGTTCTACGCGTTCGACGCCGCCGGAAACACCAAGTGGGTCTATGAGGAAGCGGCCTCGCTCCTCACGATGAACGCGCCGATCATCGACGCGGCCGGCAACATCTACTTCAGCAGCAGCAGCGCGGTGTATTCGCTCACGCCGGCCGGCGTTCGGCGCTGGCGGGTGACGACGAGCGGCGAGTATTTCTCCAGCCCCGCGTTCTCGGTTGACTACTCGAAGGTGTTCGTCGCCGTGGAGAACCGGGTGTACTGCCTGCGCGCCGGCACCGGGGAGATCATCTGGCAATTCACGCCGCCGGGAATCGCGGGCGTCTTTCGCGCGACGCCTGCGGTGGACGACCGCGACAACGTTTATCTCGGCACGAAGGCGGACAATCAGAGCGTCTTCTACGCCATCCGCGCCGACGGCTCGGGGATCCTGTGGCAGAACCCCATCGGGGGAGACCTGTACTCGTCGCCTGCCATCGGCAACGATCGCGTCCTCTACGTCGGATCGGAGTTCGGTACGGCGGGCAAGCAGCTTCACGCGCTGGATCTGGCCACGGGGACGGAGCGTTGGAACGCCGTGCTGCGCGGCGATGCCACGTGGAGCTCGCCGGCAATCGCCGACGGCGGCGTCCTCTACATCGGTTCGATGGACGTGAACGGCACCGGCGCCGGCTTCTACGCGTACCGCACGGACGCTACCGGTCTCCTGCCGGGTGCGGGCTCGGCGCGGTTTCACGGGAGCAACGCCAACAACGGCAGGCGCGACTAGTCTGCGGGAGCGTGTGTCAGGCCGAGCCGCGATTGAGCACGAGCTCCATCGGCTGTGAAAGCACGGCCGACCCGGGGCGAAGCGGTTTCGGATCTCCCGCGGGGGCAAAGCCGGCGCGCCGATAAAGATGCAGCGCGGGGTTGTCGCCACACGTGACTCCGAGGGCAATGGATCGCGCGCCAACCGACCGGGCCCAGTCGATTGCCGAGGCGAGAAGCGCTGCACCAATGCCGATTCGTCGGTAAGACGGCGCAACCCATACCTGGTAGAGGTGCGCGACGTCGGGCTGACTCTCGTCGATGCGGGCCCAAGCCAGACCGACCGCCTTGCCCTCCGATTCGGCGATCAGGGGGAGATCCCGTGGCGACGTCGCCCCCGACCCCAGACGCGACTGCCAGTCGTCGTCCGTACGCTCGGATTCGTGGCTGAAGGTGCTCCCGAATGCGTCGGGCGACTCGTAGAGCGCGCGCAACCGCAGGTCACGATAACTGCGCCACTCGTCTGAGCCGAATCTTCGAACGATCAACGCACGCCCTCACGAGATTCGTGGCCGGCAGCGAGTCGCGATTTGGAGTGGCCGCCCCAGGATTCGAACCCAGGCACTTGGCTTCGGCGCCCATTGCGAGGTGGGAATCGAACCCACTGCGCCGACCCTCCTATGGGGAAACCATTCCCACGGCCGAACTAGAGAATATAGTGATTGTAACGGCGATTGGTTCACGCGGAGGCGCGGAGACGCGGAGGGACATCGAAGAACATCCCGTCATTTTCGAAAAGGAATCCAGTGTCGTCCAACGCTTTCATGCGTATACCGGTTGTTCTCCGCGTCTCCGCGCCTCCGCGTGAGTCAACGTCGTTAACCGCACCCGGACCGCCGCGATCATTGGGTTGAACCGTTAACCACAGCCAATCAGCCCCGGAGTCGGACGCGCCAGGACGGCGAGCAACTCGAAGCCATCCAATCCCGGGAGCGAAATACTATCGCGCGCCTCATCGTACCCGATCGCCATGACGCGGAGGACGTACGTGCCGCGCGGGAGGGCGAGCTGGAAGCGACCCATCGAATCGGTAACCACGCGGCTGGTCGCCGGCTCAGTACGGATCAACGCACCGCCAATCGGTTGAGCGGTAGCCGCGGCGAGCACACGGCCACGAATGCCGCCCACGCCCGCACCGTACTGCCACGCTATGCGTGATTGGCCAGAGCTAATGCGGCACGCCGCCACCGGCGCGGGCGTTGCCGGCCTGCAGCCGACAGACAGGCTGAGACCACAAAGCAAAACAAGTCGGCGTCTAGTCAGATGCATTTCCTGGCCACGTCGCGGGATCCTGCCGATAAAACGCGCGGAGCTCATCATACAGCGCGGGATGCCGTTCGAGCAGCGCACCTGGCCGCTCAAAAAACAACTCGGTCAGCACGGCGAAAAACTCGGCCGGGTTGGTCGCTCCATATTGGTCGATGAGAGTGCGGTCGCCATCGCTGGTCGCCCGATGCAATGCCTCGAACTCGCCCCCCAACACGCGAGCCCAACGCACGTACTGTCGGTGCTCCATAGGCGGAACGCCGTCGACCACGCGATCTTCGAAATCAAGCTGATGGGCGAACTCGTGAAACACCACGTTGTCGGCATTATCAACGGAATGGGCCCCGCGCACCGTGTCGTCCCATGCAACGACAAGCGCCCCGAGCCGAGCGGCCGTGTGGCCACGTAGGACGTCTTCGCCTTCCTCCCAGATGCCGCCGCCCACGTGCTCCTCGGTGTTCACCACGTAGGCGCTCGGATAGATCAGAATCGACGTCAGACGCGGATAGTAATCGGTGTCGCGGTGCAGGAGCAGAACGCTCGCTTGCGCGGCGACGGTCACGCGGATCTCATCGGTCAGTTCGAGGCCGCCGCACCCCTCGAAGTGCTTCTCAGCCAGAAGCACCTGCGTGTGACCCAAAAGCTCGCGCCGGTCCTCATCGGACAGGCGACGATAAATCGCAACGTTACGCTCGATGATCCGCTCCCACTGCGCGGGGGCTGGCGTCGAACGCAAGCGCGCCCGGCGACGGCTCTTGAACAGGTCGATCATTCAAATAATGTATGCGCATGTGAGCAACATGATATGGATCGCGACGGACGGAACAGATTTGGACGGAAACGGCGAGCCTGATGCTGATGACTGGCTCGATCCGGCCAGTAACGGTCCTGAGCTGACAGCTGACAGCTCGAGTGTTGAGTTAGTCAGTTTGCTCGGTCTTCGCTGGGCGAACTGACTACCAACGACTCACTGGCTGACTAACTGATAGCTCCGACTGTCGACTGTCAGCTCACGACCGTTACTGGCCCGATGCGGGCGTCAACCGGGCGTCAACCCGGCTTCGAGGTTGCCAACCGTGCGCCCACGCGAGCGAACCGTGAAATCACCGCGACAGCCAGACACTACAGAACTTCGATACTCCGCTCGGCGACGATCGGGAGATCGGTCCCGGACGTCAGCGTCAGCCGCACGCGATAGCGTCCTGGTTTGAGGCGGGAAAGGTCCACCTTCACGCCGCGTGACGCGATCCCGCCGGCGGCCGAAGGCACCTCGCGCCACACCAGGCTGAGTCCGCGGTCCGGCTCGACGACGTGCAGCTTGACGAGGGCACGGTGGACCAAGCCCTGATCGATCGCCTCCACCGCCAGGGCGTACTCGAAGGACTCACCCTGGGGACGCACGCCGTACGTCTCCCAGAATACGCCGATCTGTCGGTTGTGCTGCGCGCGCAGGGCATGCATCGCGAGCGGAACCGCGTCGGTGAGCGACGCCGGCGCGGAATCCTTCGGCGTGTACAGCAGCAAGTCTGATAGACTCAATCGCGGGCCCCGCAGCGGAAGGTTGGGCGCAAAGCGCATGCGGCCCGCCGCGCGGTTCGCCGGATCCAGCACCTCGAGGCTGATGATCATCGGACGCCAGGGCGCCACCAGCGTCGACACCACGCTGAGGCCCGCCTTCTCGATCCTCGTGCCGAATGGCGCAAGGACACCGCCGCGATCGACGACGGCCGCGAAGATCCCGGCCTGTCGCGTTTCGCCAAGCGCCGCGTCGTCGTTGACGTCGAACGCCGCGACGATGAACGCCGAGTCGCCACGCCGAAAGAGCGCCACCTGATGATCGGTGAGCGGCTGAAAGCTGCCCGCCCACAGCGGCGCGTACCTCGGCTTGTTCAATGCGGTCGCGTCCACGAGCTCCCAGTCCGCGGGTGTCAGCCGTTCCGGTGACGTGAACACGCGCGCGTCGGGGAAGAAGTTGAACGACGGTCCGCGTCGGAAGCCGGCGATCTCCGGCGGGCGCATCTCTTCACGCGGCACTGCTTGCTGCGTGTACCAGAGCGCGATCCCATAGCGGAACAGCGTTTCGCGATCGTCCGAGCCCCACCAATCGCTCATCGCGGTCCGGCTGTCCTGCTCGATATACATTCGCGTCATGCGCGAGAGAAACTCGGTGCGCAGATCGTTCACGTTCGTGAGATACAGCGGCTGGACGAGCCGCCAGAACGAGGCCGTCATCAACTCGCGCGGCTCGCAGTCCACGCGCCGGTAGGGTCCGGCGGCGCGTCCGAGGAACAGCGCGAGATCCTCCCATTTGCAGCGTTCCGACTCGGGCATCTCGGCGAGCGCCGAGGTGTAGGCGGCATCGGCGCGCTGATAGTTGCCGGACTGCTGCGCCATGTAGCCCACGAGTGCGAGACACCAGCTCACCGTCGAGCGGACCGTTCCGGCGGCGCAGGCGATGGCCATACTATCGGCCGCTTGCGGGCGTCCCGCCTCGATGAGGTAGCGGAGTTTCTGGCCGAGGATCCACCGATCACCCGGGATCATGGCGCCGAGGCTGTCGAGGACCGCGAGGAGCCGCTCGCGCGCCGCGATGACCTGCGGCGCCTCGTCCGGCGGTACGGTCGAGATCTGCTGCCGGTAGCAGTAGCGTCCGACGACGGCATCGCAGCCGCCGTCGCTGGTCATTATGGTGCGCGGGAGGAGTCGCCGCCGCATAGACTCGAAGTCGCCTTGCGCGCGATGCGCTAGACGCAGCGCCCGTGTGGAGTCGCGACCCGTGACGGGCGCTTGCGCTGTCGCAACGCTCTGGAGGAGCGCGGTAACGATGAACGCCGATAGCGTGACCAGCATTGGTGTGCCACCATCTCAGCGGAGAACCCGTTCTCCGATGTGGCACGAGGGGGCAGGCGACGTGCCGCCCGCGGGGCGATCGCTGAGCGCGAGCGACGGTGTGGCACCAACGGCCAAGGACGATCGGTTCGGTGCACGTGAGACCAAGGTCGCACTCGTGGGCTAGCTCGAGCGACGAGCCGGACACCGAGATGAGGCGTCAGTCTCGCGTCTCGAGTCTCAAGTCTCGAGGCTGCCACTTCGCCACCGGCGGCGCTGAGATCTCCACCGAGACCAGGTTCGCGGTTTCAGCGTCGAGTCTCGCGACGTGAGCCTGCCACTCAAGCGACGGTCGAGCTCCTCACGCCTCGCTACTCTCCTGTCAATACTCGTATCTCGCTCGGTGTCGAGTTGCCGAGTGGCCAGCGCGCCACCCCGACCGTTGCGACAGGCTCACGTCTCGCTTCTCGCAGCTCGGCCCACGAACCTGGTCTCGGTTTTCAGAGGCGCGACCATTCTCCAGCCACACCGAAGCCGGTGTCGGCTGACTTCTCACCCCTCACGAGTCACACCTCGACCCTGGTCTCGGTTTCAGAAATGAGACTCTGCAATGAGGAGCCTCACGCGCCGACGGTTTCGCGAAAACCGGATGGCGTCTGGAGCGTGTGCTTCTTGAACGCCTCGTTGAACGTGGACTTCGACGCGAAGCCGGCGTCCATCGCCAGCGCCAACATCTTTCGCGTGCGCGCTTCTCCAGCCTGGATGCGACGCTGCACCTCACGAACGCGGTAGCCATTCACGAAGTCGTAGAACGACAAGCCGAGCTGCGAATTCAGAAGCTCGGACAGCTTGTGCGGCGTGCTGTTCAGCAGAGCAGCAAGCTCGCGGAGTGTCAGCTCGCTGTTCGTCCACGGCCGGTCTCGCTCCATCAGCGCCAGCAGCGCACGCTCGAGATGCGCCGACTCCGCGTCGCCGAGCCCGGACCGTTCCTGTCGCGAGCTGACCGGCGCCGGCGCGATCTCGTGCCTGGGCGGTACGG
>Ga0137435_1000704_pt1 | contig 10486 bp, 6 predicted proteins | sample EasRivERMGT100_2_FD_104904 | JGI IMG/M metagenome (GOLD analysis project Ga0137435, IMG submission 104904) | Soil microbial communities from meander-bound floodplain in the East River, Colorado, USA - East River MetaG ERMGT100_2 | ecosystem: Environmental > Terrestrial > Soil > Floodplain ... | reverse complement strand
GTGGCGCGTTCTGTGACGCACACCGTGGCACGTACGCGCGTCGCACAGACGAACGACGGGGAACGCCCGCCCAGCGCGGTTACGACGCGGCGGGCCAGGCGGTCGGCCTGCTCGAAGGAGCGGGCGCTGGCGGTGACGCGCAGGGGGCGGGTGCCGCTCGGGGCCTGGTTCAGCCAGGTCGCGGCCTCGAGCACGATCGGCGGGGCCGCGGTGCGCTCGGCCTTGCGCGGGTCGGCGGCGGTGGGGTCGAGCTCGGCGCCGGTGAAGGCGAGCAGCGGGCCGTCCTCGCCCTCGATGCGGTAGGCCGAGACCTGGAAGCCCTGGCCGACGAAGTTGCGCTTGTTGCCGGCGCGGTCGGTGGCCTCGAACACGTACGAGTAGGTGAGGCCGGGCATCACCGGCGTGCCGGCGGACGAGCGGCCGTCCCACGCGATCTCGTGCGGCGGGTCGCCCTTGCCCTCGAACGACACCACGCTGGCGCCGCGCGAATCGGCGACGGTGAGCTTCCAGCGCTCGACGCCCTCGAACTCGGGGCGGAAGCGGGCCACGGCGCCGGTCGAGAAGCGGGCGAGCCAGGGGCGCGCCACCCACGGCGACGGCTGCGTCGCCGAGGCGCGGAGGAACGGGCCGGCCCGATCGGGCGCGGTGCGGTCGAGCACGTCTCGCGCGCTGCCCCACTCGAGGCCCGGCGCCTTCTCGGGCGACAGTTCGAGCTTGAGCTCCGGCCGCGCGAACTCGAGGCGGATCTTGTCCTCGCCCTGCACGGTCAGGCTGCGGAAGACGGTGCCCTCCTCGCCGGCCTTGAGCGTGTAGCCGCTGTCGGCAGAGGACGACATGGGCTTGGCCGCGGTCTTGATGGTGGCGGGCTTCGCGACGGCGGGCTTCGCCGGGGCGGCCTTGGTCGTGGTGGTCACGGTCGACCGTGCGGTCACGGCCGCGGCGGGGACTCGCGCGGGCTGTGCCCCGGCAGCCGTCGCACACAGCAGCGCCGCGACCACGGCCGCCGCGCGAAACCGATCGTTGGCCATCGTCTTCATCGCCCCTCCTAGCCGCCGCCTTCGAGGCGGTAACGGAACGTGATCGTGCCCCACTGCTCGCCGGTGCGCCCGCCCGGCAACGGCTCGAACCTCCAGGCGCGGAGCGCGCTGCGGGCGTTCTCGTCGAAGTCTTCGAAGCCGGCGGTGCGCTGGACCAGCACGTTCTCCTTCACCGTGCCGTCGGGCCGCACGACGAAGTGGAGCGTGACGGTGCCCTCGACCGCGTCGCGCTTGGCCCACTCCGGGTAGACCGGGCGCGCGAAGCTGACGACCGGCCGGTCCGCGATCGGACCCGCCAGCGAAGCTCCGGCGACGTTGCGCCGCGAGCTCGAGCCGGTCTCGCGCGCCGGGGCCTCGGACTGCGTGGAGGGCGCGGGTGCGGAGGCTGCGGCGACCGCCGCCGGCGTGACCGCGCTCGGGCCGCTGCCGCCGCGGGTCAGCTCCAGTGCCGGGCCGGCGCCGGTGCCGCCGCGCTTGAGCGCCTGCGGCGAGGCGCCCTCGCCCTGGCCGCGTCCGCTGACCAACGCCGGCGTGCTCCACGCCGCGGGCAGCGTCGTGGCCGGCCCGATGCCCGCGACGTCCGGCTGCTCGCCCGCCCGCAGCGTCGCCAGCCGCGAGGCGATGCGGTCCTGGATCGCGAGGTCCGACTGCCGCTCGATCCCGATCTCGCCGCTCGCGCGCGAGCGCATGAAGTGCTCGTCGGCGTCCGCGCGCGCGGGCGCCGCGGCGGGACGCGCCGGTGGCGCCGAGCCGGGGTCGCCAGGCTCGAGCAGCGTGATCTCGAAGTAGGCGGTCGCGTCCGGCGCGTCGCTGCGGACCAGGCTGACCCAGGTGATCAGGATGGCGTGGGCGATGAAGCTCGCGATCATCGTGCGCCGGGTCCGTCGTCGGCTGTCGCGGACGTCGCCGGAGGCGTCGTAGGCCGATCGGTTCATCGGGCCCCCGTCGTCTGTCGCGTGGCGATCGCCAGCCGCTTGGCCCCCGCCCCGCGCGCGGTGTCGAGCAGCACGCGGACCGCGGCGTAGGGCGCGTTCGAGTCGGCGCGGACCACGACCAGCACGCCCTCGTTGCCGGACTCCGCCAGCCGCTGGGCCAGCGCCGGCCCCAGCTCCTGGCGCGTGACGCGGTGCTCGTCGATGGCGAGGCCGCCGTCGGCGCCCATCGTGACGCTGACGTTGCGCTCGTCCTCGGCCTCGCGGGTGCGCGCCTGCGGCAGGTCGACCGGCATGTCGGCCACCGACATCAGCGGGGCGGTGACGAGCAGGATGATGACCAGCACCAGCGCCACGTCGATGATCGGCGTGACGTTGATCGTGGTGATCATCTCGGATTCGGGAACGGCGCGGCGGCGGCCCACGCTCAACCTCCCATCACCGCGATGCGGCCGGCGCCGAGCTGGCGGGCCTGGTCGAGCACGCCGACGAAGGCGCCGTGGCTGACGCGGTCCTCACAGCGGATGACGACCAGCCGGGTCTGGCTGGACGCGAACAGCGGGCGCAGGGTCTCGCCCAGCGCGGCGCGCGGCACCATCACGTCGTTGACCCTGACCTCGCCACCGTTCAGCAGCTCGATCTCGATGCGCTCGGTCTGGCTCGGCGTCGCGCCCGCCCGGCCGCTGGTGGCGGCGCGATGGACGGAGATGCTCGACTGGAACGCCATCGGGGTGGCCACCATGAGGATGACGACCAGCACCAGCGAGACGTCGATCAGCGGCGTCATGTTGGGGTCGACGATGCTCTTCGGACCCGGGTTCGGGCGCGACCGGCGACGGAGACGCACGCTTAGGCCACCTTCGCCGAGCGGACGTCGCGCCCTTCCTCGAGCGAGAGCCGCAGCGAGCGAGCGTGGTTCTCGGACTCGGTCAGCATGACCGAGATCCGCCGCACGAAGTGGTTGTAGAGCATCACCGCCGGCACGGCAACCAGCAGGCCGGCCGCGGTCGTGAACAACGCCTCGGCGACGCCGGCCGCCACCACCGACGGGCCGGCCGAGCCGGTGCGCGCCATGTCGTGGAACGCGCGCATGATGCCCCACACGGTGCCGAGCAGGCCGATCAGCGGCGCGGTGTTGCCCATCGTGCCGATCACGCCCAGGTTGCGCTCGAGCAGCAGGCGCTGCTCGCTGAGCGCGATCTGCAGCTTCTCCTCGACCGCGTCGGACGACAGGTGGGCGCTCTCGAGCACGCGGGCCGCCACCGGGCCGGCCGGATGGGTCGCGGCGTTGCACGCCGAGGCCGCCTCCTCGAGCCGCCCGCTGCGCACCTTCTCGAGCGCGGCGCGGACCACGCCACCGGCGTCGCCGCGGCGCTTGGCGAAGTACATCAGGCGCTCCAGCGCGAACCCGAAGGTCATCACGCTGCAGGCGAGGATGATCAGCATGACCGGGCTCGAGCGCATCGCTCCGATCCAGTCGAAGTCGGCGAACATGTGGCGGTCCCTCCTCGGTGGTGCGACGGGCCCGAAGGGCCCGGGGTCAGCGCTGCTTCTCGAGCTGCGAGACGCGACCGGCGGCGGCGGCCACCAATTCCCGGTCGCGGGCGTTACGGACGAGGTCGCGATAGGCGGTGATCGCGCGCGGCACGTCGCGGCGCGACTCGTACAGCGCGGCGAGCCGCGCGACGGCCGAGAGCCGGAACGGCTGGTCCGGATCGGGGGTCAGCGACGCGTCGCGATAGGCGCGGATCGCACCGTCGACGTCTTGCAGGCTCTCGCGGCAGCGGCCGAGCCGGAACAGGACCTCGACGCCGAGCGCGGCCTTGGGGCGCGCGGCCAGCGCGGCCTCGAACTCCTTCGCTGCGTCGGCCGGACGCCCGGCCGTCTCGTGGAGGTCGCCGAGCTGGTAGGCGATTTCGGCGGCACGCGCGTCGCCCGGGAAGTCGGCGCGGTAGCGCTCGAGCTCGGTGCGGGCCTCTTCGCCGCGGCCGAGCATGCGCTGGCACAGCGCCAGGTTGTAGCGCGACGCGGTGCGGACCTCGAGGCCGGCGCTGTCCTCGAGCGCGCGCGTGAAGTCGATCCCGGCCTGCAGGTAGTCCTTGGCCTCGAAGCGCATCAGCCCGAGCCGGAAGTTGACGGTCGCCCGCAGCCGGCTCTCCGGGAAGAAGGCGACGAACTGCTCGTAGGCCTCGCGGGCGCGATCGCGGTCGCCGCCGGCGGCGAGGGCCTCGGCGGCCAGGAACTGGGCCTCGTCCGCGGCCGAGTAGCCGGGGAAGCGGCTCACGACCTGGCGGAAGCCCTCGGCGGCCTCGGCCCAGCGCTTCTCGCGATACTGGCGGCGCGCGATCTGGAACTGCGCGTCGGCCGCGAAGGCGCTGGCCGGATACTGCTCGATCAGCTTGGCCAGCGTCGCCGCGCCGTCCGGGCTCTGGCTCAGCCGATACAGCGCCAGCTCCTGGCCGCGCGCGGCCTCGCGCGCTACCGGCGTGCCGGGGAACTGCGCGATCGCCGCCGCGTACGCCTCGAGCGCGGCGCCGTCGCGACCGGCGTTGTACTCGCACTGCGCGAGGCGCAGGGTCGCGATCGCCGCGCCCGGGCTCTGGGCGAAGTGCTCGAGCAGGCCGCGGTAGCAGCGACGCGCGTCGCCGTACCGCTCGGCCTGGAAGTAGAGGTCGCCGGCGCGGGCCCAGGCCCGCTCGGCGAGCGGCGCCGTCGCGCTGTCGCGGACGATCGACTCCCAGCGGTCCACCGCGTCGCCGGAGCGGTCGAGGCGGACGTAGCAGAGCCCGGCGTGGTAGAGCGCGACCAGGCGCTGCGGGTGCGCCGGGTAACGGCGCAGGAACGACTCGTAGACGCCGGCGGCGTCGCGATAGCGCTTCTGGTTGAAGCGGTCGTGGGCGATGTCGAGCATGCAGGCGCTGACGATGTCGTCCTGCCCGCCCGCGCCCCAGCGCGCGATCAGCTTCTCCTCGGTGGCGACGGCCAGGCTGTCGCGGCCCTGGCGCGCGTAGGTCCAGGCCAGCAGGCGCGCCGCCGAGGCGCCGACCGTGTGGTCCGGGAACTCGCGCATCAGCCGCTCGAGCGTGGCCTGCGACTCCGGATAGCGGCCCTGCGCGGCGGAGGCGTCGGCGTCGATCAGCAGCGCCCACGCGCGCCACGCCGAGCGGCTCTCCGGCATCTTCTCGAGCAGCAGGTGCGGCGCGCCGGAGAGCTGGCCCAGGTTGCCGGCGCGATGCCAGGCGACCTGGAGCATGCACAGCGCGGCCTCGACCAGCTCCTGATTGGCGGTGCTGGCGAACACCAGGTGACCGCGCGAGTCGCTGCGCTGGGCGTAGCGGTCGAGCACGATCTGGAAGTACGAGGCCGCGGCCACCGGCTTGCCCTGCTCCATCAGCCCGACGCCGGCCAGGTACGCGGCGGCCGGGGCCTCGGGCTCGAGCGGGTAGCCCGACACCACGGCCTGGTAGCTGCCGGTGGCGTCGGTGCGGCGGCCGAGCGCGTCGAGGCAGCGCGCGACGCGATACTGCGCGCCGGCCGCGACCGAGTGCTGGAAGTAGTCGCGGAGGACGCGGTTGAGCTCGACGATCGCCTCGGCGTTGCGCCCGCGCGCGGCCAGCGCCTCGCCGACCAGGAACTGCGCGCGCGCCGCAGCGTCGCTGTTGGGATGGCGCTCGACCACGCCGCGCAGCAGCGCGAGCGCGGAGTCGGGCGCCCCCGCCAGCATCACGGCGCCGGCCTGGCGCAGCTCGGCCTCGGCACGCAGCTTGGGGTCGGTGACGCGGCCGGCGACGCGGCCCATCTCCTCGGCCGCGCTGCGGTTGTCGCCCGCGCGCAGGAACGTATTGGCCTTGGCCAGCAGCGCGTGGTCGCGGAGCGGCGAGTCGGGATACCGCTCCCCCACCTCCTGGAAGATCGCGGCGGCCTGCAGCGTCGAGCCCTGGGCCTCGAGGCACAGCGCGCGCAGGTAGAGCGCGGCGGCGCCGGACGGCTTGGGGCCGATCGCGGCCAGCGCCTCGGCCTGCTTGCCCTCGAGGTGCAGCGCCATCGCCTGGGCCAGCGCCCAACGCGGCTGGCGCGCCATCCACGGCTGCGCCGTGGCCAGCGCCTGGAGTGAGGCGCGGGCGGCCGCGGTCTCGCCGCGACGCAGCGCGTTCCAGGCCTGGGCCAGGCGCGCGGCGGGCAGCAGCGAGCTCTGCGGGAAGCGCTTCTCCCAGCGCGCCCACTCGCGCATCGCCCCGGCGTCGTCGCCGGCGGCCTCCTGCGCCTCGATCGCGGCGAACGCCGCGTCGTCGGCGAAGCGACCGCGAGGATCGGCGGTCGCGCCGGCCGGGAAGCCCTCCGCCGCGCCGCGGAAGTCGCCGAGCGCGGCGCGGATCCGCGCCGCGAGGAAGCGCGCTGCGGCGCGCCGGCTCTCGTCGTCCTCGCCGCGCACGACGTCGGCGACGGAGCGGTCGAGCGACTCGAGGGCGTCGATGCGATCCGCGCCGGGGGCGGCGGCGATCGACTCGAAGCGTTCACCGAGCTCGCGCAGAGTAGGCCGCGACGCGGATTCCGGCGCGCGTTTGGCGGCCGACGCGACGCCGGCGACCAGGAGGGTCGCCGCGATCGCCGCCGCCCACGCCGTGCGGGGGCGGGCGGTCACGGCTGCACCGGGAGGACCGGGATCTCGCCTTGCGGGCCGCCGGTCGCGATCTCGACGGTGCGGACCGGGCCCATCACGACGCGGGCCTCGCGGTCGCGCACGGTCAGCCGGTAGCGGTAGACGCCGTCGGGCAGCGGCAGGCCGGTCTCGTCCTTGCCGTCCCACTGCAGGTGCGACGGGGGCTGGCCCTTGCCACCGAACTTGCGCACGACCTCGTCCGCCTTGTTGACGATGTCGAGCGACCACTCCTCGGGCTCCGACTTGGTGCGCGAGTTGAGGGCGATGCGGGTCACGGCCCGCTCGCCGGTCGGCGAGAACACCGCCGGCTCGGCCTGCGAGCTGGCGAAGAAGCCGCCGAAGCGCATGCTGAGGCCGACGCGGTGCACCATGCCGAGCTCGTGCTCGGCGACGCCATAGTCGATCTGGTAGCGCGGCGCGAAGCGATAGGTGAAGCCGCCGGTGCCGTGCTCGTCGTCGTAGCCGACGCGCAGCGCGAGGCCGGGCTGGACCCAGTACTCGGCGCCGCCGTGCAGGCTCGAGCCGAGGCCTTCGCTCTGGTCGAACTGGGCCGCGACCAGGCCGCGACCGCCCAGCACCTCGACCGCGACGCCACCGCGCACCAGCACCGGATACGGCTCCTCGGTGTCGCGCAGCTTGATCGCCGGCCCGCCGAGGTTGGACACCGCCGCGCCGACCTTCACGCCCGGCATCACGACCATGGTCGCGCCGACGTCGGCGCCGAAGCCGCCGCCGCTGAAGTCCTCGATCGTCTGCTGCACGTACTTGGCGGTGGCGCCGATCGCGAGCCGGGTGGTGAAGGCGCGCGACACGGTGAACAGGTAGGCGGTCTCGCCCTCGTGGAAGCTGCCGAGGTCGTCGTTGAGCTCGTTGGTGCGCTCGAAGTCACCCGAGCGCAGCGACAGCATTGTGATCCCGAAGCTCGGCAACCGGCTGCCCGGAATCGCCAGGCTGGCGCCGTGGATCGCGGTGTCCTCGAACAGGCGCGCGGTCTCGAAGCGGAACTCGTTCTGGTCCATGCCCGACAGCCCGGCCGGGTTCCACAGCACGCCGAACGGATCGTTGGCGGTGGCCACGAACGCGTTGCCGAATCCGAGGGTGCGGGCGCTGGCGTACTGGGCGAGCCACTCGCCCGGCAGACCGGCCGACTGACCCTGGGCCGGCCGGGGCGCCGCCGTGGCGAGCCCCAGCGCGAGCAGGATCGCGACGCCGGCGTGGATGCGGAGCTTCGAGATCATCGTCGGCCTCCTCACCGCACCACCGCGATCTTGCGGCGGATGACGTGCAGGGTCTCGCCCGTTCCCTGGGCCTCGATCAACAGCAGGTAACCACCACTGGCGACGACCGCGCCGTCGCCGTTGCGTCCGTCCCAGGCGAAGGCGTTCACGCCGGCGACACCGCCGACCGAACCGCGATCGAAGGTCTTGCGCAGCACCAGGTCGCCGCTCTGCGTGAAGATCCGCAGCGTGACGCTGGCGTCGTCGTCGAGCTTGTACGCGATCGTGGTCGGCTGATCCGGCGGATGGAACGGATTCGGATAGTTGGTGACCGCGCCACCGACGGCGTTGGGGTCGACCAGCGCGGTCTCGATCTCCAGCTCGGTCGAGATTGCGCCCGACGTCGCGCGGATCCGCCCCTTCTCGGGCTGGCGCGGGCTCAGGAAGTCCGCGGTCGCGCGGCCCTCGGCGTTGGTCACGCTGTCGATCGGCGTCAGGGTCCCGCCGCCCGTGACCACCGCGAAGGACATGCGGTTGTCCGGGATGCCGTTGTCGTAGGCGTCGACCAGGCGCGCGGCGACGGTCGAGTGCTTGTTACCGGTGAGCCAGGGCGGATCGCTGGTGAGCGCGATCGTGACCGGGTCGCCGGGCGTGATCGTGATCGGGTTCGATGTCGCCGGGGCGTTGCCCTGGTCGTCGCGCGCGACGATCACGATCGGCTCGGCGAAGGTGTAGGTCTGGCTCACCGAGCGCTGGCCCTGGAGCAGCTGGAACTGCGAGGTCAGCAGCGTGCCGTGGCCGGCCTGGCGGGTGGAGGCGTTCTGCACCTCGAGCGTGACGAAGGAGTTGATCTCCTGGATCACGCTGCCCGCGTCGTTGGTGACCTTGACCGAGAGCGTGAACGGCTCGCCCGCGCCCGCGGTCGCCTGGGCGATCACGGCCTCGAGGTGGAAGCCGCTCGAGATCGCGCGCACCTGGGTCGAGCTGCCGGTGCGGGCGGGCGTGGTCACGTCGGCGGCCGTGATCTGGTTGTAGCCGCCGCGCGCCAGGCGCACCGGCAGCTCGGCGCGCCCGTTGACCATCGCCGTGTTGGGCGGCAGGGTCGCGAGCGGGTCGTCGCTGGTGATGCGGATGACGTCGCTGACGCCGTTGATGGCGTTGAACCAGGCGTCGGTGGCCAGCACGGTGACGGTGAAGGCGTAGTTGATCGACTGGTCGGTCGCCGTCCCGGCGCGGCCGGTCGCGGTGCCCGGGGCCGAGTACTCGCCCGGCGCCAGGATCACGAGCCGCGAGAACGGGCCGCCGGAGACCATGACCGCGCTCGAGGTGTCGGCGCGCAGCGACGGCCGCGTCACGCCGCTGGCCCAGAAGCGCTGGGCGCCAGTGCGGAAGAGCCGCGCGGTCAGCTGCCGCTGCCCGTTGCTCAGCGTCGTCTCGGCCGGGATGGCGGCGAAGGCGTCGCTCGAGCCGAGGGCGAACCGATCGGACACGCCGGTGACCAGGTTCCAGTAGGCGTCGACCGCGCGGATGGTCAGCGTGAACGGCTGGCCCGCCGACTGCGGCGTCGGCGTGCCGCTCTGGCCGTCGGCGGTGCCACCCTCGGGGGTCTCGCCCGGCAGCAGGACCTGGAACCCGGCGATCGGGCCCGGCGACACGGAGAACGCGTTGCTGGTCCCGGTGAGCGGCGGCACGTTGTAGTCGGCGCAGACGAACGAGACCACGCCGCCGGCGCCCTTGAAGGTCATCGGGCCGCTCCACACGCCGTTCGCGAAGGTGATGTCCTCCGGCGTGATGCTGCCGGCGCCGGTGTTGGCCGAGAGTCGGGCGTCGCCTTCGTAGCCCGCGATCGGGTTGCCGCTCACGTCGACGGCGCGGATGGTCACGCTGACCGGGACGCCGGCGACCTGCGGTGTGGCGATCGACGAGACGGCGAAGTGGTGAGCGCCGTTCGGCACGACCTGGATCCCCGCGGTCGTCATGCCGGTGCGCGACGGGTTGCTGATGTCCGAGACGGTCAGCGTCCGCGAGCCGACCGAGTTGAGGATGATGCTGAAGGTCCGCACGCCGCTGGACAGCGAGTTCGACTGCGGCGTGTTGGCGGCGCCGTCGCTCGAGGTCACGCGGACGACGTCCGAGCTCGAGGTCCGGTTCCACCACGAGTCGGTGGAGTAGGCCGTGACGTTGAACGCGCGCCCGGCGAGCTGCGCGGCGGGCGTGCCGGTCAGCCCACTCACGCTGCCGGGGAGCGGCTGCTGGCCCGGGACCACGAGCTGGATCCGACTGGTCGAGCCGTTCTCGACGATGAATGGGTTGCTGGTCCCGTTGATCCCGGGATTGCTCTCCATCTCGGCCTGCAGGTAGACGTTGCCGCGGCTGGGGTTGGTCTCGTCGGCCCGATAGCAGGTGATGTCGCCGGTCCACGAGCCGTTCGTGAAGGTCATGACCTCGGGGTTGGTCCGCCCCTCGCCGAAGCTCGTGAACTCGTGCAGCACGACGCGTCCGTTGAACCCGGTCACGGTCGCACCGCTCGGGGTCTCGGCGTTGACCGTGACCCGGAACGGCACGCCGGCATTCTGGTGATCGCGGCGGATGCTCGAGAAGTCGAAGGTCTGGAGCACCTGCGAGGACACGGTCGACGAT
>Ga0137435_1000702_pt1 | contig 10488 bp, 9 predicted proteins | sample EasRivERMGT100_2_FD_104904 | JGI IMG/M metagenome (GOLD analysis project Ga0137435, IMG submission 104904) | Soil microbial communities from meander-bound floodplain in the East River, Colorado, USA - East River MetaG ERMGT100_2 | ecosystem: Environmental > Terrestrial > Soil > Floodplain ... | reverse complement strand
GCAGGCGTCGGCGGTGTTTTTTCTGTTGCACTTTCCGTCGTCGCGCGGCTCACGCCGCTGACGCCCAGGCATTACCTGGCAGCGCGCCCATTGGAGCCCGGACTTTCCTCGACGAGGCGTTACGAGAACGCCTGTCGCGACCACCCGGTCGGCAAACTCGAACTGACCTAAAGTTAACGCCCACAGTCAATTCGTGCACTCCTGCCGCGGATGACGCCCCGATGACGTCCCCATGACACCTTGGCGACGCCTAAACCGCCGATGAGGGCGTGCCGTCGCCGACGTTCTCCACGGGTCAGCCATGCCGGACGCTTCAGGTCAAACGCCGCTCTTTCCGGTCGCCACGATGCTCACGCCGCTCGAGCGCATTCACGTAGACGCTGCGGGGGAGGGTTCGTACGCCGCCCTGCACCGGGATTCCATCGTCGAGCTGGTCCGGGACATCAAGAACAATCGGGCGAGTGCGGTCCTCGTGTCGGTGACGCGATGCGATCAACATGCACGCGCCGGCGTAGCGGCGATGGTCCGCGAATTTCCGCGCGTGCCGACGGTCGCCTTGCTCACGCACCTCGACGGAAACGCTCCGCACGCGGTGCTCTCACTCGGGTCCACGGGAATCCGCCAGCTCGTCGACGTGCGGGATTCGTCGGGTTGGCGGGAGCTGCGAAACTACCTGCTCGCCGCGCAGCGCGACGACGTCCAACGTCAAGCATTGAGCCAGCTCGCGATCGATCTCGCGGGCGTGCCGCACGACTGCTGGCGATTCTTCGAGGCGCTGTTCACTTCATCACCCCGCGTCTCGACGGTTCGTATCCTCTCACGTCATCTCGACGTGTTGCCGAGTACGCTCATGAGCCGTTTCTTCCGCGCCCAGTTACCGGCACCGAAGACATATCTTGCCCAGGCGCGGCTGATTCGAGCGGCGAGTCTGTTCGAGAATCCGGGTTTTTCGGTGGCAAACGTCGCCAATCACCTGGACTACTCGTCTCCTCAGAGCTTCGGACGACATGTCCGCACCGTAATGGGGCTAACGGCGGTCCAGTTTCGCGAACGATACGACGGCGAGGGGATGCTTCAATACTTCCGCGACCATTTGATCATCCCGCAGCTCGATCGGTTGCGAGCACTTCGGCCGCTCCATCCGGCGTGGGGAAGTCGTGTGGGCCGCCGCGATACTTAGGCGGTTTCGGTCTCAATCGGCGCGCTCGCCCTCCGCGGCCGAAGGCACCAGCGGCAGAATCTCGGCGGCGCGGGCGAGCGATACGACCGTGACGCCGGTGCGCTCGAGTGCCTCACGCCCACCTTCCTGTCGGTCCACGAGGGCCAATACGCCGATCACGCGACCGCCTGCTGCGCGCACCGCCTCTATCGCCTTGAGCGCCGATCCGCCGGTGGTGATCACGTCTTCGATGACGACCACGCGGTCGCCCCGTGCGAACGGTCCCTCGATCAGCCGACCGGTACCGTGCGTTTTGGCTTCCTTTCGCACCGTAAACGCGCGTAGCGGTTCGGCCGTCGCGGCGCTCGCGTAGCTGATGGCGTAGGCGATGGGGTCGGCGCCGAGTGTCAGGCCGCCAATGGCGTCGGCGCGCCACCCGGCGTCGCGAATCGCGGCCAACCCCAGCCTGCCGATCAGCGTCAGACCGTCGGGACTCATTGTGGTCAGACGCGCGTCGATGTATAACGATGACTGTCGGCCAGACGCCAGCGTGAATGTGCCGCGCTTCGCGGAGCGCGTCGCGAGGAGCTCGAGCAACGAAGCTTGAGGCGTCACCAAGTTGATACCCACCGCAGTTGGCCGACGCGACAAACTAACACGGTTCCTGCGCAGAGCTACGATGGCCCGCTCATCCATTCCGCGTTTCTTCGGGAGCAAAGTGTCGGCGCTGCTCGGCGTCGTCCTGCTTCTGGTTCTCGCGGAGATGATTCTCGCGGATCGAGGCCTGCCGGACGCCGCGCGTGGAGGAATGCTCCGATACGCGCTGTGGGCCGTCGGTCTGGTGACGATCGCGCTCGTGTGCATTGCCGCGGTGCGCGAGCACCGGCAGGCGACGCGGGTCGCCGAGCGCTCGGCCGAGCTCGAGCGGCTCTACAGCGAAGTGGCGCGCGCGAACACGGCGAAGAGCGAATTTCTCGCGAACATCTCTCACGAGTTGCGAACGCCCCTGAACGCCATCGTCGGTTTCGTCGAGCTGTTGAAGGACGGCGTCTACGGCGATCTGTCGCCGCGCCAGGTACCGCCGGTCGACCGCATCGCCGCATCGGCGTCCCACCTGCGGCATCTCGTGGATCAGGTGCTCGACATCGCCAAGATCGCGGCCGGCAGGCTCGAGGTGCATCCCGAAACCCTGGTGCTGCGTTCGTTCGTGCTCAACATCGCGAGCGAACTGGAATCCCTGGTGAATGAACGTGGACTGAGCCTCTCGATCGCCGTGGGGGCGTCGCTCCCGCGCGTGCGCACCGATCCGACGCATCTGCGACACATTCTGGTGAACCTGATCGGCAACGCGGTGAAATACACCCCGGCGGGAGGCATCGCCGTTCGGGCGCGCCTTGTCGGCGTCGGTGGCCCGTCCGAAGAAGCACGGCTCAAGACACCGCGTACGACGCCGGAGGATCCGGTGCTGGCGGGGCGGTCGCCCGACGCCCGGCGAGCTTGGATCGCCCTTCAGGTGATCGATACCGGCATCGGGATCGCGCCTGGCGATCAGGAGCGCATCTTCGACGAGTTCGAGCAGGTCAACGCCGGTCCGCGCGGCGAGTCCATGCAGCGCGGCACCGGCCTCGGGCTGGCCATCTCTCGGAGACTGGCACGCCTGCTCGGGGGGGAAGTCTCCGTCGAAAGCCAGCTCGGCAAAGGCTCGACGTTCACCGTGTGGCTTCCAGTTCACCCCACGGACCTGGAAACAGGAAACCGCCCAGGCGCCGTGACACCGACGGCTGTCGAAGCCGCGTCAGTTCTTCCGGAACCGGGAAGCCAGCTTCGATAGTAGCCCGCGCTTCTCTTCGGAAGCTGGACTGCTGGCGGCGTTACGCAGCTCCGCTGCAAGCGTTAGTACGTCCGAGTACCGCTGCGCGGGATCCTTGCTCAGACCACGCATCACCACGCCCTCGATCGCCGGCGAGAAGCGCAACCCCGGTTTTGCCTGGTTGAGCGGGATGGGCGGCTGCGACAGCAACTGCGAGAACATCTCGCGCGGACTCTTCGCCGGAAACGGCAGGGATCCCGTGAGCAGGAAGTACGAGATCGTCGCCAGGCTGTACTGGTCGGCGAGCGGTCCAACGAGTTCGCCGGACAGTGCCTCCGGCGCGACGTACATGAGCGTCCCAACGAAGAACCCGGCGCGCGTCAAACGCTGCTCCGGCGCGAGATCGGTATCCGTGGCGATCCCGAAGTCGAGCAGCTTCACCTGTCGCGTACCCGGATCGTACATCACGTTGTCCGGCTTGAGATCGCGGTGGACGATGCCGACGGAATGGGCCGCGTGCACCGCGTCGGCGATCTGCCCGAGAATATCCGCGACCTCGTCGACGGGGAGCGGGCCCTGTCGCTTCGCGTATTTCTCGAGAATTTCCCCTCCCGCCCATTCGATGGCGAGAAAGTGCATTCCGGGGGTCGCCTCACCGATCTCGATGGTGCGAACGACGTTTGGATGCTGGACACGCTCGCCGTATCGCGCCTCGCGAACGAACCTCGCGACGGCGGTACGATCCTGGCGCAGCTTTTCCCGAAGGACTTTTACGGCGACGGTGCCGTGGACTCCATGTTGGGCGCGAAAAACCGCCGAGGTTCCGCCCTCGCCGACTTCGCTCTGCAACGTGTAGCCGGCGATCGTCTGACCGACAAGATTCTCTCTTGGCACGCGGCGAACCTAACGGCGGAGTGCGAGCGTGGCAAGCGATATCGGTCTGCGATACACTTCGCGGGTGAGGATGCCGAGTGGTGTGACCGGTCTCGACGAACGAATTCGGCGTGGTTCCCTGTGTGGGACGGCGACCGTGTGGCTGCTCATCGCCGCGGTAGCTGTCTCCCTTGGCTGCTTCCGTCGTAGGCCCCCGGCGATCTCAGCCGAAGGGGTCGTCGGCCGCGTCATGACGCCGCAGGCGGTGAACGCGACCGACGTCTATCGCCGCGCCGGCTATCTGACGGCCGAGGGCCCCATCCCATTTGTCGGTGGTGCACACGTGCTCGCCGGTCCCGACTCGAATGGTGCGCTCGTAGTGGTCGCGTTCTCGTTTCCGAACCGCAGTCTTACGTTCGCGCACGACGGGGACCAATACCGAGCCGCATACGACGTCAGCTACGACGTCCGGTCCGGCACTACGACGATCCAGCACCGTTCGGCTCGATCGGAGGTGCGGGTCGGTTCATTCCGCGAAACAACGCGCAGCGAAGAGAGCGTGATCGCGCAGCAGGTGCTCACGCTCGCCCCGGGGAGCTACACGCTGGAGATCACCGCGCGCGACGTCGGCGGTCCGAACACGGGGCGAGCGTCCACGGTCATCACAGTGCCCCGTTTCACGGCGAGCCCCCGAATTTCGGTGACGCCGGTGTACCGGGTAACGCCGCGCCTGCGCCACGAGGCGGCGCCGGTGCTCGTCGCCAACCCACGGAGCACCGTGGTCTTTGGACGGGACTCGCTTCTGCAACTCTACGTGGAGGCGTACGGCGGAGCGGCACCGCATGTCGTAGGAATCGACGTAACCGCCGACGGTGTGTCCCTCTACACGGACAGCATTACGCTCGAACCGAATGGCGAAATCCATAGCGGGATCGTGCGTGTTCCGGTTTCGCGAATCGGCCTGGGCGTCGTCGACGTCACGCTTCGCTCGCGCAATGCCGGCGCCGTTCCGACTCGGCAAGCTGCGGTTGTGCGACTGGGCGACGAGCTGGCGATCGCGTCGTTCGATGAGATGGTTCAGTACCTTCGTTTCTTCGCTTCGTCGGAGCGGCTCCGCGCCTTACGCGACACGACGCGCGGTCGTCGGGCCGAGCTCTGGACGACGTTCCTTCGTGAAACGGACACGAGCCCGGCAACCGAGGACAACGAGGCTCTCCGCGACTACCTGCGTCGCGTCCAGGCGGCAAACGCGCAGTTTCGCGAGGACGACGTGCCCGGGTGGTTGACCGATCGGGGCAAGGCGTACACGGCGCTTGGCGAGCCGGATCGGATCGCCGAGCCAACGGGTGGTGACGCCAGCGGCCGGGGGATGACGGTCGTGTGGGAATATCGGGAGCCGCACATGCAGCTCGTCTTCGTGGAACAGTCCGGGCTCGGCCACTGGCGCATGACTCCGGCGAGCCAGGCGGATTTCGATGGCGCGTTCAAGCGCCTAACGTCGTGCACGGGCTGTCGATAGCGCGTATTACCGCGAGTTTGGACGCCTTGACAAACCGGTCAGAGGTTCCTATATAGGGCCCCGCAAGCCGGCCCGGCTTGCCCAGCACAGCAGTGCCGGGGCGATTCATCCAGCAGGAGGCAGCGCGCATGGCCAGAGGGAAGGTGAAGTGGTTCAATGACGCAAAGGGTTACGGATTCATTGAACAGGACAGCGGCGAAGACGTGTTCGTGCACTTCTCCGCGATCACGATGGACGGCTTCAAAACGCTCGCCGAGGGTCAGGAAGTCGAGTTCGAAATCCGAACGGGCGAGAAGGGGCTGCACGCCGCGAACGTGGTCCGGGTCTGACCTTTCGCGCTGCCACGAACGAATGACCTCGCATCCGCCTGCCGCTCACACGGCAGGCGGTGCTGTTTTCGGGAGGGCAAAGGGCAACGAGGGTTGAGTGTGTCGTCCCGACCGTCGAGATTGACGAACGCCCCCGACACCCGACCCTCGACCATCGCCCGTGGACGTCGTTCCGCCTCCGGCCCCGCGCCTGTTTCTCGTCGACGGGTACGCGCTCATCTACCGCGCATTTTTTGCGATGATCGCGCGGCCCCTCACGACCAGTCGCGGCGAGAACACGTCCGCCGCATGGGGCGTGATCACGTTTCTCCAGCGTCTGCTCGCCGATCATCGGCCGGACTACCTGGGGTGGGTGCACGATTCGGGACTCTCCTTCCGCCACGAGCGCTACCCGGCCTACAAACAGACCCGTGAAAAACTCGGCGAGGAACTGCAGGCCGACTTCGACCGGGGCATGGAACGCATCTCGGCCGTCCTTGCCGCGTATCGCATTCCAGTTCTGTCATTATACGGATATGAGGCCGATGACGTGATCGGTACGCTGGCCGTCCAGGGAGTGACCGCCGGCGTGAACGTCGTCGTCGTTTCAGGGGACAAGGATTTTCAGCAACTCGTGCAACCGGGTGTGTGGCTGCTCAATCCCGGTCGCGGAGGGCCGGCCGGTGTCGACGAACAGTGGGTCGGGGTCGAGAATGGAAACGAGCGCCTCGGCGTGGCCCCCGCGCTCGTCACCGACTACCTCGCGCTGGTCGGCGACTCGTCGGACAACGTGCCGGGGGTGAAAGGGATCGGCGACAAGACCGCCCAGGAGCTCGTGAATTCGTTCGGCAGCGTCGAAAACATCCTCGCACACGCGAGCGAGCTGACGAAAAAGCGGCCACGCGAAGCTCTGCTCGAGCAGGGTGACATGGCGCTGCTCTCGAAAGAGCTCGTGACCATTCGTCGCGACCTGCCCATGCAGCTGGACCTCGACGCGCTACGCGTCGCGGGACCGGACGTCGACACCCTGCGCACGCTGTACGTCGAGCTCGAGTTTCATACGCTCGTCAAAACGCTCCCCGTTGCGCCAGGCACACCGGTCGCAGCCGAAGCTCCGCGGCGCGCGGTCAGCTATGCGACCGTCGACACGCTCGACGGCATGACGGACGTGATCGCGCGCGCGAGAAAAGCGCCGCATGTCGCCATTGCCATCGAAACGACGAGCGAGCCCGGTGCCCCGCTGTCGAACGATCCGCTCCGCGCCGTCATCGTCGGTCTCACGATCGCCATCGCGGCCGGAGAGGCGTTCTACCTCCCGCTTGCGCATCGGCCGCGTGTCGAGGCCCAGGGCGACCTTGCGCTTGGCGACGCCCCCGTCGACGTGCCGGTGAAGGCACGAGCCAAGAAAATGGCGGCCGAACCGACGAGCATCGCCGCGCGCGCCATCGCGCGCGGTACATCGGTGGGGCGAAACCTTCCGGCCCTCGACGCCCCGGAGATGACGCCCCTCCGCGACCTGCTCGCCGACGCCACGCTCCGCAAAACGGCCCAGGACGCGAAGTACGCGACTCTGGCGCTCCGCGCGGCGGGCATCGTCCTGGGCGGCGTGGATTTCGATACAATGATCGCGAGCTACGTTCTCGATCCGGGGCGCCGCTCTCATGATCTCGATCAGCTCGCGCTCGAGTTCCTCGATCGCCGGCTCACCACGCTCGAGGACCTGTGCGGCAAGGGCAAGGACCTCATCCCGCTCGATCAGGTCCCGGTCGAGTGCGCGCGTGACTATTCGTGTGAAGACGCCGACGTGACCTGGCAGCTGCGTGGCGTGTTCGAGCCACAGCTGGAAGCGTTGCAGCTCTCGCCGCTGTATCACGATGTCGAGATGCCGCTCGTGGACGTCCTCGCCGAGATGGAGTGGACCGGTATCACGATCGACCTGCCATGGTTCGCGGCGCTCAAGGAACGGTTCGCGCGCGAGCGCCAGCGTGTGGAGCGAGAGATCTACGCGTCGGCCGGGCAGGAGTTCAACATCAACTCCAATCCGCAGCTGCGCGAGATCCTGTTCGACAAGCTCAACCTGCCGGTCCTCAAGAAGACGGCGACCGGTGCATCGACCGACGTAACCGTCCTCCAGCAGCTCGCCGACGAGGGGCATGCGCTCCCCGTGCTCCTGATGGAATACCGCGAGCTCTCAAAGCTTGAGAGCACGTACATCGACGCGCTTCCCGCTGTCGTCAATCCGCGCACGAAACGAATCCACACGTCGTACAGCCAGACCGTCGCCGCCACGGGCCGGCTGTCGTCGAGCGACCCGAATCTTCAGAACATTCCAATTCGGCGCGAGCTGGGGCGGGACATTCGCCGCGGGTTCACGCCACGAGCCGGATGGACACTCGTCGCGGCCGACTACTCGCAGATCGAGTTGCGTTTGCTGGCGCATCTGTCGGACGACCCGGCCTTCGTCTCGGCATTCCGGTCCGGCGGCGACATCCACCGACAGACCGCCGCGCTTATCTTCGACGTCCCCGTCGACACGGTCACGAGCGAAATGCGCGCCCGTGCCAAAACCATCAACTTCGCGACCATCTACGGACAGGGGCCGCACGCGCTCTCGCGGCAGCTCAAGATCGCGCACGCCGAAGCGAAGGAATTCATCGAGCGGTACTTCACGCGATTCAGTCGCGTGCGTGAGTATCTCGACTCGATGGTCGAATTCGCGCGCCGGAACGGATACGTGCAGACCATTTTCGGTCGTCGCCGGTACATCCCGGAGCTGCGTGATCGAAACTTCAACATTCGCGCGTTCGGTGAGCGCACCGCGCAGAATTCACCGATCCAGGGCTCCGCGGCCGACCTCATCAAGGTGGCGATGATCAAGATCCACCAGGTTCTTCGCGACCAGCCCCTCGGAGCGCGCATGCTCCTCCAGGTCCACGACGAGCTCGTTTTCGAAACGCCTCCCGACGAGGAGGCCGAGCTCCAGGGGCTGGTCAAGCGGGAGATGGAGGGCGCGGCTACGCTGTCGGTCCCCCTGGTGGTCGACCTCGGAAGCGGCCCCAACTGGCTTGCAACCAAGCTCGTGGGTTAGTCGTCCCAATAGCAGCCCGGACAATCTGTCCACTGGCAAGCTGCGAGGGTTGTCGCAAATCGACTGAGTCGCGCCCGATTCCAAGAACGCGAGCGACGCTGCAACTCGTTGCAGCGTAGACAGTTGGATTAGACGGGCCGATCGGTATCGCGCTTGCCATGGTGCATCCGGTAGCAATGCCCGCTGCTTCATCGTGCCCAGAATTCCTTCTCAAGTGGGACCTCCGATGGGACGCCAGAGACACGGCTTTACTCTGATCGAGCTGCTGATCGTCGTTGTGATCATCGGGATTCTCGCTGCCATGGCGATCCCGAAGTTCGCGGCGACGAAGGGCAAGGCTAACTTCGCCGCCATGCGGAGCGATCTGCACAACATGACGACCGCCGAAGAGGCGTACTTTTACGAGCATCGAACGTACACGACGGCACTCGACTCTCTTCACTGGACCGGGTCGCACGGCGTCATACTCGTCGTGACCGAGGCAACCAACGGTGGGTGGTCCGCGACTACCACGCACCCCGAGTCGTATCCGCACTTCTGCACGATCTTCGTCGGTCCGGTCACGCCGGTTCCACCGGCTGTCACGGACGGCGTCGTCGCCTGCCAGTAGTCAGCACCGACCATCGACCATCCCGCCGCGGCGCCCTATCGCGAATTCGCGTCGCGCCGCGACGGGATGATTTACGCCATGGATGGCGGTCTGTGGCTGCATCGACACGTGTGGAAGGGCCGCCCCATGGCGCACCTCGTGTCGACCGACCGACAGCGGCTGCTCGAGTACGGCACGCGTGTCGGTCTCGAGCCAGGTCGACTCCAATACAAGCCGCTGAAGGATCCGCGCACGGGTCTGCGCCGAGAAGCCTGGCATTGGGACCTCGGCGGCCCATTCCTTCCACAGCGCGCGGAGCCCTAACCTCCCGTCTTCGCCATCGACGCGCGCAGATCCGTGTCGAGCGCCAGCGTATCGTTCCGCAGCGACGACAGCTCGGACAACAGAGAACCGTGCACCTCGGGGTTGCGGCGGAACTTGAGAAAGGCGCGCGCGCGCCGAATCGCCCGCGCGAGTCGCTCGCTCGAGTAGAAATTCACCTCGGCGGCGATCGGAAGGCTCAGCAGGTACGCGGTCGCGACGAGTGGCCCGGTAAGGAGCGCGACCGCCACACCCTGCGCCATGTACGCCGTCAGAACGATGGCGGCGCCGGCAACGATCGTTCGCATCGCCGGATCCGCCGCGCTCTCCACGGATCGCATCGCGACGAGGCGCGCTGCGTGAAAGGGTAGCCAGTGGTTGAGGCGCCCCCAGAGCGCGAGCGGGCCCGCGACAACGAAGATCCAGGCTTCGCGCGCAACGAACCGCGCACCATCGCGACGGCTCACCGAGATGCCAACATCTTCGATTCTGATGCCGTGCGCCGCGACTGTGTGGCGGTAGGCATCGAGCCGGCGCACGAGATCGTCAGCGCGCTTCCGAAGCGCGGGGCGCGCCGTCGACAGCTCGACGTTCAACGCACCGAGTCGTCGCGCGATGCGCGCTTCCACGCCAAGGGGCCGGTCGCTCTTGCCGAGGGGCACGGCATCGGTCACGAGCGCCGCGATCACTCCCGACAGCGCGGTCGCTCGCGCGGCGTCGTTGACGCTCGAGTAGTTCAGCGTGACCGCGCGCAGCCTCGCGTCAATTTCGGCCGTGAGTGCTTCGATCGGGCGTTGGTGGCTGGGCTGGCGCCACTCGTC
>Ga0137435_1000700_pt1 | contig 10492 bp, 14 predicted proteins | sample EasRivERMGT100_2_FD_104904 | JGI IMG/M metagenome (GOLD analysis project Ga0137435, IMG submission 104904) | Soil microbial communities from meander-bound floodplain in the East River, Colorado, USA - East River MetaG ERMGT100_2 | ecosystem: Environmental > Terrestrial > Soil > Floodplain ... | reverse complement strand
CGCTGATAGCGGGTCGGCAGGAGGTCTTGTGCCTGGCTTATCCCGCCGCCAACATCGAGTCCACTGATGCTACGCCCCGGTAGCGTCTGCTGGTCGTTGACACGATACCCGCCCGCGCGAAGTGTGTCCGCGGTCGCGGGGTCGAGATCGACATCCGGCCCATTGATAGCCGCGAGCCGGTCGGCTGTCGAGAGTTTGTCCTGCTCGGCGTGACGCTGGGCCTCCATATCGAGTCGCGCTTGCTCTCGCATGCGCTGGTCAACCAGCAGGGAATCGAGCATGTCTGTCCGGCGGCGTGTCTCGCGCTCAGCAAGGAACGCCCGCAAAGATTTCGAGGCTTCGGCCCCGGGTGATTTGAAATCGGGCACGGTTAATTCACTCCTGCGGCGGCCGCGATGACATACAGCGCCCACACGAGGTATTCGGTCGGGAATGGGCCAATGGGCATGTGTCTGACGGCTGCAAGCATCCGCAGACGGGTAGCTAACGACGTCGCCATTAGAATTTGATTCCTTGCCGCTGGAGCACTTCCGCGATGACGTTTAATTGCTCGGGCGTTAACTCAGGATTCTCGTTACGCAGTGCGGCGAGTGGATCGGTGGTCTTCTGCTTCGCGTCCGCGATGCCGCCGAGGCCCGTTAGGAGGGGTGCGGCGACGTTCGCAAATTTCTCAAACCCAGACTGCTCCATGAGCCTCGGGTCAACGCGGTAAGCGCTCGGGGCTTCCACACCCGGTGTCAACGAGTCCTGATTACTCAGGCGTCGATTCGCCTCAAGAAACCGATCCTGCGCCACTTTCACTTCCGGCTCGGTCGCTGCCTTGGGTCCAAATCCGTAACTCTTGAGTCCTGCTCGCGGGGTATAGCCTTTCGCGTTCTCCACATACTGCGCCTGCTGCGCGGCCTTCCACGCATCATTACCGCCTGCCCTACGGTCATCTTCACGCGCCATCAATTGGTTGATGTAGTCGCGCTTCCGCTGTTGGTTCAACTGTTCTTCGGTGAACCCAACATCAATTTTCTGCCCCCGGTTAGCTGCCGACGCATCGGCTACGCCTCCAAGGGCACTACCGGCCGCGCCGATAATGGTCGGGATCAAACTGGCCCCGCCAGTGAATGGTGCCGCGGCGACACCAGCGCCGACGCTGAGGATCTTTCCGAGCTTGGAAAAGAACGACATTTACTTACTCTCCTGCTGACGTGCGGCATGTTGACCGCGATGTGTTTTGCTGTTCATGAACTGCTGTCCTGTTTTCTCAATGATGATCGACCGGGGCCGATAAGCCGGTTGGCGGCCGACCGACGCCAAATATGCGTTCCACAACCGATCACAGTCGTTTCCGCGAATGGGGCGGTCGTATATACCGGCTGCAAATTCCGCCATAGTCGCGAGCGGGTGTCGTCGTTTGGACAAATGTGGTGGTTACCTTTCCGTGAAATGTGGATGCGCGGGGTTGCCGCCGAGTCTCGGGGCCTGACCCCAGGGTATGTGGTCTACTCGGCCCACACGGTCTACACAAACCCCAATAGAACCGGGCACGTAGTTCAAGTAGTCCGAGTAGTCTGAGAGTTGGGCATTGGTTTGCCCAGAGAATTGAGTTGCCGCTTCTTTCTTAAAATATATATGGTCTACTTGGTCTACTCAGTCTACCGGGCCTGTTTATGGGCCTTTGTGGTAGTCCAAGTAGTCCAAGTAGCCCAAGTGGGGCAGCTAGGCGACCTTCGTCCCGGTAGCGGTCTCGAAGGCCGCCAGACAGGTCCCTAAGTCGGGGAACTCATACACCCAAGACTGCGCGTCCCTCGGTCCGACCTTGTAGCGCTTCGGCCAGTCCGCCATCCCGCCGGCCTTGAAGTGATTGCCAAGCCACAGCCCAAGCGCTTTCGGCGTTCTCTTCCGTGCGTTACGGCGATACTGGTCAATCCAGTCCGTGTAATGCCGGTTGAGTTCAGCACTGGGTATCACACTCACCCATTCATCGTCTGTTCTGTCGAGACGCGATTGCCACCATTCCGCCTCGGCATCCAGTGAAGAGATTTTGATACGCGCCTTTTCAGACGTCAGTGGCGGCAGCCGCAACGCGTCCCGGTCAACCGCGATGCTCTGGAAGTAGTGCAGCATGGCCGGGTGCTCGTGTTTGAGTGCGCGTAAGAGCCGGTTGAAATACTTCGTGTCGTTTTTATGCGCCTCACTCACTCGCAGCACAAAATATCGCCGGTCGTCCGCATCCATGTGGATGGGGTCCAAACTGTTTGACGATATTAAGATGTGCATGCACGATTGCTGCACCTCGACTGGCAGGTGCTTTGGGTTGATGGTCACTTGCCCTTGAGTGATAAGCGTCTTGACCTTGTCCGCTTCTTTCTTCCCAGCAAAAAACGCTTCGTCGCAAAACACTACGACTCGCTCACTCAGGTGTGCATTGAAATCGCTCGTCAACCGCTTCGAGTCATTGAGTGCTAGGAAATGCTCTTTCGGTAGCACATCACCAATCACGTTTTCGCAAAAGACGGATTTGCCGATACCCTGGCCGCCGAGCAGTGTCACCGCAACATGGCCGTGCTGCCCCGGCTCCTGAAACAGTGCCGCGAGCCAGTTGTGTAGCCACCGCTCGTGGGATTCGTTGCCGCTGCATATGACGTCGCGGATAAATGCGCGTGTCGTATCCCACTTTCCCGGAGCGGCATCGACCGCGAACCCATGCCACGTCTGGTAGTCTGTGATGCCTACCTGCTCTTTTGAACCCTCGGGCGCGAACACGATGCGGTTAAACTTTGTCGCGCCTGACCATTCCAACCAGAACGGTGCAAGCGGATAGGCGACATCGCCTATCGTGATGGTCTTACCTAGCACCTCCGGGTGTTTAGGAAAATCTTCAATACCTCGCATGTGGAGAATGCGGCCGACGCTATCACGCTCGAACACGATGGTCGTCTGTTTGCCGGTCGTTCCGTGGCCGCCCCAGTTGGTGATCGCGAATCGCTGGTTGAGACCGCTGAGCCGTAATTCGGATTGCGCGGCTTGTTTCTGCGCACGCTCCATATCCTCAACGTGGTCTTTCTTCGGGCGGGCCATTACCGCGCCTCGTATGACGCGGCAGCAATCCGCTCTTCGTGCGCGGCATGCACGAGGGTCTTATACGCTTGCAGATACCGCTTCGAGGCAACGGTCAATTCGCCTCTCTGATGCGCGAGAAACGCATCAAACACCTCGGTGGTCTTTGCAAACTTGAATTGCGCCTTGCCGTTCACGGTGTGCTCACTCACCGGAAAGAAGCCCTTCGTGATGAGTGCGGCGGCCGCTCCGAGGTCAGAGACGACAAAGAATGGTGACGTTCCGTAATCGCTGTGTTCCACTGTTAAGTTCCTTGAGGTAATGAGTAGGTTGTTAGCTACTGGTTGAGTCGCGCCGATTGCCGTCAGCGCGGGTGAGTGTTGTTACCAGCACATCAAGTGCCAGTGGGGTAGGGGGGTGCAGAGTGTCTGCCCGCTTGCGGTTAGGCGTGGTGGGTAGGCGATCCAGACCGCTGATCGTTGCCTGCGGGTGACGCTACTGTGCCGCCGCGAGCGCCTTCACGCGGGTGTTATGCGTTGCAATAGCGGCGATGCAGCCCAAGCTGTTATGGTCTACAAGCGGGTGGTCACAATCAGCGCAGATACCTTTTGCGGCCAACTGCTGATTGCGCTTCTTACGTTGGGCTACCGCTCTCGCGATAAACCATTGCCGGGTGTGTCGAACGGGTGATGCCAATGTCGTGTTGTCATGTCATGTGGTCGCTTTCTAACAGGAAACGATTTACCGGAGAGTGAGCAGGCATTACGTGCGGTGTCGGCATGGCTCACTTGGGCATACCAACTGCACGAGAGACGAGTGTGAGTGATTGGCGCGAATGCTCGCGCCGACGTGGTGTTACTTGGTGGTGTCGGTAGCGGCCTTACGCTTGGCGGCCGCTTCCAGGCGTGCAAGTCCAAGCGCGCTGGCATACTCAAGCGACTGACCGCGGTCGAGTAACCCCTTAAGTCGCGCCCGAGTATCGGCATCGAGGTCATCGGTGTTAAACATCGCGGCTGTGTCGACAACCATCGGGGGCTGCATAGCTAGCGCAAAAGTCTGCATTGCGCTTCCTGACTGGGGTTCGATAAAGATGTATTCGCCGCGGTCGTTCATGGTGTAGGTAAAGCCCGCATCTACCAAGCGCTTCGCGACGTCCTGGGTCACTACGACGGTTTTTGGCGTTGTTGCGGCCGCTCGTAAGCTATCGTTTTTAGCCTGAGCTTTCACTATCCTTTGGAACGCCCACTCACGCGAACTATCTCCCATTGTCGGTAACCCCTGCATTACCATCTTCAGTCGCGAGCTTGGCTAACACCGGCGTAACCAATGCCACCCACTTAACGAGTAAGTCGATCTCCTGAGATGCCTTCGTAAGGTCATACGCGTTGGCACGTCCAGGCTTACTGCGAAGGTCGGTAAGTGTGGCCGCAAGCATCGTGAGGTTGCCATCACGCTCGGTCTCAAGCTTCCGGCGTGCGGCTGCTTCGGCTCGGGCCTGTGCAACCTCGGCGGCCTCGATACGTCGCTTCTCCTCACGCTCGCGTTTGTCGGCCGCTTCCAGGGCTGCAGTCCGAAGCGCGCCGAGTCGGGCGCGCTCAATAGCTTCGGTCTTCGCGATGATCGCCTCAGCCATCGCCGCGGCGGGGTTCTCCAGCATCCTTGTGGTTGAAACGAAATTAGCGATGTCGTCGGCGGTTTCTTCGTTGTGGTCGATCAAAACTTGTCATTCTCCTTTAAGGGGTTGGGTGTTGGTTACGTGGTCCGAGCATGTGCCTCACATGCGAGGTATCGGCTATTGGCCTTGGGTTACCTTTACTGCCTGGTCATTGTGCTTACATCGAGCGCCTGTAGGTGCTTCTCGACCATTTCGTCGTCGCCGGCCGCGAGTGCTTCACTTAGGCTTGGGGCTATGGACGCGCCCGTTGCCGTCGCGATGCGCCGGATAAACTCCATGTGCATCGTGAGTCGCGCGTTGATGGCCTCGTCAGCGGCAATCATCGGGTCAACGATTCGGTCATGAGTGTCGAGTCGATGCGACTGGTTCTCCACGATAGCCAGCAATGCCCGCACGACGGTTTCGAGAGCGCCGATGCGTTCAACGTCGGTCATATACCGGCGCGCCCCTCAGGTTCAAAGGGCAGAAACATCTACACCAAGCTCCGCGGCGATACGCGTCCGCCAGCCGTTGGTTAGCAACTTCCGCCCCGTGCAGATTGCCGAGATGTCGCTTTCCGAAATGCAGGTTGCGCGAGCGATGTCTACTTGTTTGCGGTTTGCCGCTCGTAGGTGTGCGCGTAGATTCGAGTGATACATTCGTTCCTTTCGTGGTTGAGACCTAGGTCTAAGATTGATTTGGAAAAAGTGGCCACGCTCAGGGGGAAGGAGGAACCACCCGAACGCGGCCTGTGATGAACGGTGCGACTAGGTTCATCTCTGAGAAGGGGGCAGAGGACTCTGGTCGGCGCGCGTTCAACGACGATTGGGACACTTCGGCAAGACCCTCCACATCCGGGAAGGTGGCCGAACTGCCCAAAAACTATGTGTGTGTGTTACGACTTCAGAAGATGCCGACGGGGACTTGTAAGCTCGCGGCGAGTCGGGCGCGAACACCCGGCCACAGCGGGCGACGGCCGTGTTCGTAGTCGGCCAGTTTGCGGTAGTCGATGCCAACCGCGATGCTCAGCGACCGCAAGGTATGGCCCTTCGCCTGTCGCACGAGCGCAAGCCTCTGGCCGACGAGGTTATTGTTGTCGGTCAACGGTCGCGCTCCAGTTGGGTTAAGCGGGGATGAAGGGTCGAGGGGATCTCCCCCCTAACATTACTCTGGCCTAGATTCGATGGCTGTGCAAGCGAAATCGGTGCCAATAGGGGGGACGCGAATGCTGGATACCCCCACATAAAGTATAGTAGCATGACGGTGCGTGGCCCCCTAACAAATTCGCACGCCGATTCACCGACGAGCCTACGCCCGACCCATCCGAAGCGAGATTCCACCGTATGACTGTGGTCACCATGCCTCGGCAACTATAAGCAATGGTTATGATGTCATAAGCGAATAGTCCAGGCGACCCACGCGCCTCTGGCCATCTCTGACATACGAAGGTATTCGTAGCCAGCAGGGTAGATCGCAGTAGGAGTGCGGTTATGGCTGCTGCTAACTAGCTGTGATTATTGGTGTTAGTCGTTTGCGCCGGTCAATGCTGCACCCCTTTGCACCCCTGCGAAGCCTACGCCCTGGCTGTGAAGCCCACCACGACGCCACTTTGGTCGACCGCCCATATAGCCGAGAAGCGAAACGATCACGGACTTTCGCCACGAAGCTATCAGCAGTTAGCGTGTGGATAACTGGCCTAACTGGGGATTCGAGGTCGCATAACCCCGGTTATGGAAACCTTGAGTTTGGCGTGCCAACCCCGAATTTCGGAACATGTGTTGTGGGGTGCGGCAGTCGTGGGGTGGGGTGCCTCCTGGAGCTGAGGCCCCGGGGATACCGCCAACCGAACCCACCCGCCCCCAAGCCACGGCCACGCCCATCTACCAGACCCGCGCCATACCCGCGCTAACGTATTGCCGGTATGTGGGTTGTGCCTTGTGCCTTGTGCCCTCGACTTCGGCCCAGGTTTCGGGGTCGACCCCGGGTGACCACCCTCGGGTGGCCCTGCCAACAGACCTACTCCAATCAATTTCCCAAACTTGGCGGCCCAAGGTGGTCTTTTTGCTGGGTCAGGGCTGGTCGTGTCGAATTTTTTTTTTAACCGTCCCCATGTTTTGGCGGTGTGGCCGGAAAATGGCGGATCGTGGTCAGGTCAGCTCACGGTTTGAAGCCATACACCTGACCCTTGCTAGCGAGTCCCCCAGGCCCAGACTGCTGCTGCAAAATGAAGTTGTCCCGTGCCTCGCGCCAGACGATCTGTTCGTCAAACTCGTTTTGCAACCCGTCGATAATCTGCGTGGCCCAGCGCTTGACCAAGGGGAAGCGGGGGTCCCCGATGCGGTGACCCTTGAATGAGACGACTGCCCGAACAATATAGGTCGCGTGTTTATAGAGCTTCTGCGATTCGTCTATCGACAGCGGAGTAAACATTTGGTAGGCCCCGAGTCCGACGCCCCATTGTGATGGCGTGGTCGTAATTGTGAGCGTGCAAATCGAGTTGGTGAATTTCGTCTCGCTGTCAGGAATCGTGTCCTTTGATGGTGGTCGTATAGCGATCTGCGTTGCCGGCGGTAAGGTGACCCCGAGAGGCATCATCACATCATTCGCGAACCAATTTCCTGTCAGGAGTCTTTCAAGCGTGGCGCGGTCCAGCTTCATAGAAGGTTCGGCTCGTCCGCGAACAGGGCGGAACTGCATTCTGCCGCCCGATCCGAAAGACAGTTGCTCACTATCCCACGCTCCAGCGTGTTGAACCACGATCCATTCGAATAGGGCCTTCTGAAGTAGGTGGTGATAGAGAAGCATGCCTCCTGTTCCGTCGTCCGCTTTCGCCGGATCACTTTTGAGCAATCGTGCGGCCAAGAACACGTCGTTGTGGTAGCGACGAGACGGCGGACTCACAGGCGCAGCGCTGTCGGCCCTGTAAAAGAACGTGACCGGAAAAGCCTTACCGATCTCAGGCTCGTTCGCGAACACAAAGATCGTCAAGAACACGCCCGCGATTGCGACAAGGGCAATCGGGAGAGCGCCAGAGATGACCCTTTCCGACGCTCTGTTCATGTAGACCAGCCAGAACGTCACAGCGAGCAGAGCCGCAAACAGCACGAAAGCGCCGCTCACCAAGATGTCGCGCATAGTCCCTCTCGATCGCTGCCAGCCTGTCATTGTTTCGGCATTTTCGGTTCTCGCGAATCATCCCACAGAGATCGCTTAGCTCTTACCGCGCAAGATGTCTCCCGCGACCTTCGGCGTTTCCGCATACCACCGATACGAGCACTCACGGCACACGAACCCGATCACGCGATGCGTCTCAGTCAGGGTCTCACCGTTGGCGCGATGGCAGTTCGGGCAGACGAGTCCCGCGCGTTTGATGCTGAAGTCGCAGAAGGGACTATCACACGGCACACCCGGCCCGGAGCAATCATCATGGGGCCAAGGCTTGTCGGGGTGCGCTTCACAGACCCAGCCGTCTAAACAGAGTCCACAGGTAGGCATCAGCGAATCATTATGCGCGCTGAAGACGAAACCTCGCACCGTGGGACGGTGCTCGGGGACAACGGCAGGACACCCCCATTAAAGCGAATCTGCCCGAGACACCCATCGCTGATGCCCCGGGCCAGTGACGCTTACTGAGTTCGGCTGCTCGCGCTTAGTTACCTGCGGCGAGTCGTCCGTCCCTTCTGCTTCGGCGTGTGCGTCCGCTTCGGCTTCGGTGTGGGCGTCGGCTTCGGCGTTTGCGGTTCCATGACCGCTAACACCTTCGCGCCAACGTCGTCGTGACTGAGATACGCGTAGTGCTTCTCACTCACTTGCACACTGGAGTGACCCAGATGCTTGCTCAACGCGAAGATGTCGCCGCCGCGTTGCAGGAAGCGATGCCCGTAGGTGTGGCGGAGGTCGTGGGGCGAGAGTGAATCGTGTGGATACGACTCGGTGTTGAGGATGCCCGCGCGTTGTGCGGCCTTCAGCATGACTTCGCGGTAGCGGCTCTCGTGCTGCGTCCAGCCGCGCCCCTCTTCCGCCCATTGTGCGTCGAGAATCTGTTGCGCCTTGGTTGTCAACACGACGTCGCGGCATTTACCACCAACACGTTTGCAGACGTTACAGACCGTGCGGCGTTTACGGCCTTTGCCGTGGACGTGGAGATACCCAGGACGATACGCGCGGTCCCGCGGCTCGATTGATTGCACTTCATCGAGGCGTAACCCGGTCTGCAACACGAACTCGACGAACCGTTGCCAGCGTGCGCCGCGGCCGACGGTTTCACCGGGTGCGGGCTTCAGGCCGTTGAATGCGGCGATGACTTTGGCCTCGTCCGCTTCGCTGAGGATGCGGTTGCGCGCCTCGGACGCTTCCTTGTCGATGTTTTCAAACGGATTGATTGTGATGATGCGGTCGGCTTTCGCGCGCTCGAACACCGCCTGTATCAACCCGCGTTCACGCTGCACGGTCGACTCCGACACGGCCGCGCGTTGGTCCTTCCAATTGGGGTTGAGTGTGCCTTGCTCACGACGATGCTTCAGCGCCGCTTCACACATCGTCGGCGTAAACACGTCGAGCGGCGTGTTTGCCCACGTCGCGGCCTTGCCGACGGGTGCGGCCTTCCACCAACGCAGAATCGCTTCGTCGCGCTGTGGTCGACTTTTCTTGACGGAGAAAACGGCGCGGTAGGTGTCGGCGTAGGCGCCAAACGTTGGGGCGGCTACGGGGTCGTCGTCGGCCTTCGATGCCAGCCCATGATGCTCATCGAGCAACCGACTGATGATTTTGGTCGCGGCAAGCTCCGCCTTCGGCCGTTGTTTCGCCGGATAGCCCGTCGACACCTCAACGCGTTTGCCGCCAATGTTTTTGCGGAGATACCACACGCCGCTGCGCAGTCTCAGGCCCATGCACCCACCCCCGACCCGGAAGAGTAGCATGCACCCAGTCAAGGGGCCAAGAGTGACGCGATATTTGCACCCACCCAAGTGGTCAAACCTGACCAATCGTGGTCAAACCTGACCACTGGGCCGACCCACTCGCGAATGAGTGAATCGGCCGTTTTGCTAGCAATTTGGGGATTTGCTAAGAGAATTGGTCGGGATGACTGGATTCGAACCAGCGACCCCTTGACCCCCAGTCAAGGCCGAGTCACACCATATTTGACACGGTATTCATTGGTCTTAGTGAAGATGCGTAGGCTGTGACCCATCTATGCACCCACCCCCAGGCTTTTCGACTCCGGCCCTTGCTTACTCTGTCGGCGTTCTCCCAAGGGAGTTGCCGTCGATGATGGTGATGGCGCGTTCAGCAACGGCCCGCGCATCGCGGCCAGTGACTCCTGCTCTGCTATACTGCCCGCCCCTGTTGCATGGAGTTTCCCTAAATATGCGTCTTCTGCTCACCCTCGTGCTGCTGCTGCTGCCTGCGTACGCACACGCGGCCCCCATCACGTTTGCCTTCACAGCCGGTGCGATGACCGGCCAGTACACCTTCGAGACCGAAACACCCGGCGTCCGACAACCTGCTACCGACCCTGACGCGACCGTATTCGACGGGCTCCGCTACTTCGACGCCATCACCAGTTTTGAGTTCAACCTTAACGGTGTCTCGACGTTCGGCACCGGAGGCGACATCGAGCTGGCTACCAATCGCGGGGAGTTCGGGGAGAGCTGGTACGGCGTCGACATCAGAACACCGGCCTCGCGACTGTCCATCTTCTTCTTCAGTCCCTCCGCTGCTGGCTTCATCCTCAGTGAAGCACTGTCTGCCACACCACCCAATCATCGCGTCGGTGACGTGTTCAGG
>Ga0137435_1000699_pt1 | contig 10500 bp, 7 predicted proteins | sample EasRivERMGT100_2_FD_104904 | JGI IMG/M metagenome (GOLD analysis project Ga0137435, IMG submission 104904) | Soil microbial communities from meander-bound floodplain in the East River, Colorado, USA - East River MetaG ERMGT100_2 | ecosystem: Environmental > Terrestrial > Soil > Floodplain ... | reverse complement strand
GTCGCGACGTTTCGCAGCCGGAACAGGCGCAGGGGCATCAGCGGGTCGCGGACCCGTGTTTCGATTGCGAGGAACAGAGCGAGCAGCACCGCCGCGGCGCCGAGAAGCCCGAGCGTCTGCGTGGACGTCCAACCCGCGTCGTTGCCGTTCACGACCGCGTAGACCGCGAGCATGAGCGATGCCGTCACGGTCACCGCGCCGCCGACGTCCAGGCGCGCGGCGGCGGCCGGCGCGCGGCTTTCCTGCAGCAGGACCACGGAGAGCGCGTAGACGGCGGCGCCGATCGGGATGTTGACGAGGAAGATCCAGTGCCAGTTGAGCGCGCTTGTCAGCACGCCGCCGAGCAGCACGCCGATGCTTCCGCCTCCGGCGCAAACGAAGCCGTAGATGCCCAACGCCTTGGCGCGGTCGGCCGGCCCGCTGAACAGATTCATGATGAGGGAGAGCGCGATCGCCGACACGACGGCGCCACCCAATCCCTGTACCGCCCGCGCCGCCACGAGCAGGCCCTGCGAGCTCGCCAGCCCGCAGACCAGCGACGCAATAGTGAACAGCGTGATGCCGAGCAGGAAAAGCCGGCGTTGCCCGAAGAGGTCACCGAGGCGCCCGCCAAGCAGCAGGAAGCCGCCATAGGTGAGCATGTACGCGTTGACGACCCAGACGAGCGAGGTCTCGGTGAAGGAGAGGTCTTCCCGGATCGACGGCAGGGCGACGTTCACGATGGTCGTGTCGAGGACGATCATCAGCTCCCCTAGGCAGAGGACGATCAGCGCGAGCCAGCGCGTCCGGGTGTCGATGCGACGGGTCATCACTATTTTCCCTTGGTATCCAAGGCGCCGTTATTTCTTCTTCGCGGCGACCTGGGCGCGCACGCGCTCTTCCTGCTCTCTCAACTCGGGCGTGAACTCGGCGCCGAAGTCCTCCGCCTCGAACACCTGGCGGATCTCGATCTCGGAATCCTCCTTCATCGGGTTGGGGCAGCGCTTCACCCATTCGATCGCCTCTTCCCTCGACTTCACCTGCCAGATCCAGTAGCCGGCGATCAGCTCCTTGGTTTCGGCGAAAGGCCCGTCGATGACGGCGCGCTTCGCTCCCGAGAACCTAACGCGCGCGCCCTTCGAGCTCGGGTGGAGCCCGTCGCCGGCGAGCATCACGCCGGCTTTAGCCAACTCCTCGTTGAACTTCCCCATTGCGGCGAGGAGCTTCTCGTCCGGCATCATGCCCGCCTCCGAATCCTTGCTGGCCTTGACTATGATCATGAATCGCATCGTGTTCTCCAATGGGGTTGGGAGCGGAATCTCCGGACGTTTCAGCTGAATGGAAAGCCCTGCTCTGACTGTACGACGAGCGAGGCTTCGCGAAATCGACAGGTGGATGGTCCTTTTTCCCGTGCTGCTAAGCGCTTGAAATACTGGGCCGGCAGCCCGTGATCACGGCCCGCCTCGCCGGAATCAGTTTTTCAACCGATACCCGGTCCTGAAGATCCACGCCACGATGGCAAGGGAGATCGCGAGGAACAGGCCGGTCACGAGGAGGCTCACGCCGACGCCCACGTCGGCGATCCCGTAGAAGCTCCACCGGAACCCGCTGACGAGATAGACCACGGGGTTGAACAGCGAGACCGTCTGCCAGAACGGCGGCAGCATGTCGATGGAGTAGAAGCTGCCGCCGAGAAAGGTCAACGGCGTGATGATCAAGAGCGGTATGGCCTGGAGCTTCTCGAAGTTGTCCGCCCAGATGCCGATGATGAATCCGATCAAGCTGAAGGTCACCGAGGTCAATATTAGAAACAGGATCATCCAGACCGGATGCTCGATCCTGAGCGGCACGAGCAGCGCCGCGGTCGCCAGGATGATGAGACCGAGCACCACCGACTTGGTCGCGGCCGCCCCCACATAACTCACCACGATCTCGAGATAAGAGACCGGGGCCGACAAAAGCTCGTAGATCGTCCCGACGAACTTGGGAAAATAGATGCCGAAGGACGCATTGGAGATGCTCTGCGTCAGGAGCGACAGCATGATGAGCCCCGGTACGATGAAAGCACCGTAGCTGACGCCCTCGACTTCGGGTATGCGGGCGCCGATCGCCGCACCGAAGACGACGAAATAGAGCGCCGTCGAGATCACCGGCGAGACGATGCTCTGCATCAGCGTGCGCCTCGTACGCGCCATCTCGAACTTGTAGATCGCACGGATCGCATAGAGGTTTACGCCGCTCATTTCTTCTCCCTCACTAGAGTGACGAAGATGTCTTCGAGCGAGCTTTGCGTCGTGTGGAGGTCCTTGAACCGGATGCCCGTCCCGGTCAGGGCGTGCAGCATCGCCGTCATCCCGGTCCGATCGCCCCGCTCATCGTACGTATAGATCAGCTCGGCTCCGTTCTTCGTCAGCTCGAGGTTGTACGCGGAGAGCGCGGGCGGGATGCTCTCCAGCGTCCTCTCCAGGTGCAGGGTCAACTGCTTCCTGCCGAGCTTGCGCATCAGCTCGGCCTTGTCTTCCACCAGGATGATCTCGCCCTTGTTGATCACCCCGATCCTGTCGGCCATATATTCGGCTTCGTCGATGTAGTGAGTGGTGAGGATGATGGTCACGCCGGCGGCCTGGAGCGAGCGCACCAGCTTCCACATGTCCTGCCTCAGTTCGACGTCGACCCCCGCGGTCGGCTCGTCGAGAAAAAGGACCCGCGGCTCGTGCGACAGCGCCTTGGCGATGAGCAGGCGCCGCTTCATGCCGCCCGAAAGAGTCATGACCTTGCTGTCTTTCCTCGTCCACAGAGACAGGTCCTTCAGCACCTTTTCGATGTGCGCGGGGTTTGCGGGCTTGCCGAAAAGTCCGCGGCTGAAGGACACGGTGTTCCACACCGTTTCGAACGCGTCGGTCGTCAACTCCTGCGGCACGAGGCCGATGAGGCTGCGCGCTGCGCGGTAGTCGGAAACGATGTCGTGGCCGTCCACGAAAATGGTCCCTGCGCTCGGATTGATGATCCCGCAGATGGTGCCGATCAGCGTCGTCTTTCCCGCGCCGTTGGGACCGAGCAACCCGAAGATCTCTCCGCGGCGAATCTCAAGGTTGACCTTGTTGAGAGCCTGCAGCCCCGAGGCATAGGTTTTCGACAGGTTTGCGACGATGATGATGGAATGCATTGCGTGCCGCGCGTGCGTCCCTAAAGCCTCGCCAGGATGCGGAGGTCCTCGCCCACGCGCTCGACTTCGCGGATCTTCAGCGCCGTGGTCCGCGACAGTTCGGTCAGCTCCGGCAGATGGAACATCCCCCGCCCCGAATCGCCGATCAGGCTCGGCGCGAGGTAGACGAGCAGCTCGTCCACCACGCCGGCCTGTAGCAAGGACCCGTTCAGCTTCGTCCCCGCTTCGACGTGGATTTCGTTGAGCTCGCGCCGCGCGAGCTCTTCCATCAGCTTGAACAGCTCCACCTTGCCGGCTTCGTTCGGGATGACGGCGACCTCGGCCCCGGCCGATTTCAGCGCGGCGATCCTCGCATCGTCCACCGCGCCGACCACGAGCGTCTTGCCCTCCTTCAGGAGGCGCGCAGAGGGGGAGGTCTCGAATTTCGAATCGACGACGATCTTGAGCGGCTGCCGGGGCGTATCGACGCCGCGAACGTTGAGCTGCGGGTCGTCGTCCCTGACGGTGCCGAAGCCCGTGAGAACGGCACAGGCGCGCGCCCGCCAGCGATGTCCGTCCGCCCTCGCCGCCTCGCCCGTGATCCACTGGCTCCTGCCGTTCGCGAGCGCGGTGCGACCGTCCAGGCTCGCCGCGATCTTCATGCGCACCCACGGCCGGCCGCGACTCATGCGCGCGAGGAACCCGATGTTGAGCTCACGCGCCTCGTCTTCCTTCAGCCCCTGCTCGACCCCGATTCCCGCCGCGCGCAGCTTCGCGAAGCCCGCGCCGGCGACTTTCGGATTGGGGTCCCCGATGGCGGCGACGACGCGCTTCACGCCGGCCGCGATGATGCCATCGACACAAGGCGGAGTGCGGCCCTGATGGCTACAAGGCTCGAGGTTGAGGTAGAGCGTCGCGCCGCGTGCGCGCTCGCCGGCCGCCTTGAGTGCCAGCACCTCGGCATGTGGAAGCCCTGCCTTCTCGTGCCAGCCGTCGCCGACGACCGCGCCGTCCTTCACGACCACGCAGCCGACGCGCGGATTGGGGGTCGTCGTCCAGAGGCCGCGAGCGGCGAACTGCAGCGCCTGCCCCATGAATTCATGGTCGGCGGCGGTGAACATTACTTGGCGTTGCGGCGCGGGCGCTTGCTGCCGGGCTTCTTCACCTCGAGGATCGCGTCGCGAAAATCGTCGACGCGCTGGAAATCCTCGTACACGGAGGCGAAGCGAATGTAGGCGACGTCGTCCATTTTCTTCAGCTCGCGCATCACCATCTCGCCGATCACGCGGCTCGCGATCTCGCGCTCGCCGAGCGCGAGGATGCGCTGCTCGATCCGGTTGACCGCCTGCTCGACGTACTCGGTCGGCACCGGCCGCTTGTGCAGCGCACGCATGAAGCCGGTGCGGATCTTCTCGCCATCGTAGGGAACGCGGTTGCCGTTGGTCTTCACGACCATCGGCATGGATAGCTCGACGCGTTCGTAAGTGGTGAAACGCTTCCCGCAGGCCTCGCACTCGCGCCTGCGGCGCGTGCTGTCGCCATCGTCGGACTCGCGCGAGTCGATGACCGCGGTGTCCTCGGTCTTGCAGTAGGGGCACTTCACCGGGATTTCCTCAGCCCGACTAGACGGCCGCCACGCGCTGCGCGCCGGCGCTTTCCGCCGCGCGGTACACCGGGAAACGACCGCAGAGTTCCCTGGCTTCAGCAGCCACGCGCTTCACCGTTCTTTCGTCCTGCGGGGCATCGAGCACGTCGGCGATCAGGTTGCCCATGTGCTCGGCCTCGGTTTCGCGGAATCCGCGCGTGGTCATCGCCGGCGAGCCGAGGCGGATGCCGCTCGTCACGGTTGGTTTTTCCGGGTCGTTGGGGATCGCGTTCTTGTTGACCGTGATGTGCGCGCGGCCGAGCGCGCCCTCCGCGTCCTTGCCGGTGATGCGCTTGGCGCGCAGATCGACGAGGAACATGTGGGAGTCGGTGCCGCCGGAGACGATGCGCAGGCCCCGCTCCTGCAGCGTCTTCGCCATCGCCTTGGCGTTCGCGATCACCTGCTTCTGGTAATCGCGGAACCCCGGCTCGAGCGCCTCCTTGAAGGCGACTGCCTTGGCTGCGATGACGTGCATCAGCGGCCCGCCCTGGAGGCTCGGAAAGATCGAAGAATTGAGGGCCTTCTCGTGCTCTGCGCCCGAGAGAATCAGCCCGCCGCGAGGACCGCGCAGAGTCTTGTGCGTCGTGCTGGTCACGAAATGCGCGATCCCGATCGGGCTGGGGTAGAGGCCGGTGACGATCAACCCGGCGTAGTGCGCGACGTCGGCCATGAGCCAGGCGCCGATCCGGTCGGCGATCCCGCGAAAGCGCTTCCAGTCGATGACCCGCGAATACGAGGAGGCGCCGGCGACGATCATTCGCGGACGGTACGCGTTTGCGAGCCGCTCAACCTCGTCGTAGTCGATGCGCTCGTTCGCGTCGAGCCCGTAGGCATGAGCCTGGAAAAGCTTGCCGCTGATGTTGACCGAAGCGCCGTGAGTGAGGTGCCCGCCGTGGGCGAGCGACATGCCGAGGATCGCGTCGGCGGGTTTCAGCACCGACAGGTAAGCGGCCTGGTTCGCCTGTGCGCCGGAGTGCGGCTGCACGTTGGCGTATTCGGCGCCGAACAGTTTTTTCGCGCGGTCGATCGCGAGCTGCTCCGCGATATCGACGAACTCGCAGCCGCCGTAATAGCGTTTGCCCGGATAGCCCTCGGCGTACTTGTTGGTCAGCTGCGAGCCTTGGGCGGCGAGCACGGCGGGGCTGACGTAGTTCTCGGAAGCGATCAGCTCGACGTGGTCTTCCTGACGCTGATTTTCCTTCTGGATCGCCGCAAAGAGGTCGGGGTCAACCTGGGCGAGACTGTTCTTGGGGGAGAACATGGCGCTCCCAAACACGGGTAAATCAAAATACTAACACGAGGCCGCAAGCGTTCTATCGCGCTGCCGCCGGAGGGCTCGTGCGCGCGCGCAGCAACTCGCCATCGGGAAGGTCCGACACGCTCCACTCGCCGCCCAAAGCCCTTACCAGACTCACGGCGGAAACGAGCCGCCGGCCGAGGATGCCGACCGCTGTGCGCTCGTTGTTGAGTTGTGCCGCCTGCACGACCGCCACATTGAGGAAGCTCACCGTTCCCGCTTTGTATTGGTTGAGCGTGAGTTCGACCAACTCGCGCGCTGCGCGCACCGCCTCTTCCTGCACTTTCGCCTCTTCTTCCAGGATGCGCAGCGCCGCGAGACTGTCCTCCACTTCCCGGAATCCGGCGAGCACGGTCTGGCGGTATTCGGCCACGGTCGCATCGTAACCGGCGATGGCCTGCTCGGTCTGGGCGCGCCGGAGGCCCGCGTCGAAGATCGACTGCGCGATCGCCGGCCCGATCGCCCAGAAGCGGCTCGGCGCAGTGAACCACTGGGACGGATCGGCGCTGCGGTAGCCGCCCGATGCCGAAATGGTGAGCGATGGAAAGTATGCCGCTTTCGCCACGCCGATCTGGGCGTTGGCCGCGGCGACGCGCCGCTCCGCGGCGGCGACGTCGGGCCGGCGCTCGAGCAATTCCGAGGGCATACCAGGCGGAACAACGGGCATGGCGACCGCAAGCGGCGCACGCGCGATCGAAAGTTCCGCCGGCGGCCTGCCGACGAGGACCGCGATCGCGTGCTCGAGCTGGGCGCGCTGCACGCCGAGGTCGATCGCATCGGCCTGGGTGCTGCGCAATTGCGTCTGGGCCTGGACCACGTCCACCTTCGCTACGACTCCGGCGGCGTAGCGGTTCTTCGTCAGATCGAGCTGTCTCTGGAAAGCCGCGGCGGTATCGTCGAGGAGCTGTCTTTGCGCATCGAGCGCGCGCAGCAGGAAATAATTCGAGGCGAGCTCGGCCTGCGCCGACAGGCGCGCGGCCGCGAGATCGGCCGAGCTGGCCTGAGCGCCCGCTTCGCTGGCTTCGACCGCGCGCCGAACCTGCCCCCACAGGTCCATCTCCCAGCCGGCATCGAGGCTCGCCGTACGATTGGTGATGATGCGGCCCGCCGTCGTTCCGCCGACTGCCCCGCTGGGCGAACGGCTGCGGATGACGGAAACGTTGCCGCCAAGCGTCGGAAACAGGGCTGAACGGGAGGCGGCGATCAAAGCACGCGCCTGGCGAAACTGCGCTTCGGCCGCGAGGACGTTCTGGTTCGAGATCTCGACCTGCTCGATCAGCGCGTTCAACTGCGGATCGCCGAACACCTCCCACCACTTTCCGCGGCTCGCGTCGTCGCGCGGCTGCGCGACCTTCCATTCGCCCGCCTCCTTGAACGCCCCGGGAACTGCGGCGTCGGGCCGCACATAGTCAGGCCCCACAGCACAGCCCGCGAACAGAACGAGGAAGGCGAGTGCGAAAGCCCGGCGCTTCATCTCGCCTCCAGCGCAGCTCCGCGCCTGCGTCCACTCCAGACGCCCCGGCACCACAAACGGAACCGGTCGAGGTAGAGGTACACCACCGGTGTGCTATAGAGCGTCAGAAGCTGGCTGAAAATCAGCCCGCCCACGATAGCGATGCCGAGCGGCCGGCGGAACTCCGAGCCATCGCCGAAGCCGATCGCGAGCGGCACCGCGCCCAGCATCGCCGCCATGGTGGTCATCATGATCGGACGGAAGCGCAACAGGCACGCCTGGAAAATCGCCGCCTCGGGGCTCTTGCCTTCGCTGCGCTCCGCCTCGATCGCGAAGTCGATCATCATGATCGCGTTCTTTTTCACGATGCCGATCAGGAGAATCACGCCGATCAGGGCGATGACGCTGAACTCGGTCCGGAACGCCATCAGCGCGAGCAGCGCGCCGACGCCCGCCGAGGGCAAGGTGGAAAGGATAGTGATCGGGTGCACGTAGCTTTCGTAGAGAATGCCGAGCACGATATAGATGGTGAGGAGCGCGGCGAGGAGGAGCCAGGGCTGGCTCTCCAACGACGCCCGGAAGGCGCGCGCCGTCCCCTGGAAGCTGCCGTGCACGGTCGTCGGCACGCCGAGCTGCGCCATCGCCCGGTTGATGGCGTCGACCGCCTCGCCGAGCGTCACGCCGAGTGCGAGGTTGAAGGAGATCGTCGAAGCGACGAACTGGCTCTGGTGGTTGACGGAAAGCGGCGCCGTGGTGGGCTCGTAGCGCGCGATCGACGAAAGCGGCACCTGGCCGCGCGTGGGCGAGAGCACGTAGACGTTCCTCAGCGCCTCGGGGCTCTGCCAGTACTGCGGCGCAACCTCCATCACGACGTGGTACTGGTTGAGCGTCGAGTAGATGGTCGAGACCTGTGCCTGCCCGAAGGCGTTGTAGAGCGTCTGGTCGATCATTCGCATGGTGATGCCCAGGCGCGCGGCGGTCAGCCGGTCTATGACGAGTGTCGTCTGCAGACCCTTGTCCTGCTGGTCGGTGTTGACGTCGGCGATCTCGGGCAGCTTGGCGAGCGCCTGGCGCACGCGCGGCTCCCAGAGCCGCAGTTCTGCGAGCTCATCAGCCTGCAAGGTGAACTGGAATTGGGCGCCCGACTGCCGGCCGCCCATCCGTATGTCCTGAACCGGAACGAGGAACAGGTTCCCGCCCGGCATCTGCGCCAGGCGCGGGCGCAGCCGCGCTATCACCTGGTCGGCGCTGACCCGGCGCTCTCTCACGGGCTTCAGCGTGATGAACATGAAGCCGGAGTTGCGCTGGCCGCCGCCGGTGAAGCCGACGACGTTCTCAACCGCCGGGTCGCTCTTCACGATCTCAGCGAAGTCGAACAGCTTCTGACGCATCGCCTGGAACGAGATGCCCTGGTCGGCCTGAATCGAACCGATCATGCGCCCCACGTCCTGCTGCGGGAAGAATCCTTTGGATATACCGGTGAAGGACGTGTACGGGACCCCGGTATAGAGACAGATGTTGAGGCCGATGGTCGCGGCAAGAATCAGCATCATCAGACGCGAGTGGCGCAGCGCCCAGGCGAGGCTCGCTTCGTACTCGGCGAGCATCCATCGGAACACGCGCTCGCTCGCGAGGAAGAGGCGCCCCGGCTTGCGCTCGTGCGCGGGTTTGAGCAGCCGCGCGCACATCATCGGCGTCAAGGTGAGCGACACCAGCAAGGACACGAGGATCGCGACCGAGAGCGTCACGGCGAACTCGCGGAACAGGCGCCCGACGACGCCGCCCATCAGCAATATCGGGATGAACACGGCGATGAGCGACAGGCTCATCGATACGACGGTGAAGCTGACCTCCCGCGCGCCTTTCAGCGCCGCCTGGAACGGCGGCACGCCGCGCTCGATGTGACGCGACACGTTCTCCAGCACCACGATCGCGTCGTCCACCACGAATCCGGTGGCGATGGTGAGCGCCATGAGGGAAAGATTGTTGAGGCTGAACCCGGCGAGGTACATGAACCCGAAGGTCGCGATCAGCGACACGGGCACCGCCACCGCCGGGATCAACGTCGCCCGGGCGCTCCGCAGGAACAGGAACACCACCAGAATCACGAGCGCCATCGCGATGAGAAGCGTTCTCTCGACCTCGAACAGCGAGGCGCGAATGGTGCTCGTGCGCTCGAGCACCACGTCGAGATTGATCGCGCTCGGAATCGACGCGCGCAGCAGCGGCAAGAGCTCGCGGACGCGCTCGGTAGTCTCGATGATGTTGGCGTTGGGTTGCCGGTTGATGATGACGAGCACCGAAGGCTTGCCGTTGGCAATACCGGCGTTGCGCAGGTCCTCCACCGAATCGACGACTTCGGCGACGTCGGACAGGCGCACCGCGGCGCCGTTTCGGTATGCGACGATGAGCGGAAGATACTGGCTTGCCTTCTTCGCCTGGTCGTCGGCCATGATCTGCCAGTGCCGATCCCCCAGCTCGACCGAGCCCTTGGGGCGATTGGCGTTGGCGGCGGCGAGCGCCACGCGCACCTCGTCCAGCCCGATCGCGTACTTGTTGAGCACCATGGGATTCAGCTCCACGCGCACCGCGGGAAGCGAAGCGCCGCCCACCGTCACCTGGCCGACGCCTTCCGCCTGGGAGATCTTCTGCGCGAGGATGGTGGACGCCGCGTCGTACATCTGGCCGCGGTCGAGCGTGTCGGAGGTGAGCGCGAGGATCATGATCGGCGCGTCCGCCGGATTCACCTTGCGGTAGATCGGGTTGCGCGGGAGGCTGGTCGGCAATTGGCTGCGCGCCGCGTTGATCGCGGCCTGCACGTCGCGTGCAGCGCCGTCGATGTCGCGGTCGAGGTCGAACTGCAGCGTGATGCGCGAGTTGCCGAGCGAGGAGGACGAGGTGATCTCGGTGACGCCGGCGATGCGGCCGAGCGCGCGCTCCAGCGGCGTCGCCACCGTCGCCGCCATGACCTCGGGGCTCGC
>Ga0137435_1000695_pt1 | contig 10536 bp, 9 predicted proteins | sample EasRivERMGT100_2_FD_104904 | JGI IMG/M metagenome (GOLD analysis project Ga0137435, IMG submission 104904) | Soil microbial communities from meander-bound floodplain in the East River, Colorado, USA - East River MetaG ERMGT100_2 | ecosystem: Environmental > Terrestrial > Soil > Floodplain ... | reverse complement strand
TTCACCACGGCCGGCTGCATGACGAGCTTATCGGCCGCCGGCGCCATGGTGCCGCGCTCATCCGCCGCGTTACGCACCGTGAGCATCGATCCCACCGCGACGATGAGAGTCGCCGCGATCGCGGCGCGCGCCGGCGTGAAGCGCAAACGCTGCCACACCGACACCGACCCGGCACGCCCCGACGATCCCGCCGGGCGATTCGGAATCACGCCGCCGCGAGTCACGTCGAGCGCCGAGACGATCCGCGACGCGCCGGCGATGAGGCCGCGCGCCTCGGCGACCATCGACGCGCACGACGCGCACTCGGCGGCGTGCCGCTCGACGCCCAACGCCTCGTCGGCACTCAGCGCGCCGTCGAGCCAGGCGTGAATCGTTCCTTCGTCAAGATGCTGCATGCGAACCCCCTCTTCTTCCACCGGCGCCAACTCCCTGGAGCGCCTCGTATGCCTCGACGAGCCGGCGCCGTGCGCGAGATAGGGTCGTTCCCACCGACGCGACCGACAGCTCGAGCGCACTCGCGATTTCCGTGTAGTCCAAACCCTCCTCCCGCATCAACAGCGCTTCGCGGTCGCGCTCGCCCAGTGCCTCGAGCGCTTTGCGCGCCAGCGCCGCCTCCTCTGCGCGTTCGATCGTGAGCGGTTCCGGCTCGACGATGTCGTCGGCCTTCGCCTGCTCGCGCAGCAGCTCGAGATGCCGGCGGCGGCGCGCGTCCCTGCGCGCTTCGTCGCGCACGAGGTTCGTCGCCACCGCGAACAACCAGGCTCGCTCACTCACGATCGACTCCTGCTTGAGTGCACGAACGAAGGTCTCCTGTGCGACCTCTTCGGCCCAATCGCGGTCGCCGAGCCGTCGTGTCAGATAGCGCACGAGCGGCTCGTGATACGACCGGAAGAGGCGTTCGACGTCGTTCAATGGTTGGTCCTCACCAGGCGCGAACCAATCGCGCCAGCTCGGTCTGCGACAACTCGGCCGCGCCCGCGGCGTCCACTCGAATCGCCTCTGCTTTGCCGACGACGATCACGCGATCGCCCAGCGCGAACACCGCGCGCAGCTCAGGGAGCTGGGACAGGAGGTCGAAGTACGCCTTCGAGTACGGTTTCACCGAGACCACCTTCATGGTGTCGGAGCGGTAGCGGATATCCGTCCAGGCGCTGTCGCGCATCGTGAATGTACGACCGTCCACCTGTCGTGTCGCGTCCCGCGCGGCGCCCACCTCCCGTCGAGCGCTGGATGCCGAATCGAGCTTTGCCAGCGACGTCGCCGCGCGGTTGTCCGCCGCCGTTATCGCCGCCTCGAACTGAACTTGCCGCGGTGCCGATGCCGGCATCGCGCTTCCGGCGATGCCGCGTCCTCCGCCGCCCATCATCCCGACGCGTTGGCGGCTCATGCCCGGCTCCAGCACGAGATACGACGTCAGCTCGGTCGGGATGCCGTAGCGCTCGCCCAGCGTCCTGATCTCATCGTCCAACTCGGGGGATGCGCCGCGTTCGCGGCGTTCGGCGCTCAGCACGCCGACGCGCTGCGTCGCCCAGAGGCGCGCGACGAACGGATTGTCACGCTCGCGCTCCGGAAAATCCACGCGCGACGTCCACTCCACGTGCCGGCCGCGCTGCATCCCTTCCACGATCACGCGCGCCGAGCCGTGTCCCTCGTACCGCGCCAGGACCACGAGGTCACGACCGGCGAATACGTCGGCCGGCTGCGACGGCATCGCACTGACGAGACGAACGTCCCCGTCCACTCGCACGCGCACCTCGGTCAACACGGGATCGATCAACCGGCCCGCGACCACACCTACCATGCGTTCGACGGACTCGTCGGGGCGGACGAACTGCGCCGTACCGCGGCCGCCAAGTGCCATCTGCTCGAGAAGCGTCACGTTGACGTCGGACCCCAGACCGAAGGTGAAGATCCGGCGCGCGGAGCGTGACCCGTCGCTACGCGTCGCGATCGCGGCGAGTCGTTCCGGACTGCGCTCCCCCACCGTGGGCTCGCCGTCGGTGATGAACAGCACGAGCGGGAGCCGGCCGGACGTGACGGACGCGCGCATCGCCTCGGCCAGCGCGCCCTCGATGTTCGTCGAACCCACGGCATCGAGCTGTTCGAGATACCGCCCGGCGTCGCGGAGATTCGCTTCCGTTGCATGGACGAAGTCGTCGCGGAAGCTGTGAACGTCGGTGGCGAAGTCGATGATCCGGAAACGATCCTGCGAGCGCAGCGTGGCGAGCAGCTGCCGGCCGGCCGCGCGCGCCTGCTCCATCTTCCGGCCTTGCATCGATCCGGACACGTCGAGCACCAGGGTGACGTCGCGCGGCGTCGGCTCGGCGCGGTCGGCAACCGGCGGTGTGAGCGTGATCAAGGCGAAGCCCCGATCGCCGCCGGGGGCGTGGGGAAGCATGGTGATCGAAGCCGCTGCGTTGCGTCGCACGGGAATGAGAACGGTGACGTCGCGCGCGTCGCCGCGCACGGCGACGCGACGCATCCCTTCGCGATCGTTCGACTCGAGGTCGTGAGTCGGCGAATACGCGGTGCCAAGCTCCGAGCCGGCGCGGTATGCCAGCTGGAAGGACGTCGACGCGCGATCGGGTGTGCGGACTTCGGCGGCCCCGGGTTGCGCGGCGCGGAAGTAGTCGATCCGCAAGGCGTCTCCCTCGCGCTGCGCCACGCTCTGAAACCGCACGACGACCCGCTTCTCTTCCCCTGGATTGATGGGAAAGATGCGCGCGCGCAGCAGGCCGTGTCCCATCCATTCGACGAGAGCGGGGTCGCGTTGGCGGCGCACGATGTCTTCATAGATGCGGCGGGCTTCCGCGGCGTTCATCGTCTCGCCGCTTACCAGCTCGCCGTTGATCGACAGCTTGAGGTCTTGAAACGCGGCGCCGGCCGGGAGCGGAAAGAGGTAGTCGGCCTCCCCCACCGCGCCGCCGTTGTTGACGAAACGCTCTTCGACCTCGTAGCGGAGCACGCGATCGACGAGCTCCACGCGAACGTCGCTCCGCGTTCTGACGATGCGCTGTCGGCAGTCGCGAACCGGGGGCGCGGGGCGGTCGATCGGCGGGCGCTCGGTCCAGACCTCCGTGATGCAGGGCCGCGGGACGAGCCAGCCCTGAGCGGGAATTGCGGCGTTGGGAATCAGGCCGGCAACGAGAATGAGCAAGGCACGGCTGGGCGCGGTCGGATGCATAACGTCTCCAGTGTTTGAAATGGGGCCGGATGGAGACGTTCCTCGCGAGACCACTTGCACACCGCTCATTTCCCGATCGCCGCACCGCCCCCTTGCGCATCCAAGTGCAGTAAAAACGCTGCGCCGGCGCACCTGAGTGCCGCATTGGCGCCGCACCGTCGGTGTGACCGGTGCGGCAGCCCCAATGTGACCTGCGGCCATTTTTCCCGATGTTGACCCCGGATTTAAGCCCGGAACGGACACCTCGGCCTGAACGGATGAGTCGGTTCGGGGTGGCGAGGATCTCCGCGTGTTTTGCCGTTGTGGCACGCCAATTCCTTTAGGGGCTCTCGCAGGATGTCTGAGCGGATCATTCGACTTCATCAACACCGGCTGTCTCATGCGTACTCGCGTATCGTCATCGCTCGGTCTCGGCGTCGCCGTTCTCGGCGTCGTGGCAGCGCTCGTCGGGTGCGCGCGCATCACTCAGTCCGGGCCGGTCACGACGACGTCGTCATCGGGAGATCCGACGGCCGTCTATACTCTGACGCCGGCGAGCAATAGCTCGCTGGTGTATTCGGCGCGGACGGTGTCGTTCGCGCTCGACCGCATCGACCAGCGCCGTCCGCCGCTCGACCGGACCTATCGTCACGCCGGTACTGGGAAAGGCGTGACCGTCTACGTGTTCGACGGGGGCGTCGCGGCCGACCACCCCGAGCTCGCCGGCCGCGTACGAACCGGCTTTACCGGTTTCCCTGGCGACGCGAAGATCTGCAACGCGCATGGCACCGCTGTCGCGGGCGCCGTGGCCGGAGCCACGCTCGGCGTTGCGCCGAACGCCGAGGTCGTCGACGTAAAGATGGTGCAGTGTGACAAGCTGCGCGGAACGATCAAGGCAATCGTGGACGGCGCGCGCTGGGTCATCGAAGACCACAAGACGCACCCGGGGCCGGCCGTCGCCAACTGGTCATTCATCGCCGACACATCGTCGCACATTCCGGCGCTCGACAGCGCGGTAGTGGCGCTGCGCGACGCGGGGATCGCGGTCGTGGTGTCGGCGGGCAATCTGGACATCGACGCGTGCCGCGTATCGCCGGGGAACGCCACCGGCACGATCGTGGTCGGTGCGTCGGCGGTGGACACGCAGGTGCGGGACGGGGCCACGCCGCAAACGGTCGATCGTCGCGCCCCGGGTACGGCCTGGGGCCCGTGCATCGATATCTACGCTCCGGGGGACTCGGTCCTTCTGCCGAGCCTCGATCGCGACATGCGTCCGATCGCGCAACTCTGGAACGGTACGTCGATGTCCGCGGGCTATGTGAGCGGCGCCGCGGCGCTCTACCTCGAAGCGCATCCGAACGCGACGCCCGATCAGGTGGCCGAAGCGCTCAAGCGCAACGCGACGGCGGATGTGGTGCTCGATCCGCGCGCGACGTATTCACGAATGCTCTATGTCGGCGCCTGGGCCGCGGTGCCGACCGAACGAATAGCGCTCAGGCGGTAACGGCGCGATTGAGTGGGTGTCGGGATCTGCTTTCCCCTTTCGAGAACCTCAGCGGCCATCTCGAGGAAAGTAGGCCCCGGCACTCGCGCCCGTTTGGGTACCGCGCATTGCGCCAGTCACGGCTTGCACCGCTCGTCGCAAGCGCTCGACGTTCTGGTCTCCCGACGACCGCATCTCGATCGAGAGCCACCCGTCGTAGCCGACGTCGTGTAACGCCGTCGTGGCGCTCGCGAGATCGGCACCGCGAGTCCCGATCTCCGCCAGGTCGGGTTCGCTCACGTGAAAATGACCGAGATAAGGCGCGGCTGCGCGGATCGCTCGCGCGGGATCTTCTCCCGTGATCGTGATTCCGCCCAGATCGCCGTGCACGCGAAAGCCGTGATGGTCGACGAGACGGCAGAGCTCCACGGCGTCGGCGGTCGTCGTGACGAAGTCGCATCCGTAGGACGGCGGGTTCGCTTCGATGCAGACGGTGGTGTCGCGCGCGGCGGCGTGTTCCCCCGCGGCGCGAAAGAACGGAACCGCGATCTCGATCGCCTCGTCCATCGGCATGTCGCCGCGCGCGCGGTTCTTCGGCGAGCCGAACACCAGCGCGCGGGCGCCGAATCGCTCAGCCAGGTCGATCACGCGACGCAGGTAGTCGAGGAGATCGCGGCGAGTCGCGGCATCGGCGAACAGTTGAAGATCGGGCCTGCCGAAGAGCAGCGCCTGAAACGCGACGACGCGAAGTCCACGCTCTTCCCACCACGCGCGATGGGCCGCGGCGTCCTCGATGCTCGCCTCCGTGGGGCGGTCGCGCCATTTCGTGGGCGCGAGCTCTACCCCGCGGCAGCCCTCGGCGCGCAACATGGTCGCCACGGCCTCGTCCTCGCTTCGCTCCCAGGCGATGCTCGAGACGGCGAGTCCTCGCAGCCCGTGCTCAGCCACGCCGCGTGCGCTCCGTCGCGACGTACTCGCGGATGAGCGCGAGCACACGGTCCCGCGGCTCGATGTACGTGCCGACGCCGCCGAACAGTCTGGCGAAACGTGTGTGCAGGTCGTAGCACGGCGGCGTTGGCGCCACTTCGTTCGTGAACTCCAGGCCGAACGCCGCACGCGCGACCTCGGCCATGCTCACCGGCTCGGTCGCCATGTGGACGACCGGCAGCCGCTCCTCGAGGATGATCTCGATGTCCGACCAGAGCCTGCTCACGCCGTAGAACTGGAAAATGCCACGCGAATCGATCTTCGCGACCTGATTGTCGTGGAGCAGGTCGAAGATGGCGTTCTTCTTGAGGCCCCCGCCGTAGAGCCCCGGCAGGCGGACGATGCTGGCGTCGAAATGCGACCGAACGAACTCTTCGAGGTGGCGACGGTTCCGTCCGTACGCCTGCAGCCCGCTCGTGACGACGGGCGACTCTTCGTCGACGCCCACCGGATCGGCGAACACGTCCACCGTGGAGATGAGCACCAGCCGCCCCGCATCCACGCGGGCCAGGGCGGCCATGAGGCGGCCGATGTTCTGGCGGTCCCGTTCCGGGTCGGCGTTGGCTTTCCATTTTTCGGACGGTACGCCGGCGCACACGAGAAGATCGAAGCTGCGTCCGGCCACCGCCTCGATGTTCGACGAGTTGAAGCAGTCGTCAAAGCGGTGCTGTCGCGACAGGTTGCCGCCGACGAAGCCGGTGTGCCCGATGAGGGCGGCGGTTTCGAACCTGGTCACGGATCGAAACGGCCGAGCGCCGCCGCAACGAGGGTGCGCAGCACGCGCAGGTTGCCTCTGATCGGACTGATCTTGGTAGGCATCTTTCCGGACGTGGGATAGCGGCGCGTCACCGGAGTCTCCGTCACGCGGAAGCCCAGGCGCGCCGCGCGGATGGCGAGATAGTAATGCAACTCGTATCCGGTGAACACCTCGCGCAACGGCTGCACGCGCGGATCGTTGAGGAGCCGTCGGCTGTACGCGCGAAACCCGTTCGTCGTGTCCGTGTAGCGGAACCCGGCGGCGAGCGAGATGAGAGGCGCGTGTAGCAGCTTGACGCCGACCGTGCGGCTGAGCGGTGTGTTGATTCCCTCCCCCCCCGGCACATACCGCGACCCTTGTATGTGGTCGAATCCCTGATCAAGCAGGGTCATGAATCGCGGAATGGCGCCGGTGTCGTCCTTGCCGTTGCCGTCGATCACGACGATGCCCTCGTACCCTTCGCCCAGCGCGAAGTCGATCGCCATGCGCATCTGCGCGCTCAGCTTGCCCGGGCCGCGTTTGACGAGGAGCGCGCGCAGGCGAAAGGCGGCGAGCGTGTCCAACGCGAGCGATCCGTCGGTGCTCCCCCCGTCGGCGACGACGATGTCGATCTGATCGGCCAGCGAGGCCATGGCGTGCAGCTGCCCGCGCACGCGCTCGCCCTCGTTGATCACGAACACCACGACGCAGTATTTGTGTCGGCGCGGGGTGAAGACGTGGCGGTCGTACTGCGGGACGGAGATGGGGCCGCTGGGCTGCTGGGCTGCTGGACGGGTGGCCATTCAGCGCCCGGCTACCGCGCGCCGGCGCCGGTGGTCTCGACCACGTTCTTGCGCTCCTCGCGCAGCAGCACGGAGCTCGTGTGCTCCTCGCGGACGTAGTATGCCGGCCGGTCGCGCGTGCGTCGCGACAGACCCGCGACGTACTCGGCGATGATCGCCAGCACCACCATGACCGTGAGGAATTGCACCGCGCCCACCAGACGCGCGCCTCCGGCCCCGCCACCGAGGTATGCGACAAACGTCAGCACCGCGTCCGCCAGGGCTACCAGCACGCCGATCCAGCTGATCGTGCGCAACGGGTGCGTGGTGTGGTCCATCACCAGTGCGCGCGCCAGATTCAGCGCCTCGCGCTTGGGGCGAACCGTCGGCAGGCCGGTGCGGTTGATCGGGGCGTAGGGGAGCGCCTGCTTGCGGAAGCCGATGTATGACGTGAGCAAACGCAAATAACGGTCGGGATCGCGAATCTGCGTGATCGCGTTCACCACCTGGCGGCTCATACACCGATACTGCGTGGAGTCCTCGGGGATCCCCGCTTTGACCACGGAGTTGATGTACCAATAGAAGACGCGCGCGCCAAGGCGATACCAGACCGGCTCGTGCTTGCGATGCAGCCGAACCCCGTAGACGATGTCCGCCTCGTGTACGCGCTCGAGAAACTGCGGGATGAGCGCCGGCGGATCCATGTTCGGCAGCATGACGATCACGTAGTCGCCGATCGCGACGTCGAGCCCGGCGGCGATCGCCGTCTCCTCCCCGAAATGGCGGGACAGTCGCAGGAAGCGTACGAAGTCGTAGCGCTTCAGGAGCGCGCGGACGCTGTCCACGGTGTCGTCGCCCGCGCCGTCGTCGACGAGAATGATCTCGTAGTGCGTGACGAGCTTGCAAAGCTCAGCGACCGTTTCCTCGACGAACGCCTCGACGGCGCCGGCCGCGTCCCCACCCAGGGGCGCGACGATCGAGATCATCGACTCGGCGGGCATCAGACGATCGCCATCGAGGAGCGACCCGGCGTGGGCCGCCGCAGCGGGCCGGGCCTCGGATCGTCGGGCCACAACAGCGCCTGCAACGCGTCTTCGACATCGTAGACGCTGTCGATCTTGGCGCCGAGGACGGTGATACACGCCGGCACTTCCTCGCTGCGCCGCAGGAGGATCGGGCGGCTGTCGTCCTGCTCGCTGCGCGGCATTATTGCCTTGATCTCCCAGAGTGAATCGACGTACCGCGACGCGCGCAGCGCGGGCACGAAGCGCTCGGCGTCGCGGATCATATGAATGAAGCGCGAGTCGCGCCGCGCGGCGCGCACTTCGTCTCCGTCCGCGTCGCGCCCGGACCAGCTGCAGTGCGGCGTGTACCGCACATGGCTCAGCGTGTGAAGCCCGCGCGACGGATACGGCATGATCGAGAAGAAGGGGCCGTCCATCACCGTGATCGCGGCGCCGGCCAGCTCCGGCGGTGGCTCGACCAGCGCGAGCTCGGCCAGTTCGAGCTTGACGGGCACGGACGACGCACCCGACGCGGCGAGCAGCTCGTTCAACCGCGAATACGTTCCGTTGATGACGATCGGCGCCGACGCGCTTCGTTCGCCGTCCGCCCCGCGCAGCGAGACGATCGCCGATTTCCCGTCATTCCCCGTGACGCATCGCGTCGCCTCCGTTCGCAGCGCGACGATGACGCCCGCCGCGGCAAGGTCTGCCTCCATCCGCGCGCGGAGCCTGACCGCGTCGAAGGCGCATTCCTCGACCTCGAACACTGCGTCGATCCGGTCCGCGTCGAACAGCGCGCGAATCTCCTTGGACGCCGGCTTGGCCGGAGCCTCGATGCGCCGGCAGAACTCGGCGAACTGCGCCGCCGTGATCTTGGACATGCCGCGCGCGACCGCGTAATAGTGCGGAAAGTTCTGATCGACGCAGTCGCCGTATTCGCGCAGAAAGCGCGAGTAGTTGATGCGCGAGCGGATGGACGTGAGAATGCTGCGCGGGTAGTGGTAGCCGTTGTGGACCCGCGCCTGGTTGAGGAGCGACGCCCGCGCGAGAAGGGCGGCTTCGCGCTCCACGAGGAGCACCCGGGGGTACCGCGAGCGCAGCTTGAGCGCGAGGCGGGCACCGTAAAACCCGCCCCCGACGACGATTGCGTCGTAGGCGGTCGGCACTTCGGGCGTGAGGGAAACGGCTGTCATCCCGTGGGAGACGATGCCTTTCTAGGGCACGTAACCCATTCCGTCCGGCTCGCGGCCGGTCTGGATGTACCGGGTCACTTTGCGGGTCACGAGGTCCACCTCGGCGATCTGGTCCATGGCGGCCAGCGCGACCCAGGCGCGCTTGCCGTCCGGGGCTATGAGGATGCCCTCGGGCGCGGCGCTGGGACCCGTGCGCCCCACCGCGCTCGTCGAGACTTTGGCCGAGTCGAATGGGAAGGTGATCCGGTCGACGAGCTGCCGCGTCCTGGTGTCGAAGAACTCCAGCGTACCCGAATAAATGTTGGACACGAGGACCCACCGGCCGTCCGGGGTGAAGTGCAGACGGTTGGGGCGCTTACCCGTCGGGATGCTGCCGAGCGTGTCCAGCGTGGCGGCGCTCAATATCGTGATCAGGTTGGATGTCGAGCCCGCCGCCCAGAACTCACGGCCGTCCGGCGCCAGATCGGTTGCTTCCGGTCCTCCCCCGAGCGTCGCGGTCTTGATGACCTCGCCTTTGTCTACGTCGACGAGGGAGATGCTTCCCGTAGCGATGTTGGCTGTCCACATGCGCTTCTGGTCCTTCGACAGCGTGAACAGGTGCCCTGGCTGGTTGGTCTTGATGACCCGGTCGACCTTGCCCGCCGCGACGTCCACGATGATCACGGCGCGCGCCTGCTCCGAGGTGACGGCGACGTGTTTCCCGTCCAGCAGCCAAGCGATGCCGTGCGGACGCAAGTATTCGCCGAGCTCGATGGTGGTCGTCGCCTTACGCGCGCGAAGGTCTAGCACGGTGAGGGAGTGGCCGGGGCCCTGCGCCCCTCCGTAGTTGGCGACAACCCCCCAGCGTGCGTCCGGCGAGACGGCCACCTCGTGCGGCCCGTCGCCAACCGGCATGGTCGCGAAGATCTTCCCGTCGGCCAGTGAGATCATCGAGGCCGTCGCCTCGCTCTTGTTCAGCACGACGAGGGCGGGCTGCTGCGCGGCGATGGGCGTCGCGAAAGCAAGGGCGACCGCGGCGCGACGGAGTGCGATAGACATGGGCCGTTGTGGGTCTTTGGGGTGCTAATTCAAAGGGTCAGACCCTTTGAATTCACTCGTCGTTCAAGATACCCAGTTCTCGACTCGCTGGCCTTTCAAAACGGACAAAGCGGCCGCGGGATTGTCGCTTTTGCTTCGTGGCTACCAACA
>Ga0137435_1000694_pt1 | contig 10553 bp, 15 predicted proteins | sample EasRivERMGT100_2_FD_104904 | JGI IMG/M metagenome (GOLD analysis project Ga0137435, IMG submission 104904) | Soil microbial communities from meander-bound floodplain in the East River, Colorado, USA - East River MetaG ERMGT100_2 | ecosystem: Environmental > Terrestrial > Soil > Floodplain ... | reverse complement strand
TGGCGGGTGTACTGCCAGCGGAGCACCTCGAACAGCATTTTCATCCCGACGGTGCGGTGACCGTCGCGTTGCACCATGTCACGGGCGAGTGTGACGAGTGCGTCGTACACCCACGGATTCGCCGTGTGGAACGCTTCGAAGTTCGCATCGATGCTGTCATGCGCTGCGATCGGTACGACGGTCGGAATGAGACCGACATCGAACAGTGTCGGCATTGAGTCGTCGACGAGGCTCATGGCATCCACACGATGCTCGATAGTGACGACTCGAACGCTTTGCGGGCCGCCGACTCCGTGTCGAATATTTGCGACGTTGCATCGTCGCTGTGACTCTGTAGATACCAGCCACCATCATCGGGCGAATAGACGAGGTCGACAAAGAAACCGTCGCGGTGCCAAAGGAGGGCAACGCTCATGTCGGCACCTGCTCGATGCGAGGGTTCTTCCAGCTTGTGCGTTCGCGGACGTACTTCTCAGCGTCAGCTCTGGTGTAGCGGTCAGCGCCGTCGATGGTGTCGCTTGATGAAAACACGTCGCGACCGAAATGGGGGCCGGTGACGTACACGCGACCGGGTGCGAGGATCTTGGCCGGGTTGCTCGATGCGACCGCGCTCGATTCTCTGGTGATGATGTATTCGGCGGTCATGCTGCGACCTCGGTGCCGTACCACTGGCGGAGGGTTTCGTGGGTGACGTCGACTTTCCCGTCGGTGTCGGTGGCGAGTTGTTCGGCGATGAGCCGCCACGGCCACTTCGGGATTGCGGTGCGTCTCTCGGCTACGTATTCGGCGAGCGGTTGGTCGAGGAGCAGCTCGGCGAGCATTTGTTTCGCGGAGAGGGGTTCTGACATGCAGGTAGCTTACTTGACAATCTGACAGCTGTCAAGCACATTTTGTCAGATATCTAGATTTGTCTCTTGTCAAGTCGCTTGACAGCGATTACGGTGAGTGACATGGAATCACAGACAGCGAAACCGGGGACGCAGTCCAAGCCGATGATCGGTGAGAACATCAGCCGAATCGTCAAAATTCTGCTCGCCCGCGACGAGATGCGCCAACAAGACCTCGCCGACGCGCTCGACTACGAATCGGCGACGATCACTCGCAAGATGAAGGGTGAGCGGGAGTGGCGGCTGAACGACATCGTTGCGCTCGCCGAGGTGTTTGAGGTGCCCGTCTCTCTGTTTTTCGAGGAGCCCGATAGTCTGGTCAGAAATAAATGCTTCCGACCAGCACTCGCGGCTGTGTAAAGACTTCGTCAATGTTGCACAAGTCACGGCGCGGTCCTGCCGATGATCATTACCCCGAGGGGGTAGTGACGTGGAGGGCAATGTTGCACACGCGATCGACCGACCTGCTGGAGTACAGCGAAGAGATGGCACGCAAAGCGCTGCGCCAAACCTCGATGGACAAGACCATGTCCGTTCTCGTCCGGGCCGAGATCGCCGTCGGCCACCCACTCATCGAATCCACCACCCTCGAACTGCGCGACTGGCTCGACGGTCGCAAGCTCAGCGCCAAAACCCGCTACGCATACATCTCCCACCTCGCCACGTTCTGGCGGTGGGCCTTGGCTGTCGAACGCGCCACCAAGAACCCGACACTCAGACTCACCCGCCCACGACTCCGACAAGGACTCCCCCGGCCGGTACCCAACCAGGATCTGATCACCCTGTTGGAGCAGGCACCGTCGGCTGAGCTGCGCGCGATGGTTGTCCTCGCCGCCCACGCCGGCCTGCGCTGTATGGAGATCGCCGGGTTGCGTGCCGATGAGATCATGCAACACTTGGAGCCGCCGGTGTTGGTGATCACTCACGGCAAGGGTGACAAGCCGCGCGTCATCCCGATCTCGTTGCTGACGATCGAGACGTTGCGGGCGTTTGGGGTGCCGTCGTATGGGCCGCTGTTCCGTTACGAGGACGGGGCGCCGTATCAGCCGTGGAAGGTGTCGCACATGCTGCGCGGGCACATGCACAACTGTGGGATCAACGCCTCCGCCCACCAGTTGCGCCACAGCTTCGGGACCGAGGTGTACCGGCGGTCGGGCGATCTGCGGATGACACAGGAGTTGATGGGGCATTCGTCGCCGTCGACGACTGCGGGGTATACGCAGTGGAATCAGATCAAGGCGGCGGCCGTCGTCGACACACTGTTCACGTAACGTCGCCGTCTAGCGGCCACCCATCAGGATCCATGGCGTCACCATACCATGGACGCGCAAATGCGCCCCCGCTCGACTCGGTGGGGGGACCGAGGAACGGGGGCGATTAGAAAGCGGTCCCCCAGCTATGAGCCCGAGGCTCAGACCGAGGGACCGCTTGGCCTGCTTCACCAACGTCGAGCGTTGGACTCATGCAGGGGAGGGGTGGTGGTGGGTGTTCGAGCGGGCGGGCGCAAGCACCCACCACCAGAACTACGGAACGGCGGGTGCGCCTTGGGCGCGAACCATGATGATGTCGGGTGAACCTGCCGGCCAGGTGAGCACCGTGTCATCGGCGAAAGTCACCTGATACTCGACATACCAGGTGTTGGGTGCGGCGTCGGATAACCAACCGTCGACGGCGCCAAGTTCGACTTCGATGGTGCGGTTTGTGGCGTCGAGGACGATGGCGGTCAATGTTTCGGCTGGTTCTCCGTCGAGCCAAACGTGTGCTTCGACGGCGGTGGCGGTGGTGAGGTCTTCTACGCCGTTGAGGATCGGAACGATGGTGTCGTTGATGTCACCTTGGACTCTGCGGAAGACGGTCATGTGCGGGAGTCCTTCGTGTCGCGGGTGTTGCCGACTGTGGTGGTCGCATGCACGGACGGGGCGGCGCCGGTGCTGCGGGCCTGTTCGCTGCTCGACGTGGTCAGGCGGCCTGTGATGACGAGCACACCTTGGAACGCAAGACCGATGAACGCGGCGAGGGTTACGTCGACGGTGCCGGTGATGGATGGCAGCGCCCGGGTACCGGTTGCTGTGCTGGTGAAGTCGGCGAGGGTGATGGCTGCGGTGCCGCTACCGGACGGTGCTGACACTGTGCCGCTAGCGGTGGACGTGAACGCCGCCAACGTGACAGCCACGGTGCCGGTGAACCCTGGCGATGTCGACGTACCCGACGCCGTACTGGTGAACGCTGCGAGGGTTTGGGCGCTCGTCCCTGTGATGTTCGGGATCGTTCTTGTACCGGACGCCGAACTGGTGAACGCTGCGAGGGTGACGGCGACGGTTCCGACGATCGCGCCAGGCCCGGCAACAGTTCCCGAAGCGGTCGACGTGAACGCCGCCAGGGTTTGAGCCGACGTCCCTGTGATGTTGGGGATAGTGCGAGTGCCGCTTGCCGAGCTGACGAACGCTGCGAGGGTAACAGCCACCGTGCCGGTGATGTTCGGAAGGGTCCGCGTACCCGATGCGGTGGACGTGAACGCCGCCAACGTGACAGCCACAGTCCCGGTGATCGACGGCGGGGTATGCGTCCCGCTTGCGGTGCTGGTGAATGCCGCGAGGGTTGCCGCGACGGTGCCGGTGAACGATGGGACGGTTCTGGTGCCGCTGGCCGCCGACGTGAACGCCGCGAGAGTCTGCGCCGAAGTGCCGGTGATGGCTGGAAGGGTGCGGATACCGGACGCCGAAGAGGTGAAGGCGGCGAGTGTCTGTGCGACGGTGCCGGTGACGTCTTGGGTGAGATCGACAACGAGGACCCAGTCGGCTGCGCCGTCGCCGTGGGTGCCACCGTTGTAGGTGACCGACCGTGACGAGTTCTGTGCCTCGGAGGTGGCGATCGTGCTGAACGTGCCGGCGGTCGGGTCGTACCAGCGGAGACGGACGTTGGTTGTCCCTGCGAGGATTGTGGTGTCAACGACGACGGTGCGCGACGACGGGAAGTAGGCGATCGCCGCGGTGTTGCTCGCCCCGATCGCCGCCTTCGTGCCCGACGTGCCTTCGCCTGTGGTGACAAACGAACCGGTCGGCGCCCAGGTAGCAACCTTGCAGTAGGTGTCGATCAGCGACCAGCAATACCCGCTCTCAACCAAAGCGTATGAGGCGAGCACCTGATCCCAGGTCAACCCGTCGGAGTAGAGACCGTCGGCGTCGAAATGCCACCAGTCCTCATGCCCGAAGTTGATCAGGCAACCACCCTCAAGGAACACAGCGAAGTTGCGCTCCCTGAGCTGCTGCGACTCGGTGCCCGGATAGTGCGGTGCCCCAACATAGGGCGGTTCACAGTCGCCGGTTGGGCCGGTCGTGTCGGCGTACCCGGTTTCGACGGCGACGGTTGAATCACCGTTCGTTGTCGTGTAGTTGTAGATGCAATTGATGGTGGCGTTGAAGAAACCGTTGAGATACCAGCCTTGGTCGTCGGTGCTTGAACCGTTGTTGACCTCCATCCAACGCACAGGGCGCAGCCCGGCGCCTTCGGTGTCGTTGATCCCGTCGAACAGGTTTTGTATCCGGGTGCCGCGGGTGGATGCTGGGGAGTGGGTGTCGTCGAGCATGATGTGCCAGACGATGTTCGACTTGGCGAGGTAGCGGGTGGCGATCGCTACACCGGCGTTATACATGTTGGTGTTGGTGACGGCTTCCCAGTCGTCACCTGCACCGGTGGTTGAGAACCCGCCGGCGAACGACAGGGAGGCGACCATGCCGAGGCGGCCGCATTCATCGATGACATGGTCGGCGCTCGACCAGCCGGGGCCGAGCGACGACGCCCACGGTGTCCCGGTCCACAACGCGGCGGCGGCTTCGTTGGTGTAGACGTTCCAGTTCGTCACCGGGGTGCCAACCTCGTAGCCGCCGCCGATCCACACCGTGACACCTTTGAAACCGAGAGCGGCGATGTCTTCGAGCGATGAGGTGATGTCGGCGTCAGATAGTTGTGTCGTCATCCCCCACGACGACAAGGTCGGCAGCAGGTAGACGTTGCCGTTCTGGTCGAGAATCTTCCGGCCGGACACCGACACGGGGACAAGGACGTTGGCGAACGACCCGGACGCGGTGCTGGTGAACGCTGCGAGTGTGACCGCGACGGTGCCGGTGATCGGGACTGTTCGTATGCCGCTAGCGGTGGAAGTGAACGCCGCGAGGGTGACAGCGACGGTACCGGTGACGGCTGGCAGGGTGCGGGTACCGCTGGCGGCCGAGGTGAACTCCGCGAGGGTTTGAGCAACGGTGCCCGTAATGTTCGGGAGGGTTCGCGTACCCGACGCCGTAGAGGTGAACGCCGCTAACGTGACAGCCACGGTACCGGTTGCCCCTGCGGAGAACGTGCCGCTGGCTGTCGACGTGAACGCGGCAAGCGTCTGCGCCGAGGTGCCGGTGATTGCCGGGAGCGTTCTGGTGCCCGACGCCGCGGATGTGAACGCGCCCAGGGTGGCGGCGACGGTACCGGTGACGTCGTTCGACACCGTGCCTGACGCTGTACTGGTGAAGGGGGCGAGGGTTTGCGTCGAGGTGCCGGTGACATCGGCCGGGTCTATGGCCCACGCTATCCAGCCGATGATGCAGTCGGCGGAGGTGAGGGTTGGGTTGTAGGTTTGGGTCGCGGTCCCGGTGACAACCTTGCCTTGCGCCGCTATACGCGAAGACGTCGCTGCGGTGCCGGTGGAGCCGGTGGCGGTGTGCTGCGTCGTCCACGCACCGTTGGAGGTGTCAGCGTCAGCGGTGACCGCCGCGTTCGATTCGACGGCGAGAGCGCCGACGAAGATATTTCCGGCTGAGATGGAGGATGTCGTGATCGTCGGTGTCCCGGTTGCGCTTCCCGCACCGAACGTGCCGCCGGTGCCCGACGCTGGCATTCTGATCTTCTTGATGGAGAAGTTCGGGTGGAGCTTGTAGACGACGGCGGCTTTGGCGGTGGTCGCTGGTGAGAAGTTGACGGTGATCTGGTCCGTCGTGATCATCGCCGTCGTCACTTTGGTGTAGCCGAATCCGAGGGTTTGACCGGCGGCGGCGGCACCCGGATCGTAGGTGGCTTGAACGAGGGTGTACGTGTGCCCTTTGACGTCCGTCACGGACGTCAGTGATGTCGCTCCGGATGCGCCGTTGTTGTCGGCTGAGATGCAGACGAGGATCACGTCGCCGATGGCGAAGTTCTGTCCGCAGTTGAACGCGAGGGTGGTGGTGGAGGTGGCGCTGTTCCCGGAGCCTGCCTGGATGATCGAGATGTTCGGATCCGTCGAGATGCCGCTAGCGGTCGACGTGAACGCCGCCAACGTCTGCGCCGAGGTGCCGGTGATCCCGCCTGCGCCGCCATCCTTGACAACGATCGCGGCCTGCGACGAACCGTAGGTGTGCGGACCGGTGTTGACATCGGTCCACGCCACCGATGTCGACGTCGACCCGGTGCGCTGCCCGACATTCCAGGCGCAACGCGCCGCGAGACTGGAACCGTCGTAATCCTCTGTCCAACCGGTGTCGAACACCGCACCGTAACCACCACCGGCGTCGTCTTCATCGGCGAACGAAATCGCCAACGTGATATCAGCCGACGCTGGGGCGGCGTCGAGGGTGACGGTGATCGCTCCGTTCCCGGAGTTAGTCGGGTCGGCGATCTTGCCACCGAACGGTGTACCGGTGTCATGCCCGGTGATCTTGTAGATCGCGTAGGCGCGGGCGCCGACATCGGTTGACTGGTTGGCGTTCCAGGTGACCGTGAACGAGCCGGGGTCAGACCCGGCGATCGTCGCCGAGAAAACACCGGACTGCGCCTCGAACTGCGCCGCCGGTGTACCCGACACCGCCCGCTCAGTCCACGCTGGTCCCGAACCCGACGAGGTCACCGACGAACCGGTGAGCAGGTTGTGAACGCCACCGATTGCGCTGTCATCGACACAGCCGATCAACACGACAAGCGCACAGTTCGCGCCCGGTGTGATCGACGCCGACACGAACCCGTCAGTTTTCGCTGACTCCCAACCGGAAGCGCCTTGGGTGAGGAGAGTCGCCGTAGCCATAGGTCACCCCTCCGCTAGCGTCGGCGCACAGTCCACCAACGGGTCAGGCTAGGCGTTCGGGGCGGTGATGGTGAACGAGCTAACCGCGACCGAACCGGTTGCGACAATGCTGACGCTGTTCAGGTTCAAGTCCGAGGCGGAGGTCGCCACGTTGCCGTCAAGAACGTGGGTTGTGCCGTCCGATTTCGTGATCCGGAACCATGTCGCCGTACCCGTGGCATCAGCGGACGCGTCCGTGGTGATCGCGTTCAACGTCAACACACCCGACGACGCCGCCGGGGCGAACGTGGCGTTCAACGTCAGCTCGGCGAGCAGAGTGGTGGCGGTGCCACCGGTGGCGGGGCGTGACCCGTCGTAGATGCGCAGCTTGCCGGAGCCTGCGGCGAACGTGGTGATTGCGTCGAGCATCGCGTTGCGAGTCAGGACGTTGAAGGCGAGGGCCATTGGGTTACTTCTCCTCTGGCGTCTGCACGCCGATCAGTTCGTCATCGACGAACAGTTTGATGATGCCCGTTTCGGGGCGGGTGCGGTATTCGACGGGGATGCCGTCCTTGTCGTATGTCTTGGTCTTGTGTTCGTAGACGGTTTTGCCGTTGTGTTCGACCCGATAGGTGGGCATGGGGTATGGCTCCTTGGGGTTACAGCACTCTGACGAGTACGACGATGAGGATCACGACGATCAGCAGAATGACGAGGCCGTTCATTGCTTCGCTCGTCTCTCGAACCACGGCCACGACATGCTGAGCGTGTAGCAGGCGCCAGCGAAGGCTGCGAGGGCGAGCGGCAACGACTTGTGACCGTCGATAAACCACTCAGCACCGGCGCAACCAAGAACCGCGAGCAGGATGGTGGCGACAATCAACGCAAGCTTGTTGATGGTCATTGCGCTGCCCCGTCCACTGTCTCAACCGCGGGTCCCTTGGGTGGCAACAAACCCTTATCCGCATCATCAACGGGGGTCACCCGGCGAACCTGCAAGATGATCACACCGATAACGGCGATCGCCGAAGCCAACGTGCGGGTTAACCATTCGGGCACCCCGGCGACACCCTCCAGCTGTTGGGCGAGAACGACGAGCACCGCAGAGATCGCGGTCAACCACGAAAGCGCCGAGGTCGCGAGGACACGGGCGCGCGTGAGTAGATCAGAGATAGCGGTCATATGGTCATGCTCCTTAATCGATAGTGCAGTTGTAGGTGGTCGAACCCGATGCGATCTGTGTGCAGGTGTAGGCGACACCGTTGAACGTGAAGTGGTAGGTGACCGGCATCCCACCCGCCGCCCCCGCCGGACCTGCCGGGCCGGTGGGGCCTGCGGCGCCTGGTGCTCCGTCTGCGCCGTCGCTTCCGTTCGCGCCCGGTGCCCCGTCGACCCCATCGGCGCCGGCCGCACCCGTCGCACCCGGCGAACCGTCAGCACCAGCGACACCCGGTAGCCCGCGTGGCCCGATAGCTCCCTCGTCGCCGGTCGCCCCCGTCGACCCCGGCACCCCGGCACCACCGGACGTTCCGGCCTCACCTGGTGCGCCGGCGTCGCCACGTTCACCTTGCACACCTTCGGGTGGCGACACGTCAGCGCCCGGTGTCTCTGCTGCGACAACCTCCGGAGCCGGTACTGCTGCGCCTTGGGCTCGGGCCTCGTCGAGTTGTACGGCGAGCTTGTCGATCAACAACTGTTGTGCCTCGACCGTGTTCGTCAACGACTCGTTGCGTTTCCTTAGACTCTCTTCGCGGGAACTGCCGTTGCTTGAGCTGATCAGCAGCCATGCCATCAGCCCCATGAACAACACCCCGACGACACCGAGGGCGAAGATGAACCGGAACCGGCGCTGCAAGTGCAGGTCGGTGTACTCCGGTGCCGCGACGGCGACGGCCGTTTCGGGGTTGACATGATCCGGCGTCTCGTACGGGTCGATGACCGTCATGCCCGCCTCGCCATCTCGTTCGTTGCCTGCTCCCAGGTGAGGCACCCCGAAACATCCATGACATCCCAGCCGTCATCATCGTCATCACATGGGGGCCACAAGTAGGCGATATGGAAGTGCTTGCGACATGGCCGGATCAGGGCATCATCTTCGGTGGGCGGGGCGAACGTCGTGACGGTCATCGTGCCCTCAACTCTTTGGCCTCGACCTTGAGTTCCTTGACCTCAGCCTCGAGGATGGTGACCCGACCCTTGGTGTGATTCAACTCTTCGATGTACCCGGTGATCCTGGATTGGAACGCGGCGATCTCCTGGGCGTGGATCTGCTGATGCCGGATCAACGACTGTTGATAGTCGGCCTGCTGTGTCGCCTTCTCCGCGGTGAATTCCAACTCGCGGGCGACACGCTCCGCACCGAACTGTTGCCGTAGTGTGGCCTCTGTTTTGGCGCCACGTGTGCGGTCGGTCCACAACATTTTGAGCATCGTCAACAGGATCAGCCCGCCACCGATCGGTGTACCGACGGTCACCGCGTCGGACGCTACGTCAGCGAACATCAGTGCTAGCGGCCTCCGGCGTCGGCGATCCGTTGACCACCCATCCGGATATCGGAGATCGCGGCGGCCTGCCGGGTGGCCGCATCGAGCGCGGCGTTGGCGTCGGAGCGGGCCACCAGATCGATCGCGTCGCCCTGCCAGTCGGGGATGCCGTCGATCACACTGTCATCCAGGGCGATGCCGTACGGTTGCCCGTAACCGATCCACGACTCGAACGACAACGCCATCTTGCCGTTGTGGACCCGTTCCCAGATCGTGCAACCACCCTGCGGCGACGGTGCCGCACCGTACTTGCCGGCCTGCTTGTTACTGATGAACGCTGGCATATCGTCTCCAATGATCGGGGGCGGCACCGGGATGGGCACGGGCGTAGTAATGTGCGCCGTCGCGTAAACCTCGGCGGAGTTCAACATTTCACTAACATCGATCCCCGGCCTGCTGGCGGTATCGACACCAGGCACCATGACCTGGCTTGACCATTGCCAGAGGCACGCCTTGTACTTCGCGCTCTCCTGCTGTCCACCGGACGGCAAATCGCTCAGCGAATAGTTGGCGTACCAGACGGGACGCTCCGGGTGCAGCTTGCGCCACGCGGTAAAGTTGGGAACCCAGTCGCTGCCATATGTGATGACACGGCCGGGACCGAACGTCTCGTCCGCATAGCGGAGCCACACGTCGATCTCGGCAACGGTCAGGTCACGAACGAGCACCTTGACACCGTTCACCGTCCGGTAGGTGCGCTCCCAGTCCAACTGGACGATCCAACCAGGCGCGAGTTCACCGTCACGTGGCAACGCCCCCTCCTCGCGGAAGCAACCGGCAAGGTTCTCAACCTGTGCCTTCATCGAGCTGTCCGAGCGAACCCAGTGGTACATACCCATGACCTTGGCGCGGGTCCGGAAGATCCGGATCCAGTTCGGGCGGGTCGGGTCGCGGTAACTGGCTCCCTCGCTGCCTTTGCAAGTCATCACCGGCAGGAACGGGATGGCCGCCTCGTCCGTAACGATCTGGTAGTGGGCGACGTCGATAGCGTCGACGCGCGGCTTGGGGATGGTTGCCACTAGTACAGACCGATAAGCCAGCGGCGGATCAGGTGCATGTCACAGTCAGCCGGTGCCGGTGACAAGCCCGAGATTGGTGATG
>Ga0137435_1000693_pt1 | contig 10564 bp, 7 predicted proteins | sample EasRivERMGT100_2_FD_104904 | JGI IMG/M metagenome (GOLD analysis project Ga0137435, IMG submission 104904) | Soil microbial communities from meander-bound floodplain in the East River, Colorado, USA - East River MetaG ERMGT100_2 | ecosystem: Environmental > Terrestrial > Soil > Floodplain ... | reverse complement strand
TGCGCGTCGTGCTCGAGCCGGTGTCCGAAGCCATCCGCCGCTCCGCCGCCCTGTTCCGCCAGCTCGGCGTCCTGCCGCGCGCGGCAGGGTCGCTGCTCACGCTGGCCCGTCTCGAGGCCGAGCGCGAGCACTACGACCAGGCGCTGTCGCTGCTCGAGCAGGCCGAGCAATGGCTCCACGAATCGCGCGACGCCGACACCGAGGACCGGGCCGCGGCGCTGCGCCGCGAGCTCGAGCAGCAGTACGTCGCGGTGTCGCTCTCGACCTGCAACGAGTTCCGCGCGCTCGACGAGGCCAACCGCCTGTTCCGCGACGCCTCCGACATGGACGGGCTGCTGGCCCAGACGGTGAAGCTCGCGGTCGAGAATGCCGGCGGCGACCGCGGCTTCGTGGCCTTCAGCTCGGTCGGCGGACGCCTCGAGGTCGTGGCGCAGCACGGTCTCGGACGCGACCGTGGCCGCCGTATCCTCAAGGTGCTCGAGAGCGTGATCGGCGACCGCATCGCCGAGAGCGGGCCATTGTTCTCGACGCGGGTCGCCGCCGACCCGCGCTTCGGCGCGGCGCTGGGGGGCGCGCTCGAGGGCGTCGGCTCGCTGGTCTGCGTGCCGCTCAGCTTCCCGTCGCAGTCGGTCGGGATCGTCTACGTCGACCGCTTCACCGAGAACCTGCTCGGCGCCTTCAAGCAGCGCGAGCTGAATCTGCTCGCCGTGCTCGCCAACAGCGCGGCGGTGGCGATCGTCGAGGCCCAGCGTTCGCGGCTCCTCGCGGAGAACCGCGTGCTGCGCGAGCGCCTCAAGCCGAACCCGGGGCTCGAGCGCGTCATCAGCCGCTCGCGCGAGATGGAGGACATCCAGCATCTGCTGGCCAAGGTCGGCGACAGCTCGGCCAGCGTCCTGTTCATGGGCGAGACCGGCACCGGCAAGGGCCTGCTGGCCCAGGCGGTCCACGAGATCTCGAATCGCCGCGAGCGGGCGTTCGTGCAGGTCAACTGCGCGGCGCTGCCCGAGCAGCTGCTCGAGAGTGAGCTGTTCGGTTACGTGCACGGCGCCTTCACCGGCGCCACCCGCGACAAGACCGGGCTATTCGAGGAGGCCGAGGGCGGCACGATCTTCCTCGACGAGATCGAGAAGGTGCCCGAGACCGTCCAGGCCAAGCTGCTGCACGTGCTGGATCGCGGTGAGATCCGTCCGGTGGGCGCGACCCGCAACAAGCGCGTCGACGCGCGGGTGATCTGCGCGACCGGCTGCGACCTGCGCGAGCGCATCGCCCAGGGTCGCTTCCTCGAGGATCTCTATTACCGTCTCAACGACATCACGGTGCGCGTCCCCGCGCTGCGCGAGCGGCGCGAGGACATCGCGGTGCTGGCGCAGCACTTCCTCGGCGTGTTCTCGCGCCAGATGGAGAAGCCGCTCAAGGGCTTCGACCCCGAGGTCATGCGCACGTTTCTCCAGCACGAGTGGCGCGGCAACGTCCGCGAGCTGGAGAAGACGGTCAAGCGGATGGTGGTGCTGGCGGACGAGGGCGACTCGCTCGGACTCGTACTGCTCCCGCCCGAGATGCTCGACGGCGCCCCCGCGCCCGAGCAGGCGAAGACCAACGGGCAGACCCTGCGGCTCAACGTCGCGGCGCTCGAGCGCCGCATGATCGCCGACGCGCTCGAGCGCACTCGCTGGAACAAGGCGCGCGCGGCCCGCGAGCTGGGGCTCAGTTACCCCACCCTGCTCGCCAAGATCCGGGGCCACCGGATCGAGCGTCAGCCGGTCGGCTGACCCCCCCCGCGCACGCCCGACGGCGCCTGCGCGACCACGCCGAGCCTCAAAAGAAATCCAATCACCCCGCGGGCAGCGACCTAGCAAGAACATTTATAGCCAACTTGGCTTCCCGCTTGGCCTTATGGATTTGGCCCTCCGGCGATCTGAATTTTGTTTCGGGTTTACCCTTCGGGTGACTCCTCAGGGTGACGATCCGGGCTCGCGATCGTCGATCCAAGCGATTGCCTCGCAACGCATTGAGAAAAAGTCCCGCAATGGTCATGTCCCTGGCACACGCCATGCGAAACGAATCGCACCGGAGGGGGGGACCTCCAGCAGCCAAGCAGCAAAGCAGCAAGCAGCAGGAAGTCGCAGTAACGCAATCCGCTTCACGCAGCATCTGGGCTAGCCGGTACGTTTCGGGTCTAGGACGAGGGTACGAGCCCCGGTCATCTCGACAACGCACCAGCCTGATCGCCGGCTAGCCTGGAGATTCTTCCGATCGACCAACATTCCCTGGAACGCTGAAAGCGGCAGGGAAGCGGAGGGGCGGCGTCCTAAGTACCCGGTCCAAAACGTCGACCTCCGTCGCTCTCCACAGGGTTTCAGGGCGTACAGGGCACCGGTCTATCGTGACAGCGGCCGACACTGGGGGATGTTTTGGCTGATGCCGCGAGATGCTGCGGCCGGTGTCCTCGTTATTGAACGCCCCGCGCTGATCTAATCGGCGCGGGGCGGTTCGTTTGCTCCCCGCTGCGCCGCCGCCTCACCGGTGCGATGCGACCGCCACACCAGGCGCTCCACGCGCCTGCCCCGGCCGGATGCCAAGTCTATGCACGGCAATGGCCTCCGACTCCCGTCGCGCCCTCGCCCGGGGCCCGTCGCCATGGCATGTCGCTTGCCGTTCAGATCCTCTGGATGGTGCGGAGCCTCCCCGCCCGCGCCCGGAGGTCGACAATGCGTTTCTGGATCCTGCTGCTCTGCTCGGCCACGGCCCTGACCGGCTGTTACGACGACAACCCGGTTTCACCCCGTGTCGTCGATCCGCCCGACGTCATTCCGCCCGCCGCCCCGCGGGGCGTCTATAGCGTGACCGGCGACGGGGTCGTGACCGTCCACTGGCTGCTCAACACCGAGGCCGACGTGGCGGGCTACCGGATCTACCAGTCGACCTGCGACGCCGGACCCGGCTGCCCCTACGACCCGATCGGCGTGACCGCTGGTGACCAGCTGCGGATCGACGGGCTCGCCAACGGCGTGACCCGTTTCTACGCCGTCGCCGCCTACGACCTCAACGGCAACGAGGGCGACCTGTCGTACGAGACCGTGTTCGACACGCCGCGCCCGGCCGGGGTCGGGCTCGTGCTCTCCAATTACCTCGACGCCGCGGCCGGCAGCGGTTACGACTTCTCCGCCTTCGCCGCGCGTCCCTGGGACGACCCCGAAACCGACATCTTCTTCGGAGACAACGGCTCGATCGCCCAGATGTTCGTGCCCGACTTCTCCACCGACATCCAGGACGCCGGCTTCACCAACGACCTCGACGACGTGGACTTCGCCCCGAGCGGCGGCTGGTCGCCGACCGGCTCGGTCGAGCTGATCCGGGGGCACGCCTACGTGGTGTGGATGCGCGACGACCACTACGCCAAGTTCCGGGTGACCTCGATGATCCCCTCCACGCCGACGTCGCCGGCGCGGGTGGTCACGGACTGGGCCTATCAGATCGACCCCGGCAACCGCGAGCTGAAGGCTCGACCGATCCGATCCGGCGAGGGGTCCGGCGCCAACCGGCGCCCGATCCACTGGGCGCGGTAGGGAAGGCCGGATGCGATGGACGAGCGGAGTGGCGCTGTTCGGATCGGCGATCGCGCTCGGCGGCTGCGTCTACGGCTACGGCACGATGGTCCAGGCCAACTACAGCACGTCCTCGCGCCCGCATCCGACCTACTACTGCTACGACTGCCATGGCTATCGCTTCTTCGACCCGTACTACGACTACTGCGTCGGGAACGGCTACCGCTACCGCTGGGCCGACCAGCCCCGCGTCATGGCGCTCTATCGGGAGCGCTACGTCAGGATTCGGGAGACGCATCCGGACTACGGCCGCTATCGATATGCCCCGGACTACCGCTCCTCCTCGCGCTACCGCGAGGGCAAGCGCTACGAGAACGGACGCCCCGACGGGCGCCCGGAGCCCAAGCGGCGGCGGCGCGACGAGGAACCGGAACAAACTCGGGAGAAACGGCGGGATCCGCCGGGTACGAAGGACGGCTCACGCGAGCCACGGGAGCCGCGCGGTCAGGGACGACGCAACGCGGCGCTCGTAGGAGGTTGACCATGAAATCGCACCGTTGGGCCATGACCCTGGTCGCGCTGCTCGCGGCGCTGGCAATCGCCCCCGCCGCGGTCCGGGCGGCCGGGCCGAACGTCGAGGTGTGGACCGACCGCGGCGACGACGCGGTCTACGACCCGGGCGAGGTGCTCCAGGTCCAGGCCCGGACCTCCGCCGACGCGTACCTGCTGGTCTACGAGCTGGACGCCGAGGGCTTCGTGCGCCTCCTCTTCCCCTATCGCGGCAACAACGGGCTGGTACCGGGCGGCGAGGTGCTCGACGTCCCCGACCCGCACTCGAACCTCGAGCTGGTGGTCCAGGACCCGGTCGGCCAGGCCTACATCGTGGCCATCGCGTCCCCGCAGCCATTCGCCGAGCTGCCCTGGTACCTGCGGCCCTATGACGCGCACGCCGAGGGCGTGGGCTACGAGGGCGAGGCGGACGAGGAGGAGGGCGTGACCGCCGAGGGCCGCATCGTCGGCGATCCCTTCGTGGCGATGGAGAAGATCCGCCGTCGCGTGGTCGCCGCTCCCGACGATCCGGACGCCTTCGCCACCGCCTACACGGCGTACTACGTCCACGAGGAGGTCAAGTACCCGCGCTACCTCTGCTACGACTGCCACCGCCCCGGTCACTGGGCCTGGTGGACCGGCTTCGACCCCTACTACACGACCTGCAGCACGTTCGAGTTCCGCGTCAACTATGGCTGGTACTGGGGTCCGGGTTACTGGTTCGGCACCGTCCCCTACTACTGGTACGTGCCGCGCTACGACTGCGCGCCGGTCTACCGGACCTACCCGCGCTACTCGGCGTGGGGCGGGTGGACGCGGTGGAAGACGATGTGGGGCGCCTCGCTCACGCGCTACAAGACGGCTCCGCCGCCGGGCTACGTCGGGCCTCCGAGGTTCGGTGACCCGCGACGGGTGAAGGACGGCGTGACGCCCCCGGGATACATCGCCGCCGGCCGCGGCGCCGCCGGCATCGGCACGCGCCTTCCGATCGGTCGCCGCTCGGCGCCCGGGGCTCCGCTCCCGGCGCACGATCCGGCGACCCGTGACCGGGCCTGGCGGAATCCGGCCGACACGCCGGCCCCGGAGAGCGCGGAGCGCGGCGAGCGTGTCGAGCGGGCGCCGCGCTTCGAGCGCGGGCGCTCGAGCGGCGCGCCCCGCGACGAGGATCGCCGCGTCGAGCGCGAGCCGCGCACGGTGGAACGCCCGGGCGTCGAAGGCCGCCGCGGCCGCGCGATCTCGAACGGCGATGCGAGCACCGGACGCTTCACGCCGCGGATGGGCACGCGCCCGACGCTGGACCGTAGGCCGCAGCGGTTCGAGCAGCTGGCGCCGCGGGTCGAGCGCCCGACGCTGGACCGGAGGGCGCCGCGGTTGGAGCGTCCGGCGCCCGCGCGCGACGACGGCGGCCGGTTCGAGCGCGTCGCCGAGCGCGCCGCGCCGCGGCGTGAGGCGGTCGGCCGGGTCGAGCGCGCTCACGGGAACGACGCCCCGGCGCCGGCCCGCGTCGACGTCGGGCGGTCGCGCGGACCCGAACCCCGCGGCCAGGCGCCGCAGGGCGGAGGCCGGGTCTCGGCGGGCGGCCACGAGCGCGGGGGCCGGAGCCGATGAGGCGCGCGACCTGATAGACTCCTTCGCTCATGTTTTCGCGGGGGCCGGACACTCCGGCCCCCGACCCGCGCCCGCCGCGGAATCGCCCGACCCGGAGCCTCGATGATCCACCGTCCGTCCCCCGCCCGCGTCGTGGCTCTGCTCGCGCTCTCGATCATCGCCGGCCACGCGCCCGCGCGGGCGACGCCGGCGGGATTCGCGTTCCTCGAGGTCCCGGCCGGCGCGCGCCCGAGCGCCCTCGGCGGTGCCTTCGCCTCGCGCGCCGACGGCGCCGAGGCCACCTTCTGGAATCCAGCGGGGCTGGCGGCCACGACCCGGCTCGAGATCGTCGGCTCGCACGTCGAGTTCTTCCAGCAGCTCCGCCACGAGCAATTCGCGTTCGCGCGACCGCTGTGGGGCGGCGGCGCCTCGCTCGGACTGCGCGCGATGTACTCCGAGCCCATCACCGAGCGCGACGAAATCGGCAACGAGATCGGCACCTTCGGCGGACACGACCTCGAGTTCTCGCTCGCCTACGGCCGCACCGTCGCGCGCGGGCTGCGCGCCGGAGGCAGCTTCCAGGTGGTGCGCGAGCGCATCGCCGAGTCGTCCGCGACGACCTGGGCGGTGGGCGGGGGCGTCACCTGGGATCCGCTCCAGCCGCTGCGGCTCTCGCTCTCCGCGCACAACCTCGGACCCGCCGCCCACTACAAGCTCGACGACGGTTTGCCCGGCGAGGCCGTGTCGCTGCCCGCCGCCGTGCAGGCCGGCGCCTCCTACGGGGTCGCCGTCGGCACCGGCTTCGAGCTGCGCGGTTCGCTCGAGACCCGCCTGACCCGGGGGCGGAGCGCCGTCGCGATGGTCGGCGGCGAGCTGGCGCACATCACCGGCGCCGCGATCCGGGTGGGATACCGCGCCAACGACGACGCCACCAACCTCGGCTTCGGCGTCGGCTATGCGTTCTCGGCGCTGCGGCTCGACTACGCCTTCGTCCCCGCGCAGCTCGACCTCGGGGACACCCACCGCTTCTCGTTCGCTGCTGCGTTCTAGGCGGGTGGCCCGTCCCAGACGCAGAGTTTGAACTCGCCGTCGGCGAGCGTGACGTAGGTGAACTGATCGATCCAGTCGCCGAGCACGAAGAACGCGTGGGATCCGTCGCGGCGCTCGTAGGCGTGATGGAAGTGGCCGACCATGACCGCGTCGTATCCCGCGGCGAAGCGCGGCGCGGCGATCTCGCGCCACAGGCGGTCGGGATCGGGCGGGCGCTCCTCCCGCGAGTGGCGCGACCAGCCCGAGACCCAGTGGGCGAGCGGGATGCCGAGGTCGGGATGGAGCAGCCCGTAGAGACCGATGCAGAGCGGATTGCGGACCACCTTCTTGAGCACGCGATAGCCGAGGTCGCCGCCCACCAGGCCGTCGCCGTGGTGGAGCCAGATCCGGCGCCCCTGATGCTCGACGCTCACCGCGCCGTCGCGGGTGTCGGCGCCGATCTCCTGGCGCAGGAAGGGGCCGAGCCAGAAGTCGTGGTTGCCGTTGAGGTAGACGATCGGGACGCCGGCCTCGATCGTGCGGCGAAGCATGCCGAGCGTGGCGAAGTGGCGACGTGGGATCGCGGTGCGGTACTCGAACCAGAAGTCGAACAGGTCGCCGACGACGTAGAGGATCTCGGCGCGCCCCGGCAGCGCGGTCAGGAATTCGTGAAGGCGACGCTCGCGCTCGCGTTCGCGTTCCGGCGGCGCGGCGCCCAGGTGCGCGTCGGACATGAAGTAGACGGCGCGGCCGGAAGGCATGGCGCGCAGTCTAGCGGAGACCGCCCCGACGCCGGGAACAACCGGGTCCCGCCGTTCGTCCATTCCCGCGAGGCGGCAGGGCCGGTGGCGGGACGGACGCGGCGGGAGCCGTGCCGATCGCGGGGCCCGGCCCGGAACCCGGATTTTCGCGCATGGGTATAATCGACAGCGCGCTGCCGCATCGACATTTAACGGCCGTGTGACAGCCAATCGCGGGCGCGCGATAACCTTGATCCCAACCTGCCAACCCATTCGCTATTCTCGACGACGGAGATCGTCGAAGGAGGTGTGACAGTCATGAGCCAGTTCGTTCGCAACATCCGCCCACGTAGCTACTACTGGAGCGCCGCGCTGCTCGTGCTGGTCGGCCTGGTCCTCGGGCTCGGCCTCAGCGCCGGCTTCGACCTGCAGCTGCCGTCGCTCGCGCAGAAGACCGGCCTGCAGACCTCAACCTCCTCCGGCGCGGTGCCGGAGAGCCCATTCGTCACGGTCGTGGACCGGGCCCTGCCCGCCGTCGTGTTCATCGACGTTCGCAAGAAAGTGGGCGGGGCCTCGTCCTCGAACGATCCGCAGGAGGAGCTGTTCCGTCGCTTCTTCGACAACACGCCGCGCCGACCCCAGCGCGTCCCCAGCTCGGGCTCGGGCTTCATCGTCGACGCCAAGGGCTACGTCCTCACCAACAACCACGTCGTGCGCGACGCCGAGGACATCACGGTCACGCTCAACGACAAGCGCACCTTCAAGGCGACGGTCGTGGGCGCGGATCCCGAGACCGACGTCGCCGTGATCAAGATCGAGGGCGACCGCCTGCCGGTGGTGCCGCTCGGTGACTCCGAGAAGATCCGGGTCGGCGACTGGGCGATCGCGATCGGCAACCCGCTCGGCCAGCTCCGCGGCTCGGTGACGGTCGGCATCATCAGCGCGACCGGGCGCTCCAACCTGAACATCTTCGGCGGCACGCCGGGCTTCCAGGACTTCATCCAGACCGACGCGTCGATCAACTTCGGCAACTCCGGCGGCCCGCTGTGCAACATCCGCGGCGAGGCGATCGGGATCAACACCGCGATCAACCCGAGCGGCCAGGGCATCGGCTTCGCGATCCCCATCAACCTGGCGAAGCACGTGGCCGACCAGCTGGTCGCCCACGGCCAGGTGACGCGGGCCTGGCTGGGCGTGACGCTCGCCGACCTGACGCCCGAGATCGCCGAGGGCTTCGGCATCAACGTGAACAACGGCGTGGTCATCTCGGGCGTGCTCGAGGGCCAGCCCGCGGAGCGCGCCGGCCTGCGCCGCAACGACGTGATCGTCGAGTTCGACGGCCAGCCGGTGAGCGACCTCCAGAAGTTCCGTCTCAAGGTGGCCGATACCCCGATCGGCCAGAAGGTCTCCGTCGTCGTCCTGCGCGACGGCAAGCGCATGACGGTCCCGGTGACGCTCGGACCGCGCGACCAGACCGTCACGGCCTCGAACGAGCCCGCGCCCAAGCAGGGCGAGGAGTCGCTCGGCGGGCTGACGGTGCGCGAGCTGACCGCCTCCGAGCGATCGGACGCGAGCGTCGACCACGGCGTGATGGTGACCGAGGTCGAAGAGGGATCGGCGGCCGAAGAGGCCGGGCTCGAGCCCAACATGATCATCGAGGAGGTCGGCGGCAAGCCGGTGTCGTCGAGCTCCACCTTCTCCCGTCTGCTCAAGGAAGCGAAGGGGCGCGGCAAGCACGCCGTGTTGCTCGTCCACAGCGGCGGCCAATCGTCGTTCGTGGCGCTGCGCCTGACAGACTAAGCGCGCTGCAGTGACGGGGAGGCGGTCCGCCGCCGCCCCGCTCATCAGGGATCGAAATGCGAAAGCGCCTCCTCGGCATCGCCGCGGGAGTCCTGCTCCTTGGCCTCGGGCCCTCGCCCGAGGCCTCGGCGCAGCGGCCGCCGCTCACCGTGACCGCGATCCGCTCCTGGTCGTCGCCGACCGGGACGCGGGTCGTGATCGATTTCTCCGCGGTCACCGCCTACGTGGCCCCCGACTCCGGCGTCTCACGCGTGCTGCTGGTGACGGTGCCGGGGGAGCCGGTGGCGCGGGCCGCCGGGGTCCCGCCGTCGCTGGTCGTGAAGGACGGCGTGATCGACTCGCTGGTGGCCGTCACCGGCGTCGACGGCGCGCGCTTCCACGTCTGGCTCGCCGACTCCAACAGGTTCCGGATCTTCGCGCTGCCGCGCGAGGACGACAAGCCCTACCGGCTGGTGTTCGACGTCACCAAGCGCGGCGCGGTCGCGGCCGAGGCCCGCCGGCTCGAGGGCATCGCCCAGCGCAAGGGCACCGAGCGCGTGCGGCTGGTGGCGGTCGACGCGGGCCACGGCGGCGTCGACACCGGGGCCAAGGGTCCGCGCGGCGTGCTCGAGAAGAACGTCTGCCTGAGCGTGGCGCGGGCGCTGGTCGAGGAGCTCAACCAGATCAAGGGCGTGCGCGCCGTGCTGGTCCGCGACGGCGACTACTTCATCCCGCTGCGCGACCGCTACCGCTCGGCGGAGAAGATGAAGGCCGACGTCTTCATCAGCATCCACGCCAACTCGTCACGGCGGCGCGGCTCCGGCAATGGCACCGAGGTCTACTTCCTCTCGCTGCGCGGGGCCAGCGACCAGGCCGACGACGACCTCGCCGACCTCGAAAACGCGGCCGACAAGATCGGCGGCGTGCCGCAACAGCGCGAGGACGACCTGGTCGGTATCATCTACGACGTCAAGCGCAACTCGGCGCTGCGGCTGAGCCAGCTGCTGGCGGAGAAGCTGCTCGACGAGATCGCGGCCGGCAGCCGGCTCGAGTCGCGCGGCGTCAAGCAGGCCGGCTTCGTCGTGCTCAAGTCGGTGGACTTCCCCTCGGTGCTGGTCGAGACCGCGTTCATCAACAACCCGACCGAGGCGCGGCTGCTCAACAGCAAGGAGTTCCAGCGCAAGATGGCGAAGCAGCTCGCCAAGGGCGTGCACGAGTACTTCGACCACGCCCGCATCGGCCTCGCCGAGCCGGGCGCCGGCACGGTCGCGCCCTAGGGCTCAGTCCGGCCGGGCCGGCGCCTTGCTGCCCGGCTCGCGCACCGCGCGTCCGTCC